>Ga0233424_10001170_pt1 | contig 25040 bp, 18 predicted proteins | sample Watercolumn_Towu_FD_181011 | JGI IMG/M metagenome (GOLD analysis project Ga0233424, IMG submission 181011) | Freshwater microbial communities from Lake Towuti, South Sulawesi, Indonesia - Watercolumn_Towuti2014_125_MG | ecosystem: Environmental > Aquatic > Freshwater > Lake | place: Indonesia... | reverse complement strand
TGCTCACCGAAGCGGAGGCCGATGGCCCGATTGCGGCGCTTCAGTCCCTGTGGAGTGAACTGCCGGCGCCGGACGGCGGCCAACCGAATGCGGCGCGGCCGGGTTGTGAGCGAATGCGCGAGTTCGTCATCCAGCTTCGTCAGAAGCTCAAACCCGAATTCCAGAACCTGGCCTTGCGCGGAGTTTCTTCCGGTTCGCAACCCCTGGTGCTCTGGAAGGACCGCCAGTACGCGACGAATCGCATGCGCTCCAATCCGGAGGCTCTAAGGCGGCCAGGCGGTGCGAATCCCGCCGCCGCGCCGGAAGATGCGAGCCGTCCGCGCGAGGAGGCGGATCCCCATTTCGGGTTTCGCACCTCGGATTTCGGATTTCAGGTCGTCCGTCTCGTCGAGACGGTGCGGACCAATACGCCAAACGCGCCGGCGGGCGCCTGGGCGGAAAAGGCGGCCAACGCCCGGACCAACCACGCCGTCGTGCTCTTCGGAGACGAATCGAAGCGACCGCGCTACGAGAAGGCCTTCGAGCGTTTCTGCCGCGTGTTTCCCGACGCGTTCTATGTTTCGGAGCGGGGCCGGATTTTCCTGCAAAAGGACGAAGGTGACCGAGGCCGGCTCTTGAGCGCCGGGTTCCATCTCATGGTGGGTTATTTCCGGGACGACGCGCCGCTCTGCGAGCTAATCCTGGATGACCTGAGCCGTCGTGAGCTCGACGCGCTTTGGCAGGAGCTTGACTTCATCACGCTCGCGCCGGTGCGGCAGTATAAGGATTTCATTTTCTTCGAGCGTGCCGAGCCGCCCCGGTTCGCCCAGGGGGCGGAATTCGACTTCGCGCGCTCCGAAGACAAAGACTCGACCGCTCCGGAGAAAATGAAGCAGATGGCGGAAACTTATCTGGCCAAGGCGCGGGGAATCACCAACGAAGGACCCGCGATCGAGGCAATCCAACATTATTTCGAGAATATCTCCGCCGACATCCGGCGCGTGGAACGCGCGAGAAGCGCGGCCGAGAAGACCCACCTCGAAGCGCTGCGGTCGTTCGCGCACCGAGCATATCGGCGCCCGCTGTCCCAGGAAGAAAGCGGCGATCTGGTTGCGTACTACCAGTCGTTGCGGGACCGGGACGGATTGGATCACGAAGAGGCCGTCCGCGACGCGATCGTGGCCGTGTTGATGTCGCCGCATTTTCTCTACCTCAATCTCGCGGTTGGTCTGGATGAATCTGGCAGGGTCGGATGGTCTGACCAAGCCCCGACGGGACACAACACGGCAGACACCGCACGCGCTCCCGGGGCAAAATCCAGGGACGCGGTGGAACGCGTCCCTGCCGGCCTTAGGGCTGCCCAACCGTTGTCCGACTACGCCCTGGCCAGCCGCCTGAGCTACTTCCTTTGGTCAAGCCTGCCGGACGCGGAACTTTTGGCGCGCGCCGCCACCGGAGACCTGCATCGTCCGGAAACTCTCACGGCCCAGGCGCGGCGCATGTTGAAGGACGGGCGGGTTCGGGGCCTGGCGACGGAATTCGGCGGCAACTGGCTCGACTTCCGCCGCTTTGAAGAGCACAACGCGGTGGATCGCGAACGCTTCCCAGCTTTCGACAACGAATTGCGCCAGGCGATGTTTGAGGAGCCGATTCAATTCTTCGTCCAGCTCATCTGCGAAGACCGTTCGGTGCTCGATTTCATTTACGCGGATTACACGTTCGTGAACGCGGTCTTGGCGAAGCACTACGGAATGCCGGACCTGCGCGCCTCGCCAATGGAATGGGCGCGCGTCGAAGGCGCAAGCCGTTACGAGCGCGGCGGACTTTTGCCCATGTCGGCGTTTCTCACCAAGAATTCGCCCGGACTGCGGACCAGCCCCGTCAAACGCGGGTACTGGGTCGTGCGCCGGTTGCTGGGGGAATACATCCCGCCGCCGCCCACCACGGTTCCCGAACTCCCCGCCGACGAAGCAAAACTCGGGGATCTTTCCTTGCGCGAAATGCTGGCGAAACACCGGGAGGACAAAAGCTGCGCGAGCTGCCACGAGCATTTCGATTCGTTCGGGTTGGTCTTCGAAGGTTACGGGCCCGTCGGCGAGCGGCGCGCGCAGGATATGGGCGGGCGCCCCGTCGATACGCGCGCGGCGTTTCCGGGAGGCAGGGAAGGCGCGGGACTGGAGGGTCTCCGGAGTTATCTGCGCGCGCACCGGGAGGACGACTTTCTGGATAACCTGTGCCGCAAGTTGCTGGCGTATGCTCTGGGACGCACTCTGATGCTTTCAGACGATGGTCTTGTCCGCGACATGCGGGCGAAGTTGGCGGCGAACGGCTATCGTTTCAGCACACTGGTTGAGAGCCTCGTTACCAGTTCGCAATTTCTGACCAAACGAATCCGCGATGAACTTCCGCGGAATTGAACTAATTTGAATCAGCCCGTGAAGAACAACCGCAGATCGACGCAGATCAACGCCGATGGCTGGATGTGGCCGGCTTGGGTCAGAGCCAGGGTTTGTCCCGCGGAGATGGGCTTTCCCTATTTGCGTTAATCTGCGTCTATCTGCGGTGAAACTTTCTTCTCTCGCGCCATGAATACAATGTGCAACCGGATCGATCGAACGGACCAGCCCCTCCAAACTTCCCGCCGCACATTCCTCCGTGGCGTCGGCGTGGCGATGGCCTTGCCCTGGCTGGAATCCATTCCGGCCTGGGGCTCGCCAGCGAAGGACGGCGCGCCGGGGCCCTTTCCCAAACGGTTCGCCGCGCTGTTCATGGGCAATGGCGTCAACCCGAAGCATTGGTGGGCGAAAGGTTCCGGCGCCGGGATGGAATTGGGAAAAAGCCTCGAACCGATGGCGCCGTTGAAGACCAAGCTGAATTTCATCACCGGGCTTTTCAACAAGCACGCGACCGGCGTCGGCATCCACCCCGGACAGACCGGCAACATCCTCTCTGGCGCGTCACTCCAAAAAGGCGCAGTGCTGCGAGGCGGGATCAGCATGGATCAAGTGCTCGCCAATCAGGTCGGGCAGGAGACCGTGCAACCGAGCCTGGTGCTGGGTTGCGAACAGCCCATCACGGGGTATCACGAGACCAACTTTTCGATGGCCTACAGTTCCCACATCTCGTGGCAAAACGCGCTGTCGCCGGTGCCCATGGAGGTTTATCCCTCGCTGGCGTTCGACAGCCTTTTTGAAAACCGAGGTCATCGGCGCACGCAAAGCATCCTGGATCGCGTCAAAGCACAGGCCGCGAGCCTGAGCCGAAAGGTCAGTTCAGGCGACAAAGCCAAACTGGACGAATATCTCACCAGCGTGCGCGAAGTGGAAACGCGCATCGAACGCATGCGGGCCACGAAGGAAACGGCGGATGAAAAAGCGAAGCGCCAGGGTCCGGCGGTGTTCGCGATGAAACGCCCGGACAACGGCCTCCCGGAAGATATCCGCGAGCACATGCGCCTGATGTGCGACCTCATCGCGCTCGCGTTTCAGACCGACAAAACGCGCGTCGCGACGCTCCTGCTTTGCCGCGATCTCTCCGGCCTGTTCTATCCGTTCCTCGACGTGCGAACCGCGCATCATCCCGCGTCGCACGATGATCAATCCGACGCTTATGAACGCATCTCGCGTTATTATTGCAGCCAGCTCGCGTACCTGGCAGGCCGGCTCGACGCGATGAAAGAGGGCGCAGGCACGGTGCTCGATAATTCGTGCGTTCTTTGGATATCGAACATGTGGTCCGGCACAAAGCATGACAACTCGAAAGTCCCTGTGCTCCTGGCCGGCGGCCTGGGCGGCACCATCGAAACGGGCCGCATCCTGGAGTACACCGACCAAGGCGACGACAACCGCAAGCTGTGCAGCCTTTACCTCTCGCTCATGGACCGCATGGACGTGAAGCTCGACCGCTTCGGTGATGCCACAACGCGGCTTGCGGATCTTTAGGATCGGAAATAAGGTTGAGGTGGTCTTTGTGAACGAAACATCCAGTCTATTCGCGAACGAGATTGCCACTTACGAGGCAAAGAAGTCTCAACTGCTGGCCGAACATCGGGGAAAGTTCGTGCTGGTTCACGGCGCTGAGTTGTCGGGAATTTATGATTCGGAGCAGAATGCCCTTGAGGAGGGTTATCGCAGGTTCGGCCCAGTTCCTCTGCTAATTCAGCAAATCCTTCCCGTGACTCCTGAGCAATCCGCTCCCGCTATGGCGTTGGGGATACTTGCGGCAACTCAACCGCAGTGATCACAATCAGATACGGTGAGAGTGAAGGCAAGTTGCCGGACGGTGTTTCCATCAAGGTTCCGCCATCGGTAAGCCTGTTTCAGCGTGGTCCTGCCGTTCCCGTTGTTCTTCTGCCGAACCCTGCCTTCGCGCTCGCGCTGCAGCAAGCCGGCAAACCCATACTTTCCCCAGTGCAAGGCATTCAAGAAACAAGGTTTTGTCGCTTTGGTGGGAAGAGACCTGCTACAGAGTTGTGTCATAGTCTATAACGGCCCCGACGGTGCATTTACACTCGCAACGTAAGCGGCGAGGAGCCTCCCGCTACCGAATCGAAAGCTCCTGTTTGATGCCGAACTTCTCGATCCGCTTGCGAAGAGTGGCGCGAGTGATCCCCAGAAGCTTCGCGGCCTGCACCTGGTTGCCTTTAGTTTCGGCCAGGGCGTGGATAATCAACTCGCGCTCGACTGCGGGAATGATCTTCAACTTGGGGTTCTGCCGTGCCCACCGAAACAACGCTTGCGCGAGTGAGGCCACGTTCTCGGGTTCGCTTGCCGCGGGCATGGCTCCGCTGGGAGTGCTGGAGACCGCCGCCGGACGAGCCGGCGATGGCGCGGACACGACTTCCGCCGGCAGGTCATCCAGCAAAATCACTTCGCCCTTGGCCACGACGAGCGCACGACGGATGACGTTTTCCAGTTCACGAACGTTGCCGGGCCAATGGAATTTCTCCAGCGCGGCGATTGCCTCGGGCGCGATGGATTTTGGCGCCTGATTCTGGCTCTGGGCAATCTTCTTCAGGAAATAGTTGATGAGCAGAGGAATGTCCTCGCGCCGCTCGCGCAACGGCGAGAGATGGATGCGCACGACATTCAAGCGATAAAATAGATCCTCGCGAAACTCCCGCGCCGCGACCGCTTGTTCCACGGCCTTGTTCGTCGCCGCGATAATCCGAACATCGACCTGCACCGCCTGATTGCCTCCCACGCGCTCGAACGTCCCTGACTGGAGCACGCGCAGAATTTTGGTCTGCGTTTGCAGCGTCATGTCCCCAATCTCATCCAGGAAGATCGTCCCGCCATGACACTGCTCGAATTTGCCGATGCGCTGGGCGACCGCCCCGGTGAACGCGCCCTTCTCATGCCCGAACAATTCGCTTTCCAAAAGATTCTCCGGGATCGCGGCGCAATTGATGGCGACAAACGGTTGTTCGTGGCGGCGGCTGTGATGGTAGATGGCGCGCGCGACCAATTCCTTGCCCGTGCCGCTTTCGCCCGTGATCAGCGCGGTGGCGTCGGAATTGGCAAGCTGGCCGATCAATTTGAAAACATTCTGCATGCTCTCGCTTCGGCCAATGATGCCCAGGTCGTAATCCTCCGACTCCAGGAGCGGTTGATAAGAAACCACCTGCCGCATGACGCGCGCGGCGTTCAGCGCCGCGGCAATGATTTGCTTGAGCCTGGGCACATCGAACGGCTTGAGGAGGTAATCGTAAGCGCCCAGCTTCATGGCCTCGATGGCGGTCTGCGTCGTGCCGTACGCGGTCATGATGATCACCGGCAGCTTGGCGTCGATCTGGCGCAAGCGCCGCAACGTTTCGAGGCCGCTCATTCCCCCCATGCGCACATCCATGATCACGAGGTCCGGTTTGAGTTTGGGGATGATCTTGAGGCCTTCCTCGCCGCTCGACGCGGTCGTGAGCTGGACTTCGGGTGAGTCAAAGATTCGCCGGAACGAATATTGAACGTCCGCTTCGTCGTCGATGAGCAGCAGCTTGTCCATCAAATCAAGGGTCAAGGTTCAAAGTTCAAGGTTCAACGTTCCTGCATTCTCAGGACGAAAGATGGGTCTGACCGGCGCCTTCGGCAACCTCACTCAACCGGTCGCGATCTTTGCGCACAACATACACAATCCCGCCCAGAATACTCCAGAGGAGACTGCCCGCGTAAGCCAATAACGAAAGCGCCAGCGCGGCCGTCGCTTCCACACCGATTTCGGGCACGCCCAACATCAGCACGTAGAGGTTTTCGCGCACACCCAGGCCGCTGGGAGAGATGGGCATGGCGGAGATGCAGACAATCGCCGGCACGATAACGAAAAGCGCCTGAGCCGGAATCGCGAGGCCAAGGCCCCACGCCAGGGCCATCACTTGCAGCACGCAAAACACATTCAACGCCATCGAGAGCAAAAGCACTTGCGCGAGCAGAAACGGATGCTGGCCCAGCAGGCGCGCTGCATCCAGACCGCGTTCGAACAGTTCGCCTTTCGGCCAGTTGCGCAACCAATGCCGCGCCCGCGGCCACCAGCGGGAGACGCCGCCCCAAAGTGAGAGACCCACGGTCGTGGCGCAGCCCAACATCATAAGACAGATGAAGAACGCCAGCGCCCGGAGCGGGGCGTTCCCGCGCACGAGCGGAAGGTTGGCGAGGCTCATCAAGCAAGCAAAGAGCAGCATCGCAAACAACCCGACCAGCCGGTCAATGAAGACGGTCGTCACGGCCTCGGCCTTTTTGTGGTGAGTTTCGCGCGCCGCGTAATAGGCCTTTAGAAGGTCGCCGCCGGTCGATCCCAACAGGAAGGAGTTGAAAAAATGCGCCACCAGCGAAATTTCCGCGGCACGGCCAAAGGACAGATTCAACCCCTGAAGTTGAAGAACCATCCGCCAGCGGACCACCCCCAGCAGAAGCGTCATCCCCATGCAAATCAGCGAAAGCAGGAGGCCCAGGGCGCTGACCAGGCTGACGGTGCCCCAGAGTTTTCCCGGTCCGTGCGACCAGGCGACGCTCCATTGTTCCCAGCGTGAGAGTTCCTCCCAGACTTGGCCCAGGTCCTTCGACGCCTGGCGGCCTTCCACCATGAAGATGCTGTGGAAAATCCACACCAGCAGGATCCCTCCGATGGCCAGGCGCCAGAGGATTCCGAACGTTTTGCGCCCCGCGTTCATCCTGGGCCACAGAAGCATGAATTCACTCCGCGCCCCAGAGCGATTTCACGTGTTCCACGCCGGCGCGAACGTCTTCCGGCGGCACGCCAGGACCAAATTCAAAGACCTTGATGTGATCGCCGCGCACGTACGGCTTGAGCGCGGCGAAGTCCACCGATCCGGCGCCGGGAGGAAGGTGATCCTGCGCTGGAAATGCGACGTCATGGATGTGAAATCCCTCCAGGTGCTCCGCCATCGACCCCAGATGCATCGCGTGGCGGATGAAACCGAGGTTCTCCTTGATCTGAGCGTGGCCCGTGTCGTGCCAGTAGCGAACGGCCCGGCTGGTGATCTCCTTGAAAAAGAAAACGAAATCGCTGTCCAAGGGGATTTCCTCCAGCGCCTCGCGGTTCTCGATGCCGAGCTTCAGGCCGCGCGCTTCGGCTTCGGGGATCAGGCGCTTCAGCATGGCGTAGGATTGTTCGAGGTGCTTCTCCTTCTTCTGTTCGCGTTTGGCTTCCACCTCTTCGCACAAGCGCTGGTATTTCGGGCTTTCCCTGCTCCCGCTTTCGATCATCTCGATCAACTTGTCCGTGTATTCCTTCATCTCGATGCTGCCCATGTGAAGGACAACCAGGCGGGCCTTGAGGCGCGCCGCCGTCTCAATCGTTTTCATCGAATGGCGGAAGGCGTTTTCGCGCTCGCGCGGGTCGAGGGAACTGAAGCGAAAGAGATTCGGCGCGGCGTGGTTCACGCCGATGGGCAGCGGACAAAAATTGTGCAAAGTGGAAATCTTGATTTCTCCGGCATCGACCGCCTCGATGACGCCCGGCAACAGGCTGATGCGAATGCCGTGGCTGAGTTCGGAGTGCTCGAACCCCAAATCCCGGATCTCGCGCAGCATGGCGCGACCGTCCGTGTGGCGGTGGGAATTCCAGCAGGTGGAAAGAGAATACATAACAAAAATGAAAGAGCCGAGTGCCTGGGTTTGAGAGACGGCACTCGGCCCTGCAATCCGGCTTCCGTTACAAATCCGCGTAACGCGCGCTGAGCATCGCCGAGAACCGCGCGATCTTCATTTTGAGGCGGCGTTTCTCGCTCGGTTTCTCGAAGTGGCGATGATTGCGCACTTCCTTCAGGGTGCCTTCGCGATCGATTCGCTTCTTCAACCGGCGCAAGGCTTTCTCTACCGATTCGCCTTTCTTGAGCTTGATTTCTGTCAAAGCATGATCACTTCCTCTCCAGGACATGGAGGCCTGCAGGCGGTTTCCAAACCATAGGCAGTGCCCGATCAGCGGCGGAGAGTAGTTTTGGCTGCATGGAGTGTCAACTTGCAAAGCTCTATTTGATTGATTGTCCGAGAGGGCTGCGCCAAGATTCTACCGTTCCGCTCCGGCTTACCGTCGAGAGGTTCGGACTGCCCGAACGCTCGTTCAGGCGGGAGAAATGGTAATCGCGAATATGACGAAGACGCTGGTGTTTTCTGCCCTGGGCTTGCTGATCCTGGCCTTCGGCTTTACTTGGCTGGTGACGTTCGTCCGGTACCGCATCACGCCCCGGCATTTCAAGGTCACCTTATTGGGGATGACCCTGCGCCGAATCCGATTGGAAGACATCGAATCCGTCACCAAGCGGCGTCCGGTTGGTTTTGCGGAAAACTGGTGGAGCACCTTGAAGCCGAGCCACCGCACGCTGGTGATTCGCCGCGGTCGGGGGTTGATCAAGAACATCGTGATCACACCGCGCAACCGTTATGTCTTCAAGACCAGCCTGGAAAAAGCGATCCAACTGAAAGACATCCCGGCTGAGGAATCGGTCGAGCGCGTCTTTGTTGTGACGGATTGATCCCGGCGACGAGCGGTTCGAGGTTCGAAGTTCAAATCGTCAAAGTTCAACGTCGTGGGTGGTTTTGAATATCCCGCATCAAACGCGGAACGTTGAACCAACCGCTCTCGTGGAGCGCGCGCCGTGCGCCAGGCATTCCTGCCGCCCGAAACGGCGCGGAGACCCGACCTATGAAAACGATCCTGACTTGCGCCGCAACCTTCGGCTTGTTGAACGGGTCTGCCGAGGCCGCTGAACCGCTGTCTTCGCGAGCGCACTCCGCTCTGGACAAAGCAGCCGCATTCATGCGCTCCCTCTCCACGGAAGGCGGCTATCTCTGGAGATATTCGGAGGATTTGCAGGAGCGATGGGGCGAAAACAAAGCCACGCTTTCGCAAATTTGGATCCAGCCGCCTGGCACTCCCAGCATGGGCCAGGCTTTCCTGCGCATTTACGAAGTCACCAAGGGCCCGCACTTCTTCGACGCCGCGCAAGCCGCCGCGACCGCCCTGGCTCGCGGACAACTGGAATCCGGCGGTTGGGATTATCTGGTCGATTTTGATCCCGCCAAAGGCCAGCAATGGTATCGGAGGGCAGACAAGGAGCGAATCCCGCCGGACGAGGCGGCGGGCCGGAGAAACACATCCACCTTCGATGACGACAACACGCAGAGCGCGCTGCAGTTTCTGATGGCCTTCATCAAGGCTGCGCCAACGATGCACACGGCGGAGGGCCGTCAAATTCGCGAATCGCTCGAATACGGCCTGGCGAAGCTGCTGGAAGCCCAGTACCCGAACGGCGCCTGGCCGCAACGCTACAACGGCAAACCGCGTGACCTCAGCAAATTTCCTGTGCGGCGCGCGACTATTCCTGAACAGTATCCCCGCGAACACCCCAAATCCGATTACGCCGGGTTTTACACCCTGAACGACCACACTCAGCGCGATTGTATCCGGACCATGCTCGATGCGTTCAAACATTTCGGAGACCGCAAATATCTTGAAGCCGCATTGCGCGGCGGTGATTTTCTGATCGCAGCGCAACTGCCGAGTCCGCAATCGGCCTGGGCGCAGCAGTATAATTTTGCCATGGAACCGGCCTGGGCCCGGGCGTTTGAGCCTCCCGCGGTCTGCACGGGCGAAAGCGCCGGTGCAATTCGCACTCTGATCGAGCTCTATCTCGAAACCGGCGAGGAGAAACTGTTGAAGCCGATTCCAGCGGTGATCGATTGGTTTCAACGCTCGCGGCTCGGCCCGAACACCTGGGCGCGGTTCTACGAACTGGGAACCGGCCAGCCAATCTACGGCGACCGCGACGGCAAAATCCATTATCGCCTTGATGAAATCAGCGAAGAACGCCGCCGCGGTTATGCCTGGCAGGGCAACTTCAATATCCCCGCCACCATCGCTTACTTCGAGGAAGTCCAGAAGGCTGGCCGCCCGGCGTACCTTGCGCGGCGCGCCCCCAAACCTCGGCCAACGGAAGCTCAGCGCGCTTCGCTGGAAAAGCAAGCCGGGCAAGTGATCGACGCCTTGGATGAACGCGGCCGTTGGATCGCGAATGGCCGAGTCGAAACGCGCGTCTTCATCCGCAACGTGCAAACGCTTTGCGATTACCTGGAATCATTGAGGCCATAACGATTTAACGATTCAACGATGGTTTGAGCACTCAACCAGGCGTCTGCCATGGCTCCCTTAGCCGTATCTATTCAATATTCAATATGAGGCAACAATCGCCCTCACCCCGGCCCTCTCCCCCGGGGAGAGGGAGAATCATTTCCACTTCTGTGGTTGAGTCACTGATTAGCGACCTGTTCCAGCGTTGGAGAAAATGGTCTCCTCTCCTGGGGGAGAGGGTCAGGGTGAGGGCGATTCTCCGTTTCAATGAATAGATACGGCTTAGCACAGACCACGTCCACGGCTGGCCGACTTCTGGTCCTGGCCGCCAGTTTCTTGGGCTGGTTGTTCTCGGGGGTGCAGCTTGGCCTCATGCCGTTGGCTTCGTTGTCGGTCTCAAGGAACATCATGGGATCGGCTTTCAACCATGCTATCGCCGGCGATTGGTTTGCGCGTTACACGGCGGCGCTCATGTTCGGCGCCGCGATTGGCGGGATCCTGTTCGGCCAACTGGGAGACCGCTTCGGCCGGGCGAATGGATTGGCCTGGAGTGTGATTTGTTACTCCGTGTTCGGCGGGCTCGGGTATTTCGTGACGAGCCAGGAGCAACTGCTGGTGTTGCGGTTCCTGGTTGGATTGGGCATCGGCGGCGTGTGGCCGAATGGCGTCGCGCTCATCGCGGAGTTCTGGCCGGATGTGTCGCGGCCCACGTTGGCCGGGATTTTTGGAATGTCCGCCAACCTCGGCGTGTTCGTGATGTCCCAACTGGGTTCCTTCAAGCAAATCACCGCTGACTCGTGGCGCTGGCTCATGTTGGCCGGAGCCACGCCCGTCGCGCTCGGTTTGCTGACCCGGGCGATTGTGCCGGAATCGCCGAAGTGGCTTGCGGCGCGCGACGCCGGCCAGGGGGCGAAACCCGCCGCTCCCATGCGCGAATGCTTTCGCCCGCCCTTGCTCCGGCTCACGCTCATCGGCATCTGTCTGGGCGCGATTCCGCTCATCGGCGCCTGGGGGGCGAGCAAATGGATGATACCCTGGGCGGACCAAGTGGGCGGCGAAGCCGGGTTGCCCGAATACAAAGCCACTGCGCAAGCGTACTGGGCCGTCGGCGCCGTGCTGGGCAGTTTGCTCGGCGCGCACATGGCCAACTTGCTCGGCCGTCGTTTGACATATTTTCTGATCAGCCTCGCCGCCACCCTGATGACCTGCGGAATTTTTGTTTTTCTGAAACCGCTTCAACCGGTGTTCCTCCCCGCGATCTTCGTGCAAGGATTCATTGCGACCGTTTTCTTCGGCTGGCTGCCATTGTATTTGCCGGAATTGTTCCCAACCCGAGTCCGCGCCACCGGCACCGGCGTCAGCTACAACTTCGGCCGAGTCGCCTCCGCCGCGGGGGTGCTGGGCGCGGGCGCGCTCATGCAATGGTTCGGTGGCGACTACGCCAGGGTCGGCACGATTACGAGCCTGATTTACGCGTTCGGGATGCTGGTGATCCTCTTCGCGCCGGACACGACGGGGAAAAAATTGGAGTAACCCACTTCCAATTCACCGGAACTGTGTTGGCCACGAAGCCGGCGCAATTACCGCAGAAGGCAACCAAGAGAACAAAGCCCTTTGCGCCTTTTGCCTTCATGTGGATATTTGACTTGCACAGCAAAATGAGAAACATGATCAGCAGGACATGACCGAACGAGAACTCAACGAGCGCGCCTGGCTTGAAAACGAAGTGCAGCTCGCGGAAAACCTGACGGATGCCGATCGGATACGAATTCTCCGAGACTTGCTCCGAACCGTTGATGCGATCCGGCGAAACAAATCCCAGGAGGAACTTCGTCACGAAGAAGAGGTGCGCTGGCGTCTGGAGCTCGCCCCGGCGCGAGAGCGTTATGCCAAGCTGGTCGAACGATTGACATGAGCCTGGCCGGTCTCATTGAGGTCATCCATCTGTTGGAGGACATCTTCGATCGTCTGGCTCTGAACCGTTCCTACGGCGGCGCCATCGCTTACAACTACTACGCTCCGCCTCGATTGACCCAGGACATCGATGTGCTGGTCCTGGTGCCCAGAGATCAAGATTCCCCAGTTTGTCGAGGAGTTGTCGGCCGCGGGGTGCAAACATGGCTTGCGGGATCCGCGTCCCCTCGAACTGAACACCATTCTGAAGGAACTCCGTTCAAGACCCTATCGGGCCACTTTTTACTGCCGCGGCATCCGCACTGAGGTGTTCGTTCCCTGGCATCCTTTCCACCATTGCGTTCTTCACCGCAGCCTCGTTCGGGATCTCGAAGGGCGTCGGCTTCGCATCCACGCCGCCGAAGACCTGATCGTATTCAAGAAAATCTTCGACCGCCCAAAAGACATCGGCGACATCAAAGCCATGCTTCTGGCGCAGAAAGGAAAGCTCGACTTGCCGCGGCTGCGAACCGACGCGAAATCTCTTCTCACGGAGGCCAGCTCCCAAGAGCTGGATCAACTCATCAACGAATTCCGTTAAGCCCGTGAAACCAGTTTGCATTAGCCGTAACTATTCAGTGCGATGAAAGGCTCGCCCTCACCCCGGCCCTCTCCCCCAGGGAGAGGGAGTGACTTTTGCACGCCGGTGGACTCATCACTGTTTAGTGAGCGTTTCCCAGTGCGGGAAAGAGCGGTTCCCTCTCCTGGGGGAGAGGGTGAGGGTGAGGGCGATTCACCTTTTCAATGAATAGATACGGATTAGAAGTCTCGTGCTCCGCGGCTGTGCCCCGGTGAACGCCTTCCGGTTGTCACGACCTTCGGAGACGGCCTTGTCTTCAAACCCTAATTCACGCTACCTGACTGCCCCATCTTTCAAACTGGCGAGGAATTCGATGAGATCGCGCAACTCGCGTTTCGAGAGCGCCAGCACGAGTCCCTCGGGCATCGATGACGGACCGCGCTCGCGCGCTTTGATCTGGTTTTTGGGGATTCTCATGACTCGCTCGCCCGGATCAAGGTCTGCGTCCGTCTGGACCAAGACCAGTTCATTGGCGTCTTCGCTCTTGAACACGCCGCTGCGCAATCTGCCTTCGGTAGTCTGGACGATGATCGTTTCAAAGCCGGGCGCAATTTTCGCGTTGGGCGCGACAATCGATTCCAGGAGATACTCCCGGTTCTGTTTGGAAGCGATGCCGTCGAGTTGCGGGCCGACCGTTCCGCCCTCGCCCAGCGCCACGTGGCAACGAAGGCACGAAACATCCGAGCGCTCGCGGAAAATCTTGCGGCCATTAGCGGCATCACCGCCGGCCAGGACTTCCACGTAAGGGCCGATCGGATTCGTCAAGTCGCGCGCGTCCTCGAACTTTTTCAGTTTCTCGCCGAGCGGCGGTTCGGCGTGTTTGGCGGCGGCTTCAAGCAATTCAATCTGCAATTCCGCCGGCACCTCTTTCGCCAGCAGTTTGTCCACCCACTGGCTCAGCGTCGCCCCGGCTTCGGCTTCCTTAGAATTTCCGAGCGCGTCGAACACGGCTTGCTGTTCCCCGACCGAACCCGAATCCAGCAGGTTCACGATCTGCGCGACTCCGTCTTTCTGGGTTCCGAGAATCTGAATGGCCTCGGCGCGGACGATCACGGAACGATCCTTCAAAGCCGTTTGCAGGGCTTCGGCCAGACGGGCGTCCTTGCGGTCTGCCAGCGAGCTTAACGCCGACACTCGGACTTCAGGAGAAGCCCGGCCGTCCGTCAACGCTCCGATCAGCGTTTCCGAGTCGCCCAGTCCGTAGGTTCGCATCAGATTGGCCGCGGCGGCTTTGACGGCGCTCGGAGCGTCCTCCGTGATGGCCTTCACGATTTCCGAGGCGGCGTCGCGGGCGGGTTTAGGATCACGCGGAGCGAGCGGGCGATAGAGCGTGGTGATGTGATCCAGATTGGCTGGTTTCGCCCATTCGGCCAGGTCATTGAGCGCTTCGATGCGGACACTGGCCGGGGCATCGCTTCGGGCGGCGAAATTCGCCAAAGCTTTGGCGGCTTCCGTCGTGCCAAGGCGGAAGTTCGCGTTCACCGCGCGCCAGAGGATCCATTCCGCCGGCGTGCCGATGGGGCGCGGGCCGCGAATCGTGTAGGGCGGCTTTTCCGCTTTGGCCGTGTTTTCCGGCAACGGCTGATCCAGCAGCGCCGCCAATTGCGGCAACGCTTCGCTAATCGGCAAATCGTTGATCGCCCGCGCGGCCTCCAGAACGACCTGGCCGTCTTTGTCCTTCAGAAATACGGCTATCGAGGGATGGGCCAATCGGCGCAAGGCGAGCGCCGCGCCGAGGCGCACCGCGCGCGATTCGTTCTTGGCTTGGGCCGCCAGCAAGAGGGGCTCACTCAATTTCGCCAGCGCGGTCACGCACCCGTAGCGGAGAACGGGTTCCTGATCGTTGTTGTCTTTGAGAGCGGCAAACAAGGCCGGGACCGCTTCCTTGCGTCCCAGTTTGCCGAGGGATTGCGCGGCAAAGAAGCGCGCGCGCGGCTCCGCATCGAAGAGTAACTGAACCAACGCTTCGTAGGCTTCGGCCGCGCGGGCGTCGCCGAGAACCTTCGCCGCCTGACAGCGCATTTCTAGGTCTTTGCTCGTCAGGAGTGCCAACAAAGGCTTCAGCGCTGAAGGAATTTTCTGCGCCGTCTGGCCGAGGCCCCAGATTCCGTGGAGCCGGGAGACCAGCTTTTCTCCTCTGAGCGCGACCGCCATGAGTTCGGGCACGGCTTCCGGTCCTTTCTCGGCCAGCGCAAACTGGGCCTCCTGGCGAACGCGCATATCGCGGTGACCTAAAAATCTCGCCAACTCCTCCACGGACCGACCGTTCATCCCTTGCGCGATGATCTGTTTGGTTTCTTTCACCAGCGGGTCTTCGACCTTGGCCGGATCAAAAACCTTGTAGATGCGCCCGGCCATGGGCCGGCTCCAGCCATCGATCCAATCCGCGACGTAGAGCGCGCCGTCCGGTCCGAAATCGCAATCGGTCGCGCAAATGCGATCCAGGAATGGCTTGAGATCGACCAACTCAAAAGTCGCGCCTTTGGATTTGACCGCGAAGCTGTTGATCCGGCTCGTCCCGGAAGCGCCGCGAAAATCGCAGAGGAAGAAATGATCGTCGTAACGGTCCGGCAACCCGGTGCCGGGATAATACGCCAGACCCGACGGCCCGTCGTAAAGCGGCGTGACATTGGGGACGAGGTAAGCCGCGTTGTTGTTCTCCGCCGGCGACCAGAGTTGCTCCGCCATCCACGGACCACCGTTGGCCATGCGCGTCGCGTGTTGATAGCCGACGCGCCAGCCGCTGTCGCCGTCTTCAACGACATAAACCCAGCGAGCTGGATCGCCTTTGTCCGGATTGTTGTCGCCCGTGAAAAGATTGCCGTATTGATCGAAGCGGAGTTCCTGCGGGTTACGAAGGCCGGCGGCGAACAGTTCGAGATTTTTCCCGTCGAGGTCGCAGCGGAAGACCGAGCCGCATTCCGCGGCTTCGACCTGGCGACCGTCGGGCGTCTTGGTGACGTTGGCGCCGCGGTCACCCATGCTGAAATAGAGTTTGCCGTCCGGCCCCAGAACCATGCCGTGCAAATCGTGGCCGATGAAGCCGTAGCGGACGCCGTAGCCGTATTGGAGTTCGACCTTCACATCCGCCTTTCCGTCGGCGTTGGTGTCCTTGAGCAGATAGAGGCTGGGGATACAGGTGTAATAAACGTTGCCGTGGTAAGCGAAGACCCCGGAGCCAAGGCCGTCCTTCACTCCATTGTAGCCGGTGCTGAAGACCGTTGATTTGTCGGCTTTGCCAGACGCGGTGGTGTCTTCGAGCAAGACGATGCGCTCGGAATCGCGTGCGTCGAGCGCCTGGCGGCCGACGCGTTCGGAGGCGTGGCGCAGCGGTATGAGCAGCCGTTCTTCGACCGTCTTGGAAGCGAGTTCTTCTTCAAGCCAGCTTCGGGCCGAACGGATGTCGATGACGCCGCCGCCGCCGTACCGATACGTCTCTGCCACAAAAACGCGGCCCTGCTCGTCGATGTGGAGGGCATTGGGATTGCCGAGCATCGGTTCGGCGGCCCAAAGACTGATCTTGAGATCGTCCGGGACGCGCATGCGCGCCATGGCCCGTTCGGCGGCGTCGGAAGCGGGCTTGAGCGGCGGGATCCATTCGGTGGGGGCGTTGACACTGGGGGTAGCTTGAGTTTGTGCTTGCGCGGTGGGTTGGCCGCAAAGGCCAAAACAGGCGCAGAGCGCCATCACGCCATGCACGATTTCAGTTCTGGAAGGAGCACGCATGGAGGCAATCGTTTGTGGTCACTTTCAAGAACTAGACCCGAACCGTCACACTCAGGAACAGCGCTCTCGATTTCACGGAACGATATTCACGGAACAAAACTGGAAATGCCAGAGCCAAAAGAGCGACGCACTCGTCCTGAAAAAACGACCTTTCCGCCGAAGAATCACGCAATGGATTCCGCGAGCGCTTTCTGCATTGCTGTGAAATCGGCCGGCCCGTTTCAGGTGCTTTTTAGGATGAATCGCGCAAGAAGATGAGATGCGCCGGTCTCCTTGCGCTTCTGGGAGAAATCCGATCTGTTTTCCGGTTGTGCCGAGTGCGGCAGGGTTTATCGTAAAGCACAGGCTTCAAGCAATCTTGCCTGAGGTCAATCGCCTGAATATGGAGCAACCCGGAAAACTCTCCGTCTTGTTTGTGGATGACGAACCGCCGGTGCTCGCCGTGCTCGCGCGCCTGCTCGCACTCATGAGCGAACAGTGGCGGATGGAATTCGCTCCCAGCGCGCCTCTGGCTTTGCAGCGTTTAGGGCAAAGCTCCTACGACGTGGTGGTCTCGGACCTGCGCATGCCCGGCATGAGCGGGATCGAGCTTCTGATCCGGGTTTGACAACTCCATCCTTCCAGCGCGCGAATCATTTATTCCAGCTACTCGGACCAGCAATCCGTTCTCGAATGCATCGGGATCATTCATCAATTTCTGCCCAAGCCATCCCCGGTGGAAGCGCTCAAAGCCGCGATCACCAGCGCCGGGATGTCCCGGTCCTTGCTGCCGGACCCGGTCATGCGGGAAAAGGTTTCCCGCATTGAGCGCATTCCGAGTTTGCCCACTCTCTATCTGGAATTGGTGCGCCAGCTTCAGACGATAGAAACCCCGGTCGTGGAGATTGCGGCGACGGTGTCGCGGGACGTCGGTATGACCACGCAAATTCTGAAGATCGTCAACTCGGCGTTCTTTGGCTTGCCGCAACCGACCTCCAACGTCACCGAAGCGATCAGCTTTCTGGGCATTGACCTGGTGAAACACCTGGTGCTGGCGGTGGGAGTTTTTTCGCAGTTTGAGAATCGCAAACTCGGGGGCCTCTCCTTGGAAACGCTCTGGCAGCACAGCATCCGCACCGCCAATGCCGCCAAGTGGATCGCCCGAAGGGAGTCCGCGGGCCGGGTGGTGATCGAGGATGCTTTAGCGGCCGGTCTGCTGCACGACCTGGGAAAACTCGTGATCGCGCACAACTATCCGGAGCGCTGCGAAGCCTTGGGCCAGCGGGCGCTGGCCAATAGCGTGGAATGGCTGGCCGAGGAACGGAAAGAATTCGGATTCGACCACGCCCAGGTCGGCGGGTATTTGCTAGGACTCTGGGGGCTGCCTCCGGCGGTCGTGGAGGCCGTGGCGTTCCATCATGTCCCCATCAGGAGCAAGGATGCGAAGTTCTCCGCTTTGACTGCGGTGCACGTGGTGAATTCTCTCGTGCAAAACCAGCGGCCATCCCATGGTGGGATTGCTCCGCCGACGGTGGATATGCTCTACCTGTCCAAGATCGGCCACGCTGAGGCTCTGGCAGCGTGGCGGGAAGAATTGAAGGACGCGCCGACGATTTGAGCGTTGGGCGCTCGCAGGATTAACCGATGCCGCTCCGGAGCAAATCCAGCAACGAATTGCTTGGCTGGAGGCCAATCGCCGTGCCAAATCATCTGGAATTTCAAAACGGCTCCGCTTCAGGAACAAGCGATTACGCCATTTTGGCGAACCAACTAATGGGCAAAAAGGACTAACAGGGAAATGAATCGCCTGGGTGCCGGATACTCAACTGGCAAGAGGCCAGCCAAATCCACCGTAAAGCCCGGAATGCCCGGAACCGCCTTGCTGGTCAGCGTTCCGCCGGGGCCGTGAACTGTGCACTCGGCAATTTAGTTTCAGCCAGGAATAGGTTAAGGAAAGACAACGTCGATCAGTCACTCGAGGGTCACTGCGCCGCCACTTCGTAAAGCATCCGCGCGCCGGCTTCTGGGTCCCCGGCAACGTCGGCCGTGAAGATCAAGGCGCGGTCCTCGAATAGCGCCGGAACTACCGCCAGACGCTTTCCGCTCGGCGCCAGGGTCCAGACCTTGTGACGGTTCGGATCCTGCAATCGAATGGAAACGGTCGCTTTTCCTGCGCGAACCAGATGCGGCAGCCGGCCCCAATCCTGGAGAGTCTGGCGCGCCGCTTCGGCGTAGCGGATGTCCGTGTTCTGCAAATCCGTCAGGTGTGTCACCAGCAGGCGCCGGCTCTGGCGAATGGGATGCTCGTCCAGAGCGCTCACCCAGACCGTGGCGTCGCTTCCTTCCACCTGGATACGCACGCCGCCTTTTGCCGTTTCGAGGGTCTTTCCCGCGGGCGCATAACCGCCCGCCGTGCGCGGTGTGTCGAGCACGAGCACATCGCGCGGACCGTCAATCGTGATTTCCCCGGTTTCGCTGCGAAAGAATTTCTGCGCGGGTTCCGCGGTTCCGCCGACGCCAAGATTCATCAACGCCGTGAGCAGTTGCCCGTCCTCCGCGGCATACGGGTCCAAAGCTACCGCCGATTGGGTGGGATAGGCCGTGGAGTGAGTTTGCCAACCCAACGGCAGAATCGCCGTGTGCGCCGGGGCTCTTTCCGCCGCCGGCGCCACTTGAGTGCCGACGCGCGTGAGCCACGCCAGCCAGTGCCAGCGCGGGTGGAGGTTGGGAATGCGCGAGGCCGGTTTTGCCAGGTCTGCTTCCGTCATCATCAAGGCCACGCTGTGGGGCGCAGGCTGGAGATCGCCACGAAGGAACAAGCACAACGAAGCGCGTTCGGCCGCCTGGCTGAGCGGATCCGACGCCAGATCGAAGTACCCGATGCGCGCCGGCGTGAACATCGCTTCGCGGTTGTGGCTGTACGCGAAGCGCCAGATGCCGCCCCAACCCTGAAGCGCGCCCATCGCGCCCGTCAGAATGCCGCCGACGCTGCGAAATCGGCCCGGCCCCGAGTAATTGTATTCGGTCATCGTAAACGGCTTGTCGAACAGGCGCGTGAAGGTTTTGCTCCGTCCTCCCGCCGCCCCTTCCGCAATCGGGCTGGTGTTCGGGCATTTGCTCGGCAGCCGCCAGGAACCCTGGAGGAATTGCGGATGATCCACATAGAAATGGTCATCGACATAATCGTAAATCGCGCGGGCGGATTGGTCGGTTACGAAGTAGGTCCAGGAATTGGCGTTGCTGACGAGCGCGCGGCAGCCCAGTTCATCGCGCAAAAATCTTTTCATGCGCTGCACCATGTCCCGCTCCGTGTCGGACAGGAACGCGATGCAGTCGCGCGCGCGCAGGGTGGCGTCGCGCAGGTTCTCCGGCAACGCCACGGTTTGGTCCGCGGGATTCTCGCTTTCCGTGAGTTCGCTCCCCCAGACTTGCGCAAGCGCGCCGCGCGATGGATAACGCCGCGCGAGCCACTGGTTCCAGGCCCGCGTCCAATCGGGAAAAGTGCGGAGATCGCGGAAGAAATTCCCGAAGTTCCCCTCGTTGATCATCGCGAGCCAGGCGAGCGCCGGTTCATCGGCGTAACGGCGTTTCGTGTAGGGATTGGTGTGATCGAGCAGCGCGCGGGTGAATTGCTTCCAATTCTCGAACGCTCCGGCGTGGACCGGCGCCAGGATTTTGAAAGTGTCAATCGGAATCTGGCCGTCGCCGTCCATCCCGATTTCGCGCCACGGCACACTGCGCGAGACGTACAAATCGGTCGTGAGATAAATGCCGCGCTGAATCAGAGCGGCCATGAGGTAATCGAACTGCTCCAGCTTCTGCGGGTTCAACTTCGTCGTGGGCGATTGGCCCTGGACCAGATCGCGTTCGTAATGGTGAAAGCGCAGCGCGTTGTAGCCCAGCCGCACCAGCCGCTCCGCCAGCCGGTCCGACTCCGCGTGCGAAAGGTAATGCGCCCCGAAGCAAAGATTGATTCCGTAAAACCGGCGCGGCGTGTCCGGTGAATCAGTGAAAGCGAATTCGCCGTCCGCGCGCGCGATGACACGGCCGTGTTTCCCGGCCGGGGCATCCACGAATCCCATCGCCGAAAAGTCGAGCGCCGAACCCGGTTCGATTTCAAGTTCGTGCTGGAGCGGAATCCATTCAGGCCCGGCGGCAATGGTCACCGAGGCGCTCGAACCGTTGGCAGCCGCCGGGGCCGGATTGCCGGCACGAATCGCGGACGGGAAGAGAAAGAATAGCGTGATCAAAGCGGACGGAATCAGAAACTTCATACAATCAGCCGACGATGGCGAAGGTGGATTTGTTCAAGCAGGAACGCGTGGAACGTGGACCATTGGCTCTTGTGCCAAACTGGGAAATCCGGGCAAAGTTCGGCGGCGACGCGTTTCGGCTGCTGGGGTTCTGGGATGAGGGCAACTCCATCGTCTTGACGAACGATACGCCAAGAAAACGCAAAAAACGCCAGCACAGGAAATCGACTTGGCCGAAGCAAGACGGCACGATCACCTCAACCGAAAGCGACGGCGATGAAAAGCGATTTGCAGAAATACGTTGAAAGCCGAAAACGCTGTGATCCAGAATTTGCTGCGGGGTTTGAAGCCGGCTACGGGGAGTTCAAACTAAGCATCCTCCTTCGCCAGGCGCGCGAGAAAGCAGGATTGACCCAGGCCGATCTGGCCCGGCGCGCTAAAACGCCTAAATCCGCAATCGCCAAAATCGAGTCGCACGCGGAGGACGTTCCCATTTCCGCGGTTGAGCGCATCGCTCGCGCTTTGGGCAAGACTCTGCGCGTCGAACTGGTGGAAGCCAGTTAATCGGTTCAATTCCCATGCCGTCGATGAAGCAGAGCGTTTACCTGGATTTTGTCGTAATGACACTCTCGAACGCGTGCAGCCACTGTCACGCTCGTAACACACGGACTTAATGAGGTCGCACCTGCTCCAACAGTCATCGGCTACGGATAAAAATAGCGGCCCGAATGGGTTGCCCGTCCCAAAATCTTCGCGGCTTGCGAAGACCATTTCCTAATTGTAGTACAGAGAACACAAAATGAACTGGAGCCTGATCTTTCTTGTGCCCGCCGTTTCTTGTCGGCTATCTTGCAACGCTCGTGAAGCCGATCAGCACGCTTCAAAAACCACCTATCCACAACCGGAGGAAAGAATATGCCTTCTGCAAAATGGAACGAAATCGGACGCGTTTGGGAAGAAGACCACGGATTGCTCGACGCGGAGCAAGTCGCCCGATGCGCGCGCGCGGACGTCGCGGAGCCGCTGCGTTCGCCCATCCCCACGCGCATGATCTCGAACGGCGAATACATGCCCGTGCCGCAAACCAAAAAGCAAAAGCAAGTCGAGGCGCGGGTCAAAGAACTGACCGACCAAGCCAGCCGCAGGCTGGGCATGGGACGGCGGGAGTTCCTGCGCAGCTCGGGGGGCATGGCCGCCTCGTTGCTCGCGATGAACGAAGTGTTCGGGCGGTTCTTCAACGTCAGCCTGGTTGAGTTGTTCCAGCCGGCGGCCTTCGCCGCGTCCGCGCCGCCGCGGGACCTTTTTGTGTTCGATGACCAACTGCACTTCGTCCGAGGGAGCCGGCCTTCCCCCGCGGGTTTGCGAGCCATTGCGCAAGGACCGTCCTCGGCGCCCATCGTCAAATCGAACCCGTTCAATCCGAAAGGGCAGCTTGATGAACTCGGCCAGGCGTGGAGCGTGTGGAACCCGGCGTTGGTTGGTCTTCCCATTGATCCGGGTTACGCCCACATCACGCAGTTCATCAAGGACGTGTATCTGGACAGCCACGTCACCGTCGGACTGTTGAGCAACGTCACCGCTTCGGGCGTTCAAATCGAGGGACAACGCCGCGCGCCCAAAAACGCGCAGGAAGCCCAACTCGGCGAAGTGCTGACGGCGGGCCAGACCGCGGCCGCGCGCGATTTCGTGAACCAGATTTCCGGTTCCACGCGCATGCTCTGCCACGGCTTGCTCTATGTCGGCAAAGGAAATTTGGAGTGGATTCAAGAGCAGACCGAGAAATACAAACCCGATTCCTGGAAGGGCTACAACATCTCCAACGCGGCCAAAGTCGATACCGATCCGAACAGCCTCATGAAGCAATGGCGGCACGACGACGAAGAGGTCGCGTATCCGACGTTCGATCTCATTCAGAAATACTACGAAAAGATCAAGCGCCGGAAACCGGGGTTCAACAACATCTGTGTCCACAAAGGCCTCGCGCCCGGCCCGCCTGATCCGTTGCGCGGGCATCCGGGTGACATGCCGAAAGCCGCGCGCGATTGGCCGAAACTGAATTTCATCACGTATCACGCGTGCATCCAGCCGAACTTCTTCATGGCGGACACGCTCGACGACGTGAAAGCCGAGAAGTTGCGCGGCGGCGTGCCGAACATCGCCTGGACGACCGAATACGCTCAACTCGTGCAACCCTTCCCGAACTGCTACGCGGAGATCGGCACGACGTGGGCGTCGAGTGTGGTAACATTCCCGACCATTGCCGCGCACATCCTGGGGCAACTCATGAAATTTCTGGGCGAAGATCGGATCGTGTTCGGGTCGGACTCAGTTTGGTACGGATCGCCGCAATGGCAGATCGAAGCCTTGTGGCGGTTCCAGATTCCCGAAGCGATGCGCAAGAAGTGGGGTTACCCCGAACTCACCGAGCGCGCCAAGCGGAAAATCCTGGGCCTGAATTCCGCGAAACTTTACGGAATCCGGTCGCTGAGGCCCGCTTCGTACAAGGCCGTGCCGAAGAATTACGAATCGCGCATGAGTCCGGAGTTGAAGACCATCTTGGAGTTCGGCCAGTTGAAGGCAGACAACATGTCGAAGATGAAAGAAACCTACGCCGCCTTGGCTATCGAGCCGGACAACATTCGTTACGGGTGGATGCGAGTGAAGGCGTGAGTCACAACCTTCGGTCGCCGGTGAATCTTTCACACACCCGGCGTGAAACGGCGGGGCTGCCTCGCGGCAAGAACGGATTGAGGCGACTCCTTCTCCCGCTGTGATTCCCTGAAGGCGCAGTGCATCCACGATTGTCGGCGCGCGTAGCGCAGATTTGTAATCTGCCGTATCGCAGGATTGCATCCTGCGGCCGTCGGCTGGCGGGATGCATTGAGAATAACCGACGCGCTGCCGATTTCAAATCGGCGATACGGCAGAGTGCAACTCTGCGTTACGTGGATGGAATCGCCGACAACTTCGGGATGCATTGCCTGAGCCGGGAATTCACTCCTTGACTCACGCCACGCCGCGAATAGTTTGTGTCGTCAAATTCCAAAGCCAATCGCCAGAACTCAACCGCCAATCTGCTCTATGAAAACCCCCGTCGCTGTTGTGCTGCTCTCCTGGGCTCTCGCGCCTGCCTCCTTGCGCGCCGCAGAACTCGTGGTCAAACCGGATGCCAAGACCGTGGCCCTCGCACCGCTCAAGATCGGCCAGACCGCCCCGGACTTCCGCATCAAAGACCGGAACGGCAAAGAAATCCTCTTGGCCGAACTCAGCGCCCAAGGTCCGGTGCTCGTCCGCCTCACGTGCGGTTGTCTCGGGTGCGACCAGGAACTCCCGTATTTCCAGGCTTTACACGAGGCCTATAAAGGTCAGGGACTCGTCAGCCTCGCTGTGTTCAAGGAAGCCGACGCCAAAGTCGAGGCCTACGTGAAGGAAAAAAAGATCGATATGCTTTATGCCGTGGACAGCCAGGGCGCGAGTTGGGACGTGTGGCGCACCAAAACAATGCCAAGCAATTTCCTCATCGCGAAGGGCGGAAAGATCGCCGCGATGTCCATTGGCTGCGACCCCAGCGGGTTGACGGCGACTCGGCTTTCCGAGAAAGCCGCCAACCTCACGGGTTCGGCAGTCGTCGATGTGAAATCCAAAGTAGAGGGCGCGCCTGCGCCCCAACGTTCACCTCAGTGACTACTACCCAGATTAGTGCGTCGCTGCTCTCGTGAAAATACGAATCGCCCTCACTCTGCCCCTCTCCCCCAGGAGAGGAAACCGCTTTTTCCCGCACTGGGAAACGCTCACCAAACAGTGATGAGTTCGCCGGCGTGCAAAAGTTGCTCCCTCTCCCTGGGGGTCCTGGGGGAAAGGGCCGAGGTGAGGGCGAGCCTTTCATCGCCCTGAATAGTTGCGGCTCAACCGGGGACGTTGGGCTTACTTTTTTTCTTCTGAACCCGGGCTGCGAAGCGGTCCACGCGAATGACCTGAAGTTTGTGAAAACC
>Ga0233424_10001169_pt1 | contig 25069 bp, 22 predicted proteins | sample Watercolumn_Towu_FD_181011 | JGI IMG/M metagenome (GOLD analysis project Ga0233424, IMG submission 181011) | Freshwater microbial communities from Lake Towuti, South Sulawesi, Indonesia - Watercolumn_Towuti2014_125_MG | ecosystem: Environmental > Aquatic > Freshwater > Lake | place: Indonesia... | reverse complement strand
GCGAGTTGGCTACGTCGGCGATGCATCCGTGGCAGATCAGAATGGCCGACAAGTAGCCTACGCTGCGTTGAGCGCGTTGGAAGGTCTTCCGCCCCCCGGCTGCGATTTCTCTTATCGGGGGCCAGTTGTGTCAGGCGCGACTCTGGGCGATTGGCGATACTCTCGGACGGCCGCCGAGGCGCGGGCGCGATGTTCGCAATTTCAATTCCGTCATTGGCAAGTTCCCATTCCCTATCGCCGTGATTTGCCAACCATTGAATCCGTGAAGCAAGAGCTTGAAAAATGCTCGCGAGAGGAAGCCGCGGCCCGCGCGGCGGGAAATGAGGCAGCCGCCCGCGACGCGCGCGCCATGGCCGAACGTAAACAACGGTGGCTGACTCTCTTCACGCATTTGCCCCAGGGGCCCAACTATCCCATGAATCTCTGGGCCTGGCGCATGGGCGACGCCGTTTGGCTGGGGATCATCGGCGAGCCGTATCACTGGCTTCAGACCGATTTGCAGAGGCGCTTTCCGAATACGCCGCTGATCTTCGCCGTCATCGCCAATGGCTGGGCGTCGTACCTCCCGGAAAAATCCGATTACGGAAAATCCCTTTACCAGGTTGAAGTGGCGTGGCTCGAAGCCGGCTGTTTGGAAACTGTGGCGCAAGAACTCAGCGCGCAGATCACGGAATGGCTTGCCTCCAAGAGCTGAGTATGAACATGGCAGGTTTTCCTAAACCACTAATCAACACTAATTCACACTAATGAACATCCGGATGAAGCATGTTGCGTCGCTCTCACGAGGCGGGATTCTTCCGAGACTGCCTGTCTCAGATTAGTGTCCATTACTGTTCATTAGTGGTTAAATCTCCTTTCAGAGTAAACAAAGTGCCTCCACTTCTTGCCATGCGCGGGATCCAGAAGCGATTCCCCGGCGTGCTCGCGTTCGAAGGTGTGGACCTGGAGGTCAACGCCGGAGAAGTTCACGCCGTGGTCGGCGAAAACGGTGCGGGCAAAAGCACGCTCATGCATATTCTGGCCGGCGTCTATCAACCGGACGAAGGCACGATTGAATTTCAAGGCAGCTCCAACGTTGCGATCGCCGACGAGCGCATTGCGCAGCAGTTCGGCATCGCCATTGTGTTTCAGGAGCGCAGCTTGTTCGGGCCGCCCAGCGTCTCGGAGAATGTTTTCGCGGGCCGCCAGCCGGTTCGTCCCTGGGGCCGGATCGACCGGCCGATGTTATTCAAGCAAACGCGCGCCTGGCTTGATCGCGTCTCGCTCACGGTGGCTCCGGATGTTCCCCTGGAAGAGCTCTCGCCCGCGCAATAGCAATTGGTCGAAGTCGCCAAGGCGCTCTCGGTCGGCGCGAAGTTGATCATTTTTGACGAGCCGACCGCAGCCTTGACGGAGACGGAGACCCGCGCGCTGTTTCGAGTCATTGCGCAACTCAAGAGTGAAGGCGTTGGCGTGATCTACATCTCCCACCGGTTGGAGGAAATTTTCCAAATCGCGGATCGCGTCACCGTGCTCAAGAACGGCGCGGGCCAGGGCACGCTCCGGGTGCGCGAGACTCAACCCGGTGATTTGATTTCCAGAATGGTGGGCCGCGACCTGTCGCTCCATCAACGTCAGAATCGCGCCGTGCCGGACACGAATCCGGTCCGCCTGGAAGTCACGGAATTGCGCGACGCCGAGGAGTATCGCGAGTCGCGGCCGTATTTGCGGGACATTTCGTTTCAGGTTCGCCGCGGCGAAATTCTGGTGCTGGCGGGCCTGGCTGGCGCAGGGCGAACGGAACTGGCGCTTTCCTTGTTCGGCGTCCGAGCCAGGGCGTCCGGGGAAGTTCGTATCGATGGCGCGCTCGTGAGCATCCATTCGCCGGCGGATGCGATTGCGGCTGGATTGGGCTACGCCTCCGAGGATCCCAAAGACTGCGGCCTGTTCCTGGATCGAAGCCTTGTCCAGAATGTGGTGGCGGCGCAGTTGCGCGACTTTGGAACCTGGTGGTTCAATGACCGGCAATGCGCAACGGTGACCGAGGAATTTCGGCGGACATTGAGAGTGGTTTGCCAAGACGTGAATCAAGCCGTCCAGGAACTCAGCGGCGGCAACCAGCAAAAGATCGTCCTGGCCAGGTGGCTGTTGGTGAAACCAGAGGTGCTGATCGTCGATGAACCGACTCGCGGCATCGACGTGGGCGCCAAGTCGGAAACGCACGGCGTATTGCGGGAATTGGCGCGCCAGGGCACGGCGGTGATCGTCATCTCGTCAGACTTGCCGGAAGTGCTGGCGGTGGCGGACCGCGTTTTGGTGATGCGCGATGGCCGTATGGTCGGCGAACTCAAAGGCGAGGAAGCCTCCGAAGAAGCCGTGATGCGATGCGCGATGACTCATGCGCTGCGCGATAGCCGGTAGGTCATGCGCACCAACCATGACCTGGTAATTCCAATGATCGATCAAGAGGAGACTTATCGACTTGAAAACGTTGTCAGAAAACCCCTCACCCGCCCTGCGGACACCCTCTCCCCATCGGATGGGGAGGGCCGGGGTGAGGGGCATTCGCCTCATTTTGAACGCGACGTGGAAATAAGGACGTGTTCCACCGCGTCCCTGATATGGTTTCTTCGATCGCAGACCAAAATCAGGGACGGAGTGGAATCCGTCCCTGCCAGGGTCACGGAAGAAGTTGCAAATGACCGAAGGATATCAGTCGGCTAAGGCAAACCGCCGGGTTCGCCGGCGCGTTTGGTCGCGCGAATTCGCTCTGGCGGTTCTGTGCGTTCTGATCATCGTTGTGTTTTCAATTTTGTTCCCGGTGTCGTTCCGGTCTGGAGCGAATTTCTCCGCCATTCTTCGGAATCTCGCCCTCGAAGGCATTCTGGCCATTGGAATGATGATCATGATGGTCGGCGGCGTGTTCGATTTGTCCGTGGGCGCGATGGCGTCGTTGGCCGGCATAATGGCCGGCTGGCTGATGAAGGTCAAAGGCGTTCCAGTGCCGATGGCGGTGGTGGGCGGCCTTGCGGTGGCGGCGCTCGGCGGTTTCCTCAACGGATTCATCGTCGCGAAAGTGCGTGTGAACGCGTTGATCACGACGCTGGGAACGATGGGAGTTTTTCAAGGTCTGGCGCTGTTGATCGGCGGGCCCGGCATTACGTTCCTGCCGGACTCGTTCACAAAATTTGGCCAGGCTGAATACCTCGGACTCCAAGCGCCCGTGTGGTTGATGATCGGGTTGGCGCTGCTGGCCCATTACGCTTTGGCGCACACGCGCTTCTTTCGCCAGTATTATTACATCGGGAGCAACGCGAAAGCCGCGCCCTGTCCGGCATCCACGTGGAGCGGCTGCAAATCGTGTCCTTCACGCTCATGGGACTGATCGCCGGAGTCGCGGGGATCGTTTATGCCTCGCGCATCGCGACTGCAAGTTCGACGGTGGGAGTGGGAGCGGAGTTGCAGGCGATCACAGCGGTGATTCTCGGCGGAGCCAGTTTGACCGGAGGCAAAGGGACGATTGGGGGCGCCATGATCGGAGTCTTTTTCATGGCGCTCATGAAAAACGTGCTGATCATTTCGAGGGTTACCAGCGAATGGCAGGGGATCATCCTCGGAGCCGTCCTCGTCCTGGCCGTGGCTGTGGATTCCGTAATGAATCGAAGGAAGCTGTGAAGATCTCCAGAATGGAGTAATGAAGTGGTGGGCATGATCCAATACGATCACTCCATTACTCCGCTACTCCAGCACTCCATTTCCTTGCCCAGGCCAAGAAACGGCCGGCTTCTCCGGCAAATGTCGCCCACAGACCACGGATGTCGCCCACGGACTACGGATTGAAATTGCCCTGTTGCCTTTGGGATTTAAGAATAGCCCCCGTAAGAGGTGGGGGCGGGGCCCCGGCCAGAATTTGGAGTGAACTTCGGTCAGTATCCCGCTTCAGACTCATTTCGTTTCGCCGGTTGAATCAGTTCGATCTCGTACCCTTCGGGCGCATCGACAAACGCAAAACCCCCGCCGTTGTCCTTGTAATGCGGACCGTCCGAATAGCGATAGCCCAGCGAGGCCAGGTGCTTGCCAAAGTTATCCAGACTGTCCACTTCAAACGCCAGGTGCGTGAGATCGGCCTGAACTTGCACTGAGCCGCTCGCGGGAAAATAACAAATCTCGATGAGTTCGTCGCTTTCGGGCGCCTTCAGGAAAACGAGTTCGGAACCGCGCGGTGATTTGTGACGCCGCGTCTCGTGCAATCCCAGAACGTCGCGGTAGAATTTCAAGGTTTGTTCCAGATCATTGACCCGGTAACGCGTGTGGAGCAATTTGCGCACAGTGTTCACGTGGCGATCCTGCGAGTTCAAAGTTCAAAGTTTCAAGTTCAAAGTGACCGCGGCTGACGGAAAGTCCGGGAAAATTTGCGGGCCTCGTGGTTCGAGAAGCGACCGTCGCGGAGGTTCGGACTTCTGGTCCGCTCTCGGCTTACCTGCGCCTTGCCTGAAATCCGCTTGCTGGGCCGGGGAGCCTTTCTATACTTCGGCGCGTGACGTTCAGAGGACACTGGTTTTGGTTTCTCCTCGGTGCTGCGTTCCCCATTTCTGTCTGCGGGCAAATTGATCCGATCCAGCGTCGTTTGGTTCAAGTGGGGTACAATCAACCGGTCGAAGGCCGCGGACCGATCGCGGCCTACGGATTCTACTATTACAACAAGCCCGGCTTTCTCTCCTCGAATCTGACACTGCGACTGGCGATGGCTCCAATCTATCTGGACAGCGATCTGGGTTTCACGGGATTGCTCGGTCCACAAACGGACGTTTCATTGGGCTTATCCGGCGGCGGATTCGCTGACAGTTACTCCGAAATCCGCGAGGGCACATATCACCGAAGCGAATCGTTCCTCGGCCACGGCGGGGAACTCTCGACCAGCCTCTATCATCGCCTGAATCCGAATCAAACCGTCCCCCTTTGGGCGGTGGTGCGCGGGAGCGTGCATGAATCTTTCTACAAACGGGAGAGCGACACGGCGCTGGAATTCGATCTGCCGAACGACCGCACGACGTTCAAGACGCGAACGGGTCTTCGGTTCGGCGGCGAAGAGCCGAGTTTGACCGAGCCATTTGGAATGGAACTATCACTCTGGCATGAAACGCACTGGCGGACGGACCGGGGGCCGTACGGCTTTGCCGGCGATCGCATCACCGAAACTCGATCTCACCTCTTCTGGGGCCGGGCCTTGATGCGTTATACGTCGCTCCGATCGGAACAGAATTTTGAGTTTAGCCTGACGGCGGGGGCGGTTGTGGAACCGGACCGTTTCAGCGCGTTTCGGCTCGGCGGGTTGCTGCCGTTCGCGTCTGAATTCCCCTTGAACATTCCGGGGTATTACTTCCAGGAACTCTCGGCGAGCCGGTTCACCCTGGTCAACGGCGAATACTCGTTTCCATTCGCTCCCGGCAAGAACTTGAGAATGACCGTTTTTGGCGCGGCGGCCCACGTGGATGCTCTTGGAGGATTGGAACAGTCTCGCGATTGGCACACCGGAGTGGGTGGCGGGGTGATGTTCATTTCACCTTCCGGTTCCTGGTTCGCCTCGCTGGTGTATGGCTATGGATTTCAGGCGTTCCGAGACGGCGAACGCGGCGCCAATCAGGTGGGACTTCTCTTTCAGTACGATTTCGAAGCCAAACGCCGCGGCAAGTTTCGGTGGTTTATCCCGGGAAGCGACCCGTATCGCTCCCGTGCGGGTGAACGCATCTTCCGCTAAACTTAGTGGTCATGACCACTTAGGAAAACGACTGGTGTTGCTGTTGGAAGAGAAGATCCCACGGTTTGGCGAGCGCTGGATCCGCCAGCCATTCCGGCGGGATCACTTCCCCGGGGAACCAGGCTGCAGACTTTTTTTTCCGCTCGGCCAGCCTCCGATCATAGATTCGAACGAAGCGAACGGGCCGGCATCCGTGGTAACGCTCGAACCGCTTCGAGAAGTGCGACGTATCGCTGAAGCCAAGCATGGCCGCCACCTCTTTGACCCGATGTCCGTTTGCGAGCAGCAGCGCCGCTCTGATCAGACGCAATTCATCCAACCAATCCTGAGGAGGCCGGCCGAAACGTTCGAGGAAGAACCGTTCCAGTTGGCGCAGAGAGACGCGGCTCAACTTCGCGAGCACCGCCGCCCGATAGTGGGCCTTTTCCGCGAGCAAAGCCCAATCGCTGGTGCGATCAAGTTGACTGGTTGGCATAGGAAGGCTTATTCCCGGAGCAGAGGTATCACTTCCGCAAACTCAGGCCAAGGCGAAAGTCTCGGCGCGCCGGGGTAGGTCGGAATCTTGTCTGCCGGTTAGCGGGGCATCCTTGCCCCGTCGTTTCAGACGGCAGGATGCCGCCGAAACCGGCAGGCTGGAAGCCGGCCCTCCATTCTCAATTCTTCCGAAACCATTCCATGAAGCGGGCAATGCCTTCCTCGATTTTCACGACCGGATTGTAACCGAGCCTTGCACGCGCCTTTGAAATGTCGGCATACGTGATCGGGACATCGCCGGGCTGGTTCGGCTGCCAATCTATCCGCGCCGTTTTTCCCAGGGCCGCCTCCAAAAGCCGGATCAGGTCGATCAATTTCACCGTCTGCGATTCGCCCAGGTTGAAGACCTCGTACCCAAACGCCAAACGCGTGCAGGCCATGATTCCCTGAAGCGTGTCCGTAACATAAGTGTAATCGCGAGCCGTGGAGCCATCGCCATAAACTGGGACCGGCAATCCGTCGCGAATCAACCGCGCGAATTTGTGAATGGCCAGATCGGGCCGCTGCCTCGGGCCGTACACCGTAAATAACCTCAACATCACCACGTCCATTCCGTACACATGGTGGTACACATGGCCCAGGGCCTCGCACGCCAGCTTGCTCGACGCATAAGGAGAAATCGGCGAAAAGATGGGGTCGCTCTCCGAAAAGGGGACTTTCGCGTTGACGCCATAGACGGAGGACGACGAGGCCAGGATCAGCTTCCGGACCCCATGATTCCGGGCGGCCTCCAACAGATGGACCGTCCCTTCGACGTTGACGCGCTGGTAAAGCGCCGGTTCAGCGAGACTGGGACGCACTCCGGCGCGGGCCGCCAGATGAATGACCTGGTCGAACCGGGTTTTTCCGAACAAATCGTCGAGCGCCTTCCGATCCGTTTGATCGCCCGGGATGAACTGGAACGGCCGCCGCGACGATTTCACTTCCTCCAGATTCCTCCGCTTCAGCGCGGGATCATAGAAATCATTGAGGTCGTCGAAAGCCCACACCGAATGCCCGTCCTGGAGAAGGCGTTCGCACACGTGAGAGCCGATAAATCCCGCGCCGCCCGTGACCAGAAAATTCATTGCTGACAGCGTACCAAAGCCGGAGGACGATTTGAAATTTCAAATTTGAAATTTACGTTTTCAAATTCACAATGCGCGCATGACAAACGAGACCTTGCTTCAACTGGACCTTCCGGGAATCCCCAAAATCAAAAGCGGCAAAGTGCGCGAGATTTTTGATTTGGGCGACGCGCTGCTCTTCGTGGCCAGCGACCGCATTTCCGCTTTCGACTGTATCATGCCCAACGGCATCCCGCGCAAAGGAGAGGTCCTCACGCAACTGTCGCATTTTTGGTTCGATCAAACCGCGTCCATCGTTCCCAATCATCGCCTCGCGTTGCCAGGCGATCCCTTGCCGGCCAGCCTGCAAGCCTTTGCGGATCGCTTGAGCAAACGCACCATGATCGTGAAAAAGGCTGAGCCGCTGGCCATCGAATGTGTCGTGCGCGGTTACCTGGCCGGGTCCGGTTGGAAGGAATACCGGCAGCAGCAAACCGTTTGCGGCATCAAACTGCCTCCGGGTTTGACGGAATCAGCCGAACTGCCGGAGCCGATTTTTACGCCCGCGACCAAAGCCCAAACCGGCCACGACATTAACATCAGTTTCGAGGAAGCCTCCCGCATCGTTGGCTCGAAAGTGGCGGAGCAAGTCCGCGGCGCCAGCCTGAAAATCTACACCGCGGCTCGCGAGTATGCCCGCCAGCGCGGCATCATCATCGCCGACACCAAATTCGAGTTCGGGTCGTTCCACGGCGAATTGATCCTCATCGACGAGGTGCTCACGCCGGATTCGTCGCGCTTCTGGCCCGCCGACCAGTATCGGCCCGGCGGGAGCCAGCCGAGCTTCGACAAGCAATTTGTGCGGGATTACCTGGAAACGCTGGACTGGGACAAAACCCCGCCTGCTCCGGCGCTGCCGCCGGACGTGGTGGAAAAGACGCAGGCGAAATATCTGGAAGCGTTCCGGCGCTTGACCGGCCAGTCGCTCTGACGACGCAGTTCGGTCCGGAGACGGAGAAGGACTAAACAAACCGCAGATGGACGCAGATCAACGCAGATATCCTCAGCCGTAACTATTCAGTGCGATGAAAAGCTCGCTCTCACCCCGGCCCTCTCCCCCAGGGAGAGGGAGTAACTTTTGCACGCCCGTGGACTCATCACTGTTCAGGGACCGTTTGCCAGAGCGGGAAAGAGCGGTTCCCTCTTCTGGGGGAGAGGGTGAGGGTGAGGGCGATTGTGACCTCTTCAATGAATAGATACGGCTCAGGCAGAACCGCATCAGCCCAGACCAACCATTGGATTGTTTCTAATCCCTTTTCATCGGCGTCTATCTGCGTTCATCTGCGGTTGCTCAACTTTGGCTCATGGATGAACTCGTAGAAGACTTTCTTCAGTATCTCCGCAACGAGCGAGGCCAGGCCGAGCATACGCAGAAAACTTACAAATCGCTCCTCGACAAATTCGTCGCCTGGGCTAAAGGGCGGAACGTCACGGATTGGCGGGCGGTGACCCTTTCGCATTTGACTTCTTTCTTGCTCCAGGAGCAACAGCGCCCTCGCCAGAAGCCCGCCGAGTCGACGCACAAACTCAGCACGAGCACGCTGTATCTGGAGATCGCGGCGCTCCGGGCTTTCTACCGCTTTTGCGAACAAGAAAAATTGCTGCCCGGCAACGTCGCCGAGAACCTCTCGCTCCCGCGGCGGTGGCAACGATTGCCCAAGTCTCTGACCGACGCGGAGATCAAGCAGTTGCTCGCGCCGTCGTCGCAAGAAACCCCGGCGAGCCTCTGCGATCAAGCGGTCCTGGAGTTGGCCTACGGTTCGGGTTTGCGCTTGTCGGAGTTGTGCGGCGTGCGCTTGGAACAGCTTCATCTCGAAGCCGGATTCGTGGCCGTCGTTGGCAAGGGCAACAAGGAGCGCGTCGTGCCTGTGGGCCGGAAAGCCGCCCAGGCGCTCCAGCGGTACCTCGACACGGGGCGGCCCAAGCTGGTCACTCGGCGGACACCGGCGAATGTTTTTTTGACGCGGCGCGGCACAGCGTTCGCTTCGAGCACACTCTGTCTGCGGATCAAGAAGCGCGTGCGCCGGGCCGGGATCGAACGGAATGTGACGCCGCACATGCTGCGGCACAGCTTCGCCACACACCTCCTGGAGCACGGGGCGGATCTGCGCGTCATTCAGGAATTGCTGGGCCACGCGAGCATCGCCACGACGGAGATTTACACGCACGTGGCCAACGAGCAGTTGCGTGAGGTGCACCGCAAATTTCATCCGCGCGCGTAGCGTTAGCAATTGAGGAGACGGCCGCAAGTCTTCGGCGGCAAGTTGCCGCCGGAAACGGGCTGGTAGCCCGTTCCACCCAACTTTCGAAAACGAGATTTCTTGACAGTCGTCGCCTTTGGCGGCTTGTTCGTCGCGACTCGCGATTCAATCCGCGGCGTCAACCAAACGGCACGAAGGCAACCGAGTCCAATCTCCAATGGCCAAGACGAAACAGACCGGCAACGCAAGCAGCCCGGGCCGCGAACGGGTCGTGATCGAGGACGTGAAGCCCCGTATCGACGGCGGGCGCTTTCCGATCAAGCGCACGGTTGGAGAAAAGGTCGTTGTTGAGGCGGATGTTTTCGTGGACGGCCACGATGCGCCTTCATGCGCGCTGCTTTTCCGGCACGAGAAAAGTGCCCAGTGGTCTGAAGTGCCGATGGAATTTCTAGTCAACGACCGGTGGCGAGCCGATTTCACCGTCACGGAACCGGGGCGTTACGAATACTGCATCCAGGGGTGGGTGAACCATTTCACATCGTGGCAACGCGACCTGCGCAAGAGGGTGGAAGCGCAACAGCCGGACGTCGCCACCGAACTTCTCATCGGCGCGGAACTGGTTTTTCAGGCTGCGACCCGCGCCTCGGGTCAGGACGCGCACCGCTTGAAGGAATTATCGGCCAGCTTGCGAGATCGCCGCGATTTTTCCGGTGCGACTCACCTGGCGATGGTCGATGATCTGGCGCCGCTTGCGTCCAATTATTCGGAGCGGCGGTTCGCCACGCTCTCCAGCGAATTCAACGTGCTCGTGGACCCTCTCAAGGCGCGCTTTAGCGCCTGGTATGAGATGTTCCCACGCTCCAGCTCGCCAGCGCCGGGCCAGCACGGCACCTTCAAGGATTGTGAAGCCCGCTTGCCCTATTTGGCGGCGATGGGATTCGACGTGCTTTATTTTCCGCCCATCCATCCGATTGGCCGCACTTACCGCAAAGGCAAGAACAACTCTCTGACCGCCGGCTCGGAGGACGTGGGCAGCCCGTGGGCGATTGGCGCGGATGAGGGCGGCCATAAAGCGATCCATCCCCATCTCGGCACGCTGGACGACTTTCGTGCGCTCGTCGCGAAAGCGAAAGAGATGAGCATCGACCTCGCGCTCGACATTGCGTTCCAGTGTTCGCCGGATCATCCCTACGTGAAGGCGCATCCGGAATGGTTCAAGAAACGGCCCGACGGCACGATTCAATACGCGGAGAACCCGCCCAAAAAATACCAGGACATCTACCCGTTCGACTTCGAGACGGAGCACTGGCAGGCGCTCTGGGATGAGTTGACCAGTGTGGTGCTGTACTGGGCGGAGCAAGGCGTGCGCATCTTCCGCGTGGATAATCCGCACACCAAGCCGTTTCGTTTCTGGGAGTATCTCCTGGGCAAGGTCAGAGCGCAGTACCCCGACGCGGTTTTCTTGTCGGAAGCGTTCACCCGTCCCAAAGTGAGGTATGGCCTGACGAAGCTCGGCTTCAGCCAGGCCTACACTTATTTCGCGTGGCGGAACACGAAATGGGAACTGACCACCTACTTGACGGAATTGACCCAGACCGAAATCCGCGAGCACTTCCGGCCCAACCTCTGGCCAAACACACCGGACATCCTGACGGAACATCTCCAGAACGAGGAGCCGCCGATTTTCAGTTCGCGTTTCATCCTCGCGGCTACCTTGAGTTCGAGCTACGGCATTTACGGGCCGGCTTACGAGTTGCGCGAGAATCGGGCGCGCGAACGCCGCAGCGAAGAGTATCTGGATTCGGAAAAATACCAGCTTCGGCAGTGGAACCTGGATCGCCCAGACAGCTTGAAGGAATTGATCGGGCGCGTGAACATGATCCGGCGTGAGAATCCCGCGTTGCAGAGCAACGGCAGCTTGCGCTTCCACCCGTGCGACAACGACCAGATCATTTGCTACAGCAAACATACCGAGGATTACTCGAACTTGATCGTGGTGGTCGTGAATCTGGACTCACGGCATACGCAAGCCGGATGGGTGGAACTCCCGATTCATGACATGGGCGTGGACTCCGAGAAACCCTATCAAATGCACGATTTGCTCACGGACGCCCGCTACATGTGGCACGGCCCGCGCAATTACGTCGAACTGAATCCGCATTTCCTTCCCGCCCATATCCTCCGTGTCCGCCGCAGAGTTCGCGCGGAACAGGACTTCGATTATTACATGTAAGCGGGGCGCCGTGGCGGTGACGGCGTAACGGAGTGATGGAGTGGTGGAGTTGAAGATTCGTTGCTCCAACACTACGATCCTTCCACCTATCCCACGGTCTGAGCCGTAACTATTCAGTGCGATGAAAGGCTCGCCCTCACTCCGGCCCTCTCCCCCAGGGAGAGGGAGTGACTTTTGCACGTCGGTGGACTCATCACTGTTTAGTGAGCGTTTCCCAGTGCGGGAAAGAGCGGTTCCCTCTCCTGGGGGAGAGGGTGAGGGTGAGGGCGATTTACCTTTTCAATGAATAGACACGGTCTGAGCAGTAATTGCGAAATCCTGATCCTCTGCTGCTGTCGCCCGCGCAACCGACAGTGCAATCCGCCGACAATAAATCGCAAGCGGCCGGGAGCGGGCCTTTCACGTGTCTGCTAGGTTCGCAGGTGTGAAAAGAATACTTCAAGACAACCAACGCAAAACGGGAACTGGATTCACTTTGATCGAATTGCTGGTCGTGATGGCCATCATCGCAATTCTGGCGGGCATGCTTTTGCCGGCGCTGGCCAAGGCGAAAAGCAAAACCAAATCCGTCGCCAGCCTGAGCAATCTTCGGCAGTTGTCGCTGGGTATGACGTTGTATCGCGACGACTACGACAGCCGCTTTCCAGGCCATTCCCTCGCGCCGGTGACAGGGCAAGCGCGCGTTCGGTGGGCGGATCTCATTTATCCTTACATGCAAAACGTCGAGGTGTATCTAAGTCCGAATCTGCGGCCAGAGGAGCGGGCGTTCATGATCAAGCCGTTCGCGCACACGGCTCCGGGTGGAGTCGAAACGCCTGCACTGACTCGTTATTACGGAGGGTACGGGTTCAATTACCAGTATCTCGGAAACACGAGGACGCCGGGCGGCGTAGCGCCGTTCCACGCATCCGACAGTTCCATTCTCGCCCCGGCCAATACCGTCGTGCTCGGCGACACGAAGGGAGCTCGGAAAGGATCACCGGGTCTGCCGTACGGCGTAGACGGTTCCGGCGTCTATGTCATCGACCCGCCGCTCGGATCGGCCCACTTGGGTTCCAACGGCAGCCGGAAGAGCAGCCCGGAACCAGGGTCGGGTAATGCTTACTACGAAGGAGGCGACGACGGGTCTGATGCTCATCGCGCTACTCCAACCGGGCGCAACGGCGGCCGGGTGAATGTGGTGTTGGTGGATGGCCACGCGCGCGCTATGACTCCGGAGGAGTTGGATGGCAAAAAGGCCGGAGCGCCAGGAATCCCAAACAACGCGTGGTGGAATGGCCACTTCGATCCGGCTCAGAGGTAAGCAGCGAGGTCCATCATGGCTCTGTGACCGAGGAGCAACGACACCAGCCACCAATCCACGTGTAATTCGAGGGAAAATTCTCTAACCCATTCGAAGATCGCCTTCAGGACCGCAATCAGCGTAGAACCCTCAATGCCGCCGCAAGATCAATCGGTGATCCACGCGCCGGGTTTGGTCGTATTCCAGCGGTGGCAGATCGGTCAGGGTTGGTGATTCAGTCTCGTGGAGAATCTCCTGCGCCAGCGATTGCAATTCCGTCCAGCGCGCCCAATCGAGTTCCGGCGCGTGCGCCATGCGCCGCATCAGGCTGCGCCACTCGATGATGACGCGGTCGATGTCCCCCGGCCCGACCAGATCCGTGACCCAGCGTTGCTTGTTCTGAGGATTCTGGTGAACGCTGGCCACGACCTGCTCCGCGCCCGCGCCGTATTTGGGAGGCAGCCCGTTTTCCAAGTACCCCGAAATGGTTTGCAGTCGATAAATGCGCTGGCACGCGGCCGCCAGTCGCCCTCCCCAGCGGTTCTCCTCTCCGCAAAAGCGAAATCCCGCGTCCAGGTTCGCCAAATCGTAAACGAGTTCCTTGACGGGATAGCTCTCGTCCTCCAGCCCAGCCGCGATGGCCAGTCCTTGCCCGTGGGAAAAGAATCCGACGATCTTTCCTCGCAAAGTCGGCGCGCCTGATCCATCGACCAGGCCGAGGCGTCTCCACAGCAGGGCGACGCCGGTGGCGGTCGGCAATTGTCTGCAAACGGGCGCCAGAGAACAGCGCGCGCAGTCTGCCGGCAGCACTTCGCGTTCGATCGCTTTCCAGAGCGCCACGCCATAAGAATCAACGGGCACACGGAGCGTCTGATCCGCCAGGCTGATTTCCGCGGCGACCTTTTGCGCGGAGACCCTGAACCGAACCGCCGGCGTTTTCTGCTCGGCTAATTTTCTCTCGACGAGCGGAGCGATCTTGTCCTTCCACAGCGCGAAAGGCGCCTGGCGACGCTGCCAATTGGTCAACCTACGAACCCACTTTGTGAGAACGATGCGGTCGTCGTTCAAGCGATCCGCGACGGTGATGGAACGCCCGTAAGTGGCGAGACCGTCATTTTTCGAAAGCACGACAAGCTGGCCGAAGCCGACTTTTTCGAGGGCGGCGGGTTCGGAAAGCGCGGAGCGAAGTCGTCCCTTGGCCGTTGGCTGTTGGCTCTCCGCGACCACAATTTCGCGAAGCGGCCGCTCCTGCAACTGAGGATACGGCTCCCATTCGCCTCGGCTGTTCAGCATTTCGCGCACGCGTTTGCGGACGTGGCGGGCGCGTTCGGGATCGGTCTTCAGCCCGCACGGCACTTCCGGGTGCTTCAACGATTCCTCGACGCCGAGGAAAATCGGTTTGGTCGTGAACAACCGCTCTTGCAGCCGGACGGCTTCGGCGAACGGATCACGGCCCGCCTGGTGCGCGGCGGTCATCAGACTCAAAAGCACCCCCCAGTCCACCAACCCGCCGCGCGAAAGCTGGCACGCGTGCGCGTCGATCAACCGAATTTCATTGGCGGTAACGAGGACGAAGCCGGTCTCGTCCAATCCACGGCGTCCGGCCCGCCCAAACATTTGCAAGATCTCATCCGCCCTGAGCGGTTGTTCGACGTAGTCGCGCCGGTACGATGCGCCCGCCAGCGCAACGCTGCGGAGCGAGAAATTGATCCCGGCGGCCAAGCCCATCGTGGCCACCACGACCCGAAGTTGGCCGGCCTTGGCGAGCGGCTCGATGACGCCGGCGCGGGCCGCGTAGCTCAACCCGCTATGATGATACGCGATGCGGCTCTTCAACATTTTGGCGAGGTGTTCGCCCACGAGAAGCTTTTGCTCGACGCTCAGGGACAGTGGATTCGGCGTCGGCAGCCAGCGGGTCAATTCCGCAGCCATTTGTTCGGCGGCCTGGCGCCGCGGCGCGAAAATCAAGATCGGCCCCAGATCATCGGCCAGCGCCTTGATGACGAGCCGGGGCCAGTAATTCCGAATCTCGCTGGGAACATGATAATTCAGGTTGTTCGCATAAACATCTTCCAGCGGCACCGGGCGAAGGTCGTGGCGAATCAAGACCGCGTCGCGCCCCAGGCGACGCAGCCATTTCACGACGTCGTGCGGATTGGCCACGCTGCCGCTCAGCAGGAGCAACTGAGTGCCCGCAGGCGCCAGGGCCAGCGCCAGCTCGTAATTCAAGCCCCGATCCTCGTCACCGATCATTTGATATTCATCGACGACCAACAGCGTGGGGCCGTCGCCCTGGATCAAACGGTTACGTTGCGTTTCCAACGTCGCGACGATCACCGGCGCGGCGAGATTGTCCGAGAGATCGCCCGTGGAAATCCCGACGTCCCAGCCGCGCGCGCGCCATTCGGCCAGCTTGTCGTTGGCCAGGGCGCGCGTCGGGACGGTGTAAATCGCTTGTCCCCGGTTTTTACCGTGATTGGACCACAGCTCAAAAACCAGAGTCTTCCCGGAGCCGGTCGGCGCGTGGACGACGACGTCCTTGCCCTGGCGCAACGCCGCCACGGCTTGCTGCTGCCAGAGATCGGGAACCGCCACCTGATTCAACGCGGTAAAGTTTTCGAGTTGTGCCGCGATCGAATTCACGCACCCAAGATAGCCGAAGACCTCAAATGTGAAATTGGAAATATTCAGCCGGAAGACGGCGGGCGAATCGCAAAATCCAGGTGCAGCGATTCGCGGTGAAGTCTGCTTTCACTTGATCCCCGCCAGCCGGTCCTTCCAGATCTGGTAGAGCGTCACGGTCGCCCGCACGTCGCGCAGACAATACTCCGCGATCTCGCGGTAACGGCCCTCGGACAGCAGGGTGGTCACATCCATGCCCGTCACGCCGTGGCTTTTGGGCGAATCGATGCCGAAGGCTTTGCAGTAAAAATCAAGATTGAACCGCCGCGCCGCGCCGTCGCGTCCGCTCACGCCGTAAAAGGTCAGTTGCTCGGCCAGATCGCAATGCGGGTCGGTTTGATAGCGGTAGCCGAGCCAATCCTTGCGCGAGATCGGCACATTCAAGATCGCAGAGCGAAGGTAGAGAAACGGGACGTCAAAAGAACGGCCATTGAAGGTCGCGATCGATTCGTAATGTTTGGCCACGTCCCAAAATGCGGTCAGAATCTCGACCTCATCCACGCAGGGCACGAATTCGACGGGGCCGCCTTCCTCCGCGTCGGCTTCGAAATCCTCCGCCGTGAACAGCACCTTGCCGCGCGATGTCTCCACGTTCAACATGGCAATGCACACGATCTGCGCCGTGAACGGATAGAGGTTCAACTGGTGTTGCAGCTCGGCCTGGCGGGCCTGACGGGCGGTCTCATCGGCGATTTTTTCGGCGTCGCGAAACAAATACTCGATTTGCGTTTCGTCAAACGATTCCAGAGGGAGCGCGGAGGTTTCGATGTCGAAGATCAGGATCGCCATGGGCGGAAAGGTTGAAAGGCCAGGCGCCTTGAGTCAAAAAGAATCGCCAGGAACGTCCCGACAATTTCGGCGTGTTCCCTTCCCATGAACCGACGGCATTTGGTCTAGGGAGCGCGACTGTCTCGGTTGCTCCGGTCGGCGTCTCGCCGAACGGAACGAACCGCTGCACCGCTTGAGTGTTTGGCGAGGACGCCAAACACAGCAGGCGAGACGCCCGCGCTCCCCATACGATCTGGGTTCATGGTCCCAATGCGGGAGGTTGAATTCGTGGAGGCTCCCCATGAACCCGACGGTCCAAATGCCGCCAGGTCTTGGAGTGCGGCGATGGAGTCTGCGCAATCGCCGCTTTCGCATAAAGGTGTCCGAGGCCTTCCCGATGGATCGATTACTTTCGGAGGTGCCGACGCCAAAGCGGTGACTCCGCAGACTCCGTCACCGCAGTCCAAGACGCTATCGTGCCAGCCAGGGTTCATGGGTTCAATGCGCGAAATTCGGTTTCGGAGAAGTCTCTCCCGCGGGGAGAGAGAGGTTCGATGGCTGCGTCCACGCGAATCGAACTACAGCCAAGAGCCTTTCTGAATTTTCCTTTCGACCAGCCGGATTTTGCTCACTAAAGTTTCTGGCATGGCGAGCGATTCGCAACTCACTCCGATGATGGCGCAGTACCGGCGCATCAAAAGTGAATTGCCGCCCGATGCCTTGCTACTCTTCCGGCTGGGCGATTTTTACGAAATGTTTTTCGAGGATGCCCAGATCGGGGCGCAGTTGCTCAACGTCGCCCTCACCAGGCGCGGCGTCATTCCGATGTGCGGCATTCCGTATCACGCCGCCAACACTTACCTCGCCCGATTGCTCAAGGCCGGAAGGAAGGTCGCCGTCTGCGATCAAATGGAGGACGCGCGCCCCGGACAGTTGGTCAAACGCGAGGTCACGCAAATCCTCAGTCCCGGCACGCATCTCGACGAACGCATGCTCAACGCCGAGCGGAACAATTATCTCGCATCCGTTTATTCACTGAACGCGAGCTACGGACTCGCCTTCGTCGATTTGACCACGGGCGACTTCAAAACAACGCAGCTCGATTCCGAGGCGAGTTTGTTGAGCGAACTCGAACGGGTGCGCCCGTCCGAAATCATTTTTCCGAGTGAAGCCGCCGCGTTGCGCTCGCTGCTGCAAGGCCGCGGCGCCGTGGTCAACGCGTACGACGATTGGGTGTTCGCGCCGGACACCTCTCAGTTCACGCTCCGCGATCATTTCAAGGTCAGTTCACTCGATGGATTCGGTTTGAAGGACCGGCCCGCCGCGGTCGGCGCGGCTGGCGGCGCCTTGCATTATCTGTCGCAACACCTCCGACGCGACGTGACGCACCTGACGCGCCTGTCGTGTTACGAGGGCAAGGATTATCTCGTCCTGGAAGCGACCTCGTTGCGGAATTTGGAAATCCTGGAGCCGCTCCATCGCGACGCTCCGCGCAACGCCTGCCTCTACGGAGTCGTCAATCGCACAGTGACGCCGATGGGCGCGCGGCGCCTTCGCGAATGGCTGACCCAACCGCTCGCGGCGGCGGCGCCCATTCGCGCGCGCCAGGAAGCCGTCCAATCCTGGATAGATAATCCCGCCGGCCTGGAGCGCTTTCGCCAGCGTTTGACCGAAGTGCGGGACATGGAACGGACGCTGAGCCGCCTGAGCGTAGGCCCGGGCAACGGACGGGATCTGGCGGCACTCCGCCTGGCATTGGAACAGGTGCCGGGGCTTCGAGAGTCCCTCTTTGACGTCTCCGGATCAAAGTCTCCCGCCCATTCAGAAACCTCGCTGAGTGACCTGGCAGAAGCACCTCCATCGCCGTTTCTTCAAGAGGAATTCAGACCGAGCGATCCTGGCGAGATCGAACCAACTGGGCAGGGTGCCTTCGGACCAATCTTCGAGCAATTGCGAGGACAATCGAAAGCCGCGATCGCTCTCCTTCTCAAACTGCAGACGGGTGAAGTCCCCGGAGCGTTATTTCATCCCGAAGTCGGCGAAATTGATCTAATCTGGGGCAGTGCCGGCCCCACCCCCAGGCGAGGTTATGGATTGGCTAAGATTGTGGCAGTTCATCCCGAAGTGCTGTCCAGACTTTCCGATCTCATTCCGACGCTAACCAAAGCCGACCAAAACGAGAATTCCGTTCATCTCGATTCGCCAACACACCACGCCATTCTGCGGACGAATTGGAAAGGGCAGGCCAAACGTTGGTTGCTCACTGCATTTGAAAAGAAGCACCCGTCAGTGGCCGGAAGGACGATGGACATTTCCGGCTCCCTGGAGGAGCCAGGGTCGGCGGGGATGACAAAGCTCCCCCCGCCGCACGGCGGGCTGAGTCAACCCCTACCGCCGCCGCCCGCTTCGGTCAAGTCACAGTTAGACCACGCAGATGCTTCGGCATTCCGCGACGAAGCCGCCCTGCCACTGCTCGCGGAACTTGCCGGTCAGTTATGTGATTGCCCTGACCTCGTCGATTTGATTGCGCGCGCAATCGTCGATGAGCCGCCGCTCGCGGTGAAGGAAGGCGGCATCATCCGGGATGGTTTCGATCTGGGCCTCGACGAACTCCGGCGCGCCATGCGAGAGGGCAAAGATTGGATTGCCAAACTTCAGCAGCAGGAGATCGAGCGCACGGGGATTCCTTCGCTCAAGGTGCGTTTCAATTCCGTGTTCGGCTACTACATCGAGGTTACCAAAACGCACCTGGAAAAGGTGCCCGCCGACTATGTGCGGAAGCAAACCATCGCCGGCGGCGAACGCTTCATCACGCCCGCGCTCAAGGAAATGGAAGGCAAAGTCCTCGGCGCCGAGGAGCGGAGCGTGAAGCTGGAATACGAGCTTTTCCTCCGCGTGCGCGAGGCGGTGATCGCGCGCCTGCCTGAGATTCAGCAAACCGCGCAGGCGCTGGCCCAGCTTGACGTGCTGGCTGGTTTCGCAGAAACGGCGCGGTTCTTCAATTATTGCAAACCTGAGGTCGCGCAAGAAGGCGTGCTGCGGATTCGCGACGGGCGCCATCCGGTGCTGGACCAGCTTCTGGTGGAAGAACGCTTCGTGCCCAACGACACGGAACTGGATCTCGCGAGCCAGCAAATCGCACTGATTACCGGACCGAACATGGCGGGAAAGAGCACGTACATCCGGCAGGCCGCGCTCCTCACGTTGATGGCGCACACGGGGTCGTTTATCCCGGCCAAGCAAGCGCGCATCGATCTGGTGGACCGCATTTTCACACGCATCGGCGCAAGCGACGACCTGGCGCGCGGCCAATCGACCTTCATGGTCGAGATGAGCGAGACGGCGAACATCTTGAATAACGCCACGCGCAACAGCCTGATCATCCTCGATGAAATCGGGCGCGGCACGAGCACGTTCGACGGCGTGAGTCTGGCCTGGGGCATCGTTGAGCACCTGCATAATCAAGTCGGCGCGAAGACGCTGTTCGCCACGCATTACCACGAATTGACGGAACTGGCAGGACGCCTGGCCCGCCTGCGGAATTTCAACGTTGCGGTTCGCGAGTGGAACGACCAGATCATTTTCCTGCGCAAGATCGTCGCCGGCGGCACGGACAAAAGCTACGGCATCCAGGTCGCGCGGCTCGCCGGCGTGCCGAAGAGCGTGCTCACACGAGCCAAAGAGATTCTGTCCAATTTGGAAGAATCGGAACTCACGCCGGAGGGCAAAGTGCGCGCGACGGCGCGTCATCGCGCCGAGCGCGAAAAACTGAAGACACTGGCTCCCCCGCCGCAATTGGATTTATTTGGAGTCGCATAGGGGCAGCGGCGCAGGTCCGGCTTTTGGCTTTTTTCAGTTGGGTCTGTGTGCCAGATTCCGCGCCGATGGATATCAACGACGCGGAACAGATCGCAGCCGTGCGGGGCGGGGACGCTGCGAGTTTCGAGCCGTTGGTCAAAAAATACCAACCCCGGATCTTCGCCACCGCGCGGCGGTATGCGCGCCGGGAAAGCGAGGTAGAGGATATCGTCCAGGAGGTTTTCATCAAAGCGTATCAGAAACTTGCGAGCTACCGCGGAGAAGCTCCGTTCGAGCACTGGCTCATGCGGCTGGCGGTGCGAACTTGTTATGATTTCCTCCGCGCCCATCAGCGGAACCGAGAAATCAACTTTTCCGACGTGACCACGGAGGAAACGAACTGGCTGGAACAATTCGTGGCTGACCCGTCTTCCCGAAACGAATCCGCCGCGGCCGCGCGCGAAATCGTGGCGAAAGTGCTGGCCAAATTGACGCCACCGGCCCGCTTGATCCTGACTCTGCTGGAAATCGAAGATCGATCCGTCAAAGAGATTTCCCGGCTCACCGGCTGGTCCGTGCCGCTCGTGAAAGTTCGTGCGTTTCGGGCCCGGGCTGAAATGCGAAAGGTGCTGGAAAAGATGATTCGAAAAGGGTATGTGTAACCGCTAGAGTTTCAGTGCCGTCTGAGGCCGTTGACCCAATATGAACACGTTGGAGTTGCAGAAAAAGCTATTCGCCGCCGCCCGATCGACACCGCCGCGCAACGATGTGCCGTACGCCTTCGAGAAGCGCATCATGGCCCGGATCGCGAAAGAAGCTCTCGTCGATGTCTGGACCCTCTGGGGACGTCTTCTTTGGAGAGCGGCTGCGCCGTGCGTCGCGCTTATGCTGGCCTTGACCGTGTGGGCCATGGTTTCGTCTCAATCTGCCAGCCGCAATACGGATAACCTGGCCGTAGCTTTGGAGGACCAGGTCATGGCCCCCCTGGCCCGTCTCGAAGAATCCTGGTGAACGCTTGGAAGGTCATTCTCGCCGCGGCAGTCATTTTCTGCTCTGGAGTCGTCACGGGTTTTCAAGTGGCGAGCTTGAGAACCGAACCCGCCCCCCCGCAAAGTCGGGGTCCGCAGTTTTCCCCGGGGCCCAGGCAGCGCGGCGATTATGTGGACCGCCTGCAGCGAGAACTTGAACTGACGTCCGCCCAAAGAACCAAGATCGAGCAAATCTGGCGCGAAAGCGGCGAACACACAAAGAAGATCTGGGACTCCGCCCGGGAAGAACACCGCAAACTCCGGGCAAGCATTCGCGCGGAACTCACGCCCGAACAGCAACAGAAGTTCGATGAAGGCAACAGATCCCGCGATGCTCGCAAGCCGCCCGGTCCATCCAGTCGCGATCCGCGCCGCTCCAAGGAGTCCCTGGAAAAAGGGATAGGGCCAAGTGAAGGCGCCAGGACTGTTCCACCCGCCGGCGCTCCCAATCCGTGATAGCCCGCCGCGGATAGACGCGAATCAATGCGGAAGAAGGGGCGGCTTAGATTAGTTCTTATCCGGCCAATTCCACGATCGCTTCCTTGCCGCTGTAGGCAATGATTTTGACGCGGCTGTGCTTCGGGATCATCTCTGCTTGCGAAATCACATCGAGGATTTCCTCTCCGAATTGTGCCTTCCCGCCCGGACGGAGCACCGAGACCGTCACGCCGATCTCGCCCAGATGTTCGGCACGCTCCTTTTCCTGCACCAGGACCGTGGCTTCGCCGCTCGCCGAACGCGAGACTAACTTGCCATAGACGGAGGTTTTAGGCAGAACACGCCCTAACGTCCAAATCGCCAGCGCCGAACCCAAAAGCGCAATCGAGAGGTTGAGCACGATGTCAAAAAGCGGCACGCGGACGCGCATGACCATCGGCGACGGGATGCCCGGAACGACCGGATAAACGTCCACCATCGCCATCACGATCGAGATGAAGATCAGCGCCGCCCCCGCAAGGCCAAGCGCCATCGTGCCTGGGAAAACCAGCACTTCCAGAATGAACAACACGAGGCCGATCACAAACACAGCGACCCATTCGATCCCGGACAAACCCGCGATGTAGCCGCCCAGAAAATAAACTGCGAAGGCGCAAAGCCCGATGATCCCCGGCAGTCCAAAGCCCGGCGTTTTGAATTCGATATAGAGTCCCACCACGCCAATGATCAGGAGGAGCGGGCTGATCGTGTTGATCCACGACCCGAGCCGTTCGACGCCGGTCGGCTCGATGTAAACGCGCCGCGCATCCGCGAAACCCAACTTTTCGGCGAGAGCCTCTATAGACTCGACGGTTCCCGAAGAAAGCAATGGCTTGGGAGGATCCCCGTATTCCTCTTCCGCCTGGACGTTGGTCAAAGTGAGAATCTGGCCCTTCTCGTTGAGGACTTTTCCGTCGATCTTGAGTTCCTTCGTTTTGTTGATCATGGCTTCAACAACTTCCACGTTGTAGCCATTCTTCTCCGCGCGGGTCCGGACCAGTGCGCTGATTCCGGAGGTCATTTTCGCTTCTATGGTCTGCGGCATTTCCGTGGGGGCGCCGCCAGGCACCATTAAAATCGGAGCGGCGGCGCCGATCACACTTTGGGGCGCCATGAAGATCTTCTGCGTGGCGAAAGCGATAAACGATCCGGCGGAAAACGCCTTGCGATTGACGTAGGTGACGGTGAGCCCGGTGAAACGATCCAGGATACCGAGGATTTCCTCGGTGGTGTCCACACGGCCTCCGTTCGTCTCCATGTCGAGCACCAGCACGTCCGCCTTAGCCTCCATCGCTTCCTTGACTCCGCGCCGCACGAGATAAACCAGCGGCGGCGACACATCTTCACGAATAGGCAGAATGTAAACCTTGCGCGCCCTGGGCTGCTCCTCCTCCGCCGCAGAACTGTCCCAAGCTGATGCCGCTGAAACAAACATCAGGATAATCGCCAGTCCGATCCTCATGATCCAAGCGTATCGCATCGTCCCCAGCCTCGCAAGAGCGGGACACCTGGTGCAGCAATTCTGCCCATGAACCGGCGTGGTTTGTAGTCCCGCCTTTAGGCGGCTCCGGCGCTGCCGACCGGCTAAAGCCGGGACTGCATGCGGATCGCGGTTCATGGGTGCAATGCGCGAAAGAAATCTAGGCGGTCTCATTTTGACTCGGAGCGCGCCCATCCTGGGCGCAGCGCGCAGAGAAATCCGAACGCGGCAGGCTATTCCGCGCCGTTTTCGCTTTCCGGGGCCGCTGCGGCCTGGAAGGCCGCGCTCCACGCACGCCAAAATGAGGCTGCCTCGATTCTGGTCGCGCATTTCGCCCATGAACCTCAAAATGCGCAAGTTGTTGAAAATCAAGAGAAGCATTTTGAGGTTCATGGGCAGAATTGCTGCACCAGGTCTGATCCCATCTCCTTCAACACGGATTTTGGCATTGATCGCCTGATCGTCCAACCCTTTGTCACCGTCAAAACGTCGCATCCCGGTCGTATGTCTCCCGTCACCGCGACGGCCTTTCTCCTGAGCGGAATTGGATTGCTGATGATGCGCCCCAACGTGGCAACCCGCGCGCAAAGTTTGGTCCTCGCCATGGCCGCTTCGGCCATTCTTTCGATTGGGACCACAGCCATGCTTAACTATTCCATGGGGATGACCGTCATTTACGGATGGGGCGCCCAACTCACCCAGGTGGCCCTTCACACGGCGATGGGATTTATCTTGGTCGGCTCCGGTCTTCTCTTGTCTGCGTGGAAATTCTCGACCACCGAGACTTATCGCAAGCCGATGAAATCCTGGTGAAACTTGCGCAGGCAATCCAGATGGGATCCGCCAGCGGGGTTCAGCAACAGGCCCACAAACTCTCGGGCGCAAGCGCGGTCTGCGGCATGACGGCCATGATCGCTCCGGCGGAAGAACTGGAGCGGTTAGGTGCGGCGAACGAATTGACCGATGCTTCGCGTGTCTTTTATCAGGCGCTCGAAGCCCTCCTCCGGATCCGGCGTTACTTAGCCGCATCTATTCATTGAAAAGGTGACTCGCCCTCACCCTAACCAGTGGAGGGAACCGCGCTTTCCCGCACCCGGAAACGGTCACCAAACAGTGATGAGTCCGCAGGCGGTAAAAGTTACTCCCTCTCCCTGGGGGAGAGGGCCGGGGTGAGGGCGAGCCTTTCATCGCACTGAATATTTACGGCTCAGAATCGTTGCGTCGCAGCACGGCCAGAACTTCACCAAGGCTAACGCCAAATTTGGGAGCCGCCGCAAGTAAGTCCTCGGCCTTGACCGGATACCAGTTGCGGCGCGCGGAGTCGCAAAGGCCCGCGGAATCGAGCGGCGCGATTGCGTCAACGACGTTTCGTCGCAGTTCATCCTTTCCCTCCTGTGTGAAGCGGCCCGTCCGGGACGCCCGAGTGGCCCAATCACAACATTGCGCCAGCCGAGGGCCAAACCGGGCATTCTTGTGAAGAAGGAACGATTCGGCCAACTCCGCCCGGCCCAATCGCCTCGCCGTCTCCGCGTAACTGACCGCGCCGAAATAGAGCAAGGAGAGAAGGGAGAATACGCCGAAATCCTTCATGCTCGCGTAAAGGGCCGCCACGAGCCTCTCCGCCGCGAGCAATTCCGCGAACGTCTCGGCGGCGTAGGCGTTCAGTCCCGGCTCGAATCGGTCTGATTCCCAGTCCTGTTCGATAATTCGTGCCAGGCGTGAAATCCCCAACAGCGTGAGCGC
>Ga0233424_10001168_pt1 | contig 25086 bp, 24 predicted proteins | sample Watercolumn_Towu_FD_181011 | JGI IMG/M metagenome (GOLD analysis project Ga0233424, IMG submission 181011) | Freshwater microbial communities from Lake Towuti, South Sulawesi, Indonesia - Watercolumn_Towuti2014_125_MG | ecosystem: Environmental > Aquatic > Freshwater > Lake | place: Indonesia... | reverse complement strand
CGGCACCGGCACCATCCGGGGTACCGGCGGTGGCGTGACGGTGTCCAGCGGCGGCGTGCTGTCGCCGGGCAATGGCCCGGGCAATGGCGGTGGTGCAGGCAACGGCACCGGCACGATCACGGTGGGCGGCAATCTGAACCTGTCACCGGGCAGCACGCTGGGCATCGACCTGGGCGCCACCGGCAGCGACACGGTGCAGGTCGGCGGCAGCGCGAATGTGGGCGGCAGCACCGTGCGGGTGAATACCATTTCGCCGAGCACCAGCTACCAGCAGGGCCAGCAGTACACGGTGGTCAATGCGGGCGGTGGCGTGAGTGGGCAGTTCGCCTCGGCAACCTCGCCGTCGGCCTTCCTGACCATCACCCCGGTCTACACCGCCAACACGGCCAACCTGCAGATCGACGTGGCTCAGACCGCAGCGTTCACCACCGTGGCCAACACGCGCAACCAGTACAACACCGCCGCGGCGCTGGACAGCTTGCCGCAGAGTGGCGCGGCCTTGGGCCTGTACAACACGGTGCTGATGTATGACGCCGGCACTGCGCGCGGCGCGTTCGACCAGCTCTCCGGTGAAGTGCACGCGGCCAGCCGCGCGGTGCTGCTGTACGACAACTACCTGGAAGAAGGCATCCGCCAGCGACTCGGCAGCGAGTTGCCGACCGTGCGTGGCGAACGCGCTTCGGCCTGGTTGGCCGGCAGCGGCAAGGTGTTCAGGCAGGATGGCGACGGCAATGGCGATGAGATCCGCGCCAATCGCAATGCGCTGATGGCCGGTGTCGACTGGCAGCTGGGCGAGCATGTGGTGCTGGGTGCAGCGGCCGGCAACGAACGGCTGGATACGCGGCTGTATGATCGCAGCTCGCGGGCCCGCCTGCGTGGCCACACGTTCGGCCTGTATGCACAGGGACAGTGGAACAACGGCTTCGCGGTGGGTGGCAGCGTGTCGCGCGGTGACTACCGGACGCGCACCACGCGTGAAGTGCCGTTGTTGGGCCAGACCCTGTACAGCCGCCAGGATTCCGATGTGACCATCGCCCAGGTGGAAGGCAGCTGGACATGGACCCATGGCAGGACCCAGCTGCAGCCCTATGTGCAGTTCACCAAGCACTGGGTCGACAGCGATCGTGCGGTGGAGCAGGGCGGCAGCGCGGCACTGGTGCTGGAAGGCGGCAAGGACACGCTCAATGTCAGCACCGTGGGCGTGCGTGGGCGTTGGGACGTGGGCAGCGGCGAGCGCTTCCCGGCGCAGCTCACGGTCGGCCTGGGCTGGCAGCACGCCTCGGGTGACACCGATGTGGCCAGCCGCAACCGCTTCGCGGTGGGCGGCGACGCCTTCGATGTCTACAGCGCGGTGATGGCACGCAATGCCCTGGTCAGCCAGGTGGGTGTGGCGGTCGGCCTCGGCCGCAACAGCCAGCTGTCGATGTTCGTGCAGGGCCAGCATGGCGATGGCCGCCGCGATGTCGGCGGGCAGATCAACCTGCGCGTCGGGTTCTGAGGGAGCAGGCGGGCGGTAGAACCACGCCCTGCGCGGATGGCACCGGGGCGGGAGCGCTAGAGCTCCCGCTCCATTTCAACGGCGTCGATCCCGGCGCCATGCCCATCGGGCACGATGCGCGCCACCTGGAAACCCAGGCCGGCATAGAAGCCCTGGGTGTGCTGGCTGGTGCTGAGCGCGATGCGCTTGATCGAGGGATCCGCTTCGGCCTGGCGCAGGCGCGCGAGTGCCAGTGTGCGGCCCAGCCCCTGGCGGTGCAGCGCGCGCTGCACCATGCCCCAGCAGAAGCCGGCGCTGCCGTCGCCACGGCGCGAGAGGCCACCACAGGCGACGACGTTTCCATCGCGCTCGATCACCTGGAATGCACAGCCCGTGGCCTGCTCGCGCAGGAAGCGTTCGAAGTCGCTGCGCTCTTCGGGCGCGAAGTAGGTGGGTACGTTGCTGTCGAAGATCGACAGGCAGGCGCGTGCGTCGGCGGGTTGGTAGACACGAAGGCTCATGCAGCCACCATAGCGTGCGGAGGGGGCTGGGTGGCCTCTGGGTTATGCTGTCGGGCAACGGGAGTGACCGCGCGGCAGGATCCGCCGGCCCCATTCGTCTTCCCGCCTGCAACGGAGCTGCCCAGCGATGCCCGACCCTTCTTTTTTCCGGACTGCCCAGCTGATGCGCGGTCTGCTGTTTGGCGTGGTGGGTCTGTTGATCCTTGCCGTGGCCGCCTTCGAGGTGACACATCGTCTTGAGTTCCTGGAGGTCGCGCAGGCCGTTGATGGCCAGGTTGAGCGCCTGAACGCCGGCGGATCGCATCCGCAGGTCGCGTTCACCACCGCGACCGGCCAACGCGTCTCGTACCCGCAGGGCGGCATGATCTTCGGCTATGAGCCTGGGCAGCCGGTACGCGTGCTTTACGACCCGGCGCAACCGCGGCTGGAGCCGGTCCTGGATACGTTCGGTGCGCTGTGGGGAATGACGGTCGTGTGGGTGCTGCTGGGGCTGGCGTTCGTCGGCGCCTGCGTGCGGAGACTGCTCCGGCGCAGATGACCTGCGGCGGATCGCGCGCCGTCGGCGGGCGGGCCGTTGGACCGGCCACGACGGCAAGACCTGTTCAGTCCGGTAGTAGCTGCGGCGATTCCCGCCAGCCAAATAAAAAAGCCGCCCACTGGGCGGCTTCTTCATTTATCTGGCGGAGAGAGGGGGAAACAGTACCTTGACCGTCCCGCCTAGCTCCGGAGGCGTCCACAAACCGGATTTGTGTCCTGTGGTGTGTCCTTCCAGCTTAACGTTTTCCCGATCCCTGCACTACGCCCCCCCCCCTTTGGGGGGTTGCCATACATATCATCTGGTGATAGCATTTTGGCCAATGGAGGTAGCACCCATGGATCGAGATGTCGGGGTAGACACACTGCTTGATCTGGATGGCACCATCTTGGATCAGGGAGGCGGGTATTGGATTAAGTTGGATGCCAAAAGGGTGAAGGTTCAAGAAGGAATTCCACACGGAATTAGTTATTCATTGACCCTTCATGAGCCTAGCGGCGATAGAATTCTTGGCTATGACAATGCGCATGCTGTGAAGCCTGGTAATAAGTTCAAATACGCAGGCAGGGTGCTGGATTTTGACCATAAGCATAGGCATGGGAAAGATAGGGGGGTCCCTTATGAATTCCAGAATGCAAGTCAGCTGTTGAGTGATTTTTTTAACGATGTAGACCGTGTGTTGGAGGAGGTGAGGAGATGAAGCCCGTGATTATCGGTATCATGTCACAAGAGAAAATCCGTGAAAGGGTCATGGCTATCGCGCGGGGTGAATACAAGCCTAAGGCAAATGAACCAAAGATTTGGTTTACCTCCATGAAGTCTCTGTCTGAAGTTCTTAGTGATGACAATAGGGCACTTTTGCGGACTATTTTTTCTGATAGGCCCTCCTCCATTTCGGAGCTGGCCTTGGCTACTGGTCGGCAGCCTAGCAATCTCTCTAGGACATTGAAGACCATGGCCAACTATGGATTGGTTGATTTACAGCGGGAAAATAAAGTTGTGAGGCCTGTGGTGACGTCAAGCGAGTTCACTATTTTTGCTGATTGATGCTTGGCTTTTGCCCGTTAGTCGTGGGAAGCATATGCATCCCCCCCCCAGGCGTCCGGGGGTGTTTTTTCAGCGCGCAAACTGTGCCTATAGCGCCATCAACAACACCAGTAACCCACTCAGCAATGCGAACGCTCCGAACGCGCCCATCAGGCTCAGCATAGTCATTGCCTACCACTACCACCAAGCGAACCCGGTATCTCTGGCTTGCGCAAGGCGCGCCTCTACCAGATCCGCAGGGCCGCCTTCCGGCTTGCGCGTGGAGCCATGAGCGGTCCCATGACCTACCTAGTGGCACAAGATGACGCTACAGCGGAGGCGGTGCTGTTGATTTCCGAGCTGAAACCCGAGGATCAGGCCGCCCTTGTTGCATGGATGAAAAGGCGAAAGGCCAGAAAGTAGCGCTTTCAACCAAGAGGCAGTATGCGCATCAGATACGTCATCCCAGTCATTCGGCCGCTGATTGTGCCCGATCACTGGGAAATACCGATTCAAGGCGGACGCCTTCGGCTTTTGGAGAGTGCTGGGAATGTGGTCTCCATTGAAGTGGCATTCGATGGTCAACCTGTCGAGAGGGCCCCACGGTTTAGAAGTGAGGGGGGTGGTTTAACCCTGGTCAATGACGATGGAGGATTGGAGCTTGTCAAAACCAAGCTTGCAGACGCCGTTGCGTTTCTCAACTGCTATTTCGACGTGTCCATCGACTGGGATGAGGCAGAGGAATTCTATGAAGCTGAGTCGCCAGAAGAAGAAAGCAGCATCGAGGTGAAGTCATTCAAGGCTGGAAGACATGTGCCTGTTTTGCCTCTCAGCTTCGATTTGATAGCAAGGGCCATATTCTGTGCAGAGAAAAATCGTGGTCCTGCTTTTGAGTCAACATTGGTTTCGACGTCGCGCCGAGCGATGGGCGAGCAGCGTTACATCGACTCTTTCCGCTATTCGTTTTTGTTGATTGAGGCCATGTATGGTGGCGGGCAGTTCAAGTCAGCCAGTCTGAAGGCAGTCCTGAAGGCGAGTCGCGAGTTCAGCGCTATCGTGAAGGACGCGAGTAGCCACATTGCTACCTACGATGCGACGCGGATAGGGGGCTTGCCGAAGCTTCTCTCCATCGCCGGGGATGTTGATAGCTTGATTGATCACTTGGTTGACCAGCGTGGCATCTTTTTTCACAGCAATGTGAAAAGAAAGGACGCATGGAGACCCGAAGAGCAGCGTGGTGCACATGCGCTTGCAGCGTTTTCAGCGTTGGTAGCTCAAGGCATATCCATGAAAGCGGCTGAACAGATGTATGCGCGTGAGTTTGAGGTTCAGTATCTCGAGGTTGCATCTAAATCAGGGGCCAAGACTGTGTATGTAGTCCGCTACGACTTTATTGCCATCGGGGAGTCTTTTGTTAGGACTCAGGAGCTGATCGTGAACATGCCTGGTACTAAGCCAACTCCCTCAGTAGTATTGCAGCTGACGAAGTTGTTCATTAATCATTTCGAGGAAATGGCCCCTATGGGGGATCTCCAGAGAGCTCGTTGTGTGATCCAGGGGACGAATCAGCCAGTGTTCGATATGGCGTTTACCGTTAGCCCTAACCATGGCAAGGAATAGTTGGGGCCACGGCGCTTAATGTTGTGTTCCTCTTAAGCGCCCTTCGGGGTGCTTTTTTCTATGACTTGCTCCCCTTTTTTCGCTCCTGATAGCAGTTGCATTGATGTCGAGTGGATCTATGACATCGCGCTCATGGATAGAGCTTGGCGCCCCAGCCGATCCGGTCTCTGAACTGACCCCTCGTGTATTTGGGCAGTTCCACAGGCGGCTTGTAGAGATAAAGGGCTGCCTTCTGCCTAGCTCGAACGCAGTCGGGCTTGGAGTGATAGTAGGATGCCTGCAGGACGGGTGCTGTCTTCGCGACGGAGTGCCTGGTTATCAGCGCTACGTCCTCCGTGCGCACTCCCAGGTTGTCCAATGCTGTCGCCAGTGTGTGTCTGAAGGCATGGAACCCGACGCCTTTCGGGAAACCGAGTTGCTTGAGGTAGGTGCCATATTGATTAAGCAGCGCCTGGCTGTATTGAGCATTTGTCTCCCCGGTCTTCCGACTGATACCAGCTGAGAGGTTGGGAAAGAGCCTAGGATGTCCTGTGGACTTGATGTCCGTTACATAGTCCAGGAAGCCAGCAGCGAGTAAGGGTTCGGCTATCGGGATGGTGCGTACGGCTGATTTTCCCTTCAAACTCTGACGGCTTATCGCTCCTGACGCGTTAGCAAGGTCGGCGCCGGTGATGGTGAGCATCCCCAAACTGAAAAATACGAGATTGGTGAAAATGGCCGTGTGCGTCTGATCTAATGGCCTAAGCCCCGCAGATGCGGGGCTTTTTTTTGGGCAATACGCCAAACGGCAGTGGTGGCCAGCCTCAGGCTGTCTCTGGCTTAGGCGCCAAGCTTACAGACCACTGCCCATTGTCTTCCTGCTTGAGCGACAGGAGATCGTAGGTCTTCACCATGTTGAGAAGACCGGAATGTCCATATATGCCAGGGGAGAACCCGGAATCTGCTCGCTTCAGATAGGAGCCTAGGGAGTTGAGGCTAACCTTACCCTCCGGCGTGCTACCGGCAAGCAGTGAGACAGCCTCGATGACGAACCGAGGACGGCGCTTTGGGAGCGGAGCGCTGCCGGTGGTCTTGGCTTCGCTACTGTGGTCAGCAGGATGCGGCGGGTCCTGAAGATCAGGCGGCTCTGGCGATGAGGCTTCTTGGGCGGACCACTCGAAGAACTGATCGCAGGCATTGCGCAAAGCGTCGGGAGTCTTGGCTTCGCCGACGATCAGAACCGTGGCCCCTCGCTCGCGGAGCTTCCTGCAGAGGTAGGCAAAGTCCGAGTCGCTGGTTACCAAGCAGAAGATGTCTGCGCGCTGATCGAAGAGCGCCTCCAGTGCATCCAAGGCCAGGGCGATATCGGAGGTGTTCTTCTTCGCTGCATATTGGAACTGAAGACATGGAGTGAAGGCCTGGCGAACCAGGGCCTCTTGCCAAGAGTTGCCCAAGGTAGTGCGATCGCCGTAGCCGCGCCGAAGCGTTACGCGTCCGACCTGTGCGGCCATGAGGAGCGCGAAATCCACGATTTCGGGAGCAACGTTGTCGCAGTCAATCATTACTGCGACGGTCGATTCTTGCGGTTGAGCCATGTTGATTTCCTTATCGCGTAGAGCATATGTGGTGCGACAGCTTGCTGCTGACTACGTCTTCCGCCGAATGATATGGTGCCCGGCTGCATCATGTTTCTTGTAGCTAACCCAAGCTTGCCCATTGCTACCTTTGACAATCTTGAGCTTCTTGGGGTCTGCGGTGCTTTCAAAGGCATAGCCAGTCATATGGATCTCGACTGGGAAGTGACCGAGCGCCTTCCCAGCCACATCCAGTTGCCAATGTGTCTGAATGAGAAATTCGCCAGGAACAGTTATGAACTTGCGCGCCTCCGGGCCCACTGAATCGACTTCCATAGTATTAAGGGTAACGGATCTCTGTACACCCCTCAGAAGATCGAAGCCAAAGTCGATATCCTGGAAGTCCTCTTCGGAGAACACGTCTGAATTTTCGAGTATGACGGGGGAGTTGAGGGCGCGACAAATCATATGGAGTCTGCTCAGGCTTCTGATGCGCTGGAACACAGGAAGCATCTGACCGATGGGTGACACAGAAGGGTGCAGTGGCTGGCGGATCCCATTGAAGTCCAAAGTCAGCATCATTGCGTTTTCGGCAGCAATCTGGTCAGCCCACGTTGCTAGAGGGGCGAGCGTATGAATCTCCTTTAGCGCGACGCCGTATATTGCGGAGCCCCTGATGCTAAGGTTGATTTCTGCCTTCAATGATGTCTCTACAACCGTGCACCGAATGATGATCGTCAATGGTGATGGGAGAGACTCATTCGTAATGCCTGCTCCTGCGGTACCGTTGAATAGCTCAGCAGCTAAGCTCACTTCCTGCGCCAAGACGGAATATTCCTGGCCTGGACATACGAGGACATGGCCTTGGGTGGCTGCTTTCGTCTTCATGGTGAGCTTGCCATGGGCAAGTAGCGGCTTCATTTGATCCTGGAAGCCGGGTAGAGGCGCAAGCTTGAAGTCTTTTACATCAAATGTGCGTGGGAGGCCATACAGATATGCGTCTCGGACCAGGGCTATGTTCTCGGCCGTTCCGACTGGTGTGAAGGATAGATCCAACCGAGAAAGCCCCTTCGAGAGCTCCTGCACTTTCTGAGTCTTGCTTTCGCCCGAACCCGGGGGCGCTCTTCGGGCGCTGCGCTTTGCTAGATCAATAGATGGCTGATCTCCGATGGATAGCGGATCTCGGGTTTGAAGAATAGGCTCTACGATGTCCCACAGATAGCGTTCAAAGCCTTCACGGTCACTGAGGACCTTTGAATGGTCGAACGTGACCACGCCTTTGCCATCGCCGATCAGCTTTTCTTGATTGCCCTTCGCCCACTCTTGAGCGTGAATCCAGTAAATGGAACGGTCGGGGGTCACCCTCAAAATGAAGACCGGGAGCACATTGTTCGCATACTGCCGCAATCGGTTCTTGGAAACTTGAGCAGTGATTCGGCTTCCTCTGGACTCGACAGAGGTCGCTTTCACTTGTGCTAGAAAGTGAATGCCGTGGTAGACAGTGTGATCGGGGGTGATGCACAGGTCGTAACCAATGTCTATCTGATCGTGTCCAACATTCCAATCCCACTCTAAAAAGGCTTGTTCTACTGCAAGCTCTGCTTGTCGACCAGTCTTCTGAGATTTAGGGAAGTTCATCGGCTAGAACGAAAGGGGGTTGCAAGGATGACAGCCTACCACTGACTTTCGGACACATCAGGGATAGAACCTCTTCTTGTCCTTCAAGCAGCGCTTGAACTGCCCCTTGGCGTAGACAGGAAGCACTACCGCAGGCCTGTATTTCTCCAAGGTCTCTATCTGCTTCCTGCGCATCACGGCGGGCTTCTTGTGGAAGTAGGCCTCGTGAAGCACTGGCACACGCTTGCTGACGGAGTGGCCCGTGATCAGAGCAATATCTTCGTCAGGGACGTTCTGATGGTGGAGCTCTGTGGCGATGGTGTGGCGGAAGGCATGGAACCCAACCCCTCTAGGGAAGCCAAGGTCTTTCATGTAGCGGCTGAACTGGCTAAGCGCTGCCAGGCTGTAGCGAGCATTGGTCTCACCGGTCTTACGGTTCACGCCAGCGGATAGGTGTGGGAAGAGGCGAGGGTGTCCACAGTCCCTGATGTCATCCATGAAGTCCAGGAAGCCTGCGTCAAGCAGCGGCTTCGGGATAGGGATGGTCCGGATAGATGCCTTGCCTTTTAGGCTTTGTCGACTCCTGAGCCGGGTCCGGTGAGCCAAGTCAGGATCCACAGTCTTCTGGATGCGGATGCACCAGACATCGCTCTCCTGGACGATGTCGGCGACCTTCAGCTGAGCGACCTCGTTGATGCGGGCACCTGTATACAGACCGATCATGGGGAGCCACCATCGGTGGGGATACTTGCTTGCCCAAGGAATGAAGGTCTTTGGGTCGAAGATGCGCCTTAGGTCTTCCTCATCAAAGAGGCGCTCAGGCTTGTTGGGATCGGTGACCAGGTCTTTCTTGATCTCTGCGAACGCAGCCATCGGAGAGGTGTCGATGGCTTTGGTCTTGACCAGCTGATTGAAGAAAGAGACCAGGAAGCGTCGATGCCGTTCGAGCGTTGCAGGGGCAAGCTGAGGAACATCTAGCTCCTTGCCGCAGGCAATGGCTTCGTCATAGCTGATCCCTCGATAGGCGGGGTCAGAGAAGAGGCCCGGAGGTGACCAGCGCATGAGGTCCCAGAGGCGATAGATGTGGGGGTGGTCAATGCGTGAGACGGGGATGTCGCCGCAGGTCATCTGGAGAAGACGCAGGGTTCGGGCTGTGGAGTCGATGGTCTCTTGTGCGAGGCAGCGGCGTTCCCGGTCCCCCAGGTAGTCCTTGATCTCTACGGAAAGAAGGCGGGCGGGGTGGCCTGCGGAGAGTGGCTCAAGGTAGCGCGTGCCTGCGGCATTGATGCGAGCGCGTCGGGAGCGCTCCATAGCTGCGTTGAGGATCTCTTGCGCATGGATGGCCGCTTCGCGTCCGGTGATGACCAGCTCATCAATTCGGAAGCGTCCGATCCTGACGCCCTTAAGGTGCAGCGTGTCATCGGAGTCTGGATTGAAAGGGAAGTCTTGAAGAAAGTTCTTTACTGTTTTTGGCATTGCACTGTCTCCGTAGATGATGGGAGCAGTGCTAAGGCCTAGCGATGATTCGTCAAACGAGATCTAGAGTGTTGCCGCGTTGCTTAGGCATTCGCCGAAACGTTGGAATTAGCGCGAAAACTTTTAGAGGGAATTAGTGGTGTGTGCGTTGCCAAGCGCTGTGGCGCAAGGGTTTGCCTTGGGTGACCGGTTCTATCTTGCAGTCATTTCTGTACTGTACGATTTTGAGTGTGCTTACGCCTAAGCGTGCTTTCTTACAGAATAGGCATGCAGGATCTTTTCGGATTTGCGATGGGCATCACTATCCTCCATTCTCTTTGTTGGATCGCCTCGTCTAGGTTCTATGGCAAGTGGCAACCCCGGTTAGGTTGAGTGGAGGGGACTGCGCCCCTTTCGGGCCCGGACCGGTTGTCTAGGGGGAAAAGACCGTATAGCTTGTTTCCGGTGGAATGGTGGTCGCGCTTAGCGTCCAAAGCTTCCTAGCTACCTTCTCTCTTTTTGCTACCCAATTTCAGGTTTTAAGAATGACCAAGCCGTCACTCGATTCCATTGCCTCCGCCAAAGCCAAGCTTGCTGAAGAGTTGCGCAAGCTGGAGGAACAGGAAGTTCAGCTTCTCCAGGAACAAGCCGCTGATGCCTTCGCAGAAGTCGCCAACCTCGTGTCTCAATACGGCAAGAGCTTCTCTGCGAAGCAGCGTGCCGAGATCGTCAGCCTACTTGGGGCTGATGTCCCTAAGAAGGCGGGAAGTGTGAAGAAGGAAGTCGCGCCCAAGTATTGGCTCCCACATACGGGCGAAACCTGGAGCGGCCGAGGCAGAACCCCTCGCGCGTTCGCCGCTTGGGAAGGGACTTCCGCTTACACGACTTGGAAGGCCTCCCATCCCAACGAGAAATTCCCGGCTTTCCCTGGATAATTCATCCAAGCAGGGGGCAGCTTAGCGCCCCTGCTGTCTCATCTTGGGAGACCGTCTCATCGTCTAATGGAGCCTTGGCTCTTGGTCCGGCTTAACGCTGGCGCTCAACCGTCGTATCTGGGGTGTCGAGATGAAGGTTTTCATTAGTTCGTTGATTTCCGGGATGGAAGCCGAGCGAGCCGCAGTGAAGCGTGCCGTCGAGAGGCTAGGGCACGCTCCCATCATGGCGGAGGACTTCGGCGCTAGGCCTAGCTCTCCGCAAGTTGCTTGCCTTGGCGGGGTGCGAGAGTCCGATCTTGTGATCCTGATCTTGGGGCCTCGCTACGGTGTGCCCCAAGCGGGCGGGGTTTCGGCCACTCACGAAGAAATTCTGGAAGCGCGAAACCGTAAGCCCATCCTTGTCTTCCTGCAGGCAGGTGCGGATCCGGAAGATAGCCAGGTTGCTTTGATCAGTGAAGTCGGAGGTTGGGAAGGAGGTCTCTTCCGACAGGAATTTGCGTCGCCAGAGGACTTGGAGGACAAGGTGACCCGCGCCATTCATCGGCACGAGTTGGCGCATGCCGTAGCGCCACTGAATCCTGAAGAGTTGAAGGCTAGGGCGACTAGGCTCCTTCCTGCGCAGGAGAGGGGGTATGGGGCGAACACGCTTCAGCTGGCAATAGCCAGCGGCCCCGTCTCAGCCATCCTTCGGCCTGCAGAGATGGAAGCCCCCTCCCTGATTGCGGAGATTCAGCAGAGCGCTCTCTTTGGCGTTCACCCGATTTTTGATCGAGCGGCCGGTAGCCGATCTCGGTTGGAGGGTGAGGCGCTCGTTGTGGACCAAGAGGACGGCCACAGGTCTGGGGCATCGGTGCGCCTTTGGCCAAACGGTGATCTGTTGATCAGCCTTCCCGTGCCGCCTCCCACGCGTGGGATGGGGCTGCCCGTGGTGTTGGAAGAAGACGTAGCTAGCAAACTGGCCAGCGCTGTTGGATATGCGGCATGGCTGCTTTCGCGGATCGATCCAACTGAGAGAATCACCCACATCGTGCCAGCCGTCAGGCTCAGTGGGGATGGTGGCGGCGCGTGGCGCACCAGGGCGGAGCATGATGCGAGCCCCAATTCGGGCCAATTTCCATGGCGACAAGGTGAGCATGAGGAGCCTGTATTCCTGGCTCCCGCGCACCAAGTCAGGCAGGTGCTGTCGATGGATGCGCGTCGTGTGATCGAGGACTTTGTCGTTCTGCTGAGGCGACGCTGGAATCAGGACTGATCAAGCTAGATCTAACTATGGAGGAGTAGGCTCAATGGTCATAGCAGCGCAAGCTTTTACGGAGAAGGCCGTCAGTGAGCTCAAGCCAGGCAGCCTTTTCCTCTTCCGGCAGCAATGGGCCTTCATGGGGGAGCGGCAGGCTCAAGATCTCGAAGGCGAGCTTAAAGAAAAAGTCCTAGTGCTTCTTCAGGGCGAGCATGCAGGCTCGATTGCTAGGGCGCCAGAAGGCGTGTCCACCTACCTAACTTTTGCGGAACCATTTGGTTGGTTCGCAGCAATCGAACCTGGCGTTCTGCCGCAGGCAGATGGGCAGTTGCCTGGCTCATTGGTCATCTCGCCCGGTGGTCTAGTGATTGTTGGTGGCGAGAAGGACCACTGGGGCGATATCGATCACTTCGCCTTTCTTTTTAAGGGCGGAGAACAAGTTCAGCCGCCAAGCAACAGGTTTAAGCGTTTTCCGAACTGTAGCGTGGAGCTGTGCCACACAGAGAGGCCGTATGTCAGTCTGGGCCGGATTCTGGATGTCGCGGCTTCTTAGAGGTGCGTTGGTCACAGCAGTTCCGTCTCTGCAGGGCTGTTCGTCAACGCCGATCTTCTATTGATTCGCGCTCTATGCGCTTCTCAGCCTCTGGTGGATAGGGCGCAAGGACCGTGTTTTGTGGCCCCAAGGGACAGCTCGCCCTCATGAATTGCGGTCCCGAATTTGTCATTCGACCGATGACTACAAGGTCATCATTTACACGCCCGACACGGTCTCGCACGTCAGCAGAACATCCGGATCCTTCATACATGTCGAAAAAGAGCGCGCTGTGGCTGGCCACCCACCGCATTGATGGGTAGATGAAGGATGAGCTATTTAGAAGTGCGCTGGCGATTACGACGATCACAAAGCCAGAGATGATTCTGGTCAGAGTGAGAACCAAATCCAGATCGCGGACCTTGGATGAGGTCGTGCCGAGCTTTGCTAGTCCCCAGACAAGACCGATGATCACCCCGAAAGTCCCCAAGACGATGACGACGGCAGCGGCAACTGGAACAAACGAAAGCGGAACCAACAGCGCGACTGCGCTGGTGAAATAAGACGGATCTTGACCCGTAGCATCGTTGACTGTGACCTTGCTTACCCCTGTTGCAGCCGCGAGGGTCACGACGCCCAACACGGTGATGGCCAGTTTCATCAGGGGGTAGTTGAGTCTATCGACAGTCCAGTAATAGCACTCCGTTAGGAAAGCAGATGCGAGCAGTGCGCACCCGGCATAAGTCGCGACATCGGATGCCAGCGATCTGGGGTCATGGAGGAAGAGCGCGATGCTCAGGAGCATACAAGCGACTCCTCCGAGGTATAGGCGCACAGTCGGGCGGTGTTCAAGCCACCAGTTCGCCATATTTCTCGGGATCGAAGAAAGTGAAAGCGCGCTAATCGATGTCATGCCTGTCTGCTCAGGATGTGGTCGAGCGCGAGACTACAGCGGCGCTATCTCACAGCTTGAGATCAGACAATCGATTCCCTGGAAAGGGAGGCCGGGGAACGCATTCTAGATAGGTGCCGGGAGGGTCACTGGCATGACGGCGTGGCATGCGGTACAAATCGAAAAACAGGCTGCCAGTGCTGGTTTGGGTCCTGGCTTAGTGCTCACATGGATTGGAGATGGAGCTTGGTCAGTGCGCTTAGAACGCAGCGAGGGCAATTTGGATGTCTACTGAGGTGATCTTGGATCGGCAAGCCTATAGGCACTATGCCCCTAGCGAGTTGCATGATCACTTTGCTGCTTTTGACAGATTGCTCGCTTCAGCGGTTCGCCGGGATCGCAGCACGGCTACGCTGGTGGCCAATCCGTTGCATCTATTTTCTGCGAAAAAGCGATACCCGGTCATCCACCTTGTTGCGATGAAAGACAGGGAACGATGGCGCTATTTCCAACTTCCCTTTGAAACTTACGCGATCAAGGTGGGGCATCGCTTTGTCAGCGAGGACGGGACTTCAACAAAGGCGATAGCTCAACCCCAATTCTGTTTTGAAGTTGTAGCTGACCCTTCTCTCAATGTCTTCGAAACGATGAAAGGTCGGTCCTATGCCTCGGCAGATGAGTTGCGTGCCGATGCTGAACTTATGCGAAAGTTTAACGAAGACGGAAAAAATGTTGCGATCCCCTCAGTGCTGCTCACAGCCCCTATCGCACTGCTTAGGCGAGGAGTCGCCGGGCGTTTCTTGCAACAGAAATACACGCTCTATCAACACATCTTCGGCTCTGGAGCGGAATACCCCAATGATGGCCCGTTCTATATAGGCATCACGTCACGAGACTGGAAGAAGCGTTGGAGGGAGCACTGGGCCGCTATACAGCGTGGTTCAGGCCACAAGTTTCACAGGGTTTACCGGGAAAGGATGGCGGAGCGTGCCTTGACCTATGTCCATCATAAGGTAATGGGTGTGGCGCCTAGCCTTGACCAGATACAAGACTTGGAGGAGACCTTTGTACAAGGCCACTGGGACGACGAGCGCCTGCTGAACATGATCCCTGGCGGCAAAGCAGGTATCGCCTATCTTCATCGGCACCGAATGCTTGATGAGCAGGTTAGGCCTACTCCTGACAAGGTGGAGGGGGCCTTGGAAGAGTGGGCAAAAGACCATCCTCGAAAGGGGAGTCCGGCGCCATGGATTGCTGAGGCTTGGCAGAGGCCTGAATACGCGTCGCAGGTGATCTGCGGTCGGGATGACAGATTGAATGTTGACCAGGTGCTTCAGATCAGGCTTCTGGCCTCAGGCGGTGTCTCGACCGACGATATTGCTAAAAAAATTGGTGCCAAGCGGGAGCAGATCGAAAGAGTAGTCAAGGGAAAATCGTATGCGAGAGTCATGCCTCAAGCTCAGGTCGCACAATAGTAGCAATCCTGTCCTGCGATTGGACTGCCCGCGCCCGGGTCTGCGCGCCAATTGTCCGGCGCCTCCGTCCAGTTTGCGCCATAAAAATGCCGGTCTTGGGCGCCTTCTTTGATTCTGGTAGTGTGGCTAGCTGTCAAGAAGTGTTGGATCTCTATGCCGCCTTTCTCTCAGGAAATTCTCCTCAAATTGAAACGTTGGGGAACGAGTCTTCTTGCCTTAGTAATTCGCGAACACATTGACCAGTTGCAGAGCGAAGCTAGGCGTCTAGGCTTCAGGAATGGATATGAAGATGGGCATTCCTTGGGCTACAAAAAGGGTTTTGAGGAAGGCCAACTGATCTACCGAGTGGAGGACTTGCCTGCGCCTGCACCGAAGCCAGTCGATCAAGGCCTGTATGGGCCATTTCCGTTTGTTGTGGGGCCCGTCGAGGCGGCAATGCGAGCCGAGGTGGCTGCAGCAGTCAAAGCGAAGGTGGTGAGTCCGCCAACAGACGAGCAATGGGATATGATTTTGGCCGATCATCCGGCTACTTGTATCTCGGCAGGGGCTGGATCGGGTAAATCAACCACCTTGGTTTTGAGGGTGGTCTTCATGCTGGTTCATTTGAAGATTCCTGACGAGCAGTTGACCGTCATTTCCTTCACGAAAGCATCCTGCGCGGACTTGTGCAGGTCGCTTGTGAAGGTGATGCGTCATTGGGGGCGCAATGTCGACGATGAGTGGGCTAAGAATCGAGTCAGGACATTCCACTCTGTCTTGTATGGTCTAGCTTCTGTTCCCTTCCCAGGGCGCCAGTTCTTCGATTTCTATGATGGTGGAAAGACGGGCGGTGAACCTGTCGATGAGTTTTCAGTTGATAACCCAATTGGCGCTTCAAAACTAAACGATGCTCAGTCGAGCGTGTTGAGGGAGGCCTATATTTCCCTCTTTAATGATGACGATATTTTTCGGGCGAAAGTTCTGTCGATCTTGAAGAGTGAGCTGGCTGTAAGGCGCTCAGATCGTGACGGAGAAGATCTCAAAGACTATCAGCTCTCATACGCCAGCGAGCGTGACTACCAAGTTCGCCGATTTGTCGAATCTTCGTGGGCAGTAGATGGCTGGCCATTCGATGGGGTCGAGACGGGTGACTTTAAGATCAAGGCCAGCATTGGAAACAACAGTATATATGCTGATGGGCGCGAAGCCGCGACTGGAATTCCAATTGTGCTGGATATTCACAACTCTGTTGATATCAACGGTCGTGAAGCGCTGGTAGGAAAGAAACCTGTATCCATAGCCCTTGCCGTTAACAGCAAGCTTAAGATCATTTCAAGATATGCCGAAACACCTTATATCTTGCTTAGATCGCAGGAGGATGTCGCCGCGTTCCAGCTTCGGCAAAAGTGGCTGACGATATCCGGAGCTAGCGATAAGTTGGATGATGCGCCGATCTTCCCTCTGAAGATTCAAGGAGAGCTGTCGGCGCTCCAGATTTTCGAGGCGCTCTATGCCCAAGGCTCATTTATTGAAAGTCACGGGTTCGAGGTTACTGAACTGATCGCCAAAATCCCGGCTCCCCAAGTGGCTGATGTCAACGCCAACTTCATTGGCGCCTTGGCACGCTTTTGGCCACATTTGCGGCGCTGCATGGAAGAATCTCGCTTGCACACTTTTAATCAAGTCTTTCTAGCAATGACTAGAGAAGCTAGTTCGATTAGGTTTTCTCCATCAAAGATGCAGTCCATGCGTCATCTGCTGATCGATGAGTTCCAGGACATTTCTCCTCAGATTGCCGCATGGATAAAGGCCATGCAGCGACGGATATTGGCCGACAATGTGGGGCTTCCTGTAAGCATCATGGCAATCGGCGATGACTGGCAGTCTATCTATGGGTGGCGGGGTAGCTCGCCTCAGCTGTTCATTGACTTCCAGAAGTATTTCCCCGCCCACTCCCAATTGGGTCCAGGCCCACAACTTAAGTTCACCGCCAATTTTCGCTCTATCGACCAGATCATCCGGGACTCGGAACGGCTCATTAGCAAGGTCACTTCAAAGGTGGAGAAGATCTGTCGTGCACAGATCGCCACGAGTGAAGGTGATCACGGTGTCAAGTTGATTGAGTATGGTAAGCCTAAGGCACGAACCACGGATGAAGAGGCGCTCGACTACCTTGTGAAAGCGGTCGGTGCGCAGTATGCGCTTGCGCTGAAGATGAAGAGCAAGCACAAAGATCGCCTGATTGTAATGACGCGATCCGGCGAGATATCTAAGGCGCTTCGCAGCGTTTTTAAGTCGAAGGATTACCCTGGATTAACCATCTGCACGTATCATAAGGCTAAAGGCCTAGAGGCTGATGTTGCTTTCATGATCGATGATTGCAGGGCGGGTAGCCCGCATCCTCTTCGCAACCTAATTTATAGGGTCAGCGGAATGTATCCCGGCTACAGCTACGATGATGCGTGCGCGGACGAGGCGCTGCGGCTTGCCTACGTCGGTATAACGAGGGGGCGCCGCAGAGTGGTTTGGCACGTGAGAAAGGCTGAGCCTGACGGAAGCGCGGTGAACTTTAGGTAATTTCAGCGCTGGCGAAACTGTTAGAGGAGCGGCCCGTTCCCTCGCTTTGGTGGGGGCGGGTCTTTTTTCTTGCGAATGCTTGCCAACCAAATAGCTAGGCTAATGCGAGTTTTGGAAATGAAGCTTCGCAAGCGTTCCCGTCTCGTTCCCTGATGTAGCACCATAAATTCCTCTGCTCTAAGGTTTTTTGCGGCTTACTTATTCGCTAGATCCTTCAACAGTTGCAAGGCCTTTGCTTGTTTGGGACTGTCTAGTTGCGATAGCACTAGGATTGCCTCAGCCACAACATCCGATGCCGCCACGAAGTAGGCCGCAGGAATGTCCAGAAGCTCCGCGAGCTTCTCGATGGTCTCTAGGTCTGGCTTGTGCATCCCTCGTTCATATCGGCTGATCCGAGGGGCCGTCGTGTTTGAGTCATCCACGCCCATGAGCATTTCCCCTAGCTGAGCTTGGGTCCAGCCTTTGGCGACGCGTGCTGCGCGTAGGCGATGACCGAGGGCTGTAGGCGTGGGCTGAGGAGCGGGCATCCGGCAGAAACAAACACGTTGACTCTCCAGAGTTTGACGGCATAAGCTTAGCCGGTCATTTGCGTTCAACGCAAAACCGGTCGGGAGGCAGTCGTATGGATATGAAGTGCTGGGCATTGCTGGGTCTTCTGGCATTCGCTGCTTCTGCTGAGGCTGCGCCTGGCCTGTCGTGCCAACTGATGACTGGCCAGTTCAGGGTGGGCGGGGTAGGGAATCCCAAGGTCTCCGCTTTCGTCTGGGCCACGGGTCATGGTTCCGCGATCCCCACCGGTCCCGTGCGAACAAGCATTGGTCGGATCGACCCTATGGAAGGCCGGGACTACAAGCGCGCTATCAAGCTGGACGGCAAGCCCGTTCTTTTGCCTCAGGACGCACAAAGCGTTATCGGCTTCGGCAAGGTCTACGACTTCGGGGGTGCCGTTGCCTTGGCTTACCTCGGCGAGCGTGAGGAGGACTCTTCTGCGCGGCCTAGCCAGATTGTCATCGTCATCAACAAGGCCGGGTCAGTGATAGACAGCGAAATCCTGCCTGGCACTGCAACGAATCATGGCAGTCACTGCCTACTCATCGACTGATCAAGGAATTGACATGAAGAAGCTTGGGACGCTTTCCGCTACTGCGCTGCTGGTTGCTTGCTCGGGTGGTCCTGGGAGCGGCGATGTTGAGAAAGCGCTGACCGCGTATTTCAAGGAAGCGACAGGAACGACGATGACCTTTGAGCGTCTCAAGGTAGGCGAGTGTGTGCGAGGGAGCGTTCCTGGCTACGCGTGCAGTGTCACCGGAAGTGCGCGCTATCAGCTGGGCACTCGCATTGAGAAACAGCAGCTCATTGGAACCTTTGTTATCGACAAGGTTGATGGCACTTGGACTGTCGTAGACCGTCGCTGATCCCGCTCCTTCCCAACCAAAGCTAGGAAGCTCGTATGTGGACCTTGTTCAAGGTAATCCGCTGGATCATCACCGGTCTCGCGCTTTGGTGGCTATGCGGTGTGGTGTTCGAGGAGGGCACGACGGCTGACGGGGCAGTCTTCGGGCTGATGCTGTTCGGGCAGCTGGTCTTCTGGCCCCTTGCGCTGTTGTGGGGTTTGCCGTGGCTGTTCCGTCGCCGAACGCCCAAACTGAAGAAGCATAGGCCTGAAGAGTTCGAACCCACGGTATCCCATGATCACATTGCCTTGGACCTGAGCAGGGACACCATCTGGGTTCGGGACCCTGGGAAGGGGGAGCGCTATCTGCGGCGGTCTGAAGTGCTCGCAATCCGCACCGGGGAATACAACTACAAGGGGGTGGTCACCCATCGCCTGGAAGTCCAAGTCCGGGACGTTGTTCACCCGCTCTGGCTTGTTCCGTTCGTGCGCCACTCTGATCGTTGGCTTAAGAGCACAGCAGCCAATGAATCAGAGCGGGATGAGTGGTTCGCTAGGATGAAGGCATGGATTGAGCAATGAGCCGCTCGACGTTCTACCAAGTATTCATCCCGGTCGCTGCGGCGATGGCAGGAGAATTATCAACGCGACCCATGGCACAACGGCGAGTAGCGTCGCTATGTAGGCCTGCCGGAGAGAGTGAAATTTACAGGTGAGGATCTTCGAATTTCGCCAGCACTGATCAAAGAGATCATCTGCTAGCTCCTCAGGACTCCGACTCTTGCATGCCTGCCGAAATTCACTCTCTCGCATCTGAGCGATGCTTCGAAAGTAGAGCAATGATGCCGTGCCGCCGTCTAGATGTGGGAACGAGCCGTTCCAGAGGTGTCGGAAGCTAAACCCCAGCGCGGTAAAAAATAGAGTCGTGAAGACCGCAGCTGCGGCGGTCATCTCGCTCGGCGGAGGAAGCCGAGTAGCAACCAGTGCCAGCATGCCCAGATCAATGCCCAGCACCACCGATAGCTTAGTATCGATTCTTGAGAAGAACCCAAGAACAAGGTTCAGCTGTTGCCAACCAGTGCTAACGCGCCCGCCTTGGGCGTTTGGAGGGCTTGGGAGGTTGGTAGAATTTTGATCGTCGGACATATGGCTTAGCAGTAGGTTTGGTTAGTTGGTTTAGGCGCGAATGCGCGTCCCTCAGCCCACAGGAGATCAGCGTTCCGCAGCAAGCAACGCCCTGATTTGCAAGATCATCCATGAACTTGTCTTCGGAAACGCGCCAAAGGTAGTAGCTGGATATGTAGTTCTCCAGATGCTCGGCGTGATCCTGGCATCTCGAAATCTCGATCTTTCCTGACGGATCGCATGGGCAGCAGGTGTGTCCTCCCACCAATGATCCGCCACGCTTCGTGATCCGTGCTAGGCGTCTGCCATCTCCCCATAGTTCAATGCGTGGCCCTCTGAGATGCTCATCGAGGCGCACGGTAAAGTCTCCCCGCCTCGCGCGACCCGAGAAATCAGGCCCCAACTTCTCTGCCGCAGCCTCAGCGGCAGCCTGATGGACAGCAGCATCACCATGGGCTCTGTCGTACTCTTGACCTGCCCATTTGCGTCGGTAGCTTGCGTTGATCTGGCGAGAAAGAAATCGCACAACAGCAGACCACCATCGGCGTGCGGCTGCTTCGTCGCGGACTTCGCTAGGGCTGTCATCTTTCCAGCCCAAGCAGAATGTTCCGCCCGGATTGATGTGGCGATCCGGGCAGCACTGAGGCAGTTGGGGCGAGGCTTTTTTCTCTTGGACAAAGACGTAATAGCCATGGATGGTGAGCAATAGAGCAAAAGATCGAGTCTTCCCGCTGGGGAGAGAGATCTCAATCGTGGCATCTACTGCACCGGCTCCATTGGAGAGCGTAGCTCCGAACTCGGGGGCCACGCTCCTTAGCAATGACTCAACTTCGCTCATCGTGGGCGAGCTTCGAATGTGGGCGAAGTGGTTGCGACAAGGACGGGACCACCGCAGGACGCGAAGAGGCATATGCATCTTCAAGAGCCGCCTTTGCCACCTTATCGCCAGAGGCCGAAAGTTCTTCTACAGCCGCGTCATAGTCAAGGTTGTCAGCCGTCCTGGAGTTGCCAAAGAGAGTGCGAACTGCGTCCGATCCAGCCTTGTATGCAGCAGGGCCGATCCTGCTCTCGGTTCCCTTGCATATGCGCTGCTCTGCCTCGGAGGCAATTACGGCCCGCCCCGTTGCGCATCGGACGCGCTCCCCCTTCATGCCCAGTCTGCTCAAACTAAGCGGGCCGTACTCAAAGCCAATCGCGAGACCCAACTCCCCAGTGTCTCCACCTTCAGACTTCAGATGTTCAATAGCGGACAGAAAGCTGCTGCGGAGGGCGCCGACGCACTGGACGGCGGTACTTACAGTCGCCTCTGCATCCGTTGTATAGGCCGTCCCCTCAATCATCATTCCATGAAGGCAGTCGCCGATGAACCTTACGCGGCGTCCGCCAAAGTCGCTGTGCGTGACGGAGTCCAGTTCGGAGCGAACGACGTGCAACGTGCGGACCAAATTCTCTGGATTCTCTTCAAGGTGTTGGTCCACAAATGCCGAGAAGCCATCGATATCAGCATAGACAGAAACGCCCTCGAAGTTCTTTGAATTCCCCGGGGTGAGAGCATCAAAGTCCAGGTCTGACAAAGGTGGCGTTGGCCTGCTGAATTCAATGCTGCCAATGGGAGTCTCTTCCTGCTCTTCCTTCCAAAGCTTGATGATCTTGTCTTTCGACGTTTCGAGCTTGGCTTCATCAACGCAGGTGGCTATCTGCTCGTCAGTAAGGCGGGTAGAGCGGTCCTTGTCACCGTCCAGTGCGGGGAAGCCCATGACGGATCGCGCTGAGTTTGTGAGGTAGATGCCTTCTGTGCTGGCATGCCCAGCGCACTTGGCAGCGTGATTGGCAGGACTTCCCAGGAAGAGGGGCTCGCGGCCTCCGCGCCGACCGTTGTTGACCGCCAGAGCCAAGCCGCTATCAATACCTACGCGGACACGTGCATTTGGGATGTGCTCATCGGCATCCCCTGTTTCCGCCAAGACTTCGTCAACTAGCTTTGCGATGGCCACGGCTTTGGCCACCCGTTGGCGCTCTTCATCTTCGCCGTAAGGCTTAGCGACCAAGGCATGCAGGCGCTGGTTATGGAAGTCGACGCGCTTGGCATTGCTCTCTTCAAGAATGCGATGGACAGCGCGATAGTGCTGGTTGAGGAATTTTAGGGTGCGCTTGTGGCAGGTAGTGCCCTCGTCCTTCGTACAGGCCAGGATTTCGTCAATGTTGACGATATCGATGTAGACGTGGGCCGCATGAATGCGATAAGCCCGCTTTGCTGGGATGCTTTCCAGCGAGGTATCGCGCTTGTAATCGTAAATTTCTACGTCCCGCACTTCCTCGTAGCGAGACTTGATTCGCTTCTTCGCGCGGTCTTCCTTCCAGCTGTGGCCCATCTCAATATCCTCTCGTCCAGTAAAGGTGAAGCCAAGGGGGGGGGCGCTTCGCTAAGGCCCAGGTACGGTCCACATGCACTGGCGGCGGCCCGTTGAACCTGTATATTGTGTCTTGGTTCACACTTTCAAGGGGGCGAAGTGGCCACTGGACTTATTGATCGGTTCCGCTCAGATGGAGGGCGGAGGCTGCTCGCTGCATTATCTGAGGCGCGACTGCTTGGCGGGATCGGCGGCTTGCCAGAGTGGCTCATGGACCGGGGGGAGCTGCTAGAAGTCCAGGCGGGCGAGTCCTTTGTCGAGCAGGACGGGATGGACACCGAAGTGTTCTTTATCGTTGCTGGATCCGTTGATGTAGTGATCAACGGAAAGATCGTCAACATCCGCCATACAGGAGATCATGTCGGCGAGATGGCCGCGATTGAGCCAGCTCAGAGACGCGCAGCTACGCTGGTTGCACGGGAGCTCAGTGTTCTGCTGAAGGTCGCTGAAAGCGATTTCATTGAAATGGCAGATGGTCACCCGATCATCTGGAGGCGACTGGCCGCCACACTTTCGAGGAGACTTCTGCAGAGGAATAGCCTTCTGGCCAAGCCTCGCAACCAAGTTCGGGTGTTCGTCATGTCTTCGGTGGAGGCGCTTCCAGTCACCCGTCTATTGGTCCAACACTTTGAACATGATCCATTCTTGACTGTGGTCTGGGACCATGGCGTGTTTCGCGCGTCAAACTACACGTTAGATGAGTTGGAAAAGCAGCTCGAACTGGCTGACTTTGCAATCGCAATCGCGCACGCAGATGATCTTGTGATTAGTCGTGGAGACGAATGGCCTGCGATGCGAGACAACGTCGTGTTCGAGTTGGGTATGTTTATTGGGTTCTTGGGTAGGAAGCGCGCTTTCTTGATGGAGCCTAGGGAAGATAAGTTGAAGCTTCCGAGTGATCTTGCGGGTCTGACTACGGTTTCCTACCGTTATGTGCCTGGGGAGGATGCCAGAGCGAGGCTGGCTCCGGCTTGCAACCAAATTCGCGACATCATTCTTGCTATGGGACCAAGAGACTAATCATGGCTTTGCTCGAAGACATGGAGGGTGCTGTTGCGACGATCTTTAGCAGTGCCTGGGACAAGCGGGAGGGGCGCGTGGTTCCGGATCCGGAGGATCTGCGACTCGGCAATGACGCTGTTGAATTTTCGCGGGCTACCGTGCTGTATGCGGATCTCCACGGCTCTACGAACATGGTCGACACTGAGGAATGGTGGTTTAGTGCGGAGGTCTACAAGGCATTTCTGCATTGTGCTGCCAGCATCATCAGGGCTGAGGGTGGCGCGATCACTTCTTACGACGGTGACCGTGTGATGGGAATCTGGGTAGGGGATCGTCAAACGACACCGGCAGCGATTGCAGGTCTGAAGATCAATTACGCTGTGAACGAAATCATCAATCCTGCCCTTAAGAAGCAATACCCGGCATTGAACCGTACCATCAAGCAGAGTGTCGGCATTGACTCTAGCGCTCTTCGTGCTGCCCGCACTGGAGTTCGAGGTGGAAATGACATTGTTTGGGTGGGGCGGGCCGCGAACTATGCGGCAAAGCTGACTGAGTTGGATCTCGAACCCAAGACCTGGATAACCGCTGACGCGTTCCTGTATTTGCTTGATGAGGCGAAGTTCGGTGGCCAACCCAAGCAGTTGATGTGGAAGGAGTTCAGCTGGACCGAGCAGGGGGGCATCGCCATCCATGGTTCGACGTGGCAATGGAAGGTCTAGTGGCCGCCGTCTCTGTGGTGAAAAAGTCCGTCGCTTAGCGAGATCAATAAGCCAAGCAAGAGCGCACTTAGGCATTGCCCGTTGGGCAATGCGTGCGCAAGAGGCTGTGCCCCTTGACCCCCTAAAAAAGCGCTTGCCAAAGCCTAAATCGTAGGCATAAAGGCAAGGGCGGGGGCCAAGAACAAGGAGCATTAATGGCCATCTATCACACAAGAGTAAAGACCTTCAGTCGTGCCCAGGGGCACGCATCCACAGCTGCAGCAGCCTATCGCGCAGGCCTGCTCATCATCGATGGCCGCACCGGTCTCCGGCACGACTACCGAAGGCGCGGCGGGGTCGTTGAGACACGTTGCCTCGCTCCCGACGACGCTCCCGACTGGGCTTTCGACCCCCGACAACTCTGGCCTGCAGCCGAGGCTTCGGAGCGCCGAAAAGATGCCACGGTCGCTAGAGAGTTCGAGGTGGCCTTGCCACACGAACTGAGCAATGAGCAGCGTTCAGACCTGGCAGCCGAAATATCGCGCTGTCTGGTCCAGCGTTACAGGTTCGCTGTCCAATCCAGCATCCATGAGCCGCAGACCGCTGACGGGCTCAACTATCACGTCCACATCCTAGCTACGACTCGACGGGTGGATTCAGAGGGCCTGAAGGACAAGACAAGGGAGCTTGATGGCGGCCCTTCAGGCCGAGGGGAGGTCGAATGGATTCGCGCGATGGTGGGGGAAGCCATCAATGCTCACCTGGCCGCAGCCGGTGTCTCGGCCCGTGTCGATCACCGAAGCCTGAAAGAGCAGGTGGCTGAAGCCGCAGAGCAAGGAGATGAGCTCACAGCAGCGGAGCTTTCCCGTGCTCCAGGACTTCACATGGGCAAAGATGCGACGGCGCTGCATCGCCGAGGCGTCGATACAGTCCTTAAGCAGGGCAATGACGGGATCCACCAGGCCAACAGCGCTGCTTGGGATCGCGCCGTGGCCCAGATGGCAGGAGAGGGCAGGTTAATGG
>Ga0233424_10001167_pt1 | contig 25104 bp, 25 predicted proteins | sample Watercolumn_Towu_FD_181011 | JGI IMG/M metagenome (GOLD analysis project Ga0233424, IMG submission 181011) | Freshwater microbial communities from Lake Towuti, South Sulawesi, Indonesia - Watercolumn_Towuti2014_125_MG | ecosystem: Environmental > Aquatic > Freshwater > Lake | place: Indonesia... | reverse complement strand
CCAGGTGCAGCAAGCGCGGCTCATAGCCCCGTGCCGCCACCAGTCGATGGAAATCGTCGTCCTTGGACACGAGGACGAAGCCATGCTCGGCAGCATAGGCACACAGCTGGGCGTCCGTCGCGCCTTCCAGGCCCAACAGGCTCGCCTGGCTCGATCCCGGCCACACAGCTTGCAGCGTCGGCCCGAGGCGCCGGGACAGGTTCTCGTCGAGCAGCCGCTTCACGCGGCCGCGGGGAGCCGCACTTCACGCAGCTCGCGCTCGGCCGCGTAGGCCAGACAGGCGCGAACGTCGTCGCGCGTCAGCTCGGGATAGTCCGCCAGGATGTCGTCCACCGTCTGCCCCTGGGCCAGCCAGGCCAGCACATCACCCACGGCGATTCGCAAATGGCGCACGCAAGGGCGGCCGCCGCGGCGCAGCGGGTCAACGGTGATCAACGAGGGCATGGCCATGGCGCAATGCTCGCACAGACACCCGCCGGCTGCCTACGCCGGCGCTGCCCGGGTCGTGACGATCAGGGCGCCGACGCGGCCGAGGCCGCCGGCGCGCCCGCCTGGGGCACGACGACGCCGGGTGTCAGCGAGATCTCGTCCACCAAGGTGACGCCGGTGACGAAGTAGCGCGTCTCGCCGAAGCACGACGTCGGCAGGCCGACCTTCTCTTCGTAGTGCAGGTTCACGCGCCGGCCCATCACCTTGTTGATGGCTTCGGCGGTGCGCTCGTCGTGCACCGTGAAATAGAACTTCTCCACCGTGCTGGAGCCGGGCAGGGAGACGAGGGCCTGCTCGCCCTCCCAGGTCTTGCAGACCCAGCCCTTGCGGGAGAATTTCTGCACCCAGCCGGCGCGCTCGCCCTCGGAGTAGCTCCAGCGCCAGGCAAAGGCGAACCAGGCAGTCACGAGCAGCAACAGGGCGACAGCGACGAGGGCGAGCTTGAGGCGCATGGGGTCAGCGGGGAGATGGGGCGGCGGCGATTGTGCGTCAGCGCCGGCGTCCGGCGGACGCCTCCCGGCAGGGGCCAGAAGCCCCGACGCGCCTGCGGGAAAGCGCGCATGCCGCAGACTCCGCCCGCCGCAACTCACCTGGACGCCTCCACCATGACCACCGCCCGCTGTCTTGCCGCCGCCCTGGCCCTCTCCGCGCCGCTGGCCGCCTTCGCGCAAGCCCCGCGGGGCGCCGATGCCGACGGCGCCTCCAGCTGGGCGGTCGGCATCGCCCTCTGGCCCGAGCGCAAGCCCTACCGCGACTTCGACAACAAGACCCGCGTCTGGCCGCTGCTCACCTTCGAAAACCGCTGGGTGCGGGTGTTCGGCCCCGGCGTGGAGTTCAAGCTGGGCCGTAGTGGCCCGCTGAGCTACGGCCTCACGCTGGGCTACGCCGGCGAGGGCTACAAGGCCGGCGACTCGCCCTTCCTCACGGGCATGGACAAGCGCCGCGCCGGCATCTGGGCCGGCGGGCGCCTGGGCCTGAAGATGGGCCTGACCTCCTTCAGCACCGACCTCTCGGCCGACGCCAGCAACCACAGCCAGGGGATGCGCCTGCGCCTGGGGGTGGACCACCGCGTCCCGCTCGGCGACTTCGGCCTGACGCCGCGACTCACCGCCACCTGGCTGGACCGTTCCTACGTGGACTACTACTACGGCGTGAAGGCCAATGAGGCCACGGCCGCGCGTGCGGCCTACAGCCCCGGGTCCGCGGTGAATGTCGAGTTCGGGGTGCGGGCCGACTACCGCCTGGACTCCCAGCAGGTGCTTTTCGCGGACGTCGGCGTGGTGGCCCTCGGCAATTCGATCAAGCGCAGCCCGCTGATCGAGCGCAGCACGGTGCCGGAACTGCGGCTGGGCTACCTGTACCGCTTCTGAGGCCGGGCGCCCTCGGGGGCGTCTCGTGACGCATCAGTGCACTCAGAGCGCCTCGGGATGGCGCAGGCGCCAGGCGCGCAGCGCCTGCCGGTACTCGTCCATCGCCAGGTCGTGCAGGTCGAAGATGCAGGGGTCGCAGCCATTGCCGCAGCAGGCGTCGAAGTCCGGCGCCGGCGGGGGCTGGGGCGGCGGGTCGTGGGCGTCGTTGGCGTCAGGGGCATGCATCGGGCAGGGATTCTCGGGCCGGCGCCCGGCAGGCGAGACCCCCGATTTCTATACTCGACGCCATGAGTCCCACGCCTGCCCCCGCCCCTGCCGATGAACTGAGCGCCGTCGTCGACGAGTTGCGCGCAGCCCGCCGCCAGTGGCGAGAAGCCCACCGCCGCGGCGGTGACGGCCGCGAGCTGCCCTCGCGCGAACTGCTGGCCGGCATGGTGCAGTGCCTGTCAGGCGCGCTCTTCCCGATGCGCCTGGGCCCGCCGACGCTGCGGCCCGAGAACGAGGATTTCTACGTCGGCCACACGCTGGGTGCGGCCATGACCACGCTGCGCCAGCAGGCCGCGCTGGAGCTGCGCCACGACGCCCGCCAGCGCGGTGAAGACACGCCCGCGCAAGACGCCGGCGAGCTCGCCAGCCGCTTCCTGCGCACCCTGCCGCGCCTGCGCGTGCTGCTCGACAGCGACGTGCTCGCCGCCTACCAGGGCGACCCGGCCGCCCGCAGCGTCGACGAGGTGCTGCTGTGCTACCCGGGCCTGCGCGCCCTCATCAGCCACCGCATCGCGCACGAGCTCTACACGCTCGGCCTGCCGCTGCTCGCGCGCGTGGTGGCCGAGCTGGCCCATGCCGACACCGGCATCGACATCCACCCCGGCGCCACCATCGGCCGCGGCTGCTTCATCGACCACGGCACCGGCGTCGTCATCGGCGAGACGGCCATCCTCGGCGAGCGGGTGCGCATCTACCAGAACGTCACGCTGGGCGCGAAGAGCATCCCGACCGATGGCGACGGCCTGGCCGTGAAGGGCCAGCCGCGCCACCCGGTGGTGGAGGACGAGGTCGTCATCTACGCCGGCGCGACCGTGCTCGGCCGCGTCACCATCGGCCGCGGCTCGGTCATCGGCGGCAATGTCTGGCTCACGCGCAGCGTGCCCCCGGGCAGCGTCGTCACGCAGGCCGACTCGGTCGGCTGCGGCTGAGCCGCCCGCTTCACGCGGGGCCGAGGCCCTGTCATGGTGCGCCGCTTGCGCGCCCTCCCATATTTCGATAACAATCGAAATATGGATGAACAAGCCGTCGTCAAGGCCCTGGCCGCCCTGGCCCAGCCGCTGCGCCTGCAGGTGTTCCGCGCGCTCGTCGTGGTGGGTGAGGCCGGCCTGACGCCGGGCGCGATGCAGGAAGGCCTCGGCGTGGCGCCGGCCACGCTGTCCTTCCACCTCAAGGAGCTGGTGAACGCCGGCCTCGTCACCCAGGAGCGGGCCAGCCGCCACCTGATCTACCGGGCCCACTACGCGCACATGAACGCCGTGCTGGGCTACCTCACCGAGAACTGCTGCCAGGGTGCCACCTGCGCAGCCCCCACCCCCGCCTGCTGCGGCTGACCGCCATGACCACCCACGTCCTCATCCTCTGCACCCACAACTCCGCCCGCAGCGTGCTGGCCGAGGGCATGCTCAACCACTGGGCCAAACAGCTCGGCAAGGACGTGCGCGCCCACAGCGCCGGCAGCGCCCCGAGCGGCGTGGTGAACCCCTTCGCGCTGGAGGCCCTGGCCCACGCCGGCGTCGACACCACCGGCGTGCGCAGCAAGAGCTGGGACGAGTTCACCGGCCCCGACGCACCGCCGCTGTCCCTCGTCATCACGGTGTGCGACAGCGCAGCCGGCGAGAGCTGCCCGGTGTTCTACGGCGGCAAGGCCGGCGCGCCGCTGAAGGTGCACTGGGGCTACCCCGACCCGTCGGACACCCGCGGCGAAGCCGCCAAGCGCCGCGCCTTCGAGCTGACGCGCCAGGCCATCGGCTACCGCATGCTGCAGCTGCTGCACCTGCCGCTGGAGGCCATGAGCAAGCCGCGCCTGCAGCAAGCGCTGGCTGAGATCGCGGCGAGCTGACGTGGGCCTGCATCGCGCCCTGCTGGCCGAGGCGCTCGGCACGCTGCTCTTGCTGGCGGTCGTCATCGGCTCCGGCGTGATGGCCGAGCGGCTGGCGGGCGGCAACCTGGCGATCGCGCTGCTGGCCAACACGCTGGCCACGGTCGGCGGGCTGTACGTGCTGATCGAGGTGTTCGGGCCCGTGAGTGGGGCCCATTTCAACCCGGCGGTGAGCGCCGTGATGGCCTGGCGCGGCGCGCTGCCGCTGGCCTGGCTGCTGCCCTTCATCGCGGCCCAGCTGCTCGGCGCCTGGCTGGGTGCGCTGCTGGTGCATGCGATGTTCGAGCTGCCGCTGCTGCAATGGTCGGCCAAGCTGCGCAGCGGCCCGGGCCAGTGGCTGGCCGAGGGCGTGGCCACCTTCGGCCTGGTGCTCGTCATCCTGCGCGCGCCGGCCGGGCGCTCAGCAGCCCTGGTGGCCGGCTACATCGGCGCGGCCTACTGGTTCACCGCGTCCACCTCCTTCGCCAACCCAGCCGCCGTGTTCGGGCGGATGTTCAGCGACAGCTTCGCCGGCATCGCCCCGGCCAGTGCGCCGGGCTTCGTCATCGCCGAGCTGATCGGCGCTGCCACCGCGGTGGGCGTGCACCGGCTGCTCTCCACCTCGACCACCGCACCCACCGGCAGCAAGGCCCATGTCTGAACGCCTCTTCCCCGACGCCACTTTCCCCGCGCTGCGCGCCGACCTGTTCGACGTGCCCACGCCAGCCCGTCTCACGGTGCCCACGCCCTCGCTGCATCGGCCGCGCATCCTGATGCTCTACGGCTCGCTGCGCGCGCGCTCCTTCAGCCGCCTGCTCACCTTCGAGGCCGCGCGCTTGCTGGAGGCCATGGGCGCCGAGGTGCGCATCTTCAACCCGAGCGGCCTGCCGCTGCCCGACGATGCGCCGGAGACCCACCCCAAGGTGCAGGAGCTGCGGGAGCTGGCCGCCTGGTCCGAAGGCATGGTCTGGTGCTCGCCGGAGCGGCACGGGGCCATGACCGGCATCATGAAGGCGCAGATCGACTGGATCCCGCTGTCGGCCGGCGCGGTGCGGCCCACGCAGGGCAAGACGCTGGCGGTGATGCAGGTGTGCGGCGGCTCGCAGTCCTTCAACGCCGTGAACCAGATGCGTGTGCTCGGCCGCTGGATGCGCATGCTGACCATTCCCAACCAGTCATCCGTCGCCAAGGCCTTTGCCGAGTTCGACGAGGCGGAACGCATGAAGCCGTCCGCGTTCTACGACCGCGTGGTGGATGTGATGGAGGAGCTGGTCAAGTTCACGCTGCTCACGCGCGACCTCGGGCCCTATCTGGTGGACCGCTACAGCGAGCGCAAGGAAAGCGCCGAGGACCTGTCCCGGCGCGTCAACCAGCGCGCCATCTGAGTGCGCAGGCCTGGCCGGTGCGCCCGCCCGATCCGCCGCATCGGGCACAGTGAGCCCTCGTCATGAGCTCGCCTGCACTTCGCGTCGTCGCCACGCTGGGCTCCGCCCAGACGCTGGCCTGGGCGTCGACCTACTACCTGCCGGCGATGCTGGCGCGGCCGATGGCGGCGGAACTCGGCGTGGCCGAGCCCACCGTCTTCGCGGCCTTCTCGCTGGCGCTGGTGGTGTCGGCCTTCATCGGCCCGCAGGCCGGGCGGCAGATCGACCGCTGGGGCGGCCGCCCGGTGCTGATGGCAACCAGCGTCGGCTTCGCGCTGGGCCTGGCCATGCTCGCCGTGGCCAGTGGCCCGTGGAGCCTGTTCGCGGCCTGGCTCGTCATGGGCCTGGCCATGGGCAGCGGCCTGTACGAGGCCGCCTTCGCGTCACTCGTGCGGCTGTACGGCCATGACGCGCGCAACCCGATCACGGGCATCACGCTGATCGCGGGATTCGCAAGCACGGTCGGCTGGCCGCTGTCGGCCGCGCTGGAGCAGGCCTGGGGCTGGCGCGGCGCCTGTGCGGCCTGGGCGGTGCTGCACCTGGCCGTGGGGCTGCCGCTGAACGCCCTGCTGCCCCGGGCGGCCGCGCTGCCAGCACCCAAGCCCATGGCCGCAAGCTCCGGCGCTGCGCCGGAGCCCAGCGCTGAGCCGCCACTGCGCACCGCCGCGCTGCTGGCCTGGGTGTTTGCCGTGACCTGGTTCATCAGCACGGCCATGGCGGCGCACCTGCCGCATCTGCTGGACGCCGTCGGCACCGCACCCGGCGCCGTCATCGCCATCGGCGCGCTGGTGGGCCCGGCGCAGGTGGCCGGGCGGCTGCTGGAGTTCGGCCTGCTTCGCCGGCTGCACCCGCTGCGGTCGGCGCGCTTTGCCGCGGCCCTGCATCCGCTCGGTGCCGTGCTGCTGGCGCTGGCCGGCGCGCCGGTGGCCGCGGCGTTTGCGCTGCTGCACGGTGCGGGCAACGGCATCCTGACCATCGCCAAGGGCACGCTGCCGCTGGCCCTGTTCGGCACGACCGGCTACGGGCATCGCCAGGGCCTCATGATGCTGCCTGCGCGCCTGGCGCAGGCGCTGTCGCCGTGGCTCTTCGGCCTGCTGCTGGCGCAGCTCGGCGCGGCCGCGCTGTGGTGCTCGGCAGCACTCGCCCTCAGCGCCTTCGCCGCCCTCGCGCTCATCCATGCCCCACCCTCGGAGACCCCGCTTGAAGATCCGCACCGCCACCCCGGATGACGCCGCCGCCGTGGCCGCCATCTATGCGCCCATCGTGCAGCACACCACGATCTCGTTCGAGACCGAGCCGCCGGACGACGCCGAGATGCGCGGCCGCATCGAGAAGACCCTCGCCAGCCTGCCCTGGCTCGTCGCGCTGGACGAGGCCGGCGCCGTCTGCGGCTATGCCTACGCCAGCAAGCACCGCGAGCGCGCGGCCTACCAGTGGTCGGTGGACACCACGGTCTACGTGCGCTACGACCAGCGTGGCCGCGGCGTGGGCCGGGGGCTGTACGGGCGGCTGCTGCCGCTGCTGGCGGAGCTGGGCTACTGCCAGGCGTTTGCGGGCATTGCGCTGCCGAACGACCGCAGCGTCGGGCTGCACGAGGCGGTGGGCTTCACGGCCCTCGGCGTGTACCGCGACGTCGGCTTCAAGCAGGGGCAGTGGCGCGATGTCGGCTGGTGGCAGAAGACACTCGCCCGGCCCGACGACCCGCAACCCCCGCGGGCGTTTGCCGGCTGACGGTGGCGTCAGCGCGCCGCGTTGATCTGCTGGATCAGCCCCCGGTGCGTGGGCAGGTCGGCGACGGCGCGGTCCGCAAAGCGCTGGATCTTGGCGAACACACGGGCGGCTTCGTCCGCGCGCGGGAAGTCGTCGCGGCCGGCGCTGAGGTCGGTCTCGAAACCCATGCCGTACAGGATGTACTGGTAGTTGAAGAAGGCGAAGGTCTCGGTGTCCAGCACGAAGTCGAAGCGGCCCGGCGGGCGCAGCCGCCATTCCTCCAGCAGGCCGGCGAGGCGGTCGGGGAGGGTGGCGGGGTCGGCGTTGTCGCGCCAGAAGGGCTCGGTGCGCTGACTCAGGCAGTAATGCAGCTTCAGGAAGTTGATGATGTTCTCGAAGCGCGCCCGCATCAGCTCATTGAAGCGCCGCGCCGGCGCGTGGATGGGGCCGCTGTGCGGCAGCATCTCGGCGATCATGCCCACCGCCGCCTCGACCAGCACGAGGCCCGTGGCCTCCAGCGGCTCCAGGAAGCCCGCAGCCAGGCCCACGGCCACGCAGTTCTTCACCCACTGCTGCTCGCGGTAGCCGGGCGCGAAGGGGATGCTGCGCGGGGCCAGGTCCTCGTCACGTGCGCCGCAGTAGCCGCGCAGGAGCTGCGCCGCACGTTCGTCGCTGATGTGGCTGCTGCTGTAGACGCAGCCCACGCCGCGCGCGCCGTTCAGGCCGATCTCCCACAGCCAGCCGGCCTCGTGCGCGGTGGCGATGGTGCAGCTCTCCATGACGGCCTCGTCGCCCAGCGGCAGCTTGCAGGCCAGCGCCCGGTCGGCAAACAGCTGCCCGCGGGCGGACGTGAAGGGGCTGCCCAGCGCCCGGCCGATGAGCTCGGCGCGGAAGCCGCTGCAGTCGATGAACAAGTCTGCCTCGAAGCGCTCGTGGCGGTCGGTGTCGAGGTGGGCGATGGCGCCCTGGGCGTCCAGCGTGACGGACGCGACCGTGCCCTCGGCATGCCGCACGCCGAGCTGCGTGGCCCGCTCGGCCAGCAGGCGCGCGAACTTGATGGCGTCGAAGTGGTAGGCGTAGTTGAGCGGCGCGGCATAGGGCGCTTCGCCGGCCCGCTTCGGCGCGCGGTGGGCGGCGGCGACGCGGGCCTGCAGCGTCATGGCCTCCGCAAAGGGCGCGCGGCGCGCCGGGTCCTGCAGCAACCAGTAGGGCACGAGGGACAGGTCCTCGGCGAAGTAAGGCGCCTCGAAGGGGTGGAAGTACTGGTGCTGCCGGCCGGGCGCCGGCGTATGCGCCCAGTCGACGAAGCGGATGCCCTGCTTGAGCGTGGCCGAGGTGGCGCGGATGAAGGGCGCCTCGTCGATGCCGAGGGTTTGCAGCGTGTTGCGGATGGTCGGGAAGGTGCCCTCGCCCACGCCGACGCTGCCGATGTCGGGCGAGTCCAGCAGGGTGATCTCGAGGTGGGGGCGTTCGGCGAGCTTCAGGGCCTTGGCCAGGTAGGCGGCGGTCAGCCAGCCGGCCGTGCCGCCGCCGACGATGAGGAGGCGTCGCGTGGGGGTCATGCGCGGGTGTAGAGGTTCTTGAGCCACTGGTGGCCCGTCTGGGCGCCGTGGCTCCAGTCGTCGTCATCGTCGCCCGGCGGGGCGACGTAGCCGGACGGGTTGAGCAGCTTCACCCGCCCGGCGCGGAAGGCCGACACGCGGTGGGTGACGAAGGTGAGGCCGTGCTCCAGCGCGGTCGCGGCGAGCAGGCCGTCGCGGGTGTTGGCATAGGGCAGCTGAGCGCGGCGGCGCACCACGGCGGCATCCACCGGCAGCACACGGCCCTCGAAGGCGTGCATCACGCGCTGGTCGATCCAGTCGCGCACCACCAGGCCTGCGTCGCGGTCGCGGCGGCCCAGGCGCGCGGCGGCGTTCTCGATTTCCAGCAGGTTCAGCGCCGAGATGAAGAGCTTCTGGCGCGGCAGGCCCGCCGCCCAGGCGGCCAGGCCCGCATCGGACTGCGCGGCCCGGGCCTTGCGCAGCTCCAGCACGATGCCGGTGTCGAGCAGGAACATCGCGCGCGCCTCAGGCCAGCGGCTCGCGGTGGTCCCAGGCGCCGTCGGAGGAGGCATCGGCCGCCTCCAGGGGCAGGGCGTCGGGCAGGGCCAGCAGGTCCAGGATGCTTTCGCCCTCGCCGGTGAGGCGGCGGTACTCGGCGATGCTCAGCAGCACATGGGTGGGCTGGCCGCGGTCGGTGATCAGCACCGGCTCGACCTGTGCCGCGCGTTTGGCATGGCTGACGTCCCGGTTGAACTCGCGGCTGCTGAGGAGCTTCATGGCCCCGGCAATGTAGCGACACGCCCTGCCGGCGGCAAACGAAATGTAGGTACGTAGGCACATCGCGGCGAGCCCGGATGGACAGCGCAACCCCGGCTGGCACAGTGCACCCGGGCAGTGCGCCTCGGATGCCGCTGACCGGAGACAACGTTGTCTGCACCCCACCTCGCCGGGGTGGCCCAGACCCGCCTTCAACGAGAGAACCCTTCCAGGCTTCCCATGGAATTCGACCTGCTGGCCACCCTGGCCAACGTCTTCGCCAAGAACGGGCCGGCCGCGCCCGCCGTGGCGCAGACCTACTCGCCCAACGACTTCAGCATCCGCTTCTTCCTGCAGCTGGCCATCATCCTGCTGGCCTGCCGCATCGTCGGCTGGTTCGGGCGCAAGTTCCTGGCCCAGCCCCAGGTGGTGGGCGAGATGATTGCGGGCGTGCTGCTCGGCCCCTCGCTCTTCGGCATGCTGGCGCCCGAGGTGCAGGCGGCCATCTTCCCGAAGGAGATGCGCAATGTGCTCTACACCGGCGCGCAGCTGGGCGTGGGCCTGTACATGTTCCTGGTGGGCACCACGCTGCAGCTCGATCACTTCGCCACCAAGGCCCGCAGCGCCATCGGCGTGTCGGTCGCCGGCATCGCGGCGCCCTTCTTCATCGCCTTCCTGATCACGCCGCTGCTGCTGACGGTGCCGGGGCTGTTCGCCGACGGCATCTCCACCGCCAACGCCACGCTCTTCATGGGCGCCTGCATTGCGCTGACGGCCTTCCCGATGCTGGCGCGCATCATCAACGAGCGCGGCCTGGCGAACACCTCGCTGGGCACGCTGTCGCTCACGGCCGGCGCCTTTGACGACGCGGTGTCCTGGTGCGTGCTGGCCTTGGTGCTGGCCGCCTTCGGCGCGGGGCCGGGCGTGGCCGTGCTGGCCATCGGCGGCGGCGTGCTGTATGCCGCCTTCATCATGCTGTTCGGCCGCCGGCTGCTGGCGCCGCTGGGCCGCATCGTGGAGCGCGAGGGCCACATGAGCACCACCATCCTGGGCATCACGATGGCGCTGTTCTGCCTGTCGGCCTTCGTCATGGATGCGGTGGGCATCCACGCCATCTTCGGCGGCTTCATCCTGGGCGCGGTGATGCCGCGCGGCCTGTTCGCGCAGGAACTCAAGAAGAAGGTCGAGCCCCTGGCCGTGGTGCTGCTGCTGCCGATGTTCTTCACCTACTCGGGGCTGAACACGCGGCTGGACATGATCGACACGATGCAGCTCTTCCTGATCGCGCTGGGCATCCTGGCCGCCTCGGTGCTGGCCAAGTTCGGTGCCTGCTACGTCGCCGCACGCCTGGCCGGTGAAGACAACCGCACGGCGCTGGGCATCGGCGCGCTGATGAACTCGCGCGGGCTGATGGAGCTCATCATCATCAACATCGGCCTGCAGAAGGGCATCATCGGCCCGGCGCTGTTCTCGATGCTGGTGCTGATGGCCGTGGTGACCACGATGATGGCCACGCCGCTGTTCGAGGCGGTCTACGGCCGCAAGGCGCGCGAGTCGGGCGAGCTGGAGGCGCTGCCGCGCAAGGCGGCCGACTCGGCGGCCTGAGGAGGCGCAGGCGGCCGCTGTAAGGAACCCATCCGCCCACCGACCCAGCCCGATGCGATCCACAGCCGCCTGCCTGCTTGCCCTGCTCATCCTCTCGGGCTGCGCCCTGCCGCCACCGCGCGGTGACACGGTCTCGCTGCCCCGGCTGCAGGCCTGGGTCGAGGGCCGGCGGGTCGATTACGTCACCACCGACATCTCCGACGCCGCCATGGCCGCCCAGGCCGGCGTGAACCACGCGCCACGCCTGCGCGACGCCCTCGGCAGCGGCCGGGCCTCGGTCACGGAGCGGGTCTACAAGTTCAGCGACGGGCGGCAGATCAGCGTCTTCCCGTCGGCCCCCACGCCACCGGGCGCCGCGCCCGACCCGAACTACAGCCCCTTGTGGCGGCTGGTGCTGGTGGCCTGGAAGCCGGGCGCTGCGATGCGCGAACTGCGCTCCGAGGAAGCCGTACTGGCGGCGGCCGAAGCGGGCGAGCTGACGCTGTCGGTCACCGACATCGTCGTCAACTGCCCCATCCTGCCCGGCGCCGCGCGCTGAATGCCGAGCAGCAGCGCCAGGCCCGGCACCCGCCGCGCGAGGAGGAAGGCCAGCGCGCACAGCGCCGCCGTCAGCACGATCAAGAGCACGGCCTCCACGCCCCAGGGCAGCGCCAGCGGCTTGAGCGCCTGGCTCAGCACCACGATGACGCTCTGGTGCAGGATGTAGGCGCAGAACACCGCCGCACTCGCCTGCCGCAGCGCGGGTGACTCCCGCGTGAAGGCGCGCTGCGCCCAGCCGCTGGCCGCCACGATGCACCACCAGGTCTGCGCGCCGCGCCAGACCCGGGCCGCCGCCAGCAGCGCCCCGGGCGGCGTGGCCTCGGCATAGGCTGTGTTGAAGGCGACGATGCCCGCCCAGCCCAGCAGCGCCACCACCAGCGCCACCCAGCGCAGCCGCAGCGCCGCCGGCCAGAAGCCCTCGGCCAGGGGCGTGCGACTGGCCCAACCGAGCGCGAAGAGCCAGCCGTACTGCAGGTGGTTGTAGAGGTCATGGGTGAGGTTGTTCGTGCCGGGGTGATGCGGCATCACGAACACGCGGAACACCGCCAGCGGCACCGCCGGCAGCAGCAGCCAGACCCAGGCCGGCACGCGCCACCGCAGCGGTCCCTTCAGCACGGCGCGCAGGGCGGCCACGGCCAGCGCACCGGCCACCGCGTACAGCCACAGATAGGGCAGAAACCACAGGTGGTTCCAGGTCGGCACGTCCATGCAATCGCTGCCGCGGCAGTACTTGCCGCCGCGCAGGTAGGCCGCCCAGAAGTCGAGGTAGCCCCCGTCGCCTGGCAGCAGCTGCGGCGCCTTGGTCAGCACCTCGTGGTAGGCCTGCGGCGTGACGATGACGGCCATACCGAAGATGAGTGGCAGCAGCAGGCGCAGGCTGCGGTCCTTGACCGTGCCGAGCGCGCCGCGCCGCGCGAACAGGCCCTGGCAGGCCGCCCCGGCGATCAGGAAGAGCAGGCCCAGCCGCCAGGGCGAGGTGAGCATCATGAAAGGCTCCAGCGCACTGCTGGCGGCGGGGCTCTTCACATGCCAGTCCCAGCTCACGTAGTACATGCCCACGTGGTAGGGGATCAGCAGGGCGAAGGCGGCGACGCGCAGGCCGTCGAGGAAGGGCTGGCGTGAGCTGGCGGGGGTGTTCATGCCGCCAGCTTCGTCGCGGCGCGCGCACGGCGCGACGGCGCTGGGGCGAACGGTGGGCGCTAAGGGGCGAATGCGTCCAGCACGTCGCGGTAGCCGCGCGACACGCGCAGCACGGTGCCGCCGCTCAGCGTCAGCAGGGCCTCGCCGCCGGGCAGTCGCTCGATGCGCTGCACATGGTCCGGGTTGACCGCATGGCTGCGGTGCACGCGCAGGAAGCGCGCCGACCAGCCGGGCCGCGCGAGCGCGTCGGCCAGCGTCGTGCGCTCCAGCAGGCTGCGGGGCGGCAGGTGCAGCTCGATGTAGTTGTCGGCCGCCGAGAGCCAGTGCACATCGGCCAGGCGCAGGCGTTCGCCCTCCACCCACCACTCGCCCGGCGCGGCAGTCGGTCGCGCCAGTTGCTCCCGCACCCGCTCGAGGGCCGCCTGCAGGCGCTCGGGCGTGTAGGGTTTGAGCAGGTAGTCGAGCGCAGCCAGCTCGAAGGCCTGCAGCGCATGCTCGGCGTGCGCGGTGCTGAACACGATGCTGCGCACGCCCGCAGCGCGCAGGGCGGCGGCCAGCTGCACGCCGTTGCCGCCGGGCATCTCGATGTCCAGCAACGCCAGGTCGGGCGGCGCTGCCAGCGACTGCACGAGGGCCAACGCCGCCGGGGCATCCGGCGCCTCCCACAGCGCGGCCACGTCCGCCTCGGCGCGCAGCAGCCGGCGCAGCTTGGCGCGCGCCGCGGGTTCGTCGTCGACGATCAGCACGCGCATGGCAGGTCCAGGCTCAAGCTCATGCCGCGCCCGTCGGGCCCGAAGGCCACGCGCGCGTCGCCCCCGTAGCGGGCCTGCAGGCGCTCGCGCAGGTTGCGCAGGCCCAGGCCGCCGTCCGGGTCGACCGGCGCGGGCTCGGGCGGGCTGGCATCGGCCACATTGCTGACCTGCAGCCGCAGCCGGTGGCCGGCATGCACCGCCGCCACGCGCACCGTCACCCGGCCCCGGTGGCGGGCCACGTCATGCTTGACGGCGTTCTCCACCGGCGCCAGCAGCAGCAGCGCGGGCAGGCGGCAGGCCCGCGCCGCGTCATCGGCCTCGATCTGCACGGCCAGGCGCTCTGGCCCGAAGCGGGCCTGCATCAGCGCCAGAAAGGGCTGCACCAGCGCCAACTCGTCGCCCAGCGTGTGCTCGGCGCGCTGCTGGGCGGCGAGCGTCTGGCGCAGCAGCTGGGCGAGGTCGCAGAGCAGTCGGTCGGCCCGGGCCACGTCCTCGTACATCACCGACGAGATCAGGTTCAGGGTGTTGAACAGGAAGTGGGGCTGCACCTGGTCGGCCAGGCGCGCCAGCTGCACCTCGGCCAGCTCGCGGCGGGTGCGGTCCAGCTCCTGGGCCCGCGCACTGGCCGCCTGGGCCATCCAGACGCCGCGCGAGATGAGGCAGAAGCTGAGGTAGCTGACCGCGTCCTTGCCGCCTTCGAAGACCAGCAGCGTGGGCACGGCGTAGGGGTGGTAGTCGCTGCCCACGAGGGCGTAGACCAGCGCCCGGATGCCGAACATGCCCGCGATGTGCAGCACGCTGAAGAGCGGCAAGGCCAGCGCATGCGCGGCCAGCTGCCGTGGCCAGGGCTGGCCGGCCAGCCGCCCCATCAGGGCATGCACGCCCAGGGCGAGCACCCCGATCACGCTGACCGAGCTGAACTCCCACAGGAAAGGCTCCCAGGGCTGCTGGCCGCCGGAGAGCCGGTAGGTCTCCAGCGCCGAAAAGCTCAGCAGCAGGCCGACGACCGTCAGCAGGGCGAGGTAGGGCAGGCGCCAGCGGCGCGACAACACGGGCATGCGGCAAGGGTAGCGGGCGCGGCGGGGTCGAGGCGATGGCATTCGCCCCGGCCACGCCGCCGTTCACCCCGCGCGGCCGCGCCTAGCGGCTGGCCGTGAGCTGCGCCGCGAAGGCCTTGTGCACGCCGAGCAGCGCCGTGGCGCGCTGGGTCTGCACCTGGATGAGCGCGTCCTGCGCGGCCAGGCGCTCCTGCTCGGCACTGAGCAGTGCGTAGAAGTCGGTCACGCCGGCTTCATACCGCTTGAGGGCTAGGTCGCGGGCACGCTGCGTGGCCTCGGCCGCCGTGGCCTGCGCCGCCGCCTGCTGCTCGGTCTCGCGCAAGGTGGAGAGGCTGCCCTGGGCGTCCTGCAGCGCCGTGAGCTGGGCCTGCTCGGCCGCCGCCACCGCGGCTTCGAAGCCGGCGCGGGCCGCGTTCTCCTCAGCCTTGCGGGCGCCGAAGTCGAGGAAGTTCCAGTTCAGGGCGCCCGCGATCGAATGGATCTGCGTGCCACTCTTGAACAGGTCGCCCGCCTTGGCCGAACTCCAGCCGATCTGGCCGGTGAGGCCGAGCGTGGGCCAGCGGGCCGCCCAGGCGACCTGGGCACGCGCGGCTGCCGCTTGCGCGCGGACCGAAGCGGCCTTCACGTCCGGGCGCGCGGCGAGCAGGCCGGCCGGGTCGGGCAGGGTGCCCAGGCTCACCAGTCGCGGCTCGGGCATGGCGGGCAGCGGGTCGCTGTCGGCCTTGTCGCAGTCCGCCGGCGGCTGGCCGCGCAGCACGTCGAGCTGCAGGCGCGTGAGGCAGGCGGCATTGCGCAGGGCCGGCACGCTGGCCGAGGTCTGCGCCACCAGGGCCTCGGCGCGGGCCTGGTCGAGCGCCGTGCCACGGCCAGCGCCGACGCGGGCCTTGACGAGGTCGAGCAGCTGGTTCTGCACGACCAGCGTTTCCTTGGCGAGCTTGAGGCGGTGGCCGAGGCCGATGAGCTGGGCCTGCAGGTTGAGCGCCGTGCCGGCGAGGCTGAGCGCGGCCGCGTCGCGGTCGAGCGCGGCGCCCTGGGCGTCATAACCCGCCGCCTGGGCGGTGGCGGCCACGCGGCCCCAGAGGTCCACTTCCCAGGCGGCCGTGGCGTTCACGCCGTAGCTGTTGAAGTTGTTGAACACGCCCTGGTCGTTGGGCGCGCGCTGGCGGCTGGCACTGGCGCCGGCGCTCACCGACGGCAGGCGGCGGGCGCCGGCCGCATCCGCCAAAGCCTCGGCCTGCTTGAGCCGCGCGGCGGCGGCGCGCAGGTCGCGGTTGTTGGCGAGCACCTCGTCGACGACGCGCTGCAGTTGCGCGCTGTCCTCGAAGGCGGCCGTCATGGTGGCGGCACCGGGGGTGGCCGGCGGCAGCTGGGCAAACGCAGCGGGCGCGAGCTTCTTGGGGCCTTCGGTGAGGCCTGGCGCGGCGCAGCCGGCCAGCAGCAGCGCGGCCAGGGCGAGGGGGGTCAGGCGGACGAGCATGTCAATGACCTTCCTTCTTGGCGTTGTCGGCGTCATCGATGCCGGGGTGGAAGGCGTGGGCTGAGGCTTCGATCTCGGCCTTGAGCGCGGCTGCGCGGGCGCGGCGCTTTTCGGTGCCGGCGCGCAGCAGGCTGTAGAACACCGGCGTCAGGAAGATGCCGAACAGCGTCACCCCCAGCATGCCGGAGAACACCGCGATGCCCATCGCGCGGCGCATCTCGCTGCCCGCGCCGCTGCCCAGGATCAGCGGGATCACGCCGGCGCAGAAGGCGATGGACGTCATCAGGATGGGGCGCAACCGCAGGCGGCAGGCTTCGATGACGGCGTCGAAGATGCTCTTGCCCTGCTCTTCGAGCTCCTTGGCGAACTCGACGATCAGGATGGCGTTCTTGCACGCCAGGCCCACGAGCACGACGAGCGCCACCTGCGTGAAGATGTTCAGGTCGCCCGACTGCATGAAGGGCGGCAGGTGCGACAGCCACACGCCGAACAGCGCCGACAGGATGCACATCGGCACGATCAGGATGATGGCCAGCGGCAGGGTCCAGCTCTCGTACTGGGCGGCCAGCACGAGGATGACGAGCAGCACCGAGAAGGCGAGCACCGCGGCGAGCGTGGGCACCTTCAGGCTCGTGCCGGGGATGGTCACGTCGCGGGTCAGGCGGTCCTGGTAGCTCAGGTCGGTGAACTCGTAGCCGAAGCCGCGCGGCAGGGTCTTGAGCAGGCGTTCGATCTCGGCCTCGGCCTGGCCCGACGAGAAGCCGGGCTTGGGTGCGCCGTTGATGTCGGCACTCGGGAAACCGTTGTAGCGCGTGACGCGGGTCGGGCCGAAGGTCGGCTCCACCGCCATCAGCGAGCCCAGCGGCACCATCTCGCCGGCTTCGTTGCGGGTCTTGAGCTGGGTCACGTCCTCGGCCTTGGCGCGGAAGGGCGCGTCGGCCTGCACGATGACCTGGTAGGTCTTGCCGAACTTGGTGAAGTCGTTGACGTAGAGCGAACCGAGGTTGATCTGCAGCGTGTCGTAGATGGAGCCCAGCGGGACGCCCATCTGCTTGGCCTTCACGCGGTCGACGTTGGCGAAGAGCTGCGGCACGTTGATGTCGTACGTGGAATACGGCGTGCCGATGGACGTGCCGGGGTTGCCGTAGATCTGGCCGAGCGTGCCCCAGGTGGCGCCGTACAGCGCCTGTTCGCCCTGGCTGCTGCGGTCCTGCACCTGGACCTTGAAGCCACCGGCGATGCCCAGGCCGTCGACCGGCGGAGGCGGCACGACGAACATGCGCGCGCCCTGGATCTGCTGGATGGCGCCGTTGACCTGGCCGAGGATGGCCTCCTTGCTCAGGTCGCGCGAGGTGCGCTTGTCGAAGTCCGCCAGGCCGAAGAACACGATGCCTTCGTTGGGCGAGGCCGAGAAGCCCGCGACCGACAGGCCGGGGAAGGCCACCGAGTCGACGATGCCGGGCACCTTGAGCGCGATCTCGCTCATCTGGCGGATGACCTCTTCGGTGCGGTCCAGGCTCGAGCCTGCGGGCAGCTGGGCCACGCCGATCAGGTACTGCTTGTCGGGCGCGGGCACGAAGCCGCTCGGGATGCGCGAGAACACGAGGGCCGTGGCCCCGAGCAGCAGCGCGTAGACGACCAGCGCCAGCGACTTGCGCTTGAGGATGCCCTGCACGCCGCGGCCATAGGCCGCCGAGCGGCGCTGGAAGGCGCAGTTGAACCAGTGGAAGAAGCGGCCGAAGAGGCGGTCCATGCCGCGCGTGAGCGCGTCCTTGGGCGCATCGTGCGGGCGCAGCAGGATGGCGGCGAGCGCGGGCGAGAGCGTCAGCGAGTTGAAGGCCGAGATCACCGTGGAGATGGCGATCGTGACCGCGAACTGCTTGTAGAACTGGCCCGACAGGCCCGGCACCAGCGTCAGCGGGATGAACACCGCGCACAGCACCAGGGCGATGGCGATGATGGGGCCCGAGACCTCGCGCATGGCCTTGACGGTCGCGTCATGCGGCGTGAGGCCGTCCTGGATGTTGCGCTCCACGTTCTCGACCACCACGATGGCGTCGTCCACCACGATGCCGATGGCCAGCACGAGGCCGAACAGGGTCAGCGTGTTGATGGAAAAGCCCAGCAGCAGCAGCACCGCGAAGGTGCCGACGATGGACACGGGCACCGCCACCAGCGGGATGATGGACGCGCGCCAGGTCTGCAGGAAGACGATGACGACCAGCACCACCAGCGCCACGGCCTCGAACAGCGTGTGCACGACCTTCTCGATGGAGGTCTGCACGAAGCGCGTGGGGTCGTAGACGATGGCGTAGTCCACGCCCTTGGGGAAGCTGGGCTTGAGCCTCTCCATCGTCTTGCGGACGTTGTCGGAGATGGCCAGCGCGTTGGAGCCGGGCGCCTGGAAGATGGCGATGGCGGCGGCTTCCTTGTTGTTCAGCAGGCTGCGCAGCGCATAGGAGTTGGCGCTGATCTCGACACGGCCGAGGTCGCGCACCTTGACCATGGCGCCGGTGCGCGTGTCGGTGCGCACGATGATGTCGCCGAACTCCTGCTCGCTCGCCAAGCGCCCCTGGGCGTTGATGGAGAGCTGGAAGTCGGTGCCCTTCGGCGCGGGCGAGGCGCCCACGACGCCGGCGGCCACCTGCGTGTTCTGCTCGCGGATGGCGCCCACCACGTCGGAGGCGGTGAGGTTGTGGCCGGCGAGCTTTTGCGGGTCGAGCCAGATGCGCATGGCGTAGTCGCCCGCACCGAAGCTCAGCACCGAGCCCATGCCCGGGATGCGCAGCAGTTCGTCACGCACATTGAGCGTGCCGTAGTTGCGCAGGTAGAGGGCGTCGCGCGAGTTGTCCGGGCTGACGAGGTGGACCACCATCGTCAGGTTCGGGCTGCTCTTCTCGGTCGTGACGCCGATCTGGCGCACGATGTCGGGCAGGCGCGGCAGCGCACGGTTGATGCGGTTCTGCACCGCCGTCTCGGCCGCCTCGGCATGCGTGCCGATCTTGAAGGTGACGGTCAGCGTCATGGCGCCGTCACCCGTGGCCTGGCTCTCGAAATAGAGAACGTTCTCGAGGCCGTTGATCTGCTCCTCCAGCGGCGTGGCCACGGTTTCGGAGATCACGCGCGGGTTGGCGCCGGGGTACTGGGCGCGCACCACCACCTGGGGCGGGGCGACCTCGGGGTACTCGGAGATCGGCAGCAGCGGGATGGCCAGCGCGCCGATCAGGAAGATGAAGAGGGACAACACGGTCGCGAAGCGCGGCCGGTCGATGAAGAAACGTGAGATGTCCATGGGGCAACCGCCTTGGGATTACTTCGAGGCGGCGGAGGCCGGGGCGGGTGCGGGGGCGGCACCGGGCGCGCCAGGCTGCGGGGCCGGCAGGGGCATGCCCTTGTCGTCCACCTTCAGCACCTGGGGCGTGACGGGCGCACCGGGGAAGGCGCGCAGCAGGCCGTCGACGACGACCATCTCGCCGGCCTTGACGCCGTCGACGACGCGCATGCCGTCCACCAGCGCACCGGGCTTGACCGGGCGGGGCTGCACGATGTTGTTGGGGCCGACGACGAGCACGATCTTGCTCGTCTGGTCGGTGGTGATGGCGCGGTCGGGCACCAGCACACCGGTGTAGGTGGCGCTGCCGCCGAGCTTGACGCGGGCGTACAGGCCCGGCGTGAACTGGCCGTTCTTGTTGTCGAACACGGCACGCACCCGGATGGAGGCGGTGGCCGGGTTCAGGCGGTTGTCGACGAAGTCGAGCTTGCCGGTGTGCGGGAAGCCCTGTTCGTTGGACAGGCCCATCTGCACCGAGGCCGACGCCGGCTTGGCGGCGCGCATGTACTTCAGGTAGGTGGCCTCGCTGGCGTCGAAGTAGGCATAGACCTTGTCGCTCGACACGATGTTGGTCAGCACCGGGTCGCCCACGCCGACGAGGTTGCCGGGCGTGACGTTGGCGCGCGAGGTGCGGCCGGTGACGGGCGCGGTGATGGTGGCGTACTCGACATTGAGCCGGGCCTGCACGAGGGCGGCTTCGGCGGCCTTCAGGTTGGCCTCGGCGCCGCGCAGCGTGGCGCGCAGCTGGTCGATCTCCTGCTGGCTGACGGCGTTGACGGCCACGAGCTTCTCGGAGCGGGCGAGGTCGGCGCGGGCGAGGTCGGCCTGGGTCTTGACGGCGGCGACCTGCGCTTCGGCGCGGGCCACCTCGGCCTTGAAGGCGCGGGCGTCGATGGTGAAGAGCGGGTCGCCCTTGCGAACGACCTGGCCTTCCTTGAAGCGCACGGCCTCGACGGTGCCGGCCACGCGGGCGCGCACGTCGACGGTGTCGGGGGCTTCGAGGCGGGCGGTGAATTCATCGAACTCCTGCACCTCGCGCTGGGTGGCCGGGGCCACCGACACCGGCGGCGGGCCGCCCGGGCCCCCGTGGCCGCCGGCGCCCTCGGGCTTCTGGCCGCAGGCGGCAAGCAGCGCGAGCAGGACAGGGGTCAGTGTGAAGGCGAGGTTCTTCTTCATGCAGGGCTCCAAGGCAAGCGCGCGACTGTATCGACAGCGGTGCCGCAGAACCATCGCTAGCTTGAAATGCTGCTGACAGCGAATGTCAACAATCGACCGCCCAAGAAAAAGCCGCCCGCACGGTTGTGGGGCGGCTCCTCCATCCATAGGCCGGCGAAGCCAGGCCGCTTCTCCAGCGACTCCCGAGGATCCGGCTTTGCCGGTCCGGCGGGAGTGCCCCCTTGAGGGGGCGGCCGTCAGGCCGTAGGGGGTGGGCTCAATGGACGCCGTGCATCCACTTCTTCATCAGCGGGTTCAGTAGCATCAGGATCACGCCGGCGCTGATCGGGATGACCGTGAAGATCAGGAAGAAGACCGACATCGAGTAGGCGCTGGAGATGGCGTCGATGTAGGAACCGGTCGAGCCGGCGATCTTGTTGGCGATGGCGGAGTTCAGGAACCACACGCCGAACATCAGGCCGAGCAGGCGCACCGGGGCCAGCTTGGAGATGTAGCTCAGGCCCACGGGCGACAGGCAGAGCTCGCCCATGGTGTGCAGCAGGTAGGCCAGGGTCAGGAACATCATGCTGACCTGGGCGGTCTTGGCGCCTTGCGGGATGCCCGACGCGCCGTAGGACAGCACGGCGAAGCCCAGGCCAAGCAGCACCAGGCCGGTGCCGAACTTGACCGGGCCGGACGGGTTCCAGTGCTTCTCCCACATCTTGGAGAACATCGGCGCCAGCACCACGATGAAGAAGCTGTTGAGCACGCCGAACCAGGTCGCCGGCACTTCGCTCTGTTCCATCGCGAACTCACGGCCGAGCATCCACAGGCACAGGCCCCAGATGATGGCAAAGGCCACGGCCAGCGACAGGTTGGCCAGCGCGTACTGGCCGCCGGTCGAGCGGTAGAGCTTGAACAGCAGCCAGGTCAGGATGGACGCCGGCACCAGCGTCATGGCGGTGTTGACGATCTTGAAGATCAGGCCGCTCGTGCCGACCAGGGTGCGGTCGGTGTAGTCGGCCGCGAAGATGGTCATGGAGCCGCCGGCCTGCTCGAAGGCGAACCAGAAGAAGATCGTGAAGAAGGAGAACACGAAGATCGCCTTCAGGCGGTCGGCCACGACATGGGCCGGCGTGTCGTCGAGCTTCTCCTCGACCACCTTCTTGGCTGCATCGATCTTGTCGCCGATGCTGCCGAACAGGCCCTGGCTCAGCCAGAACTGGATGGCGCCCAGGATCATGAAGACGCCGGCCAGGCCGAAGCCGAGGTTCCAGCTGATCTTCTCGCCGATGTAGCCGCACAGCGAGATGCCGAAGAAGGCACCCGCGTTCACGCCCATGTAGAACAGCGTGTAGCCGCCGTCGCGCTGGCCTTCGTTGTCCTTGTCATAGAGCTGGCCGACGATGGCCGAGATGTTCGGCTTGAACAGGCCCGTGCCGATGACGATCAGGCCCAGGCCGATGTAGAAGCTGGTGACCGTTTCCAGGAAGAGCGCGATGTGGCCGGCCGCGATGACGAAACCGCCCAGCAGCACGGAGCGGCGGGTGCCCAGCAGCCGGTCGGCCACATAGCCACCCAGGATGGGCGTGAAGTACACGAACATCGTGTACCAGCCGTAGAGGTTGGTCGCCTCGGCGCGGCTCCAGCCCCAGCCGCCCTTGCTGGCTTCGGTGATCAGGAACAGCACGAGCAGCGCCCGCATGCCGTAGTAGGAGAAGCGCTCCCACATCTCCGTGAAGAAGAGAACGAAGAGCTGGTTGGGCTGGCCAAGGATGGCGGCGCCGGCTTGCGGGGTCGCCGCTCGGCCGGACACGGGGGCAGTGGTGGTCACGTCGGTCGTTCCAGGTAAGTACAGGAGGCTGGGCAGGGGCGGGCGGTAACCCGCGCGGAAGGCCGGAATTGTCCTGCCCTGGGCGGCCGAATCCGCCAGGCGATGCCCCCGGGATTGCCCTGGGTCGCCTCAGCCCCTGGCCGCCTCTGCGACGGTGCGCTCCAGGTAGGCGCGCCACAGCGGCAGGGCCCGGGCCGGCAGGAATTCGTCGAGGTACGCACGCCCGGCGGCGGTGCGCCGCAGCGCTTCCTGGGGGCCGCCCGGCCCCAGGCGCTCCGCGAGGGCCTCGGCCAGGGCCCGCGGTGCCTCGCGGGTGACCCAGCCGCGCTCGCCGTGCCCGAGCATCTCCGCCGGGCCGGAGGGGCAGTCGTAGGCCACCACCGGCAGGCCGAGGTCGAAGGCCTCCAGGATGACCGTCGGCCAGGCCTCGTACAGGGAGGTCATGGCCAGCGCATCGCATTCGGCGAACAGCGGGCGCGGGTTCGGGTCGGCGCCCAGCCAGTGCAGCCGCTCGTGCAGGGGCGAGGCGCGGCGCGCCGCCTCGAAGCGCTCGCGCTCGGGGCCGTCGCCCACGAAGGCCCACTGCACACGCAGGCCCAGGCCGTGCAGCTCGACGGCGGCGGCCAGCGCGTCCTCCCAGCGCTTCTGCCGGGCGAGCCGGCCCAGCACGAGGATCACCGGCTCGCCGGCGGCACGCAGGGCCTGCAGGCGGGGCAGGGCGGTGGACTGGGCCGCGAACGCAGCGGGCACATAGGGGTTGGGCAACCGCGCCCAGCCCGGCGGCCGCTGCCCGCGCGCGCGCGCCATGCTCGCCAGCGTCGACTCGCTGACGCAGACCAGGCGCGGCAGCCGGGGGATGAAGCGGTAGTACAGCAAGTTCTGCAGGCTGTCGCGCAGCCAGTTGGTGGTGGCCCCGGCGCGCTCGCGCCGGCGGCCCTCGATGTCGTAGTGCACCCAGCCCACCGCCGGCTTGCCGCTGCGCCAGCCGGCCCACCAGGCCACCAGGCTGGAGGGCGGGCAGGTGCCGACGACGCAGTCGGCTTCGCGCGCCAGCCGCGTGGCCTCGCGCAGGGCCACCAGCGCCTTGCGCAACTTGGCCCCCAGCGATTCGGTGGGCTGGCGCGACGCCGCGGGCCAGACGATGCGCGCATCGGTGTCCGACAGGCCGGTCTTGTCGCTCATGCAGACCAGGGCGCGGCAGTCGATCTGCGCGCCGGGCGCGGCGTCCATCAGGTTGAGCGCCACCCGGTGGGTACCGCTCAGCTCCAGGTTGTCGAAAAGGATCAGCAGCTTCAGCGGTCGCATGGTGGGCAGGGGCTCGGAGGCGCCGCCACTATCGCACCGTCGGGCAGGCATGATGACGGCCTCAGCCTGACGACCCGGATGCCCGCCCCCACCCCTTCCCTGCCAGAGCCGCTGCCGCCGCCCGCGCCCCCCAGCCGCCGCAGCGGCGACCGCAGCTACCTCGCCCACCGCGCGGTGCAGCTGCTCGGCGCCGGCGCCCTGGCCTTCGGGGCGACGCTCTGGCTGGCGCCTGCGGAGGCCGGCTTCTACTTCATGCTGCTGAGCCTGCTCGGGGCCCAGGCGCTGCTGGATGCCGGCAGCTCCACCGTGCTGCTGAGCTTCGTGGCCCGCGCGATGCGCCATCTGCACTGGGCCGCGCCGGGGCAGCTGGCCGGGTCGGCTGCGGCCGTGGCCAGGCTGGGCGACCTGACCCGGCTGGCGCTGGCCTGGGCGGTGGCCTCGTCCGCACTCGCGCTGCTGCTGCTGTGGCCCCTGGCCGTGCTGCTGCTGCGCCTGCGGCCGGAGGGCGCGCAGATCGACCCCGGCGGCCAGATCACGCTGTGCACCATGGCCGCCCTGGCGCTCTACCAGCTCGGCGCCGCGCTGCCCCTGGTGGTGGAAGGCACGGGGCGGGTCAGCGACGTGGCCCGCATGCGCACCCTGACCGATGCGCTGGCCTACGCCGCCGCCCTGGCCTGCCTGCTGGCCGGGCATGGGCTGTGGGCGCCGGCCACGCTGTGGAGCCTGCGCGGCGCCGGCCAGCTGCTGTGGAGCCTGGCCTGGGCGCGGCGCCTGCTCGGGCCGGCGCGGCCGAGGTGGGCGCGCTGGGTGCGCTGGCGCAGGGCCCGCACCCTGGCCCCGATGCAGGGCCGGCTGGCCTTGTCGTGGACGGTGGGGTTTCTGGGCCTGCAGACCATGGTGCCCATCAGCTATGCGCTGCTCGGGCCGGCACTGACCGGGCGGATCGGCCTGGGCCTCTTCCTCACCAATGGCGTGCTGATGCTGGCGACCGCCGCCGTGGCCTCGCGCGCGCCGGAGCTGGGCCGCCTCGGGGCGGAACGCGCCTGGGGCCGCTTCGATGCGCTGGCGGCCGAGGCTCTGCGGCGCAGCCTGGGCCTGGCCGTGGCCGGCCATGCGCTGGCCCTGATGGGCGTGATCGCCGCCGGCCTGCTGGCCCCCGACCTGGCCGCGCGCCTGCCCGCGCCCGTCTGGCTGGCCTGCCTGGCGCTGTCCAGCCTGGCCAGCACCGCCATCCAGGCGATCGCCACCGCCTTGCGCGCCTGCGGGCAGGAGCCCTTCCTCGCCGCCACGCTCTGGGGCGCGGCGATGCTGCCGCCCGCCCTGCTCGCCGGGGCCAGTGGCTGGGGCGCGGCCGGCCTGTGCGCGGCGCATCTGCTGCTGAACGCCGGCATCGGCCTGCCCTGGGCACTGCTGCTGCGCCGCCGCTTCGAGCAGACGCGCTAGCTAGATGCGCTTCATCGGGTCCTGCAGCACATTGCGCCCGGCGCGCTCG
>Ga0233424_10001164_pt1 | contig 25189 bp, 17 predicted proteins | sample Watercolumn_Towu_FD_181011 | JGI IMG/M metagenome (GOLD analysis project Ga0233424, IMG submission 181011) | Freshwater microbial communities from Lake Towuti, South Sulawesi, Indonesia - Watercolumn_Towuti2014_125_MG | ecosystem: Environmental > Aquatic > Freshwater > Lake | place: Indonesia... | reverse complement strand
TCGTCGATCATCAGAATGCTGGGCGCCATCGCATCGGCGATGGCGAGGGCCTGCCGCGTCCGCTCCTCGGTCTGACCCACGAGCGAACCCATCAGCATCCCGGCGTCCAGTTGCAGCACGGGCCGACCGACTTCCTGGCCGAGCGCTTTGCAGAACTGCGACTTGCCGCAGCCCGGCGGCGACAGGAGCAACAGTCCGCGCGGACGTTTCAGGGGGTTGCCCCGGCTCGGTTGCAGCAGCGCCCGCTTGGCGAACGACTTGAGAGCCGCCAGCCCGCCCAGGCAGGCAAAATCCTCGCCGCCGCGATAGAGCGAGAGCAAACCGCTTTTCTTTAACATCTGGGCCTTCTGCTCCCAGATCGTCTCGGCCGTCACGCGACTGTGCCGGACCAGCGACAAACTGAACGCGGCTTCCGCTTCGTGCCGGGTCAAACCGGCCGCGGCATCGAGGACTGTTTGCAAGGCGGCTCCGTCCGGAAGTTCTCCCGGTTGGTGGGCGATCCCGTGAGCAATGTCGGCCAGTTGCTCGCGATCGGGCAGCTCATGCTCCACGACCACGAACAGCTTTTCGAGTTCGATCGGAATCTGCACGACCGGCGCGAGCACGATCACAAACGTTCGCGACTGCTTGCCGGTCACGAGCTGCCTCGCCAGAGCCTGAACCACTTCGGCTGATTGCAGGAACCGGTGGAAGTTCGTCAGCACGAGCAAGGCCGAACCGTCGTCAGTCGCCATCGCCGGCAGAGCCCGGATCGCCGCCAGCGGGTCCTGGCTGGCCGAATCGCCGGATGCCTTGCCAACCCGCAATCCCTGATCAATGTCCCACGTCGCCAGCCGCCACTTCTCGCGGCGACAGAGGCGGGCGATTTCGGACAACGCATCCTGATGCTCGTGCGACTGCACCCACACGCCCGTGAAGCACGCTCGAATCAACTCGGACACACGCTCGGAGAGCGGCATGGGAGCTCCTTGAATGGGGAATGGGGAATGGAGAATTGAGAATGGAGAATGGAGAATGGGGAATTCAGTAGTTCCAAGTTCGAGTTGGAATCTGGCTGGAGCGTAGCTGAATTCGCAAGAATTCAGTCGCACATGGTCAACCGCTGAACTCTTGCGAGTTCAGCTACAGTCAAACTTGGAATTACCGGAATTGGGAGTGGCTAGCTGCGGACGGTTGACGTGCGAACGGGATCAGCAGGCCGCGTACTGCCCACTGCCCACTGCCAGCCTCGTCATCCAGGTTCATGCGAATCGAGTTGCCGTTCCAATCGTCCCACCCGTTCCTGATGCCGTTCGACGGCGTGGAAGGCGCGCTTGAGCCGGGCCATCCAGCGTGTCAGGCCGGCCTGTTCCTGAGCGAGCCGGGTGCGGAGTCGCTGGTGGCGATGTTGGGTCCGGAGGTCGAGCGCCGCCGGGGGGGACGCCACGGATCGCAGAATGCGTCGTCGAGGTGCGGTCATGCGGCACCTCCTTCCGTCACCTGCTGCTGCACGGACTGCGTCTGATGAAACTCCGCGGTCAGCGCTTCGCTCACCCGCGAGCCCAACGCGCGCTCCAGGAATTCGCTCGCCTGCCGGCAATCGGAGCCGACAAAGCCCTTCGTCTGCACACGCGCCTCGCCGGTCGGTGCGACGACGATTTCAATGAGTTTCATGCGGCACCTCCGACCTGCACGGTGAGCTTGATCGAACCGTCAGCCAGCGTCTGCTCCGTGACGGTGTGCCCCTGCTTGCGGGCTTCGATCCGAGCCTTCTCGACGGCGTAGGCCTGCAGGAATTGTTCGAGCTTCGATCGCTCGCCCCAGTGGCCGCCGCAGTTGTCGAATTCCAGTTCGCCGGTTTGCATGTGGCACACGACGGGATACTGCCAGCCGGGAAGTTCGACCGCGAGACCCGTGGCTTCACCTGCGAACAGCCGGAACGTGCCGGCGCGAGGCGGCGGCAACTTCAACCGCTCGCACGCCGCCGACACAGCCGCCGCGTCGCGGACCTGGGTTTGAATCTGAACAATGTGAGACAATCGAGCAGCCTCCTTTCGTAAGTGACGTGAAATGCGAATGCACGCGGCGACCAGGCGTGAACTCCGGCCGCACCGCACACGGAAACCCCGCCTTCGGAGTCCTGCCGCTGCAAAGCCTGCCACGAATCGTCGGACTCGGACGCAACTGTGAGATTCGAGCGGCCGAGATGCGGAACACGGCCGCGACCCCGCGAGTCGAATTCTCCGAGACCAGGGACATCGCGATCTGCCGCCGACGGGTCGAGTGCGTGTCCGGCCATGGGGGAAGGTCCAGGCGGAACGCCATCTGATCCGGAATCGGCGATTGCGATCCGGCAGGATGACTTCCCGCCCGAGGGTTGGGCGGGAGGGACCGTCGAGACTCTCGTTCGGAAAGTTGTTGCGCTTTGGGCAGACCGGTAAAGAGGCTCGTTGAAATTGAGTGAGCCGCCCACCTGCCGGCCGACTCGAACCTGCCGAATCGCGAACCGCGTGAGCCCACCGCGAACTGCACGCAGTCACCGGCCGTTCCGCACCAATCACACAAACGCAACAAACGTGTTGGCGATTACTTCCTGGATCGCCTCCTTGCGGACATCGCCCTTCAGCGACCGGAAAGTCCGTTCGGCGTCGCCGTGGATGGCAGGAAGAATAGCCAAATCGATGCGCTGCCAATCGTGAGCTGCGTGGAACAGAAGTGCAGCCCGGCGTCGATCTCCTTGGAAGAATGAGACCGCCTCCCAGGGGGGCGATCGTGAGGAAAACACAGCCGCCCCCACGCATCCGACACCAGCGCCAGGTTCCGCATGGCACCGGACGGCAATCAATATCGCCATCAGCATGGCAAAGCGGATCCTCTCATCTGATTATGACACGATGTGAGCCTGAATTTAGCCTGCCCTTCTCACGACTCGTCTTGGGGAACCTATTGATCTTTACAACACATAGTGACAACTCTGACGAGTCAAAAGAGTTTGCTGTGTTTCAAGAACGCCTTTCCGAGGTGGGGACGATGACGGACGCAAGAGGCGGCGCGGCGAACGATGCGGCGGATGTGGGGCAGGTCTTCACCGACGAACTAGGCGAGGTCGGTGCCCGAGAAATGGCTCCACAGATATTCCACCGGGTTCAGCTCGGGCGCGTACGCCGGCAGGATTTCCACCGTCAGCCACGAGGCTTGGCGACGCTGGCCTGGCTCCGCTCAAAGCGTTGGCGGCGAAACAACAAGCGAACCTGCCCCCATTGATGGCGACCCTCCAACAGGGTGACAATGAGCCCACTTTCTTCGTGGGACTCGACGAGGCGGTTGGTTATTGCAATCGCATTCAAGCGAAATTCGACGACGCTCGCGCCAAGGGTGCGCAACTTTCGATTGATACTCGCGCCTTTCGGCTGCCGTCGCACGTCGAGTGGCAGTATGCCGCGCGAGGAATTGCGTCGGCGGATCAACAAGCCGCGCTCCTTCATTTCGGACGTTGGGTTCGACTGGCTGAACTGATGAGGTGCGCCCAATTGTTGTACCAAGTGTTGTGAGACTCAGGTTGCTTTGGGATGAGTGGTCATGGGGTGTTCGCGACGTTTGGGGCCGCGACGGAGCGCAGGCGAGCGGAGCGAGCCGGAGCGGAGGTGCGGCCTCCACACGTCGCAGCGACTTCGGCTGGGGTCTGGTACTCCAAGGCACTGTGCGGGCGGTGGTGGTTGTAGTCCAATCGCCAACTCGTGCTCAGCACGCGAGCGTGGGCCAGGTTGTCGAACATCAGCGCGGTTCAGGAGCTTTTGACAAGACCTTCTTCCACGAACAAAATCGCTGACATGCGAGCGGTTCGATTTCGGTTGCGTTGCGTGATTACAATATCCTTTGAAGTTTCTTTGATCGCAGCGATCAACCCACACGCCGATCTCCACTCGGTCGTAATATCAGGTGCAGGCGGGCGGTACGCATCTGGCATGAATGGTTGCAGATTCGCACGTTTCGGCTAGCATTGAGAATGTAACTGACCCCGGTTGGTTTGGACTGCGGCTCGTCCAATCAAAAATGTTCCGTGCCGTCGCCGACAACCACTCGACAGTCCCGATCGCATCGAAGACTCGGAAGCACCAAAATTGTTGGCAGGAGATTTGCATTGGCAACGGAGTGTCTGAGCATCCTAGTGATTACGGAGCCTCTCCCGTGCGCCTATGGATCACAGTTCATCCTTCGATCTCCCAGTTGTTGTCTTACGCGACGGACAGCCTGAGTCGGTTCAAAGCGATGCGCCCCTGCTTGCTGGCGATCGTCGCTTGTTCCTGGCCACTTCGCCTCATTGCACAGGATACGCCGACCACTCCTCCACCATCGGCGGCGTACCTCTTGGTGATCGACCACTCAGGCTCGATGACGACGAAGATGCCCTCCGGACAGTCTCGCTGGCAGGAGATGCAAGCCAAGGCCACCGAGTTCATCCGAAACGTGCCACTCGAGTCGCGGATTTGGATCACTGTCTTCACCGATAAGCCGCCAGAAACCATTGTGCCGGCATTCAACACCGAAGCCGACCGCCAGGCGCTGATCAATCGAATCCAGAACGGCTATGGCAACCCGGACGGTGGAACGGCGCTGTACGACGCTTTGGGGATCGCCTTTGAGGAAGCGGAGCGGCTGTCTCGTCAGCACCCCGGACGCAACATTTCGGTACTCGCATTCACGGACGGCGAAGATCGAGATTCCAAAAAATGGAATCCGGCAAATCTGAGCCGCCAATTCAACCAAACGGTCGAGGCGAATCCGAATCTCTTTCTGTTCTACGTCCCCATCGGGAATGAAGCCTCGGCGGTGGGCGATGTCGTCAAGAGTCCAAATGCTCGTGAAGGGGCATTTAATCATGTGATTGCTGTCTCTTTGATTCAGTCCAAAGTGGCACTGAAGAATCCGATCGTCGAGCCGAAGCAGACCATCGAATTGGAATTCGCCGCCTCCGACGCCTTCTGGGAAATCCTGAAGGGCACGCAGTTGTCGTTTCGGTTTGAACCCGCCGACAAACAGGCCATTTCCGTTCGTGCGGCGAGCGTGCCGTTCCGAAAAGGACGCATCCCCATCACACTCGAAGTGGAAAATGCCAAGCAGTTGAAGGCGGATCAGGAATACTCTGGGAAATTGCAGATCACCTTCCCGACATTTCAGAAATACGTCGTCCAAGGTCGCGACTTCGTGCAACTGACCTTTCAAAAGGGAGAGAAGGTCGAAATCTATGATGTTCGTCCGATGGATGGAGCGGTGTTCGCTGCCGGGAAGCCGGTGCTGTTTTGGGCGAACACGCTGCAAGGGGCGAAAGTCCTATGGGAGTTCGGCGATGGCGACAGCGCGACGGGGGCTGAGACCCAGCATGTCTACAACACGGCCGGCGATCGGATGGTGACCGTCCGCGCCGAGGCTGATCCCCGGATCGGGCCGACCAAGCGTCAATTCCGACTGCGAATCATCGACTTGGGAGTGAGCGTTGATCCCGTCGTTGGATCGGTGGTCGAGGGGAAGTCGCGAACATTCACGGCCACCGGCCGCGGCCCAATCGAGCGCTACGAGTGGGTTGTGGACGGCCAGACGTTTGTCGGAAAGCCGCGCGAGGACCGCCAGCCGGGAACTGAGATTGCCTTTTCCTTTTCGGGTCCGGGGCCGCATGTCATGAGCATCGTCGGGTACGCCGAGAAAGCGGTCGTGCAAGCGGAGGAGCGGTCCCTTGTTGTGATCGAGAAGCCGGATGTGCAAATCGTGCAACCGCAAGCGGGCCAAGTTTTGAATTTCGGGGTGACGAGCCGTTTTGCCGCGGTCGTGCATGGCCCGGTGCGGGATGTGTTGTGGACGATCCGTACGAAGGCCGACCCGAAGTCGCCGCTCAAACAGATCGTTCGCCCCGTAGAGAAGACCGATACCGATAGCGTCTCCAAATGGGAGTTCGCGATTCCGGATGCCGACGCCGCACTGGAAATCGAGGTTGTGGCCGAAGGGCGACTTCCCTCCGAAATTGAGATGAAGGCACCGACGGACGAGATTCTGGCAAGCGTGGAGTATCCGGCGCTTGCACCGACGATTGAGATCGAAGGGGCTCAGCCCATTTCCTTCGCGCAGCCGACGCAATTCCATTTGCGGGGGATCGGGATGTACGCCGTGACATGGGACTTTGGCGATGGCCAGTCGGATGCCACGAATAACTTCTCGCCGGTGCATGTCTATGAACGGACGGGGGCATTTCGCGTGGGCGCGATGGTCGGCGGCCGAGGCGGCCGCACGGCGCGGGCGGAATTGGATTTGAATGTGGTTGCCACACCGCCGGTCGCCCGGCCAATCGTTTGGTGCGCGGGGCTGCGGATTGGCAACGAAGTGCGCATTCATTCCACGCTTGAGTTGAAAGACGAATCGGAAGGGGGCATCGTCCAACGCCAATGGTTCTTGGATGGAGACCCGCTGCCGCCGAATCAACTGACGGTGTCGCTGGAATCACTCGGAAGGCATGTGCTGCGACTGCTCGTGAAAGGGCCAGCGGGGCCAAACGGCGATGCGCCGGAGGACCAGAAAGAAGTCGATTTCATTGTTCGCGGCAGGCTCCGATATGAGATTGTCGGTGGTGCCATCGTGCTCGCGATGTTGACTTGGTTGCTGGCCTGGCATTTGTTGACGGGCAACACGCCGCGAAAGTGGAAGTTGTACTACGCACCTGGCGGTGAACCGTCACCGGAAGATGCGCCGCGATTGAATTTGGCCGACTATTGGGATCGGTGGCGAAAACACGCAGTCGTTCCGCTGCGGCGTATGTTTCCTGAGTCCCCTTACTGGCAAACCGGCGACGGATCACGCGAGGTGTTGACGGTTCATCAGAACGGAGCCGTAGCCTTCAGCGGCGAAGGGGAGCTCGTCACGCAACTCAAAAGCGGCGAAGGAACGGAGACCCGCGTCGAATATGCCTGGAACGATCGGGGCTGCCCTGAAGTGGATTATCGAGCGATCTTCATTCGATTGGAAAAACTTCGTTCGGATGCCAATTGGCATATTGTGGTACTCATTGTGCTTGCGGTAGTCCTGGTTCTGCTGGTCGTCTGGTCGCGAAGTTTTCTATAGCCGAAGTCTTGAAGACCTCAAAGACTTATGGCGACGTTTTCTCGGAATCAACTTTCTCAACTTGGGAGCGATTCAACATGGCAAAAGAAGCACATGTTTTAGTGGCCTGTGGCGGTTCAGGCATTCGAACATTGGCGCGGCTCAACGGATTGTTGAGCCAAGACTTCTACTGGCGGCGGCGAATCTCCAGCGACGTCTATTATGTGGTCGTCGATACCGACGTTGACGAGATGCGGAGATTTGATTCATCGGTCCGTGCCGATCTGCAGGGGGTTTACGATCGGCCGTTTGTCACGTCGGTCCAGTTGTCGCATGGCGAGACGCACTTGCAGCCTCTGGTCAACCGCTACATGTTGGAGCCCTTCAAGGGCGGCCGAAATTCGGAGGGCAGAGATCGACTCCTGGCTCATTGGTGGAACCGCACGCCGAATGATCCGTTCTTTGCCCCGAGGGTCCATCCAATCACAGACGGTGCCGGCCAATGCCCTCCCGTTTCCTACTTGCTCACTTGGAAGGCATTGAAGCCGCTTGAGGATCAGTTCGATCGGCTCTACAGCGAGATTCAGCGCCGCAATAATGGATTTGGAGATTCTGACCGTTTGAATCTGGTCATCATTGCCGGTCTAGCGGGGGGAACGGGGAGAGGTTCATGGGAACTGATCGCGTTCAAATTGAGAGAGTTGTTTTTGAAGAAAGGTTTGAAGGCGACCCCTCGCGCATTCTTGTTCGATTCCAGCATTTTTCAGAATGTTGTTGCGCATCGCCCAGAGCAGAAAGAGGCGATGGACATCAATTCGCTGACGGGTATGTCTCAGCTCTCATGCTGGATAGCGAACCAAAATGTTGGCCATATCAACCGCGCTCGCAGCTATCGTTACCAATTGCCAAGCCTTACAAACCCTGGTGACCCGGCGACCGATGTGCTGAGTGTTGATTTGGACGTCGACGTGAACAGCGCCGGCCCCGTGGACCACGCCTATTTGATCTTCAATGAAAATGGCGTAGCGAATTTGGCGGACAACGGCCAATATTATGAGATGGCGGGTGCCGGCATTTATGCCGCGCTTAGCAAGAGTTCAATTCTGAGTCAGGCGATCAATTCGACGCATCCGCTCGTCGGCCTTGCCACATCGACCTACGAAGTAAACGCTGCGGCGATTCGGCGCTATTTCGAGGCTCAGGCGCGGTTTTATGCCGCACGGAGTCTGGCTCATTCCGACGACAAGCAGGTCGACGAAAAGGTAGCTCAGTTCTTCAAGCAGACAAACTTGCGCGTGGACGTGACCGATGGCGACCCGGTGACGTTTTTCCGACCCGATCCTCGAGGACTGTTGCTGCAGCGCGTGTTGGTCGAATTGGAGTCGAAGTCGGCCAATCGACTCAGTGCGCTGGAGCAAGCGTTGAACGACGACAATTTGGACGAAGCCCGTCGACTCGTTCGCGGAGTGATGACAAAGCGAGCCGAGTTAGTGCAAGAGTGTTTTGAGACGACATTGGCAAAGGAGCACCTTGACCCAGCTCTCACAGCGTCGCAGTTGGCGCGCGAACTTTTCGAGCACACGAAGTCCGCCAGCGCCGTTCGTACGTTTTTCGAGCGGATTCAAGCGGGTCTCGAAGAAGAGTACACGGAGTTGCCATCGGACATCTCGTTGGGCCGTGAAAGTCCGGCCGAACTCGTCGAGTCGCTCTCAACACGCTCCGTGCCGATAATTGGCCGGCGCTTCGATGCGGCGGAACGACAGCAAATCATGGATGCCGTTCGACGGTGTGTGCCACGAGCCAACTATGCTGCGCTGCGTGACGAAATTGAAACGCGCTACAAGAGATGGTCGCACGACATCGACCGGTATCTCGAGAACGCCCGGGATGTCTTGCGGTGTCTTGGCCGGCTCGAACAGAAATTCGCACATGAGCGGGACGTTACAGTCGACGGGCAAGGCGAGGCGTTTCAGCAGCTCTTCACAAATCCGGAATTTCCAGAGACCAGTTTAGAGCGGTTTTCGGCTCGGAAGTTCTATCGTCGCGAGTTGCCGCCGGTGTTGGCGGAAGGCGATGATTTGAAACTGCTCGCCAACCATGTCGATTTGTCACGCGAGGTATTCGACGTGGTGTTTCAAGCGCTGCTTCGCGAACGGGACTTCTCCGAAACGGAAGCATTCGATGTGCGCAATCGGCTCGAAAAGAACTTGGAGCAGGCGGTCGTGGGAACGGTGGGACTTCCCGATCGATTTATGACCGACAATTTTTCGATCCGGCATGTAATCGAACGCTTGAAACAGGCGTGGCAAAAGAGGCTGTGTGGCAAGTTGTCACGCGACCAGCGAGATCATTTAGAAGGACGATTCGAAGAGCTATTTGGCTTTCGACCCAAGATGGCACAAGGCGGGGAAATCGAATACCAGCTTCCGGACCTGGAAGAAATGATATTCGAAATGGGAGGCTCCTTGGCTCGAACTTGTAAGCCATATTGGAAGCTCCGCCGGGAGCAGGCATCGAGTTTCAGTGTAGATATCTTCGTCCCAACCCTAAAAAAACAGGCGGATGCGAAAGATAGGATACAGACGATCCTCAAAGAAAGTGGCGTTCATGTAGACGGTGACCGCGGAATCCACGTCGAGGTCTACGTCGAGACGCCAGATGCCACGGGAGAATCCACGGCTAATCCATTCCTAATCTTGGCCTACACCACATGTGGGACGGCAAGCGTTGGTGACATTGAATCACTCGACTACTACAAAAGCCCCGAGATACTCAACACACTCAAGGCCACCGAAGAGCCGTCGGGAGTGACCATCTTCGAGGGTGCTCTCAATGGCGGGATCGGATATGTCGATCCGCTGTATGTTCGCGACGAGACAATTCGCTCGCTGCGGTGGAGACCGTGGTACACGCAGGACAGCATTAAGGAGCGAGACGAGAACCATGTATTGGACGCGTTGTTGTACGCCCTATTCCCCGGAGACTCGGACTCATCTGAAGTCATTCGAACTCTCCAAAAAGAACTGCGTCAGATCGGTTGGGAATTGCCGCTGTTTGCCAGCAAAAAAGGCAATCGTTACGCATTTACAAGGTTGCCATTGGAGTACAGCGAAAAACGGGCTCGCATAGATCAGCAGACTCAAAATCTCGCTGGTTGGGACAAAGGCAAGGCGGTGGCACCGAATGCTGGACTCCACAATGTCCTGGAAGCGTTGAGTTCCGGAGATTCGGTGAAGTTGGCTTGGCGAACTCGAATCTTGCAGGAGAGCGAAACATTTTGGAGTGCGGTCTTGCGCGACTTCAATTTTGTCAGCGGTATGCCTGCCTATAAGAAAATGTTGGAAGACTATATGGCTTGGTTGGGAGAGATGAGCCGAAATGCCGAGATTGACGATCCGAACCGTGACGTCTGGAACAAGCTCTTGGCGCGGGCGCATGCTCGCATCAAGTAAGTGCCGCTCCAAAACCTCGCGCACTCGCTCGACGCGCCAGCGAGGGAGTGGAAAACAACGGCGAATTCAGCCGCTCGCTGGTGAGTCATGGCGCTGTGAATGTTGCGCGCGGAGTTGTCCATGCCCAAGGTTGTGCTGATCACCGATGATCCGGAGCTGGTGGCGCTCCGTGAGTTCGGCGGATTGCCGGAGTCGTGGCTCGCCGACGTCTCAGTGGATCAGTTCCTGACCCGGTTGAGTGACGGCCTGTCCGGGATCGTCCCCTCGATTCCGGAGTGGTGGCTGCCCGCGGCGGGAATCGAGGACAAATTAGGCGATGAAATGCGGCGACTGGCGTTTCAGCATCTCACGGGAGTCACAGTTTGTCGCGTGGCGGTTCTGGGGGCCAAGCCGAGCATTCCACCTGCTCTCTCACCGACGCAGTTGCTGACCTCGCTGCGCGACTGGCACACTCGGTTTCGGAAGGAGCATGACCGCGCGATGAGCGGATTGCCGGGACGTGCTCGGCATGTCCTGGTTTTGGTCTGTCTGGAGCCGTTGTCGGCTGATTCGCTGGCGGAGTTGCAAGCACTTCTGCAAGGAGACGCGGCCTCCGCGCTGTTTGACGCGCGCTACGTTATGTTGCATCAGCTAGCCGGCGGCGACGAGCCGGGTTCGATTTTTCAATCGCGGCATGTCTGGCCGCTGCCGGTGGCGGGTTTGCTCAAGAAATTGTTGATCGACAGCGCTGATCCCGTGACGAGCATCCCGGATGCTCGGGCTTGGCGGTACTTTCAAATCCTTCCTCAAATCGCCGAATCTGAATGGCCGGAGGTTCGCAAGAAACACTGTGATTCGCTGTTCCGCCGCATCACCTCGCTGGATTTCGAAAGTGAATCGTCGCCCGTCAAGTTCCGGCCGCAGATTGCGGCGGTTTCAGGTTTTTCCTTGCAAGGCGGGGCTGCGGCAGATTTCTCGGCTCAACCTTGGCTGGCCTACGATCCACAAGAACGTCTGGCGGACGTTTGCAGCGAACGACGTTGGAAGACGGCGCTGGAGCGTGCCGGCGACAAATTCGCCGTGGAACTTTCCAAGCACGTCATTGCTCGGGAACCGGCCGTGCTGGCTGAAGTCCGGTCGGTCTGGCGAGCGGTCCATGTCAATCCCGGCGTCGTGACGGCGGCTCTGGAGAATCACGAATTACTCATGACGCCGCACTTGGAAAAACAATTGGACGACATGCAGACGCTCTGGAATCAGTTGCTGGACGAGGAACGGCAACGAACCGAACGCATCGAAGAAACCACCGCTTGCGCGGCTTGCTTGTCCGAAGCGCAACACGCATTCGTGCCCTTCTGGTTTCGCATCGTCGCGGTCCTGTCAACGACGCTCTGTCTGGGTTATCTGGCGATGGCCGGCGCGGAACCGTGGCTGGGTGGTCGCAACGCGATCGGGTTTGCGATCGCTGCCGGGATCGGATCGATCGTGGCGGGATTCTGGTCCTTGGACCTCGAACGAAAAGCAGGACGTCGCGGACAACTCGAAATCGAGCGACAGCTCGCGGAGATCGACGGCTGCGTGGGCGCGAAGCACGGGCTTTGTCAGAAATCGATCGACGCCGCGCATGTGTTCGGTCAGCGGTTGTGGGCGGCGGCGGCGGGAAAGCGCCTGCGGCAACTCTTGGAGCGCGTGCAAATGATCTTTCACCGGGAGTTCCGAGATCGTCATTCGATTCAGCGACCGGACGAAGCCGTGCAAACCGAATCAATCCCGGCCGACAACGATCAAGCCGCTTACTTGCGACAGCAGCAACGGACGCTGTTCACCGCGCAAGTCGGTTTGCGACCTGATCGGGAGGCAACCTTGCGGCCGAAGCCGGCGAACGAAGAAGTGTTTGAACGCTTCGTAGTGAAGTACTTGCGGGAATTCCGCCACGAGTTGTGGCCGAAGTTTTGCGAGATGCATGATCGCCAGAATGCCGGGCATTTCCCCGCGAGGCATCTCGTTCCGGAGTTTCGGGATTTCATCCGCCGAGTCGAAGCCGGTTTGTTCACGCTGGTCGTCCAACAAAGCGTCATCCAGTTGAGCGGCACGGGGATTGGCGCTTGGACCGACTCATTACAAGGGATCACGACCTATCAACGGTACTTCACGTTAATGAGCTGCATGATGTTGTCGCAGCACGCCATTGATTCTCAGCACCGATCCTTACCGCAAGTATATCTGCGCGGTAACATTCATTCGCAGACGATGTCGACGGACCTCCGCTGCGTGGGACTGTCTGAGACCCCGACTATCAGCGAGTTGCTCAACGATTTGCCGCTGGTTGGATTTGTTTTCCAGGAAATGCCCGTGCGGTTTGCGGCTTCGGATGGAGTCGTTGTCGTCGCTCCGTGGACGGATTCAGAAAAAAAGCCACGGTCGCCAGACGGTGGGGATTGAGTCATTGGTCGCACTCTGGCGAGTGCGCCGACGGTCTTGAAATCAACTCGAATGACACCTGAATCGTTCCGCGATGTCGTCCTGAACCGATTCTCGTCGCACCCCGACTGGCAGCGACGCCGGTTTCGTTGGTGCTTGCGATTGGCGTTCGTCCCGGCGCTCGCGTTGCTGGCCGGGGCGTGCTTTCAGGCACTGGATGCGCGCAACTGGAGCGGTCTTTGGCGACAGTCGTCGAACCTGTTGCTGGTGCTCGGAGTGCTCCTGGCATTGGGGCTTGGCTTTCTCGGCACGACGGCGCTTTGTGCGCGGCTTGCCGCCTGGCGTGTCCCCTTGGCGACGAAACGGCTGGGAGATTCGGACTTCTTTCCGGGTGATGCCTGGATCTTTCTGGTGTCGGTCGCGTTGGGAGCGATCGGGCCGTATTACCTGTCCCGGATTCCCGGCTTGCCGCCATTGGTGCAGCGATTGTTTCAGATGTTCGCGCTGTTCCCGCTCGCGGGCTTACTGATTGGGATGCGACTGCTCGAACAACCAGCGTCGAAGGATGACTCAGCCCCGTCCACGCTGGAGCAGCGAGTCTGGCGACGTCCGTTGTGGTTGTTGATCATTCCGGTGCTGATAGTCTGGGCCATGACGTTGTGGCATGATTTGGCTCAGGCGTTCGGCCATGAAGCCTCGCGGCTGCGTGCAGCATGGTGGCTTCCCGGATATGTCGAATTGGGACAGCGATTCCTGGGTTCGATCCTACTGCTGCCGCTGGCGTTTGGCTTGTTCGTGCTGTGGAGAAACTGGGTACAGATCGTCCCGGCAGTCAGCCCTGCGCAGCCCAGCGAGGGGACTTCGCGGTGGAAGAGATTCTGTCATTGGGTCCGCGGATTGTTCAGTGCGCCTGCTGCTATCAAAACGGCGGACGCGCCGCCGACGTGGTTGGAGGAACTACTCGCTGAGTTGGGACCAGATCGTCCGACCGTCCAACCGCTCAGTCTTCGTTTGAATGAAACATCACCCCACAGCACCCGTGCGGACTTGTCGTCGATCTTTGGCGTGCCGTTGCCGACCGTTGATCAAGTCGAAGTGCTGAACCGATTCGCCGACCTCTATCGCCAGTGTGTCCTCGCGGATGATGTCGCTACGGGGAGCAAGACGTGTCCCGACCTGCTGGTGTTCGGCAATCCCGGCAGCGGTCGGACGACGGCGCTGTTGGCGTGCGCTACCTACGCGGCGTTTGTTCGAGGACAGCGTGTGCTGTGGATTGTGCCTGATTCCGTGCGTGAGTCGGCGCTCAAAGAACGCTTGAATGCGTTCCTGCGAAAGCTGCACTTGCACCACTATGTGCGAGTGGATTCATTGTCCGCGGATGCCGTCGGACATTGGATGTCCGGCACGGTTCCGATCCCACAGGTACTCCTGGGGACGGTCCCCGCCGTGGAACAGCATCTGTACGGCGCGCAGTGCTCGGCCAATCACGAGGACGAACTGCGCCGGCTCGTGCTGTTGCCGATCGTGTTGATCGTCGATGATTTGCTCGACTTCTCCGCCGCCGCCGGCTGCCACGTGCCGTTCCTCATCGACAAGCAACGGTTGCTGCTCGCCGCCGAACTGATCCCGCTGCAGGTGGTGATTTCGTGTCGTCAGCTCTCGCCGCTCGGCGAAGAGACACTGGCGAAGCGCTTTCTGAGCGTGCGCTACGTCGACCGCAAGACGAATCTTTTACATCTGCAGCCGCGCCCCGGCGACCGTGCGTGGAGTGCGTCGCTGGAGTGCGACAACGTCATGATGACGGCCGAGCGGATCGTAGCCGCGTGTCGCCGGCGGGGACTCGGCGTTGTTCTGTACCGCGACGATCTCAACGCGGACGATCGCGAGATCCTGGAACAACGCCTGCGGGCGCTTGCCGGTAGCGGGAGTGTGGCGGTGATTCACGATCTGGAAAGTCCGTTGCCGCCGCTGGTCACGGGCGAATTCGATGCACTCTTCCGCCGAGAAGCATTGCACGCTGGGGTCTGTCTGGTGCTGCAATCGGCGGCAGGCCGCGACGAAACCATCGTCCTGCGACTGGTCGCGCGGAGCAATGCTCACGACACGCCCGTGGGGATCATCCCACTCGTGACGGATCGCTCGGCGAGCAAACTTCTGGCAGCCCACCTGCGCAGCGGATGGCGATTCTTGCGGCCACAAACTCCGATCCCGTTGGAGACGTGGAGCCGCTTCGGACTCAACGTCTCCGACACTCGCCTCGTCTCGTCGGAACTGGAACTGCTCCGCGAACAGGTGCTCATCGACCAAGTCGATGAACCGACCTACTCCAGGCTCGAACCGATTGCAGTCCTTCAACGGACCAGTGCTCAACCCTGTCCGGTCAACTCGTTCGGAGTCGATCACGAGGGATGGGATCTGCATCGCTCACTCGATGGTTCGAGCGTTCATCTCGGTCGCCCCAAAGCGGCCAAGACCGAGGCCGCGTTGCGGGCGCGCGCCCGGTTGGCCCGCTGGTTCGATGGCGGTGCCCCTTTTCATGAGATTGGTCACATCGACTTGGCGCATGCGTGTGATTTTCAGCTCGTCTGGGGACGCCGCATTTACGGCCTGCGCACGATCACGAAGGATCAGGATGGTTTGATTCGACTGATGAGCGACGTTTGGCACGGCCGCGAAATGGATCGCCATCTGCCCATTTGGAATCTTAAATGGTCGATTGGACCGAACTGCTCCGGCAAAAGTTTTTGGGGTAGCCCTGCCGACGGGCTGCGCTGGTTTTCTTTCCAAGCGAAACCTGCCGTGACGGAAGTGACCGCGCAGATTGTCGGACTGATGTCCGAGCTTGGGGAAACGACGGATCTGGAGCCCGTCGAATTCGCCTATCTCGCAAATCTCTCCGCGCTCGTGTTCCGGCCGGCAGTGCTGCCGGTCAACGATCTGGGGCAGACGCTTGAAAAAGTCCTTCAAGGATCGTGGGCAACCGGAGACTCGAACCGCTTTTCGCCGCTACTCACGGCGGCGCTCAACGTCGCGATCCGAACGAAGGTGCCGGGCTGGCCGTATTTCGCGCGCTTGGTTGCCATGCACCTGACGGAGGACCATCAAGCCCTTGGTCAGGCGATCGCTTGGGTCATCGAGCCGACGACGGGCGGACAGACCGCCAGTCGGATCCTGGGCGATCTGCTGCAACATCCTCAGGAACGTAAAGAGTTGTTCGACGTCGCCATCAAATTCGTCAGGCGAGTCAGCGCGGAAGTTGAAAAGGGAGTCCACTCTCTTCGAAGCCTTTCTCGAATCGGATTCCTCGGAGACGATCGGAAGGATGTTGTTACCGATGCGATCGAGCTTCTTCAGGCCGCGCAAGGCAAGATGTCACCGTCGAAATAATTAGGTGTCACCGTCGAATTAAGCGTAAAAGAGTAGATTTTCCTGGTTGCCGGTCGTCGGCAGCAGCGTCGTGGCGGCAGGATGTCGCTTGGACCAGGATTTGCAAACGGTGGTCGACAGAGAATGCACCGGCAGGCTCGATCCGCTGGTCGCGGCGGTTCGTAAGTATCAACTTCGGTTGTGCGTCCGATTCCCCAAGAATCGGTGCTGAAGGGGCACAGACAATGGAAACTTCGCAGCCGCGTGAAGTCGATGATTCGGAGATCTACCGCCCGGCGGCGTCACCATTTCGGCGAATCCAAAGCATTCCGCGTCGATATTGGGCCGGGGTCGGCCTGGCGATACCAATCGGTCTTATCTGCTGGCTCGTCAGCGGTGGATCACCGCTTCACGGTGATCTCAAAGTGCATCTGCACGGCCCAAATGTGGACCGATTAAATGTCGGCGTCCCAGTTGTCTTGGGAACCCAACGCGTCGGGCAAGTCATCCGAGTGGCATCGCTCGATGGTCGCTTGGTAGCGGATCTGCAACTGGAGCGCGCTTACGCGGTACAGCTTCCAGTCGATAGCCAGTTTTCCGTCGAGTCGCTGAACGATTGGCTGCCCGGCAACATCGGCGTGCGCGTTCACCTACCAGAAGCGAAGACGCCGTTCGCGCCCCTACGGGACGGCGCGACGATCCAAGCGGCAGAGCTTGTTCTTCTCGCCGAGGTTCCTCCCCGCTTTGGCATTCTGGTCCTGGCAGCGATCGTCGTGCTGATTGTTGCCATCGTTATTGCGGGCTTGCTTCGTGATTGGATACGCCGCGCGATCACGATGCTCGTTGCTGTCGCCATCATTTGGGGGGCCTATTTGTACTTCAGTGGGGTGATCTCACAGGGGTGAAGGTCATGATCGAATTTCGCAGAGGAGTGATTCCCGGTCTCGTCGTCACGGCCCTGATATTTGCGGGCATCGGGATCGGGCTTGCCTACTTCCGGCCGTTCGGCGCAGAGATGACCAAGGATTCGGTGTGGGGACCGGAGCGAACCGTAACACTATTGGTCCACGGAATGACGATGGACCGTGAATCGGGCGCACGAACCTGGGGACATCCGCAGCAACAAGCGGACGGCACTTTTCAGTGGAATGGCATGATCGGCCGCCTGCAACGTGAACGGTTCGCATTTGGCGGCGTCATTCGTTCTCGCGGTGCGACACTAAGTCTGCCCGATTGCATCGACACATACGGCGTACCGACTGACTCCCGGTCCGCCACTGTTTTCTGTTTGGAATTCTCTCCCGCTGCCAACACCGATGGCCTTTCCTACAAGGTGCTCGAGCTCGCAAGATGCCTCAAGTCGCTCCGCGAATTCACGGGATGTCGTAAGGTCCGGATCGTCGCTCACTCGGCGGGCGGATTGGTCGCTCGCGTCTACCTGCAGAACGCGCTTCCCGACGTACGCTACGACCATGATATCGACCGCCTCATCACCATCGGCACGCCCCACCTCGGCAGCGCACTCGCCACAAAAGTCGGTGACCTTCTTGGCACGCGAGCCACATCGCTCAAGCCGAACGCCGACCTCATCATCAACCTGAACCGTCTGGAATTGCCGCGTGATGTGAAGTTCGCAGCGATCGTCGTTCGCGGCGTGGCGGCGGGCGGGCAAGGAGCCGGAGACGCTTACGCTCACCTGATCGATCGCAGCACGCTCTCTGGACTCCCGATCGACTTCCGCGTGGGAGGCGACCAAGTCATCCACGTTTGCAGCCAAAACTTACGATTGGCGCAATGCACCCGCCAATACGAAGACAAGACCGGTCTGCCCGTGCATGGCATCCTGGTGCGAGTTCCCGATCCAACGCCAAAAGATCTGAGTCCGTTAGACGAAACGGTCCACGATGTCGCGCCGTATGATCCCAACGTCCAAGATTGGATCATCCGCCTTCTAACCACCGACGACTTCTGGACCGGATTATCTCCCGACGATCGACAAATCTGGATGGACCAACAAGCTCGCCAGTGCGCATTCAGTTCCGTTGAAAGCGAAGCGTTGCGACAACATCGACTGAGCGAAGTCAGCGATGTGAAGATCAAACAACTGGAGCCAATCAATCGCGAACCAAACGCAGCCACCTACCGTTTTACCGGCGTCGCCACGTCGCATGTAAAGTTCCTCAATGTAAGCCAGGCCAAAACCGAGATCCAAGGCTCGCTCTCATTGACCTTCGACCGCCACGGCCGGCTGACCGAGTGTCGGGCGGATGCGGGCTTGGTTGGTGGGACGCGAAAATAATTTTGAGCGGCAGTGGCAGCCGCACAAATGGCTGCCCTTCAGCACGGACAAAGTCCGTGAGCAGTTCGTTCTACGCAAGTTTGGAACTCGATGTATCCAATTAGATACTTCAAATCACGCAATTCGCTTTCAACTTAGTAGCTGAACCCGTCTCCGATACGGAACGTAATTTTTTTGGATGTCGTAATCAACTAATGCAACACGGGTTGTGTTGACAACTGAGATGCTAACTTTCCCCAGTAGCCTCAGTTGGCGCACGGAGTGCTTGCTAGGTTCTTGCCACTCTGGTGGCGAATTCGCACAAAGAGTTCTGTAATCTTGCCTTCAGGCAAATCCCTTAATTTTCAGCGTCATGGCGACCTGCTAGATAGATAAATTTGAAGTCACGGCACAATGCTTGCCGAAGTGCTGTTGTCGTGACACCGCATCCATCGGCTATACCAGCTAGGTGCGCGCTGGATTGCCACCGACAAACAATCTGGGGCGCGGGCCAACCAAGACGTCTCTCGCCGTAGTTTTCATAAAGACGAGCATACAACTCATGTGTCTCACCTACGATATCCATCTCGCCGCTACGAAGATTTCCCGTGATGCGACCGAAAAACTGGCGGTTCTCGGCTTTGAACGGGATCAGTTCGTCAATCTCACATGCTGCCATACCGGGGAGTATCACGGAACGTACCGTGGTTCCGAGTTGTTGCCCAATGAAGTTCTGTGGCAGCAGATCAATGCGATTCTGGAGGCCGACGGCGACAAGTTCTCTGGATACTTGGAACAGGAGATGACTGAACCCAAGTTCCGAGGATTGATTGAGGGGAGAGGCCCCGCGATGCCTCCGGCACTGCCGCAGTTAAAGATCGAAGACTGCCCTGCCAGCAAGCACAAGAGTTGTGATTTGCACGTCGGAATCAATTTGACGGCGTCAGACAAGTTGGCCGTCCGATTATTGGACGGCCTAAATCTATCGTCCGTCGACAAAGATGTCCCCAACCAGGGACAGCGTCGCGTGTACACAATTACGTTCGAGTCATTACTCGACGGCGAGCGTGTGTTTGCAGCCTTCTACGAGTATCTGCGGAGTGTGCCAGGTTTGCGAGGCAAACTGAAACTCGAGAAGATTGTGCGTAACATTCGAATCCCAGCCGATGCAGCCGTGTTGCCTATTGCCACGAGCGAGGCCGTTGCGGTTTGGTTGCCGAAATTGCTGGAGATCAACCGTCGACCGAGAGGTACTCGAGCACCGAGTTCGACGTCTAATGTGCTGTCGACAGTTCAAACTTTGAGCGGCGGCGCGACGGTCACTCACGGGACGGCCGGTTAGTCCAGACATCTGCGTCAAGGGCTAGTGCTAGAACCACATGACGTGATGACTAAGTTTGCGTCTAATCTCCCGGAGGATCCGACCGTGTTTCGACAACTGCGCGACGCTGGAATTACCTGCGGTCTGTTGACATGGTTGCTCGTAGCCGGTTGTAGCCGGTCGCCAACCCCTTCAGCGGTTCCGCCAGTCACCGGTACAACGACGGCAAAAACACCGGTGAAAATAACCGGAGCCACATCAAAGAATGCATGGTGTACGCTCACCATTCTCGCGCAAAAACAGGGTTACCTTCGTGATGAAGGACTCGATGTCGACCTTCAGTACGTCCAAGCGGCGAAATTAGCAATGGACGCACTCGTTGGCGGCAGTTCGCAATTCTCCAACGTCGTCGAGACGAACATGGCGTTTCTCGGCTATTCGGGAAATGCCAATGTGAGATTGATCGCAACGCATTGCGAGTCTCGCGATGGGGCAATTATCGCGCGACGCGATGCAGGCATTGCTGCACCTAAAGACCTCGAAGGTAAAAAGCTGGGCGTTCTTCAAGGAACCACTTCGCAGATTTTTGCCGAGCGGTTTATCGAAAAGAACAATCTCGACCTGGCAAAAGTGCAGATCGTCAACCTCACCCCCGTGGCGATTCAGACCTCTGTGCTCTCCAATGACATTGATGCCGGCAGCGTTTGGCAACCGTTCGTCTACAACATTCGCAAACAGTTGGGTGAGAATGCAGTGATTTTCGGGGATCCAGAGGCCTATACAGCCTACATGAATCTAGCGGTAAATAAGGATTGGGCCGCAAAACATCCTGACTTAGTGCAGGCACTGCTTCGAGCACACATCAAGGCCGAGAAGTTTGCAGAAGAACATCGTGAGGAAGCTATTAGCCTTGTGGCGGCCGAAATCGGCCTCGACAAAACGATCTTGTCCGACTTCTGGGATCAGTACACTTTCCAAGTCCGCCTCAAGCCATCATTGATCGCAGAGATTCGTCGCGAAGGGGAATGGATTCGTCGCAGCGACTCAAAGTTTGCAGACAAGACTGTGCCCACCTACGATGGGGCCGTGGATGGTCAGTATCTCAAAGCCGTGGACCCAATCCGCGTTGAATAGGCGGCCCCGATGTGGTCTCTGCGCAGGCAGTTGTTTCGTTGGCAATGGCTCGGACCATTGATCGTCATTGCCGCATGGGTCGGCGCGCACCACTGGGCGCTGCTGAACTCCACGCTGTTGCCAGGTTTCTTCGAGACGCTCGCACACTTGGTCCGACTGCTCTACACGGGCAACATCTTGCCCGACTTTGCCGAAACGATGCTCCGAATGGCGGCCGGATACGGAATCGCTTGCGCGATCGGAATTCCATTAGGTATGGCGATGGGCTATTTCTCCCGCTTGTACCAAGTGTTCGAGATTCCGCTGGATTTCTTCCGCTCGCTGCCGGTCACAACGCTCTACCCGCTGTTTGTGCTTCTTTTTGGGATCGGCCATCGTTCCAAAGTGGCGATGGTTGTGGCGGCGTGCGTGTTTGTAATCGTCCTGAACGCCGCTTACGGTGTGTTGCAACGAAAGGTTGTGCGAACTCAGGTGGCACAACTCTTCGGTGCGACGCGTTGGCAGTTGTTCCGGGATGTGATTTTCTGGGAAGCGCTTCCGCAAATCGTCATCGGACTGAGAATCGCGGTATCGTATGCGTTGATCGTCGAAATCGTCTGCGAAATGTTTATGGGAACTCAACGCGGGTTAGGGCAGCGTGTTTTTGAGGCATACAACACGTACAGCATCGTTGAACTCTATGCGATCGTGTTGCTGGTAGGATTCACAGGATATGTCGTTAATCGGTTGTTTGTTTGGGCAGAATCGAGTCTGGTCCATTGGGTAGGCAAGTAGTGCTCCAATCGTTCTCGTGATGAAGGCAAGCGGTCTGCTCGGCGTGGCGTAAGGCTGTGAGGGTTGACTCGATGCCAAAATCTCACATGGCACAATCACAAATGTCCGGTGTTGAGAGAGGTATTTCCGCCGTTACGGATGTTGCTCCCGATGGTGTGCGAACCTGCATGGTCCGCGCTACCGGGGTCCGCAAGACGTTTGGTGTTGGCACGGAGCCGACGCGACAGGTGTTGGAACTCAGTCTGACGGTTCGTAAGGGTGAGTTCCTCACGGTGTTCGGTCCCAACGGTTGCGGCAAGAGCACGCTGCTGAATTTGGTCGCTGGGTTTCTGCAACCAGACAGCGGTGAACTGACTTCGGACTTTGGGCCACTCGAACGCATACGGAAGTGCTACGTCTGGCAGAACTATCGGGATGCTCTGTTGCCGTGGTGCAATGTTTGGCAGAACATTGCTTTTCCACTCAAGCTTGCCGGAGTACGGCGCTAGGAGAGACGTGAGCGGGCAATCGAGTTGATGCAGCGATTTCGTATCCATATCAACCCACGGGCTCACGTTTATCGACTCTCCGGCGGCGAACAGCAAATCGTGAGTATTCTGCGCGGACTGATTATCGAGCCAGAGATAATGCTGCTCGATGAGCCATTCACGGCGCTCGACTACCAGTTCAACTTGGTCATGCAGGACATGATCATGGAAATTTGGTCGCGGACTGGAATTACAATGATGTTCGTGTCGCACGACGTCGACCAGGCCATTCTGCTCGCTGACCGTTTGGTCTTATTGAGCCCTAGTCCGGGCCGGGTGTTGGAAGTGTTCGAGAATCGGTTACCTCGCCCCCGGTCCGCCCACATGCTTGGAGCGGAAGAACACATCGCTTTGAAAAGGCGAATCTTGGAGCTGTTTCAGGGGAACGCGCGATGAATGGCGAGCACGACGATCACGCGACGAGTCGGTCCACGTCTCGTGACCACAACGGCGTGAATCCGTTAGCTCAATTGTTTGACCTGGCAACCGATTTGGTCCTGCCGTTCAGACCGTACCCCACCATGGAGTGGCCGTTAAATGACTCCCAGGCACCTTTTTGGGCACAAATCAATACGGTGGCAACGGTACTCGCCGACGTGGCACAGAACTTTGGAGCGGCCACGAGAGAAGGCAAATCGGGTCAGCGTAAAGACTGTTACGTCATGGAGTACGTCTATGAAACGGTATTCCAGCGGTTCTTCGCATGGGCTGTGTCGAAAGCCTGGCAACCAAAGGACGATGAGCGTTCCTTCTGGTATCGCAACGGCTGGGCTAATGCGCGGGCCGTCCTAGCGATGCCGCTGGTCATCGATCTGTTTCACAAGATGACCGCAGTGATACGACAAGGAAATTTTGGCTATCGCCCGAGCCCTACTGCGAATTGGGTTTACCCGCATTTGGCGGATTACTCCAGTTCCCTTTATTTCCCCTGGATTCTCGCCAAGTCGGATGGCCTCGCCGAGCCTCAATTTGATGCGACACAGGGGGATCCAGCCGAAACGGCATTGGAACGATGCTACTACCGTTCGCGGCGAGTGACATTCGATCTGTGGAAACTACTTCGTAAGGGATCCTCTCTGCGAGAGTTGGTTGATCGTCAGAAAGACAATGGGCAGATTATTCCGATGCATGAGTTGCGCGATAAATTTTGGCAGAACTCGCCCTACGACCATTCGTGTCCATTTACCATCCGCGCGGTGGCCTCGAAAGAAGCCGGTCTCAATACTGTTTGGGGAAGACCTTGGAAGGATGATCCAGTTCCAAGTGACGAAGGATTGCAGAGCGAACTTATTCAAGAAGTGTTTCAGAATGATTTGCAACGGGCCGTTGATTTTTATGCGTTCATCGGTGCTGTTCCCGACGCCGTCACTCCTCTGATCAAAAAGATTCTGGACCTCAAGCTCAAGAGTCCGGTGTTTGGGAACACCATCGAAGATGGTTGCAGATTCATGACGCATCAACGATTCGGCGACTTCATTCGTTGGCGATTCCTGGAAGAGCGGTTGCGATTTGTGGTCGATCGACAGCTATGGGAACGGCGAGTATTTGATCCGCCTTTACCACGAGCTTGGAAAGATCATCGCAGTGCAGACCGCGAAGAAGAGAATCCGGTTTTTTTACCCGATTTTGAACGCCGCGGGATCCGCTCCATTTTGACTCCCGAGATCCAGTTCGCCATTTGCATCGACGAAATCCTCGATCCACTTGATGGCCGCGAACCGCAAACCTGTTTTCCGAAGCACTGTTCATTGTTGGAGTCTGCCAAAACTAACCCACCTCAAAACTCGATGAAGGAGTGTCGCGACTGGCTCTCGACGGCCCTCGACATATTTCTCGAAAAACCGAGTGGGTTTGAGGCCAAACTCGAAGAAACCCGGCAGTTTCCATCGCACAATCTGCTCTTGATGTCGAATTTAGAGAAACTTCGGCAGGGTCCGACTGGCTCGAGCAAGCATGCAGAGTGGATCGCAAAACATGATTTGAAGAGTCTCGGCGTTCCCGACCGTAATTTCTTCGCCTTGGGGCTACTCCTGGCGGCTGTAGTTCCGCTACCGGATACCCTAACGAATAAAGAAAAAGAGGGTCTGCTCGGGCACACCAAGGACTACATACGGCGAGAGATTCCGGGAGTTTGGAAGCCATGGGCCGAGTTGATTGAGGTGCAAGAATTACTTCAGGCTCCACCACTGATGATGCCTTCGACCCATTGGGCGTGGCTAAAGGAGGCATTGCCGAAGGCGTACGGTACAAAATTACTCAGTGACCTCGCCAATGTTACGCTTGAGGATGTAAACTTGTCGGACAAATGGGAGCCGAGTTTCAATGACCTTAGGTGCGAAAAATACTTCGCCTACCGAGGGCTGCTCGGAATGAACCCCACGATCTTTCAGTCACTTGCGGAATTGGGACATGGCTACAACGCGTTTGGCCTCCGTTTGATTGCCGAAGAAGCCGACGCGGCGACATCTGAGCGATTGAGTGACGATTATCAAGACTTCGCCGAGTTCTTGGGCAGTTACATAGTTTGGAAACCCCAGAGCGAAAATCGACTGAACGGAGTTGGCCTGCGGTGGGAGCCTCGTTTGGATTTGTGGAGAAAGTTGCGGAAAGAATCCGAGACGCCCAATCGCTCTGAACCTTTCCAAGACACCGAGTTATTCCAGTGGATGAACGACCTGGAACGACAGAAAATCATGATTCGAATGCTCGGACGCGTCGTCGTCGAGCGCCAACAGCGGCTTGCGAGGCGAGCAATTGAATCTCAGGCAGGAACTTACCACCAAGCTTTGGCATGGTCGCATGAGATTGGCAATTTTATTAAGTTCATGAACCGAGATTATGCCTCGGAGCATGAAGCTCTGTACGACTTGGC
>Ga0233424_10001162_pt1 | contig 25230 bp, 24 predicted proteins | sample Watercolumn_Towu_FD_181011 | JGI IMG/M metagenome (GOLD analysis project Ga0233424, IMG submission 181011) | Freshwater microbial communities from Lake Towuti, South Sulawesi, Indonesia - Watercolumn_Towuti2014_125_MG | ecosystem: Environmental > Aquatic > Freshwater > Lake | place: Indonesia... | reverse complement strand
CGTGGTCGCCGCCAACGCCTCCGACCCGGCTCCGCTGCAGTACCTGGCGCCCTACGCCGGTTGCGCGATGGCCGAATACTTCCTCGAGAAGGGCGGTGACGCCCTCATCGTCTACGACGACCTCACCAAGCATGCCTGGGCGTACCGCCAGATGTCGCTCCTGCTACGGCGCCCGCCGGGCCGTGAGGCGTACCCCGGCGACGTCTTCTACCTCCACTCGCGCCTGCTCGAGCGGGCCTGCCGCCTTAACGAGGACTACGGCGCCGGCTCGATCACGGCGCTCCCGATCATCGAGACACAGCTTGGCGACGTGTCGGCGTACGTGCCGACCAACGTGATCTCGATCACCGACGGCCAGATCTATGTCGAGCCGGACCTGTTCAACGCCGGCGTGCGGCCGGCCATGAACGCCGGCATCTCGGTGAGCCGCGTCGGTGGCTCGGCCCAGCGGCGGGCGATGCGCTCGGTGGCCGGCCGCCTCAAACTCGAGATGGCCCAGTACCAGGCGCTCGCCGCGTTCACTACTTTTGGGACATCGGACCTCGACGCCGCGACCCGCCGGCAGATCGAGCGTGGGCAGCGCGTGACCGAGATCCTCAAGCAGGGCCAGTTCCAGCCGCTCTCGATGGAGCAGCAGGTCACGATCTTCTTCATGGTGACCGCCGGCCACCTCGACGATGTCCCGGTAGCGAAGGTGCGCCAGTTCGAGGCCTCGTGGCACGAGTACGCGGCGGCGAACATCCCCGACGTCCTCAAGGGGATCGCCGAGACGAAGCAGCTGTCCGACGAGCAGCGCAAGAAGCTCGACGAGGCTGCGAAGGCGTTCAAGCAGACCGTGAAGCTCTGACATGGCGGCGACCTCGACCCGCGAGCTACGGCGCCGCATCCGCAGCGTCCGCAACACCGCGCAGATCACGAAGGCGATGCAGCTGATCGCGGCGTCGAAGATGCGCCGCGCCCAGGAGATGGTCCTCTCGGGGCGGCCCTACGCCGAGAAGATCTCGAACGTGCTGGCCGACCTCGCGGCGCAGCTGCGAACGCTCGAAGAGGCCGGCGCCGGGCCGGTCGTTCCGCTGCTCGAGCAACGGCCCGTCCAGAAGACGGCGATGGTGCTGATCACGCCGGACCGGGGCCTTTGCGGTGGCCTCGTCACGAGCATCAGCCGCACGGCTGCGGAGGCGTTCCGCACCGCCGGCGGGCCTGTCACCGTCATCTCGGTCGGCCGCAAGGGCCGGGCGTTCGTCGTCCGCGTCGGCGGCGACCTCAAGGCGGTGTTTACCGGCATCGGTGACCGGCCACGGCTCGAGGACACCCTCCAGATCTCGAACCTCGTCATCAAGGCGTTCGAGGAGCTCGAGGTCGACCGCGTCTGGCTCGTCTACGCGAAGTTCGAGTCGACCGCGGTCCAGACGCCGGTCGTCGAGACACTCATCCCGGTCGACCCCGCCGACCTCAAGGCCGGCGAGGCGGTCGGCTACATCTACGAGCCCGACGCGCCGACCGTACTGCAGCGGCTGCTTCCTCGCTACGTTCAGATGAACGTCTATCACGCCGTGCTCGAAGCGATCGCCAGCGAGCACTCGGCGCGCATGGTGGCGATGAAGAACGCGACCGACGCCGCAAACGAGCTGGTCGATGAGCTCAGGCTCGAGCTGAACAAGGCGCGGCAGGAGTCGATCACCTCGGAGATCCTCGACATCGTGGGAGGCGTGGCCGGCGTCCAGCGCTGACAGGCGGGCGCCCCAGGAGAGCGAAATGGCAACTGGCAAAGTGGTACAGGTCATCGGCACGGTGGTCGACGTGGAGTTCCCGTCCGACCTGCCCGGGATCTACAACGGCCTCGAGCTCACGCTCAATGGCGAAAAGCTCGTGCTCGAGGTAGAGCAGCACGTCGGCAACAACTGGGCGCGTTGCCTGGCTCTCGGGCCAACCGACGGCCTGGCACGCGGGACCGACGTCACCGACACCGGTCAGGCGGTCGCCGTGCCGGTCGGCCCTTCGACCCTCGGCCGGCTGTTCAACGTCGCCGGCGACCCCATCGACAACCTGGGGAAGGTCGATGCGAACGAGAAGTGGCCGATCCACCGGCCGCCGCCCTCGTTCGAGAAGCAGAGCCGCACGACCGAGATCCTCGAGACCGGCATCAAGGTCATCGACCTGATCACGCCGTTCAGCAAGGGCGGCAAGATCGGGGCCTACGGCGGCGCCGGGGTCGGCAAGACGGTCATCATCACCGAGCTGATCCGCAACATCGCCCAGGTGCACAAGGGCGTTTCGGTGTTCGCCGGGGTGGGCGAGCGCTCGCGTGAGGGGAACGACCTGCTCCGCGAGATGCACGAGTACGGCGTGATGAAGAACACCGTCATGGTGTTCGGCCAGATGAACGAGCCTCCGGGGACGCGGGCCCGGATCGCGCTGACTGGCCTGACGATGGCCGAGTACTTCCGGGACGTCGGCAAGCAGGACGTGCTGCTGTTCATCGACAACGTTTACCGGTACATCCTGGCGGGCATGGAGGTCTCGGCCCTGCTCGGCCGCATGCCGTCGGCGGTCGGCTACCAGCCCACGCTCGGCACCGAGATGGGCGACCTCGAGGAGCGGATCACCTCGACCACCGAGGGCTCGATCACGTCGTTCCAGGCCATCTACGTTCCGGCCGACGACTACTCCGACCCCGGCATCGTCACGACGTTCGGGCACCTGGACTCGGTGATCTCGCTCGAGCGGGCGCTGGCCGCGCAGGGGCTCTTCCCGGCGATGGACCCGCTGGCCTCCAACTCACGGATCCTCGAGCCGTCGGTCGTCGGCGAGGAGCACTACGCGGTCGCCCGTGAGGTCCAGCGTGTGCTGCAGCGCTATCGGGACCTCCAGGACGTCATCGCGATCCTGGGCGTCGAGGAGCTTTCCGACGACGACCGCATCACGGTCGCCCGCGCACGCAAGATCCAGCGGTTCCTGACCCAGCCGATGTTCGTGGCCGAGGCGTTCACCGGCACGCCCGGCAAGTACGTCTCGATCCCGGAGACGGTCCGCGGGTTCCGGGAGATCCTGGACGGCAAGCACGACGACCTGCCGGAGCAGGCCTTTTACATGGTCGGAGCGATCGAAGAGGCCCGGCAGAAGGCCGAGCAGCTCGCCGCGGGGACTCGGAGCTAGGGCCGTGGCGACCTTCCGCCTCGAGATCGTCTCCGCCGAGCGTGCGGTCTATGCCGACGACGTCGATGCACTGATCGCGCCAGGCACCGAAGGGCAGCTGACGGTTCTGCCGCACCATGCGCCGCTGCTGACGCAGCTCCAGCCCGGCGAGATCACCGTGCGCAAGGGAGGCCAGGAGACGGCGATGGCGGTGACCGGCGGCTTCCTGGAGGTGCTGGGGAACCACGCAGTGATCCTGGCCGACGCCGCCGAGCGGGCCGAGGAGATCGACGTCGATCGCGCCGAGGCCGCGATGAAGCGGGCGCAGGACGCGCTCGCGGGACACCCGCGCGAGCAGGAGCTGGAAGCGGCGCTGACGGCGTTCCGCCGGGCGCAGGTGCGGGTCGAGGTAGCGCGTCGGCGCCGGCGTGGTCTGCCGGGCCGCTAGCGAGAGGCCTGAACTAGCCCCGGCTGTTCTTGTTCTTCAGGTGGTAGGTCATCGACTGCAGCCCCAGCACGGGGTCGATGTTTGCCACCCGGACTGATGTGGGGACCTGGGCGGCTACCGGGGCGTAGTTCAGGATCGCCTTGATCCCGGCCTCGACGAGCCGGTCGATCACCGTCTGCGCGTGCTGGGCGGGCACGGCGACGATCCCGATGCGGATGTTGAGGCGGTGCACCTTGGCCGGGATGTCGGCGAGCGGGTCGACCTTGAGGTCGCCGACCTCGGTTCCGATCAGCGCCGAGTCGGCGTCGAACGCTGCGACGACCCTGAAGCCTTCCGGCTGGAACCCCGGGTAGCTGATGATCGCGCGGCCGAGCCGGCCGACGCCGACCAGGCAGGCGTTCCAGGTGCGGTCGAGGCCCAGGATGCGGCGGAGCTCGACGGAGAGCCGCCTCACGTTGTAGCCGCGCCCCTGCTTGCCGAACTTTCCGAAGTAGCTGAGGTCCTTGCGGATCTGGGCGGGCGTCATCTGGAGCCGGGCGGCAAGCTGCTCGGAGCTCACCATCTCGTTTCCCCGGCCCTCGAAAAAGGCGAGCACGCGGACGTAAAGTGGCAGGCGCTGGACGACGACCTCAGGGACGTCGGGGATCGTTGCGTCGGGCCGGCCAGCGACACGGGGACTCGACGTGGCCACGAACCGGACTGCCTCCGGGGCGCAGCCGGGAAAGCGGCCGGTCCGCGCCGTCCGTGATTTGTATCACAAGCGTATCTGGGACTCAACGGGGGCCGCGGCATGCACGTAGGCGTGTGCAGGATGACCCTGCACATCCCGCAGAACCGCTCGCTGAAGGGCAAGCGGCAGGTCGTGCATTCCCTGTGCGGCAGGCTCCGCAGCCGGTTCCAGGTCTCGGTCGCCGAGGTAGGCGATCAGGACCTGTGGCAGTCGGCGGTGATCGGAATCGTCACCGTCGACGGTGAACCGGCGCGCGCCTCGGCTGCCATCGACCGCGTGATCGAGTTCACCGAGACGAACTTCCCCGACGTCCAGGTCGTCGGCTGCGAGCGCGACGTCCTCGACCTCACGTGAAAACGAAGCGCCCCCGGGCTTTCGGCCGGGGGCGCTTCGCTCGTCAGCGTTTTCCGGTCTAGGCCGCCTTGGTGCCTGCCTCGGTCTTGCGGTTCTTCTCGTCGAGCCGGGAGCTGATCACGAAGCCGCACTGGAGGCACTCCAGGTAGTGGCCGTACATATCCCGCTCGAACTTGACATCGCCGCGGCACCGGGGGCACGCCTTCAGGTAAAGCATGTCGTTACCCCTTTCCCTTGTCCTGTCGACTTACGCCGTCTCGGTCACGACGGTTTTCGTTTGTGATGCCCGTTTCCACCGGACGGATTCAGGCGTCGAATTTCGTCACCAGCTTGACCGGCTAGATAATGTACTACGGTTTCGGACAGAATGGAACAGGACAATTGTTCAGAATTCGTAAAGATTTCGTTACAGCGCCGCCAGCTTTGGGCGCTGGTGCCAGACTCACCCGGATTGACACGGGCCGTATCAATAGGTACTCTACACCACGTATCACAGGAGTCACGGCGGCCTGCTGCGCTTCCACGCCGGAAAGCATGGCCTGCGCAGGGTTACCGCCGCGTTACGAAGGAGCTTCGTGAGCGCTGAGACGGGTCAGCAGCAGGAACTCGAAGCCGAGGTCGTCGCCGAGGCCGTAGAGCTCGGCGGGGTCTACATCATCAGCGTAGCCGCCCGGTTGCTGGAGATGCACCCGCAGACCCTTCGCAAGTACGAAAAGTTCGGTCTGATCCGGCCGTCGCGAACCGCCGGCGCCCTGCGTCTCTACTCCGAACGGGACCTGGCGCGTCTGCGGATCGTCCGCCGCCTGGTCGACGAGCTCGGCCTGAACCTGGCCGGCGTGCGCCTCGTGATGGAGGTCGTGTCGCAGATGGAGCAGGCGATCGAGGCGATCGAACGGGACGAGACGGCGAGTGGCACGCCGGGCGCACGCACCGCGCTCGCGCACATGCGCGCCACGCTCGAATATCTGCACGCGTAACAGGCGACGGACGGGGAGCGGGGGAGAGGAATTGGCCGAAGAGCAGGCAAGACGCGAGGGCGCTGACGTGTCCGGCGACGCCGCCGGGGCCGTGGGGCCGGAGTCGCAGGCACCGGCGGGATCGACGCCGGAGGGACAGGCCGTGGACGACGCCGAGGAGACGAGGCGCGAGCGCGACCAGTTCCGGGCGCTGGCGCAGCGCGTGCAGGCGGACTTCGTTAACTACCGCAAACGGGTCGACGGCGAACGCGAGGAGTACCGCCGGCAGGCGAACCGGGAGTTGCTGATCAGGCTGCTGCCGGTGCTCGACGGCCTCGACCTTGCTCTGCAGGAGCAGACAGCCCGCGAAATCGACCAGAAGTGGGTCGATGGCGTGAAGGCGGTGCGGCGGAGCCTCAACAGCGTACTCGCCCCGGAAGGCGTCGAAGGATTCGGAGCGGTGGGCGAGCATTTCGACCCCAGGCTGCACGAGGCGATAGCACGGGTGCCGTCGGCCGGCGCCGCGCCGGACACGGTCCTGAAGGTCCATCGCGCCGGATACCGGCTGCACGGCGACGTGATCCGCCCGGCGATGGTCGAGATCGCCGACCGGACCTGACACCAGACATCGAAGTACGCGCAAAGGAGACCTGCTGGGATGGCAAAAGCGATTGGGATCGACCTCGGAACGACCAACTCGGTCGCCGCGATCTGGGAGGCGGGCGAGGCCAGAGTCGTCGAGAACCGTGAGGGTCGGCGGCTGACGCCATCGGTCGTCGCGGTCAACGCCAAGACCGGCGAACGGTTCGTCGGCGAGCTGGCCAGGCGCCAGTCGATCACGAACCCGGAGAACACGATCTACTCCGTGAAACGGTTCATGGGGCGCCGGTTCGAGGACGCCCACGTTCAGCGCGACCAGAAGCTCGTCTCCTACAAGTTGACCCGTGCCGACAACGGCGACGCCTGGGTCGCCCTCAACGGGAAACCGACCTCGCCGCCCGAGGTCTCGGCGATGATCCTCCGGAAGATCAAGGAGGACTCCGAGGCCAAGCTCGGCCAGCCGGTCAACCGCGCGGTCATCACCGTTCCCGCCTACTTCAACGACAGCCAGCGGGAGGCGACCAAGGTCGCCGGGCAGATCGCGGGCCTCGAGGTGCTGCGGATCATTAACGAGCCGACCGCGTCGGCGCTGGCGTTCGGGCTCGATAAGAAGACCGACCAGTTGATTGCCGTATACGACCTGGGCGGCGGCACGTTCGACATCACGGTCCTGCAGCTCGGGGGGGGCGTCTTCGAGGTGAAGTCGACCAACGGGGACACGCACCTCGGCGGCGACGACTTCGACATGAGGGTCGTCAACTGGGCGGCCGATCAGTTCAAGTCCGAGAACGGCATCGACCTCCGCAGCGACCGCGCCGCCCTCCAGCGCCTGCGGGTCGAGGCCGAGCGGGCCAAGATCGAGCTGTCGACCGTGGCCCAGACGGAGTTGAACCTGCCGTTCATCACGGCCGACGCCACCGGGCCCAAGCACCTGTCGCTGACGCTCACGCGCTCGAAGCTGGAACAACTCGTGCAGGACCTGGTCGAGAAGACTGCCGATCCCTGCACCCAGGCGATCAAGGACGCCGGCGTCGCCGTGACGGATATCGGCGAGGTGATCCTGGTCGGCGGCATGACGCGGATGCCGGCCGTGATCGCCAAGGTAAAGCAGATCTTCGGCAAGGAGCCGAACAAGAGCGTCAACCCTGACGAGGCGGTCGCACTCGGAGCGGCGATCCAGGCGGGGGTGCTCGAGGGCGAGGTCAAGGACATCCTGCTCCTCGACGTCACTCCGCTCTCGCTGGGCATCGAGACCCTCGGCGGTGTGCGTACCGTGCTCATCCCGCGCAACACGACGATTCCGACCTCGAAGTCGGAGGTGTTCACGACCGCAGCCGACGGCCAGTCGCAGGTCGAGGTGCACGTCGTTCAGGGCGAGCGGCCGCTGGCGGCCGAAAACAAGTCGATCGGGCGGTTCAACCTCGACGGCATCCTGCCCGCGCCGCGGGGTGTGCCACAGATCGAGGTCAAGTTCGACATCGACGCCGACGGGATCGTGACGGTCACCGCGCGCGACCTCGGCACGAAGAAGGAGCAGCACATCACGATCTCCGGCCGCTCGGGGCTGAGCAAGTCGGACATCGAGCGGGCGGTCAAGGAGGCCGAAGAGCACGCCGACGAGGACAAGAGGAAGAAGGATGCGGTCGACGCCCGAAATGCGGGCGACAGCGCCGTCTACTCAGCCGAGAAGCTGCTCCGGGAGCAGGCCGACAAGGTGCCTGCCGACCTGAAGACGGAGATCGAGGCGCAGGTGAAGAAGGTCAAGGAGCTCGTCGCGAAGAAGGCCGATGACTCCACGGAGTTGGTCGCCGCGGTCGACGCCCTGCAGAGGGCGATCCAGAAGGTCGGGCAGGCCGTCTACGCGGCCGGCGGCGCGGGGCCAGCGGCGGGGGGCGGGGGCCCTTCAGCGGGCGATGCCGAAGGGGGTCAGCCGGGCGCCGGCGGTGCGCCGGGCGAGCCCGGGGGCAAGAAGCCCGACGATACCGTCGAGGGCGAGTTCCGGGAGGTCTAGCCCGGAACTCCCGCCCAGCGCGGGTGCTTCTGCGACCGCATCACGGCGATCCGCTTGATCACCTCGGGGTTGGCGAGGCCGTGCGGATGCTTGCCCGTCAGGACGAGAGCGACGTTCTCCGCCCAGCGCTGGGCGCCGGCCGCCGACGACACCGCCGACGAGCCTGCGAAGTGCGGGGTGATCAGCAGGTTCTCCGCCTTCAGCAGCGGGCTTTCGGCGTCGAGCGGCTCGACCTCGGTCACGTCGATCGCCGCAGCTGCGATCTTCTTCGCCCGTAGCGCGGCGGCGAGGGCCGCCTCGTCGACGACGGGTCCCCGCGAGGTGTTGATGAAGAAGGCGGTCGGCTTCATCCGGGCGAACGCGGCGTCGTTAAACATGTGGTGCGTCTCGGCCGAATGTGGCGTGTGCGTCGTGATGAAGTCCGACTGGCGAAGCAGGGTGTCGAAGTCGACCATCTGCACGCCAAAGATGTCGGCGGTCGTCTGCGGCACGTATGGGTCGTGCGAGAGGATCCGGGACGGTCCGAAGCCGCGGACCCTCGTTGCGAAGGCGCGGCCGATATTGCCGAAGCCGTTGATGCCGACGACGCCCCCTGCGATACGAACGAGCCGTCCGCGGATGCGGTCGAGGTCGGCGAACCGGTCCGACCACGCCCCCTGCTTGACCTCGGCGCTCAACTCCGGGATGCGCCTCGTCAGCGCCAGCAGCAGCGCCATCGCGTGGTCAGCGACCTCGGTCGTGTTCACGCCGGGGGTGTTGCACACCATGATCCCCAGCTCCGTGGCCGCATCGACGTCGATCGAGTCGTAGCCGACGCCGGCACGGGCGACGACCTTCACCTTTGGCAGGCCCTGGAGCACCTTCTTCGACGTCAGCGGGAGGCTCGTGATCATCAGCCCGTCGGCGTCCTTGCCCGCCTCGATAACCTGCTCCTCGGTCGTGCACGCCTTCTGCACGACCTCAAGGCCCGCCTTCTTCAGGGGCGCCATGATCGCTTCACCGAGATCACGCTTGAACGTCACGACGACTTTGAGTGCCAAGTTGCCCGCCTTTCGGCGGAACGATAGCACGGGCGGACGTGCTTCAATCCTCTAGAGGCCGAAGGTCGGGAACACGAGATCCCGCACGCCTTCGACGCTGCGCTCTGCGAAGGCGCGCACCTGCTCATGGATGCCGGCATCGATCGGCGGTTCCGGAGGATCGGCGAAGCTGTCCGGACCATCGGGGCCGTTGTAGCCGGCCGGCAGCGAGTCCGGCACGGCGGAGCCGCTCATCGCTGCGAAGGCCATGGCCCACCCCCGGGCGACCGCGCTCAGGTTGTAGCCGCCTCCGCCCATCGCGACCCACCGGCCGCACTCCGCGCCGAGCTCCGCCAGCTTTGCGACGGTCGCCGCGAACCCCTGCGTCGTCAAACGCAGGTGCGTGATGGGATCGCCGGTGTGGGTGTCGATCCCGAGCTGCGTGAAGATTGCGTCGGGCTGATACCGGCGAACGAGCGGCGGCACGACCGAGTCGAACGCGTAGGAGTAGATCTCGTCGTCGGTGTAGGGGGCGAGCGGGACGTTCACGGAGTAGCCGAGACCACTGCCGACGCCGGTTTCGGACACGTCGCCGGTGCCCGGGAACAGGAACCGCCCGCTCTCGTGCAGCGAGATCGTGAGCACCCGGGCCGTGTCGTAGAAGGCGTACTGGACGCCATCGCCGTGGTGGCAATCGATGTCGATGTACGCGACGCGCATGCCCTTCTCGAGCATTCGCTTGATGGCGAGCACGGGGTCGTTGAACACGCAGAAGCCGGACGCTCGGCCCGGCAGGGCGTGGTGGAGCCCGCCGGCGGGGTTGAACGCGACGTCGCAGGCGCCCGACGCGACCAGCTCTGCGGCGACCATCGTGCCGCCGGCAGCGAGCGTATGGGCGGCATACATGCCAGGGTAGACAGGGTTGTCGCCAGGCCCAAAGCCGCGGGCGATCTCATCGGCGAAGTTGCCGCCTTCCCCGATGTGGCGTACCACGTCGACGTACTCGCGCTCGTGAAACAGGTAGAGCTCGTCGTCGGTGGCCGGCCGCGGCTCGACCACGGCGACTCCCGGTGCATCGAGGAACCCCGTCAGACGAGCAAGCTCGTAGGCGTAGCGGAGCCGGACCGGCTTCATCGGATGCGAATCGCCGTAGGAATGATCTGCGAGCGCGTCGGCGTAAACATAGGTTGCACGCCGCGGCCCGCGGGTGGGCTGTGTCAACGCGCTGCCACGCGTCTGCGACGTAGCGCGACGTAGCCGAAGACCCCTGCCGCGATCAGTACGAGTGTAGCGACGACCGGAACGGCCAGAGCGACGGGGGCTCGAGCCGGCGCCGGAGCGGCGGTAGGCGAGGCATTCCCTGCCTCGGTCGGTGCCGCCGCGGCATCGATCGTTGCGTCGCCCGCGGGCGGGGAGACCGGGCCGTCGCCGGTGGCGGTCGCGTCGGCCGAGGGCTCGGCGGCCGTCGCCCCACCAGGCACTGCCGGCTCGATCGCCCTGGCCCCGACGTCCAGCCGCCACGCAGCTTCCAGCCCTTCGAGAGTGATGCCGTAAGCGGCCGGGACCGCCTCGGCCGGCAACACGCCTCGTCGCATCGACGCCACGAGTGCCCGCATCGGCCCGCCGCCGTGACGCTCGATCAGGTAGCCGACGAAGTTGCCCGACTGCGGGTAGAAGACGTCGATCTGCTCGGGCCTGCCGGGGATCGAGTTCATTGCCCGCAGCGACAGCAGCGAGTCGCCTCGGATCGCCCTCTGCAGCTGTGTCAGCGACGTGGCGCGAGAGCCGGTCTCGAAGTACACGGCCAGCCCCTCGTTCAACCAGGCAGGTCGCTTGGCGGTCGGCGCGTTCGTGGCGCTGCCGAAGATGAGGTGAGTCAGCTCGTGGGTGACTCCTGCGACCCCCGCGTGGTCGAGCACGAGAAGGCCGTACTGCTCGTAGGCGAAGCCGCCGAACACATGGCCGTCGGACGCCGCCTGGCTGACGAACGGGAACGCCCGGCGCGCCTCGGCGTTCGAGTTGAAGAGCACGGCCCGGTACGGCCCCCCGCCGCCCCCGGCGCCGATCGTCGATTCGATCGACGGTGCGCGGGCCCCTACCGCCTCGAGCAGGCCGTCGATGGTCGCCTGCGGGCGGTCGTGATAGATCACGGTCAGGTTGTCCTTCGTCCGACGCTTCCAGTCGAAGGCGGGGTCGAGGTACTCGACCGTCGCCGGCTCGGTCTCGTAGCGATTGCCGCTCGCATCGGTCACTTCGTACCGGACCTCGAACACCACGCCCGGCGGGTAGTAGAACGGCGACGACGTCTGGATCGTGAGGTTGGTCGTTACGTCGCGGCCGGGCGTGAACCCGGGGTATCCGTAGGTCGTGATCGTCCGGGTCCCCTGCGGCTGGAAGTAGCTCTTGATCGAGGTTATCTCGGCGGCCGAGTTCTGCAGCCGGGCCGTCAGGTCGATCCCCCGGCCGAAGCGGACGGTCGCCGTTTGCGACACGAGGCGGACCGGCGACGGAGCGGCAGGCATCGGCGACTGCGCGGAGGCGGTCGGGGCGGATCCGGCGAGGGAGGCGGCGACGACGAGCCCGGGCGCCACGAATAGCGCGGTGAGCGCGAGCAAGCTGCGGCGCATGCGGGACAACTGTGGGGCGGTCAGATGCCGGCGATCCGGAGGGACCCGTGGGCCCGGTATATCCGGTTGATGTTGATCAGCAGTGCGGTCGCGGCCTCCAGGTAGCGGGCGCACTCGAGAGGCCCGGCATCGACCGCCCGGAGGCCCGGTATCTTCCCGGCGAGTTGCATCACGTCACGCTTGGCGTCGGGGTCGTCGCCGCACACGAGGGCGTCGGTGTCCATGCGATTAGCAGGCCGAAGCAGGTCGCGGGCCGGCAGCGTGTGGAAGCCCGCCACCCAGCGCGCCGTCGGGACCATGGCCGCGGCCTCCTCGGCCGCCGATCCACTGTTCGGGGGGGTCGCCCGGGCACGCCCATCGACGAAAGCGAGCGGCGCCACCACGCTGACCATGACCTTGCCGGCGAGGTCCTGTCCAAGCTCGCGCAGCAGTGCTGCCTGTCCCGCATATGGCACGGCGAGCACGATCAGCCCGCACTGGCGGGCGCATTCCGCGTTGGTAGCGCCCTCGACCCGGCCGCCGGCGCCTGCCAGGACCGGCGCGAGCGAATCGGCAGCGTCACGGCCCCGTCCGGCGTCGCGCGACCCGAGCACGACACGCTCGCCGGCGAATGCGAACCGCAGCCCCAGGCCCCGCCCCTCGGGGCCGGTCCCGCCCAGGATTCCGATCGGCGTCCCGCCGTTCAACTCAGCTTTGACAACCCCCTTCTGGCATCGTAGCATCCGCCCTCTATGCGCTACTTCCAGGTCATGCTCTCGGCGGCCGACTCGCATCTCGCGGTGGAGGCTGTCCCCGGGACGCTCGTCGATCTCACAGCCGTCTCGCCTCACGCCCGGACCGTGTTCGACCTGCTGTCGGCCGCCTCGCTGTCGGGCGGGGCGGTCGATGCGATCGCCAGCGCACTGGTCGACCGCGGCGGGCGCCCGATGACGTCGTTAGGGGATTTGGAGCGCAACTCGGCGCGCCCGGGCGCGTTCCCGCGCCTGGCCGTTCCGCTCGTTCCGCAGGAGATCTGGGCCGTCGGCGTCACATATCAGGACAGCATGCGCGAGCGCCAGGCCGAGAGTAAGTCGCCCGACATCTACGCCCGCGTGTACGTCGCCGACCGGCCCGAGGTGTTCTTCAAGGGCGCCCCGCGGGTCCTCGCCCAGCCGTACGGCGAGGTCGGCATCCGGTCGGACTCGGCCTGGAACGTGCCGGAGCCCGAGCTCGCATTCGTGCTGTACGACGGCAGAATCGCCGGCTATACCTGCGGAAACGACATGAGCAGCCGGACGATCGAGGGCGAGAACCCGCTCTACCTGCCGCAGGCGAAGATCTACGACCGCTCGTGCGCCATCGGCCCGTGCTTCGTGACGGCGGGCTCGATCGGCAACGCCCAGGACCTCGATGTCACGTTGGTCATCTCGCGCGGCGGCAAGCAGGCCTTCAGGGGAGCGACCAATACCGGCAAGATGCGTCGTGACTGCGCCTACCTGGCGGACTGGCTGCAGCGCCACAACCGGGTGCCCGACGGGACGACCGTCTGCACGGGTACCGGCACCATCCCGCCGCCCGACTTCACCCTCAATCAGGGCGACGTGGTCGAGATCACCATCGAGAAGATCGGGACGCTCACCAACACGGTCGTCGTTGTCTGACGTCGCCGGGGCTCCGGTCCGCGGTAACAGCCCTCACTCGAGCGGCGAGTCGGTAAAGGACGCCGCCGCCCGCATTCGCGCCAACGTCCAGAAGGTGGTCGTCGGCAAGGGGGACGCGGTCGACCTGGCCCTGGTCGCGCTCCTGTGTCACGGACACGTGCTCATTGAGGACGTGCCCGGCATCGGCAAGACGACCCTCGCAAAGGCGCTCGCCCGATCGATCGACTGCGAGTTCCGGCGGATCCAGTTCACACCCGACCTGATGCCGGCCGACATACTCGGTGTCAACGTCTTCAACATGAAGTCCAGCGAGTTCGAGTTTCGCTCCGGGCCCGTCTTCACCCAGGTGCTCCTTGCCGACGAGCTGAACCGCGCGACGCCGCGGACGCAGAGCGCCCTTCTGGAGGCGATGCAGGAGCGGCAGGCGACCATCGACGGGCGCACACGAGCGCTGCCCGAGCCGTTCCTGGTGCTGGCGACCCTGAACCCGATCGAGATGGAGGGCACATTCCCCCTGCCCGAGGGTCAGCTCGACCGCTTCATGTTGCGGGTGCGGCTGGGCTACCCGACGCACTCCGAAGAGTCGGAGATCCTGATGCGGTTCCAGCACGTGGCGCCGGGTGCGCTCCCGCTCAACCCGGTCGTGACCACCACCCAGCTGGCGGCCCTTCAGGAAGCGGTCACGCAGGTCCGGGTCGACGACACGCTGCGGGACTATCTCCTCCACATAGCCGAGCAGACCCGCAAGAGCGACGAGCTCGAGCTGGGCGCCAGCCCGCGGGCATCGCTGGCTCTCTTCAAGGGATCGCAGGCCCTGGCGGCCATCTCGGGCCGGAGCTACGTCCTGCCCGACGACATCAAGCGGCTCGCCGGCCCGGTGCTCGCGCACCGCCTGATCCCGGGCTCGCAGGCCAGGCTCCGCGGGCGCCGCCCGGCCCAGATCCTCGAAGACATCGTCCGGGGCGTCCCGGTGCCCATCCAGCGGCAGGGCTAACCCGCAGGCCATCCGCACGACGGTGCCATGGAGCGCCTGACGCGCGACCGCATCCGGGGGCCCTGGGGCTGGTGGGCGCCGCCTCCAGGCCTGCTGCGCCGCGTGGCGACGAGGTCGGACCTGCTCGCCGACCTCTGGGGCGAGATCTGGTCCCTCCTCCTGCTCATCGTCGTCATCGCCGGCATCCTCGCTCATGCCCCGCTCGTCGTCGCCCTCGGAGCGATGGCTTCCCTCGTGGCGCTGTTCGCACGCGCCTGGGCGAAGATTTCGCTCGAAGAGGTCGAGTACAGGCGGGAGACGAGCGTCGACCGGCTCTTCGCCGGCGAGGAGTTCGACCTGTCGCTCACGGTCGCAAACAAGAAGCCGCTCCCTCTGCCGTGGATCCGGATCACCGATGCGATCCCGGTCGAGCTGGCCGTCGAAGGGGCCAGCCTGACCCTCGAGGACCGGGCCGACGCCCGGATCCTCTCGCGCACTTTGAGCGTCAGCTGGTACGAGCGGATGCGGGTGCGGTACCGGGTGCGGGCGGAGAAGCGGGGGTACCTCGTGTTCGGTCCGGCGAGGCTCGACAGCGGCGACCTGTTCGGGCTGTTCCGGTCGACCCGCGAGGCGAAGCGGCACGACGCCGTGATCGTCTACCCGAGGCCGGTCCCGATGCCCGACTTTGAGATCCCTACGCCCCGGCCGATCGGCGATGCCCGCAGCCGCGTGCGGCTGTGGGAGGACGCGACCCGCCCCGCCGGGTTGCGCGAGTACACGAGTGGCGACTCGATGAGGCGGGTCGACTGGAAGGCGACGGCGCGGCGCGGCGAGTTGCTCGTGCGCACCTACGACCACCGCGTCGCGCAGTCGGTCGTGATCGCGGTCGATGTCGACACGAGCGAGAAGCCGTGGGAGGGGTACTCGCCGCAGCTGCTCGAGCGGGTCGTCACGGCCAGCGCGTCTGTCACGGTGCGGTTGACCGACCTCGGCCACCGGGTCGGGCTGGTCAGCAACGCGATCCCGCTGGCCGAGACCGCCCGCATGGTGATCCCGCCCGGCGCCGACCCGGGGCGCGTAGCGACCATTCTCGAGTCACTGGCGATGGTGCGCCCCATCTCGATGAGCCGGATCGAGAGGGTGCTCGAGGCCGAGCGCGCCGCCATCCCGTACGGCGCAGCGCTGGCGGTCGTGACGCCGATGTTCGCCGACGGCCTCCGTGCGTCGTGTGAGCGCCTCGCGGCGCGCGGGCACCCGATCGTCGTCCTCTACGTCGGCGACGGCACTCCGCCGGCCCCGACACGCGACATCGCGGTGGTCGCCGACGGCGAGCGCTTCGACCCGCCTCCCGCCGCCGCAAAGCCGGCGAAGGACAGGGGACGGCCGTGACCACCGCAAAGGACCGGGCGCTCTACGCGGCCCTCATGGTCGCCGAGTCGGCCTGGCTCTATGTCGCCTTCGCGCTTGCAGGCCTCGTGCTCCAGATCGGTGGCTCGCCGCTCTCATGGCTGACGGTCACTGTGATCCTCGCCGGCGCCATGCTGGTAGGCTGGCTCGCCCTCGGGCTCAAGGGCGACTTTGCGACGCTGGCCGCGCTCCAGGGCGGCGTCGGCCTGGCGGTCGTCTACACGGCGGTCGCCGCGCGTACCGGCGACGGCATCCCGGGCCTGCAATGGACCTGGGTGGCCGATCTGGTGCGCGGTGGCATGGACGGCAAGGCGGTCGTGACCGCGGTGGCTGCAGCGCTGGCGTCGATCCTGCTGTGGCGCCGCGGCATCGGCATGGTGACCGACGACCCCGCGTCCGACAAGCTTCGCCGTACGTTCCGCATCGGCGTGATGGTGATCGCGGTCGCCCTGATCGTGCAGATAGGCGCTGACCGTGACATCGGGGCCCACAACGTCCTGTTCCCGTTCTTTGCGGCGGCGCTCGCCGGGATGGCCTTCGGGCAGGTCGCCGACTCGGCCGGCAGGGCGGGGGTGGCCCTGTGGACCCGGACGATCACGGTGGTAGTCGGCGCCGTCCTGGCAGCTGGCGTGTTGCTGGGGCTCGCCGGCAGCGCATATGGCGCGGGGCCCCTTCGCGTGCTGGGTACCGGCGCGGCCCACGTGCGCGACGCTCTGCTCTGGCTGATCAGCCTGCCGCTGCGCTGGATCGTCGCCGGGATCTTCGGCTTCATGCGATGGCTGCGCGGCCTGCTCGGCAACGCCGAGCCGGTCCGGATCGAGACTCCGGCATCGCCGTTCGGCACTGACCCCAACGCGCTCGCCGAGGGCGGGCGGGCGACCGGCGCCGGGATCGTCGACGCCATCATGAACGTGGTCCAGTACCCGACGATGCTCCTGATCGTCGTCGCCATCCTCTACGTCCTCATGCTGGCGTTCCGCCGCTGGCGGCGTGCCCAGACCGACGACCAGGAGGTCGACCGCGAGTCGATCCGGGGCGACGCCGATCCCGGACGGGACCTCGCGGCGCTGCTGGCGAGGCTGGTCCCGTGGCGCGGGCCCGGGCGTCGCTCATCGAAGGAGGTCTGGCACTACCCGCAGGGCCAGCCCGGCATCTCCGAGGTGTTCCGCCTGTATTTCGACTACCTGTCGGCCGGGCTGGAACGGGGGATGCGCCTCGACCGCTTCCGGACCCCGAACGAGCTGATCGGAGCGCTGTCGGAGTCGCTGCCAGGCGCCCCCGTCGAGCTCATGACCGACCGGTTCAACGCCGCCTGCTACGGCCACGAGCCGACCGGCGCCGATACGCTCGCGAGCCTGGCCGCCGGGCTCCAGTCGGCCCTCGAGCACAGGCCCGCCACGGCGCCTGCATAGCGCTCGCCGGCCGCGCCGGGCCGGGATCCCGCGGCGCTATTTGCGCGGGCGCGTGGGGCGACGCCCCTGCGCGGGCCGCCTGGGACCGATCAGCGAAGGCGGAAACGGCGGCTTCGGCTCGGGCACGCTGATCACCCGCAACAGGTTCGTATGCCCGGGGACGCCGATCGGCATGCCGACCAGCGCCGCGATGTAGTCGCCGTCCTTCGCAAGCCCCGTCTTCCTGGCGGCGCGGGCGGCCTCGAAGAACATCCACTGGACGCTGTTCAGCTTGGGCGCCTCCAGCGACGTCACTCCCCACCTCAGGGCCAGCCTGCGGCCGGCGGCATGGTCGCGGTAGAGGGCCAGGATCGGCACGCTGGGCCTGAACGCAGACACACGTGCCGCGGTCGATCCCGATTCGGTGAAGGCGACGATCGCGGTCGCCTTGATCTCCGATGCCGTCCAGCACGCCGAGTAGGCGATCGCCTCGTCGACGTGCTGGTTGATCCTGGCCGCCCGCCGCCTCACGAGGGCGTCGTGGTCGAGCAGCTTCTCGGCCTCACGCGCGGTCTCGGCCATCACCGTGGTCGCCTCGACCGGGTGCTTGCCGATCGACGTCTCCGCCGAGAGCATCACGGCGTCGGACCCGTCCAGGATCGCGTTCGCAATGTCGGCGACCTCGGCCCGGGTGGGGCTCGCGGCGTGCACCATGGACTCGAGCATCTGCGTCGCCGTGATCACCACCTTGCCGAGCTCGTTCGAACGGCGAATCAGCCGTTTCTGCACGCCCGGCAACGTGGCGTACGGCATTTGCACGCCGAGGTCGCCCCTCGCCACCATGACGCCATCGGTCGCCTCGAGGATGGCGTCCATGTCCTCGACCGCCTGCTTCAGCTCGACCTTCGCGATCAGCTGTGCGTCGAGGCCCCGCTCCCGTATGTACGCCCTTGCCTTGACGATGTCGTCGGCGGTGCGCACGTAGGAAACGCCCACGAAGTCGACCTGCTGCTCGATCGAGAAGTCGAGAGCGGCCCGGGTCTCGTCGGTGATGTACGGCAGGTTCGAGATCCGGCCCGGCGCGGCGACCGCCTTCCGTGTCTTCATCACGCCGCCTGACACGACGCGGCACCGTACCTCGCCGCCCCTGATCGAGTCGACGACCAGCGTGATGGCACCGTCGTCGACCAGGATCTCGTCGCCGGCGGCCACATCGCGGTCGAGGCCCTCCGGGAGCACCGGCGCACGGCCCGGGCCCGCGGAATCGCCACCGCCCGTGAGCGTGAAGCGAGACCCATCGTCGACCTGGATCCCCTGGTCCGGCAGGATGCCCAGACGGTATTTCGGCCCCGGCAGGTCGGTGAGGATCGCGATGGGGAGCCCCCGCTCACCGGCCACTTGCCGGACGTTTGCGATCGTCTCCCGGTGAACCTGGTGCGTCGAGTGCGACAGGTTGATGCGGGCGACCGACATCCCCGCCTCGATCAGCTTTGCGATGACGGCGGTCGAGGAGCTCGCCGGGCCGAGCGTGCAGACGATCCGGGTGCGGGGTTTCTTGAGGATGTAGGGCGGAAGATAGTAGTCGACCACCGCGCTATCTTCTCGCCGGGCGGCGCGAAACGGCAAGCGTGTTAGACTCCAGCGTATCCCCCCGGCAGTTCCGCAGGCCACCAGGCAGACTGATTCCTCGACTTGACTTCCGCAAAGAACCTCCTTGACCTTCAGGAGTTCGACCACCGTCTGGCCGAGCAACGGGACGCGTATCGAAAGATGGCGGTCGAGCTGAAGGCGGAAGCCGGCCTCCCGGGCCTTCGTGGCGAGGCCGAGACGGCCAGAGTCAAGACGCTCGAGGCCAGGGTCCAGCACTCCCGGCTGCTGAACGAGGTCTCGGCGTTGCGGGAACGCCTGCAGCAGATCGAGACCCGGCTCTACTCGGGCACGATCACGAACATGCGGGAGCTGACCGCGCTCCAGGAAGAGCAGAACACTGCCAAGCGGAACCTCGCGCAGGCCGAGGAATCGGTCGGCCCGGCGGCGACCGCGTCCCAGGAAGCCAACCAGGCGTACGAGGAGAAGCGGACCGATCTGGCGAAGCGCGAGGACGAATGGAAGGCCCGTGAGGCGACCCTGAAGTCCGAGAGCCAGGCCCTGGCGCGTGCCTATAAGAGGATGGAGCGCGACCGGAACGCCACGGCCGCGCGCGTGAAGCCCGAAGACCTGGCCGTCTACGACTCGATCCTCAAGCGCAAGGAAGGCCTCGCCGTTGTTCGAGTCGAGCGCGGCATCTGCCAGTGCCCGAGGCGTCTGAAGCTGCCGCTGCGGGAGACAGCAAAGCTGAAGGACACCGAGGCGCTCGTTACCTGCAGCAGCTGCGGCCGGATACTCCTGGCCACCTGAACTCGTGAGGGCGGTCGGCTACATCCGGCCGTCCGCGGCCGCAGTCCCGGAAGCCCGGGGCGGCGGGGACGCCCAAGCCCGGTTCGAACAGTACTGCCGGGACCGCGGCCACGAACTCGAGGCCGTGCTCACCCCGGAACCGACCGGTGGCGGGCAGCCGGCTTCCGACGCCGACCAGTTTGCGGGCCTGGCCACCCGGTGCGACGACCCGGCGGTTGCACCCGGGATCGTGCTCGTGCCCGACAGCACACACCTGGCCGGCGACCTCGACACGTTCGTCGACCGTGTCCTCTGGCTGGAGGAGCGGGGCATCGAGGTCAGATGCACCAGCTCGCCGCTGGCGGACCCGCTCGAGAACGGATTGAAGCTGCTCTCGCCTGCGCCCGGTGTCAGCGAGCGTGCGACGCGGGTCCGCGAGGCGGTCGCAGCCAAGGCAGCGCGCGGTGAGGTGCTCGGCAGGACGCCGTACGGGTACCGCAAAGGACTCGACGGCCTGCTGGAGCCGGTCGATGCCGAGGCACGCATCGTGCGCGAGATCTTCGATCTCTACACGCGCGGCCCGGGCGACGGAAGCGGTCCGCTGGGCCTTCGCCGCATCGCATCGCTTCTCAATTCGAGGGGCACGACCACACGGGCCGGAGGGCTGTGGAGCACCGTCAGCCTCGCCGGACTCCTCAGGAATCCGGTGTATACCGGCTCGTACCGACGACGGTCCGTGAAGATCGCCGGCAACCACGCTCCGATCATCGACAGCGTCATGTTTCATCGAACACAGGAGGCGGTTGCGCGACGTCAGCCGCGACGCCGCCATAGGACCCGAGAACCGTACCTGCTCGCGGGCCTGGCGTTCTGCTCGGGCTGCGGGAGAGCACTCCACGGCTTGCTGAGGCAGCGCAGCTGGCGGCGGGCCGACGGCGGACAGGTCACCCGGACATACCGGTACTACGAGTGCCCGTCGAGACCGCAGAGTGGCGCCATGCGGGATGCCCACGCGAGCTGGCGCGCGGAGGAGCTCGAGCGCGCGGTGCTGGAGCGGGCAGGCGAGGGCAGGGCCGGGCACCGCGCCACGGTGCCGGCGCGCCAGGAAAGGGCCGGAGTCGATGAGGCGGTCAGGAGCCTGCGGGCCGCGATCCGTAGGGTGGCGGCGGGGACCGGCCAAACCGCCGAGTTTACGCAGGCCCGCACGCGGTTGAGGCGAGCACGCGCCGCGGCGTCGGCAACGGCCGGCGAGGAGATTAGCGTCGAAGAGGCGGTCGCGACGACTTCGTCTTCAGATCGTGACCTGGCTCACAGGGCCGTGCGGGCGCTGGTCGAAGCTGTCCGGGCGGGGCCGGCCGGAACGATCGAGGTGAAGCTGCGCGAGGTACAATCGAAGTGACAAGGCGGACGGGCGGCCGCTCCGGGAATACCGGAGAGGAAAGTCCGAGCACCACCGGGCAGGATGCCCGCTAACGGCGGGGCGGGGTGACCCGACGGACAGTGCAACAGAAAGCACACCGTCCCCGCGGGCCGGCGAGAGCCGGCCCACCGGGACAAGGTTGAAAAGGTGAGGTAAGAGCTCACCGTCCCGATGGCGACATCGGGAGCAAGGCAAACCCCATCCGGTGCAAGGCCTAATAGGGGGACGCAGGAGCCCGGCCAGTCCCCGGGTTGGCCGCTAGAGTCCAGGCGCAAGCCGCGACCCAGATGGATGGCCGCCTAAAACAGAACTCGGCTTACGGTCTGCCTTGTCGACACGGTGAGGGCCGTCCCGGAACACGGGGCGGCCCTTTCCACTCATGCCACGGAACCGACGAAATCGCGCCGTTGACGATGTATAATGCATACATCGTGAAGCGCACACAGATATATCTCGACGACTCACAGGACTCGCGGCTCGCGAAACGGGCGGCCGCCGCAGGCAAGACGAAGTCCTCGCTGATCCGAGAGGCAGTCGAGGCCTACCTGATCGCGGCCAGCGCACCGGACGAGCAGCTGGCCCGCCTGCGAGAGGCGGTCGAAGAACTCAGGCGGTCTCCGCTGACGATGGAGGACGGCAAGTCGTACGTAGAGCGGATCAGGGCCATCGACCGGCGGCGCCAGATCGAGCTCGATAGCCAGCGTAGTTGAGCGTCCTGCTGGATACGTCAGTCGTGATCGACATCCTGCGTGGGGCCCCGCAGGCGCTCGACTACGCCGGGAGCCTGCACCGTGTCCCCGGTTGCTCCGAGATGACCCGTGTTGAGGTCATGAGGGGCGTTCGCAGCGCGGAACGACGGAGGACGGAGCGCTTCTTTGGTGTCGTGCGCTGGATCGAGCTCGACGAGGCAATCAGCCGCCGGGCAGGTGACCTGGGTCGGAGGTTTCGGAGGACCCATCCGGGCCTCGCGGCTGCTGATCTGGTGATCGCCGCCACGGCGCTGGAGTCCGGGCTCGACATCGCGACACGCAACGTCCGCCACTTCCCCATGTTTCCGCGCCTGGCTCCGCCGTACTGACGGCGCGTCGGGCCAGGCTAACGGGGCGACTGCCCGCGCTTGGCCCAGTCCACCTTCTCGAACATCTGCAGCCCGGGGTCCTGGACCACGCCGTCGACGATACGCGGCGGGTGCGCCCGGATGAACTCCTCGTTCAGATCGACTCCCCAGCCCGGCCGGTCGGGGACGCGGAACTCGCCGTCGACCACCTCCGGGTAGTTCGACCCGGCCTGCTTGATGCTCTCGTCGGCGAAGTCGTTGAAGTGCTCGAGGATCTTGCCGTTGCGAAGCGTCAGGCACAGGTGCAGGGCGGCCATCGTCGACACGATCCCGCCGACGTTGTGCGGAGCGGTCATCACTGAGTGCATCTCGGCGGTCGACGCGATCTTCTTCGTCTCGAGAATCCCGCCGCACTGCGTGATGTCGGGCTGAACGATGTCGACCGCGCCGAGTGCGAACAGCTCGCGGAACTCGGGGGCGCCGTAGAGACGCTCGCCGGTTGCGATCGGGAGCGGCGTGTGCTGGCGCACGGAGCGAAGGGCAGGCAGGTCGCCGGGCCGCGTCGGCTCCTCGATCCACGCCGGCGCGAACCGCTCGACCGCCAGCGCGATCTCGCGGGCCTGGTGAGGCGAAAACCTGCCGTGCATCTCCAGCATGATCTGGGCGCGGTCCTTGGTCACAGAGTGCACCGCTTCGATGAGTCCCAGCGACCGGTGGAACTCCTCGCGGGTGAGCTCGAGGTCGCCGGCGCCGAACGGGTCGAACTTCATCGCGCGATACCCGCGCGCGATCACGCGCTTCGCCGCAAGGGCGAAGTCCTCAGGCTTGCGCTCGACCGTGTACCAGCCGTTCGCGTACGCGGGCATCGAGTTCCGCACCTTGCCGCCCAGCAGGCGGTATACCGGCTCGCCGCAGGCCTTCCCGATGATGTCCCAGCACGCCATCTCGACCAGCGCGAGCCCGGTATGCACGATCTCGCCGGGCTTGCCAAAGTCGAACAGCGTCATGCGTCGATACAGCGCCTCGATGTCGAACGGGTCGAAGCCGACGACGTGCCGCCGTGCGTCCTTCAGGTACTCGAGGACCGTGTGCGTTTTGCTGAGGACACGCGCCTCGCCGACCCCGGTCAGTCCTTCGTCGGTTTCCAACACGAGATACGTCAGGTTGCGCCAGGGCGTGCCCAGCACGAGGGTGCGGAAACCCGAGATCTTCATCGGACCGCGGCCAGGCCGCCTACTTTTCGAACCGGGACATCTTCGATTCGAACGCGGTGTGGACGTCGAGTAGCGCCGACTTGCCCTCCGCGTTCAGCTGCTGTGCCTTCTTGAGCGCCGGCACGATTTCGGCGGGCTTCGTGACCTTGATGCCGACCGCGCCCAGACCTTCTGCGATCCTGGCGTAGTCGCCCGTCATCTTCGACGTCCCGTAGACCTCGAGCGCCACTGGGAGCGCGCGGTCGTACCCGCCCATGCCCCCGTTGTTAAGGACCACGGTCGTGATCGGTGCGCCGGCCCGGACCGAGGTCTCCAGGTCGAGCCCCGACATGCCGAAGGCGCCATCGCCCATGAAGTTCAGGCAGAAGCGGTCGGGGTGGGCGAGCTTGGTGCCGATCATGAGCGGCAGGCCGTAGCCGAGGTGGGTCGTCTTGCCCCAGCCGATGTAGCTGTGCGGCACGGTGGCCGTGTAGAACGGCATGATCTGGTCGCGCGGGTGGCCGGCGTCGTGCGTGACGACGCTCTTCTCGCGGTCGAGGGTGTTGTTGATGTCCCAGAGCAGCCGGTAGGGGCTGATCGGGGACTGGTCGGAGGTCAGGAGCGGCGCCCACTCCTTCAGCCAGGCATCCTTCGCCTTCTTCACCTCCGGGGCGACCTTCGACGGCAGAGGCTTGCGGCCGTCGGTCCCACGGGCAGCCTTGACCTCCTCGATCAGGTCTCTCAACACGAGCTTGGCATCGCCCGGCAGTCCGACGTCGACCGACTGGTCCTTGTTGATGTCCTCGATCGACTGCACCGAGTGGATGATGACCTTGCCCGGCGGGATGTCGAGGCCGTACTGCGTGCGGGTAAGGCTGGAGCCGATCGCGAAGAGGACGTCGCTCGTCTGCAGCCAGTCCCACACGGCGCGGGAGCAGGTCCGGTTCGCGGCGCCGAGCGCGAGCGGGTGGCGCTCGTCGATCGCGCTCTTCCCCGGCATGGTCGTGAGAACGGGAATGTCGGTTAGCTCGGCGAACTGGGTGAGCTCCTTCGAAGCGTCCGAGTACAGCACGCCCTGGCCGGCCCAGATGAGCGGCTTCTTCGCGCCGAGCAGCAGCTTCACGGCGTCCTTGACCTCGCCCGCCGACGGCCGCTGCATCGACGCCTTTGGCGAGTGATAGTTCATCGCGGCGTCGGGCACCTGCTGCGCGCAGACGTCGCCAGTCATCTCGACCAGCACGGGTCCCGGCCTGCCGTTCCGAAGGGCGTGGAACGCGCGCCGCATGATGCTCGAGACCTGGTCGATGCGGTTGATCGCCTCGGCCGACTTGGTGATCCACTGGTAGTTGCGGACCGCCGAGAAGACCGGCCGGATTCCGACGCGGTCGAGGCCCAGGCCGGTCGGGAGCAGCAACACCGGGACGTTGTCCGCCCACGCCTGCGCGATGGCGCCCATGGAGTTCTCGGAGCCCGGGCCGCCCTGCATGCAGAAGACGCCGAACTTCTTGCCGTTCATCATCCGGCTGTAGGCGTCGGCCGCCATGATCCCGCCGCGCTCATGGCGGAAGAGGATCGGGCGTATGCCCTCTTTGGCGGCGGCCTCGATCAGCGGGTTGGCCGGATAGCAGGCAAGCCACTCGACGCCTTCCAGCTTGAGTATGCGGGCGACGGCCTCGATGCCGTTCATAAACTCCTCCAGGTAGCCTCGGTCGCGACGCCGAAATATACAGGTCGATGGTGGATTGCGATACTACGCTATACTGCGGCTTCGCTGGCGTAGCGCAGTCGTATCTGCTTACGTATGGCCGCTGGATGCGGCCGCGTGACATGCGGTAGGGAGCCTTGCCACCCCTGTTCGGGCGCATAGAGACGCTGGCCTGGGAGTCGGCGCAG
>Ga0233424_10001155_pt1 | contig 25318 bp, 28 predicted proteins | sample Watercolumn_Towu_FD_181011 | JGI IMG/M metagenome (GOLD analysis project Ga0233424, IMG submission 181011) | Freshwater microbial communities from Lake Towuti, South Sulawesi, Indonesia - Watercolumn_Towuti2014_125_MG | ecosystem: Environmental > Aquatic > Freshwater > Lake | place: Indonesia... | reverse complement strand
GCATTGGCGAAGGCGAGCTCGGCCGCCGAGCCGCGCGGACCCATGATCAGGTCGATATGCGCAACTTCGTTGCCGTCGCCGACCAGCGACTCGCCGACCAGCATCTTGTTGATCACTGCCATGTGTTCCTCCCAGAATTCCCTCTGACGGCGCGCGCGCCATTTGGCGTCGAGCGCCCTCTATCCCCTCTTCGGCGCCGAGCGAAAAGAGCCCGATCAGACCGGTGGCCGGATAGCCGCGAGACCATCCCGCGCGCGCGGACTCAACCATTTTTGCGCGGCCTTGCCAAGATGGCCGCCAGATAATCGGCGAAAAGAACTGCGACCGTCAGATCGGCGCTTGTGCCTGGATTCAGTCCGCGCCGCTTGAGCGCGCGATCAAATTCCAACGCCATTTCGAACGCCGCGTCGCGCCCTTCGGCGCTTTTCAGGCGCGTTTCAAAATGGGCCGCCTCGCCGCGGATCGCCTCGGCGGCCGCGAGCCCATGTTTGCGCGCAATATGGCTGTCGGGAAAAGCGGCCAGAAAGGCCGTATAGACGCGGAGCGTCGCGAGCGGCCCATCAGCGCCTCGCTTTCGCGCCTCAGCCAAGGTCTTAAGGCCAAGGTCGAAAATATCGGCGAAGCCATTGGCGTATTGCGAGGCGACGCGGTCCCGGTCGGCTGCGGCCCGCATCGCCTCCAGCAGAGTCGTATCGGCCGGCGCGTGGACGTCGTGCTGCGGCGCATCTCCAAGCCCGGCCGGCCGCGCATGGGCGATGGCGCGAAAGGCGGCGTCGGCGTCATTTATGTCCAGCGCCTGCAATACGCGCCGGGTCTCCTGGCGCAAATCGGCGCTTTGCGCCGTCGCGGCGGCCTGCGCGAGCGGCGCGCAGAGCAGGACAATGCCGAGATTGGTGTTCTGCCCGACGCGCGCCCAGGTCGCCTCGATTGCGCCAGCGATACGCGCGCCGACGGTCGATTGCGCCGCGGCGATAAAGGGGGCGGCGGCCTCGGCGCTCGCGAGGAAATCCGCCGTGGTCATGCCATGGCCATCGGCGAAGACATGGACGTTGCCGGGCTTGGGCGCTTGCAATTCCGCCCTACAGGCGGCGATGAAGCCGGCCGCGATTTCTTGCGGCGCGACTGAGAGCGTCGCCACGTCAGGCGCGAAGCCGCTCGCGCGCCACCTGCGCAAGCGCGTCAGCGGCGAGCCGGTCGGCGATGAAGAAGGGCGTCACCCGCTGCAGTCCGCTCCAGCCGGCCATGCTGTTGACTTCGAGAATAAGCGGCTCGCCCTGGTCGTTATTGATGATGTCGACGCCGGCGACGTCGACGCCGAGCGCTTTAGCCGCGGCGAGGGCGATCTCAGTCTCCCGAACTGACGGCTCGACGCCGACCGGCTTCGCGCCTTGGCGCACATTGGTGATCCAATGGCTCGATCGCCGGCGCATGGCGGCGACGATGTCGCCGTGCGAGACGAGAACGCGCATGTCTTCGAACGGCGGCCGCGCCGGACCGACGAAGCGCTGGAGATAGAAAACGCCGCGCGCTTCCTGAAGCGACGGCAGATCGCTCTCGCGCTCGATCAAACGAAGCCCCCAGCCCTGCGCGCCAAAGAGCGGCTTCATCACGAGCGGGCCCTTGGCGCATTCGCGCCGCGCGATGGCGCGCGCTTGCGCGAGAGTCTGCGCGGCGAAGGTCTGAGGCGTCGGCAATCCGGCCTGCGCCAGAAGAAAACTCGCCATGGATTTATCGGTGCAGCGTTCGATCGCCCGCGCGCTGTTGACGACCGGGACGCCAAGCGCCTCCAGCGCGTGCAGGACGCTGAGCCGCATGGTGATCGCTTCGAGCGACCCGTCGCCGATGGCGCGAACGATGGCGAGATCGGGCAGGTTGTGAAAACCCGGGATCAGAAGGCCGTGAGCCCTGCCCGTCCCGATCTTGCAGGCGGAGAGCCGCACGGCGACGGGCGTCGCCCCCTGCGCCCGCAAGGCGCGGATCGTGCGAACCACATGCCAGTCGAGCTTGTCGGTGAAGACCGCCACGCGGGGACTCTCCCTCTCCCCGCGCGCGGGGAGAGGGCTGGGGTGAGGGGCTTGGGGTTTATCAAGCACGTCAAACGCCGCCACCAGATCACGCTGCATTTGGGCGATTCCGCCCAAATGCAGATAACGTGATCGATTCTAGAAAATTAGAGCGCGCTTGGCGCGAAAAACCGGATCCCAACTTTTCGTAGCGCGCTCTAAATGCCCAGGCCCGTCACCCTAACCCTCTCCCCGTTCCACGGGGGAGGGGATTCACCCGAACGATTTATCGAGGAGCGCCAGATTGACCTCGCCGGCGCGGAAGGTTTCGCCCGTCTCGACCGCCGTCACCAGCGCTTCCGCCGGCGAGAACAGACTGCCGTCTATCTGATAGAAGTCGCCCTTATACGCCTTGAAAATCTCCGCGAACGGCCGGCCATAGTCGCGCGACGTGGCGCTTGGCAGCTTTTCGGCGAGCTCCTTGGCGGCGGCCGCCGAACCTTTGACGAAAAGATGGGCGCGGCCGGCGTAAATGATGGCGTCATTGGTGCGGCCCATCGCCTGCACGAAGTCCGGGTGGGGCGGCGAGAGCGGCGCCGTCGCGACGCCGTCGATAATGTCGTCGAGCGGAAAGCGCAGCTCATGCGCCTTGTGCAGCGCGACTTCGAGCACCCGTCCGACCACCTGGACGCTGCCGGCAAGCGACTGCGTCGGCGCGTAAATGAAGGCGACCTTGTCCGGCGACACGCCGGAGCGCGAGGCGACTTTCTCGACGACCTCCTTGGGCGGCGGCGAGCCGCTTTCCAGAACAATGGTCACACGGTCCGCCAGGTCGCGGTATGAAAGCTCGTCGAAAAGCTTCTCCGCCCGGGCTTGAGCGCGGCCTGGTCCCGAACCAAGGGCGAAGAATTTTTCATGGCTCAGGCTCCAGCCGGCGTATTGGCTGGCGAGGCAGGCGACGACGGGATCGGCGCTGGTCACGGTCAGCCAGAACGGCCATTTCGGCGCGGCCGGCGAATGGGAAAGCGTCACGCGTCCTAAGCCGCCCATGCAGATTTCAGTCAGCAGAAGGCCCGCCTCTATGCCGCCCGCGACTTTGGCTCCGGCGTCGATCAGCAGTTCGCCGAGACTGCCCCGTTCGACCGAAATCCGATATTGCGCCGCTCCCGCGACAAGACGATCGACCAGTGCGCCCGCAAGAGCGTTGACGCTTTCGGTCGTGCGGCCGCTGACGTTCATGTTTCCGCTCACTTGTGGCCCCTCCCTTCTTGCGCTCTGTGGCGCTTTCCACCCTTTCCCGGCCGTTCTAAGCGGTGAGCCTGCGGCCGGTTCGCGCGAAACTTATAGAGCTTTCCGGAGAAACAAAAGCCGGGCCCTAGTCGCAGCTCATGTCGCGGATGCGAATGGCTCGGCAATGAACTTTCAAGGAATATGTCGCAAATTTTCAATCTTTGTGGGTTTATTAAGGCAACCAATCGGCTGTAGAGGCGTTGAGCCTCGTCCGTGTGCGTTTGCGCACTTCGGCGAGGCGAGTTTCGAATTAGAAGCGAAGACGAAAATCATTGCGGCTGAGAGGGAAGCGAAGATGGACCTGCAGACGGACGAACGGAACGGAGAGCGGACTGTCGGTCACCTTGCGATGACCGACGTGGTTTACGTCGCCCTTGCAATTGCGGTCATTCTTTTCGGCAATATGGCGCTGGTTCGCGCTATGGATGTCGCGCTCGACTCCCTGGTGCGTTAACTCCGCCCTTTAGCCACCTGGCAAAGGCCCGTCCCCACACGGGCCTTTCGCGTTTGCGTCTATCATTCACCTCGCGCCGCGCAGCCGACCAAGTGCGATAGGCGCCGGGCGTCATCCCCGAATAACGCCGGAAAGCCCGAAGAAACCTCGTCTAATCAATGGTCGAGTTTTCGCGCCTTCTGGTCTCTTGGGGCTAGGAGGCGCTTTTTTCCGCCTCGAACTCCAGGGCGACGCCGGCGGCCACCGGCGACTGGCCCTTCTCTTTCGCCTCGGCCAGACGATCGAGCCGCACCAGCGCCAGACCTTCATCGGCGAGCCGCGACCCCGTCACGCCAACTTCCACGTCGCCGATATGGATTGCTTGGCCGGGCGGCGGCGCGTCGCCTTGCGCGCGATAGGGCGCGATCCGCCGGCGCACCAGCCCGCGATGCTTCATGCGCGACACCACCTCTTGGCCGACATAACAGCCCTTCTTGAAATCGATCCCCGAGAGCAGATCCATGTTCGCTTCGTGGGGAAAGGTTCCGCCATAGTCGAAATCGACGCCGCCGAGAGGCACGCCCGCATGAATGCGTCGCGCCTCGTAATCTTTCCGCGCGTCTTTTGTGGGAATCTTGCCTTTTTCCGCGATGGCGCGGAATCCGAGCGGGCCACGCGGATCGGCGGCGACCGCGATGGCGTCGACCTGCGGCGGCTCGGTCGCGTCGGGGAAGGCGATCGCTTCAAGTTCGTCGCTGCGGTTCGTCACGCTAAGTTTCGAACGCAGTTTGTAGATGTTCAGACGTTTTTGGAGATCGGCGGCAAGGACGAGCGGACAGTCGAGCAGATAGCGGCCGTCGCCTGCCGCAAAGACCAGAAAATCGAACAAAATCTTGCCCTGAGGCGTCAGCAGCGCGGCGAACCGGGCCTCGCCGGCCTTGAGCGCGGCGATGTCGTTCGTCACGAGATTGTGCAGAAACTTGCTGGCGTCTTCGCCTGCAAGCTCGATAACTCCTCGATCGTCAAGCAAAATCGCGGTCGTCATGCGCCTCTTTCGCCTCCGCCTCTGGCTGCTTGAGTCTCGCGCTCCTTTAGCGCATTAGCAACAAAGCCTCGCCTAGCGAGGGCATCGCAAGCGAGGCGCCACCCGTGCCGCAGGTTTTTGACGTCATCCTCTCAGGCGGCGCGCTCATCAACCAAGATGGCGCGGGCACCCGCGACGTTGGCGTTCGCGGCGGCAAGATCGCCGAGATCGGCGACCTTTCCCGCGCCTCGGCGGGAGAGAAGATCGACTGTAGCGGCCTTCATATTCTGCCCGGCGTCATCGACACGCAGGTGCATTTCCGCGAGCCCGGCGCGCCGCATAAGGAAGATCTGGAATCGGGATCGCGCGGCGCGGTCCTTGGCGGAGTCGTCGGCGTCTTCGACATGCCCAACACTAATCCGCTGACGACGGGCGAAGCCGAGCTCGCTGACAAGGTGGCGCGGGCGACGGGTCGCATGCATTGCGATTTCGCCTTCTGGGTCGGCGGCACGCATGAGAACGCACGCCATCTTGGCGAATTGGAGCGCCTGCCTGGCGCCGCCGGCGTCAAAGTGTTTATGGGCTCCTCGACCGGCTCACTGCTGATCGCCGACGACGCCGGCGTCGCCGAAGTGCTGTCGCATACGCGCCGGCGCGCCGCATTCCACAGCGAAGACGAAGATCGCTTGAATGCGCGCAAGCCTTTGCGCGTTTCCGGCGACCCGTCGTCTCATCCGGTCTGGCGCGATGTCGAGACCGCTGTGCGGTCGACGCGGCGGCTATTAAACATCGCGCGCGAGAAAGGCGCGCTGGTGCATGTGTTGCATGTGACGACGCAAGAAGAGATCGCGCTGCTTGCCGACAATAAGGACATCGCCAGCGTCGAAGTGACGCCGCATCATCTGACGATGGATGCGAGCGATTATGACCGCATCGGAACGCTCGCGCAGATGAATCCGCCAGTGCGCGAAGCGCGCCATCGCGCGGGCCTGTGGCGCGGCGTGGCGCAAGGCGTCGTCGACGTATTGGGCTCTGATCACGCGCCGCACACGCTTGAAGAAAAGGCCAAGCCTTATCCCGAAAGCCCGTCAGGCATGACCGGCGTACAGACTCTCGTTCCTCTGTTGCTCGATCACGTCAACGCCGGCCGGTTGACCTTGCAGCGCTTCGTTGACCTCACCAGCGCCGGTCCGGCGCGGCTGTTCGGCATCGCCGGCAAGGGGCGCGTCGCGGTCGGCTATGACGCCGATCTCACCATCGTCGACATGAAGCGACGCGAGACGATCCGCAATTCATGGATCGCTTCGCGCGTCGGCTGGACGCCCTATGACGGCAAGGAAGTCGTCGGCTGGCCGGTCGGGACTTTTGTGCGCGGCGCCAAGGTCATGTGGGAAGGCGAGCTCGTAGCGCCTTCGCAAGGCGCGCCGATGCGCTTCTGGGGCGCTCTCTAACTCTCCTTTCGCAAAGTTTGCATGAGCGCGAGGAACATTGCGGCCTCGCGCGCGGTTAGTCGCTCATTCCCAATTGCGCGCTAAAGGAGATGAGCCATGCCGCAGGGAGATAAGTCGGCCTATACCGACAAGCAGAAACGCAAGGCCGAGCATATCGAGGAAGGCTACGAAAAACGTGGCGTGTCCGAGAAAGAAGCCGAGCGCCGCGCTTGGGCGACGGTCAACAAGGACGACGCCGGCGGTAAGAAATCAGGGTCAGGCCGCGGCGCGCATACGGGCAACCCGGCGGCGCATAAGGGCGGCAAGCTCGGCGGAGCGGCTTCCGCGTCGCGTCCAGCGTCGGAACGTTCGGCATCGGCAAAGAAAGCCGCCGCCACGCGCAAGCGCCATGAACGACGCGCGAGCTAGCGCGAAGCCATCGCTCTAAACATGACAGGAGAATGCGATGACCGCGCAAAAAGACAAGCAGCCGCAGAACGAAGGCGAGGGCAGCCGCACCGCCGCCAAGCGCTACAATGAGGCGACGAGGAAATTCGTCGAAAGCGGCAAGGTCGATAAAGCGGCGAAGGACGCCGAACGGGCGATCGAAGGCGAAGAGGCCGAAGAACTGAAACGGGCCGAGGACAAGGGCCGTTCACACGCCGCGCCGCATGAGCAGGAGCGCGAGATTTAAATTCCGGCGCGCTTTCCGTCGCGGAAGCTGAGGCCGCGGCGGCGGACCTAGAGCGCTTCCCGATCACATGGAATCATGTGATCGATAAGGAATCGCTCAAGATCAAAACGTTGGAGCAGGTTCTCATCGAAAAAGTCTGTCAACTTTTTCGGAACCTGCTCTAGTCTTCGCTCCAGAAGTAGTGCCAGACGCCATCCGCCGCGATTCCGATGCGCGTGGCGCGTGGCTTTCCCTCGGCGTTGGAGCGCATGAGATCGGCGAAACGCACGCAGCGCCACCTTGCTCGCGCCTCATCCTCATTGTTTGGCGGTTGTGAATGGCGCGCGAAGGCCGGCCATTCGTAAAGCGTCGTTGGTCCGCGTACGATCTGCACGAAGGGCTGCGCGAAAATCGCGCGAATGAGCGTAATCGTCTCGCGGCCCTTGCGGTCGAAAGAAAGCGCCTTCAAAATCTCGATCGGATCGGTTCCGGCCTTGAAGGCGCCGCTCTTGGCGAAGAGCGGGCGCGTCTCATTCCAATCAATCGGAATGCGGAGAGCTTCGACGTCGCCCGTCTCGCAAGCGGCAAGAATTTTGTCGCGGATCCTGGCGACCGGCGCGGGCAGAAGAGCAAGATCGCCGATAGGGGGCGAGATGACGTCACCCCTGGGTTTGCGGATCATGCAGCATGTTACCGCGCTTCGCCAGCGAAGCGCCAATGCGCTGAATTTGTCCGCTTTTCTATGGTCAAGATTGTCTGCGCGCGATGAAACCGCCATTGTAGTTGGTGTGTCTGCCGGAGTTTGAATGGACGAGCTTCAACATCAGGACGGGTCCGTGGGGAAGAAAACGTCGCCGCGTCTCGAGGGGATGCTGCGCCAGTCGGCGCTCGCGATCGTCGCCGAGCGCGTCTGGCGGGTGGGCTTGGCGCTCGCCACGATTGTCCTCTTCTTCTTGGCGCTCTCCTGGCTAGGGTTCTGGGGCGCGGCGCCGTTCGAAGCGCGCATCGCCGGCGTAGCCATCTTTGGCTTCGCGGCGCTCTATGTCCTCGCGCGCGAAATTGCGCGCGGATGGCCGCATCGCACCGCCGCGCTCGAACGGCTGGATCATAGCGCGGACGCCGCGTTGCGCCCGGCATCCTCGCTTGAGGATCGTCTCGCCAGTCAGAATGCCGACGCAGGCGTCGAGGCGCTCTGGGCGTTGCATCGTCAGCGCCTGGAAGAGGCGCTGGCGAACACCCCCATCGAGGCGCCGCATCCGCAAGTCTCACGGCGCGACCCTTATGCGCTGCGCGCGCTCGCGCTTGTCGCAGCGGTCGCGGCCGGTTTCGCGGCGGGCGATGAAAAGCGCGCTCGGGTCGCCGCCGCCTTCGATTGGCGCGCCGCTACAGGCTTCGGGACCAGCGCGCGCGTCGACGCCTGGCTTGAACCGCCCGCCTATACCGGCCGTCCGCCGATCGTGCTCGCCAAGGAAGGCGAAGCCCCGATCGAGGCCCCCGTCAATTCGATGCTTCGCATCCGGCCGCCCGACGCCGGCGTTTCCGTCTCCGGCGCGCTCGTCGCGGCGCAGGAGATCGGCGGGGACGCACAGAAAGAGGCTGCGAAGGAGCAGGCGTTCAAACTTTCAGGCGCGGCGCGAGTGTCGCTTTCCGACGGTCGCCGTTTCGATCTCGCGGCCATCCCCGATCAGCCGCCGACGATCGCTTTGACGGAAAAGCCGCGCAACAATGTTCGCGGCTCGATGACGCTCGCGTTCCGCGCCACGGACGATTACGGCGTCGTCGGCGCCGAAGCCGTCTTCAGCAAGCTGCAAGCCGGAGGGCGCGCGCTTTACGAACCGCCGCGACTTGCCCTCGCCTTGCCGCCCGGCGGAGGCGGCCAGGGCGACGCCAAGGCGACGATCGATCTCGCCGATAGCCCGTTCGGCGGCGCAAAGCTCGCGATGCGCCTCGTCGCCAAGGACGCCGCGGAGAATGAAGGCGCTTCTGAATCGATTGAGGTGACCTTGCCTCAGCGTCGCTTCGTCAAGCCGCTCGCCCGTGCGCTCGCCGAACAGCGGCGCATTCTCGCGCTCGATCCGGAGTCGCGCGCGAGCGTCCGCACCGCGCTCGAGGCGCTGTCGATCGCGCCGGAAGCTTTCGATACGCCTTCGGCCATTCATCTGGGCCTAAGCGAAGCGCGCCACGCTCTCGATGGCGCGCGCAGCGACGACGATTTGCGCGGCGTCTCCGACATGCTTTGGGCGATGGCGCTCGGTCTCGAAGAAGGCGATATTTCGCAGGCCGAGCGCGATCTGCGCGCCGCCGAGCGCGATTTGAAGGACGCCATTGCGCGCGGCGACAGCGAGGAAGAAATCGCTCAACGCGCCGAGGAGCTTCGCGCCGCGCTCGATAAATTCTTGCAGCAGCTTGGCAGCCGATTGCCGCCGCCAGGAGCGCCGCGCCAAGACATGGAGGGAAGCGCAGATACAGTCACGCCCGACGAGTTGCAGTCAATGCTCGATGAAATGAACAGAGCCATGAAGTCGGGCGATATGGCGCGGGCGCAAAGGCTCTTGGATGAACTCCAGGACATCCTCGAAAATGTGCAGACGGCGCAAGGCGCGGGTCAGCGGCATGCGCGCAGCCGTGAAATGAACCGCGCGCTCAGCGAGCTCGATCAACTCTCGCGCGAAGAGCAGCAATTGCGCGACGAAACGTTCCAGGGGATGAACTCCCCCGACGACGAGATGGAGCCGCGCGCCTCGCGCGGTCGTCGACAAAACGGCCAGTCGCAGAGCGAGGATTCCGGCGCTGAACGCAAACGTCAGCAGGCGCTTCGCGAAAGGCTGGAGCGCCAGCAGGATGCGCTCCGCAAGGAAGGCGTCGAAGCCGGCGAAGAACTCGACGACGCGCGCCGCGCCATGAAGGAGGCGGAAGAAGCGCTCGGCAAAGCGGGAGAAGGACGCGGTAGGGCGGTCGACGCGCAGGGTCGCGCGGTTCAGGCCTTGCGCAAGGGCGCCGACAGGCTCTCGCAGCAGATGCGCGGCGAGGGCGACGAAAGCGCCGATGAGGAGGGCGGAAGCCCGGGACGGCGCGGGCGCCGGGGCAAGGGCCACGATCCGCTTGGACGCGCGTCAGGCGATGGCAATCGTCCCGATCTCCAGGGAAAATATGATCCGCTTGGCCTGCCGCCGGCGCAGCGCGCACATCGCGTACAGGAAGAGCTGCGCCGCAGACTGGGTCAGCCGGAGCGGCCGCAGGAAGAGCTGGACTATCTGCAGCGCCTGCTGCGGCGATAAACGCCTTGCGGGGCGGCGCGCGCTTCTCTACAGCGCAGCGGATAGGGAGAAGCGCCGCTCATGCCAAGTTCTTCAAATTTGTTGGTCCTTGTCGCCGTCGCGGCGGTCGCTCTCGTCGTCGTCGCCGGCTTCATCAATATGTTTCGCGGCGGCCAAGGCGCGCCGCAGAGATCGCAAAAGCTCATGCGCTGGCGCGTCGGCCTGCAATTGCTGGCGCTGCTCATCGTTCTTGGGGTGCTTTACGCGAGAGGCCACTGGTAAGCGGACGCAAATGGAAGCGCGTTGCTTGCCGGCCTTTCACTTGCCGGCGCGCTTCTCCAGCCAATCAATGATCAGCGGATCGTCGACCGCGCCTGTCACCGTCACAACGCCGCCGTCGGGCGCAATGAGCGCTGTGAAGGGCAGCTCTCCCCGCCAGCTGCTGTCAGCTTCGAAATAGAGCTTTTCGACAAAATCGTCGGCGAAGCCGTAATGAACGGCGCTCGAGAGTCCAGCCTTCTCGATGCGCGCCTGCGCGCGGGCGCGGTCCTCGTCGCTATCCGTATTGACGAAGATGATGTCGAACCCTTTTTTCTCGCTGGCGATCTTCGCCCATTGCGGCAATTCAACGAGACAGGCGGGACAGGTCACCGACCAGAAATGCACGATCAGCGGCTTGCCGGCGTGCGTCTTGGTCAATTGGGAGAAGGCGCCGCGGCCATAGGGCTTGAAGTCGAAGGCGGCCGCGCCGCTCGCTGCGAGCGCGATGGCGAGGACGAGAGAGAGCAGGCGCATGACGCGAATTCCGACTGACGATTCCGAAAATTTGCGGCCTTGTCATTCCCGGCAGGCCGCAGGCCTGACCGGGAATCCAGAGCAAATCCTATAGACTCGTGTTGTGACTCTGGATTCCCGATCGCGCGCGATGCGCGCGTCGGGAATGACAACGCTGCATTACCGTGACGCCGCGGCGCTATTCTCGTCCCGCGGCAGAGGCAAAAGGCGATAGCCTTCCTTGTGCGTGAGCCACGACAGATAGGCCGCGCCCTTATGGGCGATGAGTTCGGGATGGTCTGAGGCGTCCGACGTTTGCGCGATCGCGCGCGGCGCGCTCCAGCTCTTGCCGTTGTCGCGGGACATTTGCATCGCGATCGTCGTCGTCGTTCCGTCGAATTCTTTCCAGACACGATAGAGTCGGCCTTTCGCCGCGAGCAGCGTCGGATGTCCCGGCGCGCGCGCGTCATCGCCGAATTTCTCGGGCTCCGAGAAGCTTTTGCCTTCGTCGATGCTGCGTGCGTAGAACAGCCCTTGGCGTTTCTTGCCCTTGGTGAACCAGACGACATGCCACGCGCCGGAGGCGTCGACGGCGATCGACGGTCCGTGATGCGGACAGCTATTGATCGACCAATCGTCGTCTGAAACGCGCGTCGCGGTTGCTTTCGTCGCGTCTGCAGAGAGTTTCGCGGCCATATGGTCGCGAATATTGCCGTCCAAAACCTGCCGCCAGGCGAAGACCGGCGTTCCGTCCTTGTCGAGCGCGCCTGACATGCGGCAGCATTCGCAGGCGTGATCGATGAGGATCGACTTGCCGGTGAAGGTCTTGCCGCCGTCGTCGGAATAGGCGAAGGCGACGCCGCTTCCCAAGAACTCCTTGCCTTCGGCCTTGGCTTTGAGCGCATGCGTCTTGTCGAGCCAGCCCGCGTAGATGCGGCCCTTGCGGTTGACGACGATGCTGTCGAAGCGTTGGCCGCCCTCGGTCAGCAGCGGCTGCGGCGTCGAGAAACTCTTGCCGCCGTCGGTCGAGCGCGCCGTGAAGATCGTGCCGACCATCTGCTTGTCGGGCCGCGTCGTATAAGTCGCCAGCAGCGTTCCATCGCTCAGCGCCGTGATTTTCGGTCTCGCGTCGCCATGCGCGTCGATGACGCCGTCGGCGACAGTTGTGATCGCCGTCGGCGCGGAGAAGGTCTTGCCATTGTCTGACGAGGCGGCGGCGTAAACGGTCTTGCCGACGGAGAAGGCGACCCACAATCTTCCGTCTTTGGCGAAGGCGGGAACGGCGGTCATGGCGCAGTCCAACTTCGCCTCAGCGCACGCTGGGGCCGGGTGGGCCTTCGCATGCGCGGGCGCCGCCGTGTCTGCGTTGGCGGGCGAAGCGCCTTGTTGGGCGCTGGCGGCGCCCGAGGCGGCGAACGCCAATAGGGCGAGAGCTAGACGCTTCATGCATTCCTCCCTATCTCACTGCTCAACTGCGCCGTCATCTGAAGTTGAACGTTTGTTCGGCGGCAAAGCCGCCGCCAGGTGGCGGCGGCGCGCGTAAGCCGGAAACGATCTCTTCCGCCTTCCTGGCGTGCAGGTCGCTGCTCGCCTCCATGACTCTAAACTTTTGCACGCTGCCCGATGAATCAATCAAGAACCGAATTCGCACAAAGCCCCGAGCAGGGCGTCGAGAGTCCATTCGGAAGCCTTGCGCGGACTTGTCGAGATAGGTGCGCGCGCGCAATATTTGCGCAATGTGGGCTGCGTAAGCGGCGCGCGCGCCATCACTGCGTTCCGAAGCTGCGCTCGTTGACGCTGTTCCCACTCCGGCGACGAGCAACGTAAGAAACCATGTTCGTCGGAGAAGACGCCGCATTTTTCCTCCTTTACGCTTCATTCCTCTCCCACATTTTCATCGGCTTTGCCACGCGGCGACGCCGTGCGCGCTTCGTCCGCTAGTGAAATCTGAAACTCTGCACGCCGTCATAAGAGCCGCCGGGCGGGGGCGGCGCCCGAAGGCCCGAGACGATGGAGCGCGCCAATTCGCCGTGCTTGGGCGTCGACGCGGAAACGACGGTGACGCTATTTGGCGCGCCTGATGCGCCAAGGCGAAAGCGAATGACGGCGCTTCCATCGCCGAGATTTGTCGCGCCCGGCGAGCGCGCCCGGATGAGTTGTGCGAGCTTGCGCAAATAGGCGGCGCCGTCGGCCTTGTTCTTTTTCTCGGTGGATTTCTCGGCGGACTTTTCATCCCTCGCCGCCTTCGGCTTCTGTTCGCGCGGCGCGTCGGTCTTGTCCTCGCGCTTCTCGGTTTTCTCTTCGCGCTTCGTGTCTTTGCTTTCTTCGCGCTTCGGCTCGGCGCTTTCCTCAGCTTTCGGCTTAGTCGCCTCATCGAGCGCGCGCGCCGGTCCGTTCGCGCCGAGCGCGAAGACGAAGACAAGCGTGGAAAGTAACGTCAGTCGAGAAATATGCCGCATCTCCCCCTCCTTTAAAAATGCGCGTCTCACGCGCGCGGGTCCGGCGCTAGCCGCGACCGGAATTCATTTCGGCGCCGCGCGGAATTTGAAAGTTTGCCCGACGTCCATTGATCCGCCAGGCGGCGGCGGCGCTTCGACGCTCGACAGAATCTTCTTCACCGTCTCCGCGAGCGCGGGACTGGTCGTCTTGTCGATCGTCACCTTGTCGATCTTGCCTTGCGCGTTGACGTGAAAACTCACGGTCACTTCGCCCTCGCCGGCCGGACTCTCCGCGGGCGTTCGCTTGGCGATCGCGGTATAGAGCGCCCCGAGGAACTTGCTTTCCGACATCGCCGGAACTGCGGTGGGCGCGGCCGCGCCTTGCGCGGGCGCTGGCAGAGCGGGCTTTGGCGCTCCTGCGGGCGCTGGCGCGGCCGTTTGCGCTGGCGCGGCAGCGGGCTTTGACGCTGCTGTCGGCGCTGGCGCAGCAGTGGGCTTGGCCTCCTCGGCGCGCCCCGTCGATGCGACGAACGCCGCCGCAAGGGTAAGCGATCGCGCGAGCTTCATCCTGCCTCCAAATATTCGGTACGATCGATGGCGGCGGGCGCTCGAGCGTCCGCCGTCAGCGTCAATGGAAGGCGAAATGCTGGCTGACAAAGGCCGAGCCGCACATGGACGGACCACGCGCCGACGACACGATCCGCCGGGCCAGTGACGCATGCGCCGGACTCGATCCAGAGGCCGAAACGCCCGACAGGCCGCCGCCCGGATTGACGTGGAACGTCACAGTCGCATGGCCGGGTCCAAGGCTTGTCGAGCCCGGCGTATGCCGACGAAGCGCCGCCGCGATGTGGGCAAGACATGTCGCCTGAGATGCGCCCGAACTTGCGGCGTGACCCTCAGGCGCGCCAGCGCGCCTGCGCGCCTGCGCCTGCTGACGCTGCTGCGCGCGCTGGACTTGCTGCTGCTCGATCTTCTTCTTGATCTCGTCGACGTCTTCCTTCTTGGCCGGCAAAGGCACCGCGTCCGGCGCCATCACCAGAGGCGGCGGAAGTGCGATCTCGGGATCCTCGACCGCTTCGGGCGGCGGCGTATCGTCGGCTTCGGCGACTTCCTCCTGCTCGACGAAGTCGCCTTCCGACACGAGGTCCATGCTGACCGAGTCGAGAGAGATCGCGTTCGGCTTCGCCGAATAGGCAAGTATGCCGAAGACCACGACATGCAAGGCGATGACCGCGGCGGTCGTTACCGAGCGCAACCACGGCGGCTTGACCCGGTCCGGATCCGAGGGCGGACGGTCGCCTTCTCGCGTCATCTGCTGCTGCGGACTGAGCGCGAGATCGGTCATTTCACCGTCCCCGCGGGCGCCGGAACATGCGCCGGCGCGGCGCCGGCCGCTGCAGGCGCTGCGTGGCCATGCGCGCCCTTCGTGGCCGCGCCGGTCTTGCTGCGCGAGTTGGTCATGATGGCGATATGGGTGATCCCGTTGGTCGCAAGCTTATCCATCACCGCGACGACCTCGCCATAGACGGCCTCGGTGTCGCCGCGGATATGAACGACGCGCGTCTGGTCGTCGCCCATCATCACTCGGATGTTCTCGATAAGCGACTCAATGGCGATCTCATCCGCGCCAAGCGCGATCTTGCCTTCCTTGCCGACCGTGATGACGATCGGGTCTTTTTGGTTGATGGGCATCGCCGCGGTCGCCTGCGGCAGATTCACCTTGACGCCCTTGGCGAGCAACGGCGCCGTCACCATGAAAATGATGAGCAGCACCAGCATGACGTCGACGAGCGGCGTCACATTGATTTCGGCGAGCGGCTGATAGAGGCCTTCGGTTGCGCTCTGGCGTTGGCGTGAGGGCATACCCATTATGCAGCCTCCCGATCGCGACGCGCGCGCGTCTGATGGCCGCTACACATCAGCAGAGACTCGTCTTCGATATAGTGGGCGACCTGCTGGCCGACGCGCGCGAAGGCGGCGCCGATGCGGTTGTAGCCGACCGAGGCGGGAATGGCGGCGGCAAGTCCGTAGGCCGTCGCCGCAAGCGCCTCAGCGATGCCCGGCGCGACGACGGCGAGACTCGTGTCCTGCGACTGAGCGATGCCGGCGAAGCTCGTCATGATTCCCCACACCGTGCCAAAGAGCCCAACGAAGGGCGCGACCGACGAAATGACGGCGAGATTGGGCAGGCCGCCTTCCGCCTTGGTGAGGAACTCGCGCGCGGCGCGGCTCATATGGTCGGCGATGCGCGCGCGCTTGTCGCCGATGGTCTCGTCGGGAAGGTCGAGCGCATAAGCTTCGCGGCCAGCTTCGGCGACGGGGGCGAGAACGCCAACGTCTCCGCCGGCGCGGGCCGAACGCGCCGACTTGGCGATGCGGGTGATGGCGACCACGCCTTCGACGATGAGCACCCACGTCCAGATCGACGCAAGCAGCAGCAGCGCCATGACGACCTTGCCGACGGGACCGGCGTTGACGAACATGGCGAGAGGGGAAAGCGTATTGTATTCCATTTCACTCACTCGTTTTCTTGAGGACGCGCTTGCGGCGACCGCGCAGGCGGAGCGTCAGTTTTCGTTTTATTGATTCGTCGCGAGATGAGCGCGGTCCAAGCGGCGAAACCGCGGACAAACTCCGGCGCTTCGCGCGTGGAGCCCGTCGCAATCGGATATTCTAGATGAAAGGCGGCGCTCGCGCGCCGTTCGCGCTGCTCGACGTCAAAATTTCCGGCCGTCGCGCGGCGGCGGCGTTAAGTTGGATCGTCGCCGGTCGCCCGGCGGGCCTTGCGACCCAAGCGACGCGCTCGGGCAGAACTGCGGAGCTCGCGTGAGCGGCAAGACAACAGTCCGGACATTTGCGTCTAGACTGCGCAGGCGCGCCATGGCGCTTCGACGCAGTCGAATCTTGCGCCGCGGCGATATCCGATCCTGCGAGATAGACGGAATGATCGCACGCGACGCCGCCGGAGTCGGCGAAGGCGTGCGCGGGCCGAATGGCGCCCGATACAAGAAGCGACAATATCAGCGCGTACACGGCGGCGACGGCGAATGCCGCCCGAAATTCCCGACGCATGGCGCGCAATTGTGACATAAATGTCTCTTAGTTGATTTTTTGTAATTTGACAACGCGAAAAGACTTGGAGAATCCGGGATTGACGGGCCATATGTGCGGACCGGGCCGTTGCGGTTAACGGCGTCCCAATTCGCCATAAGTCGAATGCGCAATCGTCGACTCGCCGCCGTCTTTGCTGTCTTTGCGCTCGTTGCGCGGCTCGTAGCGCCGTGCGAAGCGACGGTGTCGGCTTCTGTCGGCGCCCCTAACGCCCCGACTGCAATATGCCATCAGGCGACGACTACGTGGGCGCTCGATCAGGGCGATTCGCAGCAAACGCCCTCAGACGATCTCGACGACGTTGGGTGCGCCTGCGCGCTCTGTCATCTCGGGTGGAGCACGCTGCCGCCGGCGGACAATATCTTCGCGATTCATGGGCTGGCATATCATCTCGCGCCGCGGGGGCCGCCGACGCAGGCGTTTGTCCCGTCCCGGCTAAATCCCAGCACCCATCCGCGCGGTCCTCCTTCCTTCGCCTGATCCGCCAAAACGAGTGCGGCGAAAGCCGTTCGGGTCAGTCGCGCCGCCTTGATCGGCGCTAGAAGGAAGAATCTCATGTCTCGCTATTCGCTCTTGCGCGGCGTTTCCGCCGGCGCTCTCACCATAATCGCTTTTTCCGAACTTTGCGTGACGCCTGCCGCGGCGCAGCAATCGCTGCCGACCATTGACGTCGGCGGCCAGCATCGCGGCGCCGTCAGGCGCCCGACCACCGGGATTCCAGGCGTTGCGACAAATGTCGCGCCCGCTCCGGCTCCAGCTCCTTTGACGCCGTCCATCTGGGCCGCGACCCTTCCCGACGGCAAGCCCGCCTTCGTTCAGCGCTGGCAATTGCCCAATACCGTCGCGAGCGTCACGCAGCGCGACATCAAAGAGAAGATCAATATTGTCGACAGTCAGGATGCGCTCAAATATGTGCCGAGCCTGTTCGTGCGCAAACTGCGCGGCGGCAATGAAGGCATGATCCAGACGCGCACTTGGGGTCTCTCGTCGGCGCGCGCACTGGTCTATGTCGACGATCTTTTGATCAGCCAGCTCATCTCCAACGGCCATACCGACGGCCAGCCGCGCTGGGGCCTTGTTTCGCCGGAAGAGATCGAGCGCGTCGACTATCTCTATGGACCTTACGCGGCGCAGTATCCTGGCAACTCCATGGGCGGCGTGATCAAATTCACGACGCGCATGCCGGAGCATCTCGAAGTCACCGCCAAGCAAACGGTGGCGGTTCAGGACTTCGCCTGGTGGGGCGCTCAGTTGACCTTGCCGACGACGACGACGGCGCTCACCATCGGCGACAAAATCGGCAATCTCTCTTACTTCGTGGCGCTCAATTACGCCTGGAACAACAACCAGCCGATCCAATTCATCAACGCCGGCCGCTTCTATCCCTATTCCGGCGCGATCTTCTCGCAGAACGTTTACGGCGTGCCGCAGTCGATCGTCGGCTCGGGTGCGATCTCGGAGGAGAATTTCATCAACGGCAAGGTGAAGGTCGCCTATGACTTCACGCCGACGATCCGCGGCGTCTATACGGTCGGCGTCTTCAACAGCGATCGCGTGTCATGGCCGCTGAACTATGTTTCGGGCGGGCGTAACGAGCTTTTCGGACCTCCCGGGGGAGCGGGGGCGCTTCCCTTGACGACGCTGCAAGGCTTCGGCGCCGCCAATCTGCGCTACCAGGAGACGATCCTGATCAACTCGCTGGCGCTCAAGTCGAATACGCAGGGCGTTTTCGACTTTGAGCTGTCCGCCTCGCACTTTACCTATCCTTATAGTTCATCGCGCTCAACCTGGAGCGGCGTCCCGTCGACCGCAGCCAATCCCTTCGGCGGCTATACACTTACCGGACGCGACACGATTTTCACCGGGACCTATTGGACGCTTCTCGATCTGAAGGGAATTTATCGGCCCGACGGTCCCGAAGGCATGCATGACATCAGTTTCGGCATGCACGGCGATCAATACCACTCCAACAATCCGATCTGGCTCACGACGAATTGGGGGGCGGGCATGGCGTCGTCATATGGCGTCGTCCAGTCGGTCGGCAGCGGCACGACGCGCACACAGGCGCTCTGGGCGCAGGACGCGATCCGCTTGCGTCCCGACTTGAAGCTGACGCTCGGCGTTCGCGGCGAACATTGGCAGGCGTCCGACGGCTATAATCAGCTCCTTGGCGGTTTGAACGCCGCCGCCACCGGCTCTACAGCGACGGTCGCGACCATGTTGCCGATCTTCCAGCCCAATCTCTATTCCACGCGGGTTTCGCCGAAGGCGTCGCTGCGTTGGGAGGCGGATCCTTACTGGACGGTCACCAGCAATGTCGGCATGGCCAATCGCTTTCCGACCGTGCGCGAGCTTTACAATCTCACCGCGACGCCGGGCGCGACGGGATTCGTCACCAATCCCAATCCCAATCTGCGTCCCGAGACCGCGCTGACCAAGGAAATCGTCTTTCAGCGCAGTCTTGGTCCCGACAGTTGGGGGCGACTGTCGCTCTTCGACGAAGAAGCGCGCGACGCGATCATCACCAACGCTACCTTTGCGCCAGGGTCCGTCTTTCAGACGAACGCGAACATCAACGTCAACCGCCTCCGCAACAGCGGCGCGGAGCTCGCGTGGCAGAAGGACAACTTCTACTACAAAGGGCTCCAAGTGTTCGGCAGCGTGACATTCGTTAATTCACGTGTGATCTCGTTCAGCCGCTGGCAGCCTTCGGCCCCATCTGCGACATCGCCGTTCGGCACCAGTTTCGAGTTTCCCTGGGCCACGTCAGTCGCCGGCAAGAACGCGCCTGGCGTGCCGAAATGGCGCTGGGACTTCGGCGTCACCTATCGTCCGAACGATCAATGGGCGTTCACGGTGGCGATGCGCTGGCAGGATCGCATCTGGCGCACGCTCGCCAACAACGATCTCGTGCACGGCATCTTCGGCTCGTCAGATCGCTTCTTCATGGTCGATCTACACACCCACTACAAATACAATGAGCGCTGGTCCTTCGACGCCGGCATCGACAATGTGAACAACTACAAATTCGCCTTGTTCCACCCCTATCCGCAGCGCACCTTCATCTTCTCGGCAAAATATGAATATGGGACCGGCAAGAACGTGCCGGGCATATTTTTCACGGGGAATGAAGTGGGCTGGCCCGACGGAGACGGCTGGTTCCAGCCGATCGCTTGGAACTGGGAGTAGCGCCGACCGTGAGGCGGAACAATTCGTAACTCCGCGGCGTCGCTTTTCGACGCCGCAAAACGCAAGAAAACGCCCGGGACGAAAATCCCGGGCGTTTTGCTTAGAGCGCGTAAAAGAGCTTAATGCGCCAGAGACTTGACGATCGACTCGACGGTTTTCTTCGCGTCGCCGAAAAGCATCATCGTATTAGGTCTGAAGAACAGCTCGTTTTCGACGCCGGCATAGCCTGACCCCATGCCGCGCTTCAGGAACAGAACCGTCTTCGCCTTCTCCACATCGAGAATCGGCATGCCATAGATCGGCGAGGTCTTGTCGGTCTTCGCAGACGGATTTGTCACATCGTTCGCGCCGATGACGAAGGCGACGTCCGCCTGTCCGAACTCAGAATTGATGTCTTCGAGTTCGAACACCTCGTCATAGGGGACGCTCGCCTCGGCGAGCAGCACGTTCATGTGGCCCGGCATGCGCCCCGCCACGGGGTGAATGGCGTAGCTGACCTCGACGCCTTCCTCCTTCAGCATGTCGGACATCTCGCGAAGCGCGTGCTGCGCCTGAGCGACCGCCATGCCATAGCCCGGCACAATGATGATCTTACCGGCGTTCTGCATGATATAGGCTGCGTCTTCGGCCGAGCCCTGCTTGACGTTGCGCGTCTCCTTGCCGCCCGCGGGCCCCGCCACCTCGCCGCCAAAACCGCCGAGAATGACGGAGATGAAGCTGCGGTTCATTCCCTTGCACATGATGTAGGAGAGGATCGCGCCCGACGAGCCCACAAGCGCGCCGGTGATGATGAGCGCGAGATTCCCGAGGGTGAAGCCGATGCCGGCCGCGGCCCAACCCGAATAGGAGTTGAGCATGGAGACGACCACGGGCATGTCGGCGCCGCCAATCGGAATGATCAGCGTCACGCCAAGCGCCAATGAAGCGAGGATGAGCAGGAACAGCCAGGCGCCGCTCTGCGTGCCGACGAAGAGCGCGGTCAGCGCCAGCATCGCGACGCCGAGCATGATGTTGATGGTGTGGCGCTCCGGCAGCAGGATCGGCTTGCCTGTCATGCGCTCGGAAAGCTTCAGGAAGGCGATGATCGATCCGGTGAAGGTGATCGCGCCGATCGCCGCGCCAAGAGACATTTCGACGAGGCTGCCGGCGTGAATCTCATTCGCGTCGCCGATGCCGAAAGCGCGCGGCGCAAAGAAAGCGCCGCCCGCGACAAGCACCGCGGCCAATCCGACAAGCGAATGGAAGATGGCGACAAGCTCCGGCATCTTCGTCATCGGGACGCGCTGGGCGATGTAGGCGCCAACGCCGCCGCCGATGGCGACGCCGATGACAATCATCAGCAGGCCGCCGACGGAAGGGAAATGCGTCAGCAGAGTCGTCGCGACGGCGATCGCCATGCCGATCATGCCGTAGCGATTGCCCTGCCGCGACGTCGCCGGCGACGAGAGGCCGCGCAACGCAAGGATGAACAGAACGCCGGAGACGAGATAGAGAAGGGCTGCGATATTGGCGCTCATGGCGTCAGCCCTTCTTCTTGTACATGGCGAGCATGCGTTCGGTGACCAGGAAGCCGCCGAATATGTTCACGCTGGCGAGCGTGACGGCGACGAAGCCGAAGATGTTCGCCCACCAAGAGCCCGAAGCTTCGGCGGCGGTCATGCCTTCGACGCCCGCCGCCAGCAGCGCGCCGACGATGATGACGGAAGAGATCGCGTTCGTGACCGACATCAGCGGCGTGTGCAGCGCGGGCGTGACCGACCAGACAACATAGTAGCCGACGAAAACCGCCATGGCGAAGATCGCCACGCGGAAGACGAAAGGATCGATCGCGCCGCCGGCGAGCCCGTGCGCCGCCGCCGCCGCGGCCGTATGCGCGAGTTCGTCGGAATATTGCTGCGCCTGTTCGGCGAGATGGCGCGCGGCTTCGGCCGCCGCCTGCGCCTTCTCGAGCAACTGTTGCGTAGAGTCGGTCATCGCTTAACGCCCCTTTGTTGAATGTGCAGGCAGGCGGCTATTTGAAACGTTCATCCACGACGGCGCCGTCGCGCGTCAGCGCGGTCGCCTTGACCAGTTCGTCGTCCCAATCAATGGCGAGCTGCTTCGTGTCCTTCGAGACGAGAGTCTCGATGAAGGCCAGCAGATTTTTGGCGTAAAGGCTTGACGCCGTCGAGGCCATGCGGCCGGCGAAATTGAGCGCGCCAACAATCTTCACGCCGTCGACCACCACGGTTTCGCCGGGCTTCGTCAGTTCGCAGTTGCCGCCGCGCTCGGCCGCAAGATCGACGATGACCGAGCCGGGCCGCATGGAGCGCACCATTTGCGCCGAGATGAGCTTGGGCGCCGGCCTCCCCGGAATGAGCGCCGTGGTGATGACAACGTCCTGCTTGGCGATGTGCGAAGCGACGAGTTCGGCCTGCGCCTTCTGATATTCAGGCGACATTTCCTTTGCATAGCCGCCAGACGTTTCGGCCTGTTTGAATTCTTCGTTCTCGACGGCGATGAATTTCGCCCCAAGCGATTCCACCTGCTCCTTCGTGGCTGGGCGCACGTCGGTGGCGGTGACGATCGCCCCCATGCGCCGCGCCGTCGCGATCGCCTGCAGACCTGCGACGCCGACGCCCATTATAAAAACTTTCGCCGCCGGGACGGTGCCGGCGGCGGTCATCATCATCGGGAATGAGCGGCCATACTCGGCCATCGCGTCGATGACGGCGCGATAGCCGGCGAGATTGGCTTGGGACGATAAAACGTCCATGGATTGCGCGCGCGTGATGCGCGGCATCAACTCCATGGCGAAGGCGACCGCCCCGGTTTTGGCGAGTTCGGCGAGCTGAGCGCCTGCGCCAAACGGATCCATGATCGCGATCGTAGCGAGATTGGGTTTCGCGCCCCGCAGCTCTTTCGCCGAAGGACGCCGCACGCGCAGCGCGACGTCGGCGCCCGACAGCGCCGCCTCAGCGTCCTTGGCGATCGTCGCCCCGGCGGCGGTGTAATCGCCGTTGGAGAAGCCAGCGGCGTCGCCTGCGCCGGCCTGGACGGCGACGTCGGCGCCAAGTCCCACATATTTCTTGACGGTCTCGGGCGTCGCCGCGACGCGCGGCTCGGATTTATCCGTTTCAGCCAGAACGGCGATGCGCATGACGAACTCCGGTTACAAAAAAACCGTCGCCGCTAGCGTCGCCGCCAGCGGTTCAAAGCGGAGGGACGCGGGACCTAGCGGGCGATGAAGAAATACAGCGCGAGCAGCACCACTGCCGTGCTCGCCGCCGCGATCTTCAGCAGCAACAAGAACGCCTTGTATGTCTTTACGTGCTCGGCCCAATCGCCGTTCGACTCCATGGGCGTGCGCAAGCTCGCCATCTGGCTCCTCCCGATTCTTGCTGACGCGCGCGTGATCCCGCGCGCGAAGCTCATGCTAAACGAGCCGAAGCCATTGGGCAACGCCTGGGGCCTCCTGGAGCCTGCGGCGCCCCGACGCGTCGCCCGCGAGGCGAAGGCCAGCCCGTCGCGCTCATTACCGCCAGGCGCGCTCCTTCGGTCGCCCCGCGGAACAATCATGCGCGGGCGGCGTTCCAACGCACGCCTGCGGCGCGGGGCCCCAAACATCGCTAAACCGGAGCGGAACGATGGGATTCTTTTCGAAAGACATCAAGACGATCGACGATCTGTTCGTGCATACGCTGCGCGACGTCTACTACGCCGAGAACCAAATTCTGAAGGCGCTGCCTGACATGGTCGAGAAAGCCTCCGATCCGCGCTTGAAGGAGGCGTTCGAGCAGCATCTCGGCGAGACGGAAAACCAGGTTCGCCGGCTCGAGAAAGTGTTCCAAATGCATGGCGTGACCCCCAAGGGCATCAACTGCCCGGCGATCGACGGCATTCTTGAGGAGGCGGATGAAGTCACCGGCGAAACCGCGAAGAATGAAGTGCTGGACGCCGCGCTGATCGCCAGCGCTCAGGCCGTCGAGCACTATGAGATCACGCGTTACGGGACGCTGATCGCCTGGGCGAAGGAGCTTGGCCGCGAAGATTGCGCGCAGCTTCTCTCCGAGACGCTCACTGAGGAGAAAAACGCTGACAGAAAACTGTCCGCGCTCGCCGAAGGGCGCATCAACCGCAAGGCCGCCTAGAGAAATGATCGGCGCAGCTCTCGAGTTGCGCCACTAAAAAACCCCCGGCTCAGGCCGGGGGTTTTTTGTAGTCCAGGGCGAGTCCAGCGCTCGCTTTCATTATTTGACCGTCGAGCGCTTATTCCTCGACGGATTTCGGCTTCAGCACCTGACGGCCGCGATACATGCCGGTCTTCAGGTCGACGTGATGCGGCCGGCGGAGTTCGCCCGAATCCTTATCCTCGATATAGGTGGGCGCTTTGAGGGCGTCGGCGGAGCGACGGAAGCCCCGCTTCATCGGCGAGGTTTTTCTCTTCGGAACGGCCATTTTCTTCTACTCCGGGGCGTCCCGCCGGCGTCTTAGCGCGCGGGACGAAAATTCAAAGGATGGGCGCGAATACACCAATTTGCCCGGTATGGCTACCCCTGGCTAGCCCTGCGTGTCGTCCCTCTGGGCGCTGTGGCCGCCCTCGATCGCCGCGGGCGGCGTCAAGCCGCTGTCCTTGCCCTGGGGGACCATCGCCGGGTCTTCCTCGATAAGCTGCTTGGCGCCGCGATCGTCGACTGGCCGCGCGGCGATGGGGGCCGCGGTCAGGCCGGTCTGATGCGCGAGCCAGTTTCGCCAGTGATCGGCTGAGCCGTTGAACGTGTTCTGGTCGACCGCGCCGGCGATGCCCGGCACGCGCCCGTCCGAGCGATACTGCCAAAACGTCCATTTGCGATCGCCGTAACGCACTTGTGGGTGATACTTCGTTGAGCGCACCCAGATCGGATATTCGGACAGAGCGTCCGAGTGCAGGATCGCCTGATAGAAGTCGACCGACGAATAGATGATCGGCCTCTTGCCGTAGTGGCGCTCCATTTCCACGAGCATCGCCTTCATGTCGCGGAGCACTTCCTCGCGATAGAGCGTGCGCTTGCAGCTGCGTGAAGTCGGCGTCGCTTCGACATCGAGCACAGGCGGCAGCGCGTCGGGCTCATTGGGCGCGACGCTTCTGAAATTGCCGATTTCCTCATGCGGTTCACGGCACCAGTAAACGAAGTGATAGGCGCCGCGCGGCACGCCCGCCGCTTTCGCCGCCGCCCAATTATAGGCGAATTTCGAGTCGACCCGGTCGGCGCCTTCAGTCGCCTTGATGAAGGCGAAGGAGACGCCGGCCTCTTTCACCTGTCCCCAGTCGATGTCGCCCTGATATTTCGAGACGTCGATGCCGTGGACGGCGAATTCGGCGCTGCGCGTTGCCGGGAAATTATGAAGTTCCGTTTCCGGCACGGCGTAGGCGAGGAAGGTCGGGTCGCGCTTGGGGTTGATCAGCGGCGCGCTGGTCTGGAAGCGCGGCCGGCGCGAGAACATCGGATCATAGGAGCTGCCGCAGCCGGCGAGCGTCGCCGCGGCCAGCGCGGCGCCTACGAAGGCAGTGGAAAGCGAAGTAAGAAATTTCAACGAGCGCATTTCTTCAAATTATCTCCGCAGGCGGTAACGGAGCGTAAACGCGCCGCCACGCCTCAGCCCAAATGGAACCACAAACTGGCGATTGTAAGGAAAGAGCTGTAGCCGATAACGTCGGTGATCGTGGTCACGAA
>Ga0233424_10001154_pt1 | contig 25327 bp, 25 predicted proteins | sample Watercolumn_Towu_FD_181011 | JGI IMG/M metagenome (GOLD analysis project Ga0233424, IMG submission 181011) | Freshwater microbial communities from Lake Towuti, South Sulawesi, Indonesia - Watercolumn_Towuti2014_125_MG | ecosystem: Environmental > Aquatic > Freshwater > Lake | place: Indonesia... | reverse complement strand
CTACGTTGCACCGATCACGAGCTGTCGTTCCGGAAGACGCCAAGGGGCGTCGACCATCCGGGACGACCGCTCGTGATCGGTGCAACGTAGACCGGTTTCGTGCCCTCATATGCGACAATTGCCTGCACCGAGATATTGACGTCGATCCACTTGGCGCCCCCGTTTCCAAGGCTGACGTCCGGGGCGGGCGGTGCCACTGAGGCCTGCAAGGGCCTCAGGAGCCCGGAGTAGATGTACCGCTCCGGGGCGAGGTCACCGAGCGGCAGGTCCACCCACTGGCCGTTCGATGCTTGGCGACGGACCGAGAGGACGCGCGCCCATGTCAGGTTGTCGGCTTCAAGCTCCTCGCCTTCCACCCATGCCGTAACCGAGACTTCGTCGCCCTTCAGGACTTGGCCCGCCGCAGCCATGACGGTGTGGGGTTCCCGCCGGAGATTTGCCCGATCACCCGACACCACGCCGACCCACCCGGCGACCTCAACCGCGGCGGGCTTTGGAGCGGCACTCGGTCCAACCGCCGCCGCTTCGACGTACGCAAAGTTCCTCGTCACGGGGTTAAAGATCGATAGGCGAGAGCCCTTCTGCGCCTCCATCACAAGAAACTGGTCGCCGACCTTCGCTCCGCCGAAACTCGTCCCGCCCTCAACCGCGCTCCACAGGTCGGTCGGGCGATGGGCAGCCACCCACCAAGGCCGGTAGGCCTCGTTGATGGTGGCGAACGCGGGCGAGGCCCAGATCACCTCGTCCTCAGGTGTCGGTGCACTGCCGGGGCCGACGGCGGTGCCGTCCAACCAACCGACCCGGCCGGTACGGGCGTCCTGCACGTAGTACCGAGCGCGATCAGGCGGCGTCAGGGCGAGCGCCTTGGCGAACTGGGGGAGGGTCGCGACGGTGTCACCGGTTGCTGAGACGAGCGGGACATCCTTCAGTGTGGCGATCCAGAAGGGCCGGAACGCGTGCGCCGCGATCACTCGTTCGCCTGCCGGCGGGTCGCTTGGGTCGAGCGTGATCGCCTCGATGTATCCGAGGTTGCTCTCATCAAGTTCCCGCGCGAGGAATCGGGTAGCCCCGGCGACTGGGCTGGATTCAAGGATTTCCACCATGGTGTCGCGGGGCAGCTGCCCGAAGAGGCGCGCCGACGCGTCGGCCCCGGACCAGAAGCCGGCCGGCCGGATTGTGCGGGCATACCACCCTTCTGCGAGGGCGCTCGGGGCCGGCACCATGGCAACGCAGGCCACCACTGCTGCGGTCGCGCCAACCGCCGACCGCCACCAGCGTGATTCGTATGGCCTCACGGCTGCCACGAGGATAATAATAAGCGGCCGCGGTTGGGCGTCGGCCGGTCGGCAGACCATGCCTGCCTCACCACGTGTCCTCGTGCGAGGATCGCCGATGAACCCCACGCCACCTTCCCGATCCCGACTGCATACCTTGGCAACAACGTTCACGTTGGTCGTTGCGACGCTGTTGGCCGCCGTGAGCAGCGTGATGGGCGCGGACCCGGCGGTTGCATACGCCCAGGCGGACGGCATCGTTGCGGAGACGGCACTTGCCGAGATTGACTTCGGGACGGAAATCCGGTTTAAGGTTCGCGCGCGCAGCGCCCGACCCGCCGATCCGATCACGACGGTGCAACTGCTCTACCGGATCGACGACTCCCCCGTCCAGAACACCGGTGTCGCCTCGTTTCAGCCGGGTGAGGCGGTCAACGCTGCCTATCGCTGGCGCGTGACCGGGGTGCTATTGCCCGGGACTGACGTCCACTACCAGTTTGCGTTTGAGACGGCCTCCGGTTCCCGGCGCACGACCCCCGAGCAGACGATCACCTACAACGACACGCGGTTCGACTGGCGGACCATCGGCACCGGCAACGTCATCACTCACTGGACTGGCGGGGATCCGGGCATCGGGCAGGCCATTCAGGACGAGGCGTCACGTGCGGTCTCGCGCATGGAAGGCGAGTTTGGCATCGCGCCTGACCGGCCACTTCATGTCTACGGCTATGTCCGAGTCGCCGACTACGCGAGCGCGGTTGCCACGGGAGGCCGGGTCCTCGACTACGCGACCGCCGCCGGCACCAACCGCGTGTACGTCCTGTATCAACAGGACAAGGTGCAGGACGCGATGCTGTCGCTGCGCCGCGAGGTTGCGCGCGCGGTGTTCGAGCAGCGGACGTCGAACGCCTTCGCTCCTCCGCCGAAGTGGCTTGGCCTGGGGTTCAGCCGGTACGTGGCCGGAGAGGATATCTCTGCCGACAACCAGAAGGTGTTGACGGACCTTGCCCAGAATGACCGGTTGCTGTCCCTGAAGAGCCTCGCGGGCAACTTGCCCACGACCGGTCAGGAACGCGCCCTCGCCCAGGAGCAGGCCCTCTCGGCAGTCAAGTACTTGGCTCAGACCTATGCGCCGGAGAAGGTGCGCGCCACTCTCGACGCGTTCCGCGAAGGAAGCACCGTCGACGACGCGTTCAAGCGTGGCCTGGGCAACACCCTTGACCAGTTCGAGTCCCGGTGGAAGAATTCGTTGCGCCTCGGGTTGCCACAGAAGGCAAACGTCGCCAACCCGACACCTCGCCCCGGCATGACTGCGCAGGCGCCGGGCGCTTCGACGTCCGGCGCACCGTCCTCGAGCGCGTCAACGGGTGCATCCTCCGCCGGGCCAGAATCCCTCGCCTTCGTCGACTCGATCTTTGGTAACTCTGTTGAGTTCTGGCAGGGAATATTTGGGGGCTCGACCCGGTACGTCCTTGTCGGCACCCTCGCGTTCATGGGTGTGGGGATCCTCGCGATTGTCGTCGGAACGGTCGTTGGTACCGTTCGGAAGGCGCGCGACGAGTACTAGCGAGTAGCCACGTCCCACCCAGGCAGGCACCGCGCGGCCTGCCGACGGTCGCGCCATGGAATGTTGCCGGGTTCCCGTGGTTCAGGCACCAACTGGCGCGAATGGCACCGGCGCAAGCAAGACGAGACGCACTTCGATACGACGCAAGACGACCTGCCCTCCCGCTTGGGAGGCGCGTCATGGGATCCCGGTGACTGGAGTCCTTGGGGGGCGCATGAAAATCCACGAATCGCTGCAGTCGACCTTCCCTTCGTTCTCGTTCGAGTTCTTCCCACCGAAGAACCCCGAGCAACAGGAGCAACTCCTCGAGACCATCCTCAAGTTGCGTCCGCTCAACCCAACATTCGTGTCGGTGACGTACGGCGCCGGCGGCAGCACGCGCGCCCTCACCATCGACACGGTCGCCCGGATCAAGCGTGATTTCGGCATCGAGCCGATGGCGCACCTGACCTGCGTGGGGGCGTCGCGCGACGAAATCCACGAAACGCTCGACACCTTGCGTGGCCACGGAATCGAGAACATCATGGCCTTGCGCGGCGACCCGCCGCGAGGCGAATCCTCGTTCCAGCCTGCCCCGGATGGGTTTGCCTACGCGAACGAGCTTGTTGAGTTCATCGACGGCCATTACGACATGTCCATCGGGGCGGCGTGCTACCCGGAAGGCCATTTCGAGGGCAACACTGGCAAGCGCCAGGACCTGGACCTCGATGTCGAGCATCTCCATCGCAAGGTCGAGGCCGGGGCCAAGTTCCTCGTGACGCAGCTCTTCTACGACAACGAGGTGTACTTCCGGTTCGTGGAACGGGCGCGCATCGGCGGTATCGAGGTGCCGATCATCCCCGGCCTGATGCCGGCGATCAATGCCGACAGCATTCCGAGAATCGCGAAGATGTCGGGCGCGACCTTCCCGGACCACCTCATGCGCGAGGTTAGGGCTCGGGCGGGCGATGCCGACGCCGTCCTCGAGCTTGCGGTGGCCTACACTACCCTTCAGGCCGATGAGCTGATCCGGCACGGGGCGCCGGGCATCCACTTCTACACATTGAACCGGTCGCATGCGACCAGCGCCATCGTCAGCGCCTTGCGCCTGTTTCGGCCGTGGGAAGTCCACAACTACGTGTAGTGATGCGCGAACCCCTCACCCGCGCGATCAACGGAAGGCAGGGGCGCCGCCGCGGTAACTAGCGCGCCTAGCCGCCCGCTTGCGTCGCCTGCCACTCGCTGATGGCATCCCAGTGGGGTGCCATCGCGACATAGATCGCGCGGTACTGCCCGTACAAGGCATCGTATGCTGCCCCAGATTTCGCGTCGGGCGCGACGGTGCCAACGGTCCCGACGTGTGGCGCCGCATCCAGGGAAGGGAGGTCGCCGGTCGCGCGCATCGCCAGGATCGCGGCGCCAAGCGACGACGCCTCCGGGCTGTCGACCAAGGTCAGGTCGCGCCCCAGCACATCGGCAGTCACCTGCATCCAAAGGGGGGATCGAATGAACCCGCCGGCGATCCGGATCTCCCGAGCCGCGCCGGCGACCTCCTCCATCGGTTCAAGGATGGTGCGCATGCGATACGCCACCCCTTCGAGCGTTGCACGGGCAACGTGCCGGTGGTCGTGCGAGAGCGATAGCCCCACGATCGTCCCCCGTGCCCGCGCGTTCCACCCGGGCGCCCGTTCGCCCGCAAGGTAGGGCAGGAAGAGGAGTCCGCCGGCTCCTGCGCCTACCTCCGAGGCCCACCCGGTGACCTCGTCCAGGGTTGGTTCGCGTCCGCCTGTGGCACGGGCGATTGATGCCCACTGGTCGCGCAACCATGCCAGCACGATGCCGGCGTTGTTGATCGCCGCCCCGGCGACCCATCGACTCTCGGCGAGGTAGTAGCACCACGTGCGCGCCCGGTCGTCATCGGTGACCGGGTGATTCACGACCGAACGGACCGCGCCACTCGTCGCCACCATCGCCACGAACTGGCCTGGCGATGAGACGCCGGTCCCAAGCGTCTGGAGCACGCCATCCCCTGCCCCGGCGACGAGCAGGCAGTCGTCGGGAAGACCGACCGACCGCAACCAAGCCGCGGGCGCATCAACCGCGTCGGTGGGTTCGACAAGCGATGGCACTCGGCGCCGATCGATACCGGCGATGGCAAGCAAGTCATCGGCCCAGTCGAAGGCGTGCGCGTCGAAGAGGCCGGTCCCGCTTGCGGTCGAACGGTCGGTGACAGCGTTTCCCGTCCACCGGCCGATGACGTAGTCCTTGATTCCCACGAAGCGTGCGGCGGCCGCGAAGATCGCGGGCCGGTGCGTGCGCCACCACCGGATCTTTGGGGGCAGGTACATGGGGTGCACCGGACCGCCGGTCCGGCGGTACAGCGCAAGGGGGTCGTGGGTGGCGCGAATCGCGCGCGCCTCGTCGTCACCGCGCGTGTCGGCCCAGATCAAGGCGTCATCGAGGGCGGTACCGGATGCGTCGATGGGCAGGACGGAGTGCAGGATGGCGGACAGGCCAACCGCGCGCACGTGGCGCCCGTGTGCCTGCGCCCACGCGGCGACGGCGGTCAGCGCATCTGTCGTCGCGTCGTGGACGGTGGTCGGGGATTGGGCCGCCCACCCCGGGCGTGGTGCGAGAAGCGGGTAGGTGCGGGACACGGCTTCCAGGACACGCCCGTTGCGGTTGAAGACCACCGCGCGGGTACCGGTCGTGCCGATGTCAACGCCGATCCATGCGTTCGCGTCGCCTGCCACCATCGCGTGTCCTCCCAGGTCGGCCAATGTTGTGCCCGGCCAGGACCAGCGTCCCACGTTGGGCGCGATTGTAGTCGCGACTGCGCCGACGACCGGCGCCGCGCGTGCTAACCTATTAGATAAAACACTTCATCGATCAACGATGCGACTGTCTGCACGGTCGGACTACGGTGTCCGCGCGATCATCGACCTCGCCGAACGCGCGGGTCAGGGACCAGTGCCGAGCGAAGCGATCGCTCGTCGTCAAGGAATATCAGATACCTTTCTCGACCAAGTCTTGACGCTCCTGCGTCGGGCGGGCCTTGTGCACAGCACCCGGGGTCCGAGGGGCGGACACGTCTTGGCCATGGCGCCCGGACAGGTGACCATGCGGGCGATTATCGAGGCGGTCGAGGGTGGCGCGTTCCTGCCTCCGGTTCCAGACGGACGTGGACGGGACGGTCCGCCAGTCGATGGCGCCTCCGTCCCCGCCACCGTGCGCGTGCAACAGGAGGTGTGGGAGGAGGTGCGTTCGGCGGTCCATCGCATCCTCGACGCCACGACAGTTGCGGACCTGCTTGAGCGGCAACGTGAGTTGTCCGCGCCCTCGCGGTACTACATTTAGGACGTGCGAGATGGCGTCGATCACACGGCAGGTGTTGGATGGACGGGTCACGGCGCCCCCAGTGGACCCGTCACCCCTGCAATGCTCATCCACGACGTCCTGCTTGAGTACCCGGAGACACTTGCCGTCTTTCGCTCCTGGCGGTTGCCGTGCCCTCGCTGCCTCGCCAGCGGCTACGAGACCGTCGGCCAACTGGCGGTCACCATCGGCATCGACGGTGACGCGTTTCTGGCCGACCTCAATCGCGCGATTGAGGCTGTCTCCCCGGATGCCTGGCGATGGCCCCACGCCGGGCCGACCTCCCCGAACTGACCCCGCCCCTGTGTCCGGAGGCGCCTCATGACGGCACCTGACCGGCAGACGGTCGCCCAATCGGCCCTTGACCTGATCGGACGCACCCCACTCGTGCAACTGAACCGGGTCGTTGCACCCGGTGGCGCCACCGTTCTCGGCAAGCTCGAGTCCCGGAACCCGGGCGGCAGCGTCAAGGACCGCATCGCCCTGGCGATGATCGACGAAGCCGAACGAAACGGAACCCTCGGACCTGGCGCGTCGGTCGTGGAACCGACAAGCGGCAACACCGGGATCGGTCTCGCCGTTGTTTGCGCTATCCGTGGGTATTCCCTCATTCTCACCATGCCCGAGGACATGAGCGTCGAGCGGCGACGGCTGCTCGCCCGCCTTGGCGCGGAGGTTCGACTGACGCCTGCCATCGAGGGCATGAGCGGTGCCGTCTGGGCGGCGGAGGAGATCGCGCGCGCAACTGGCGCATTCATGCCTCGCCAGTTCGACAACCCTGCCAACCCGGAGGTCCACTACCGCACGACCGGGCCGGAGATTCTCGCCGATACCGACGGCAAGGTTGATGCCTTTGTCGCCGGCGTCGGCACCGGGGGAACGGTGTCGGGTGTCGGTCGGGCGTTGCGCGAGGCTTGCGGTTCGGCGGTCCGCATCGTCGCCGTCGAACCTTCGCGGTCGCCCGTCTTGTCTGGCGGACGCTTCCGTGCCCATGCCATTCAGGGGATCGGCGCCAGCTTCGTACCGAGCAACCTTGATCGCTCCCTCATCGATGACATCGTGACTGTCGCTGACGACGACGCAATGGCGATGGCAGCGCGCCTGGCGCGCGAGGAGGGCTTGCTCGTGGGGATCAGTGCGGGGGCCAACGTGCACGCTGCGGTCGCGTTGGCGTCAACGATGCCCCCGGACTCGATGGTTGTCACGATCCTGTGCGACACCGGGGAGCGGTACCTGAGCGTGACCTTCCCCTAGTGCTGGAAACGGTCTGAGCGACGTATGGAACGGCCCGATCGTGGGCCAGAGTGACCGGCCCGGGATCGACCCGTCCGGAGGAGAGACTTGTGATGAGCGTAAAGGTGTATATCCCGACGCCGTTCCGCGCCCTGACTGGCGGGCAGGCGCGCGTCGAGACGGACGCGCACGACGTCAAGGGGCTGCTTGGGGACCTCGAGACGCGCTTCCCCGGGATGCGTGACCGCCTGCGCGACGAGCATGGCGCCTTGCACCGGTTCATCAATGTCTACGTCAACAGCGAGGAGATCTCCGAGCTGCAGGGGGAGGCCACCACCCTTCACGGTGGAGAGGAGGTCAGCATCATCCCCGCAGTCGCTGGGGGCAGCGCCTTTACCCCTGAGGAGGTCAAGCGCTACAGCCGCCATTTCCTCCTGCAGGACGTGGGTCCGTCCGGGCAGCGGAAGCTCAAGAACGCACGCGTCCTGCTGATCGGTGCGGGCGGCCTCGGATCCCCGGCGGGGTTGTATCTCGCCGCCGTCGGCGTCGGCACCCTTGGCCTGATCGACTTTGACGTCGTCGACCACTCCAACCTCCAACGGCAAGTACTGCACTTCACCGACCGCGTCGGTGAGCTGAAGGTCGAGAGCGCCAGGAAGACTGTCGGCATGCTCAACCCGAATGTCAAGGTTGAGGCGCACAACGCCATCCTTGACTCGAGTAACGCGTTCGAGCTGTTCCGCGAGTACGACTACGTGCTGAACGGCGTTGACAACTTCCCTGCCCGCTATCTGGCCAACGACGCGGCGGTCCTGCTGGGCAAGACGTTGATCGACGGCGGCATCAACCAGTTCGAGGGCCAGGTGACGGTCTACAAGCCCGGAACAGGGTGCTACCGGTGCCTCTACCCGGCACCGCCGCCGCCCGGCGCAGTGCCGAGTTGCGCCGAGGCAGGAGTTCTTGGCGTCCTGCCGGGAATCGTCGGGTCGATGCAGGCACTCGAGACGATCAAGCAGATCCTTGGGATTGGCGAACCGCTTGTAGGGCGCCTCCTGCTGTTTGATGCCTTGTCGATGGAGTTCCGCACCCTCAAGTTGCGACGCGACAAGGGGTGCCCGGTCTGCGGCGACAACCCGACGATCACCGAGCTGATCGACTACCACGAGTTCTGCGGCGCACCGGTCCCGGTCGAGCTTGAGGAGCAGCGCGCGCACGTCGCGGTCCACTGAGGCCCGGCGATGTCGTTACCCGTGGGCGCGATCGCGATCGCTCGTTCCCAAGTCGATGCGATCGTGGCCCACGCCCGTGCCGGGGCACCGGACGAGGTGTGCGGCGTTGTCGCCGTGCGCGACGGCGTGGTTGTTTCGGTCATGGCGACGCGGAACGCCGCGGCAACGCCCCGCAACCGCTTCGAGATCGACGCGCGGGACCTGATGCGGATCGTGGACGTCGAGCGGGAAGGGCTTGACGTCGGGTTCTATCACTCGCACCCAGTGTCGGTCGCGTACCCATCGGCAACCGACATCGGCTTCGCGGAACTCTGGCCGGGCGCCCTGCAGCTGATGGTCAGCTTGCGCCACGACCTCCCCGGAGGGGCCGGCCCCGAGTTCCACGCTTACCGGATCTTCCCGCCGCGCGTCGACGAGGTCGCCATCGCCATCGACGAGGGCCGGTAGCCGCCGGCGCGGCAGCTCACCTCCACCGCTCCGGGACGGAGATCTGACGGCCTAGATGCCGTACAGGGCGCAAAACTTGCCGTGCAGGTACGCCATGTACGGCTCAATCGTGAGGCTTGCGCCAGTCGATCGGCGCACCGTCTCGTGCACGTCGTGCTTCCGCCCGAGGGCATGGAGGCGGGTGTGCAACCATCCAAGCAGTTCGCCGAACTCTCCCCGCGAGATGTCGGTGGGGATCGACGGCAGGTCCTCGACCGCACGGTCGTAGAGTTGCGCCGCGAGGACGTTCCCGATCGTGTATCCCTGAAAGGCACCGCCGACCGGACCAGCGAACCAATGGACGTCCTGCATGCATCCGTCGCGGTCATCCGGGGGCGCGATGCCCAGGTCTTCGACGAAGCGCGTGCGCCATGCCTCGGGCAGGTCCCGGACCCGCATCGACCCGTCAAGCAGCTCGAGCTCGAAGTCGAACCGCATCATGATGTGTAGGTTGTAGGTGAGTTCGTCAGCCTCGACCCGAATGAGCGATGGTTCAACGCGATTGATTGCTTGGTGGAAGGTCGCGAGCGGCACGTCGCCCAACTGGCCGGGGAACTCGGCCTGGAGGAGCGGGTACCCCCACTCCCAGAATCCCCGGCTGCGACCGACGAGGTTTTCCCACAAGCGCGACTGGCTCTCATGGATGCCCGACGACGCGCCACTCCCGAGGAGGGTGCCGTCGAGTGCCGGTGCAATGCCCTGCTCGTACATGCCGTGACCGGCCTCGTGCATCGTCGCGAAAAGGCCGAACCGCAGGTCGTCCGCCGACAAGCGTGTGGTGATCCGCACGTCGTCGCGCGAGAAGCTCGTAGTGAACGGGTGTGGCGCGCGGTCCTGGCGCCCGCGTCCGAAGTCGTAGCCAAGGCGCGTCGCCACCATCTCACCGAAGCGCCATTGCGCATCCTCGGGGTAGTGGCGCGTGAGGCACGTGTCGTCGGGTCGCGGTTGTTCGGTCACGGCGCGAACAAGCGGCACAAGGCGTGAACGCAGGGCCGAGAACAAGGCGCGAATGTCGGCCACACCCAGTCCCGGTTCGGCTTGGTCGACGAGCGGATCCGCGACGTGCGTTGCGTGGGGGAAGTAACCGGCGTACTGGCGGCTCATCTCAACCGTCTTCTCGAGGATCGGTGCGATGGTGGCGAAGTCGTTCGCGGGCCGCGCGGTTGCCCACGCCTGGTAGGACGTCGACATGTGTTCGGTGAACGTCGCCAGGAAATCGGCTGGCACGCGCCGCGCGTGATTCCAATCCCGATGTGCCACGCGGATGAGCGCGGCGTCGGGGTGATCTGGGCCGACGGCATCCGCGTAGGGGCGCAGGGCGTGCAGGAGGGATCCGACATGGTCATCGGTGAACTTCTCGTGGGCGACGTGGGAGAGGGTCGCAAGCTGTCGACCGCGTGCGGCCCCGCCTTGCACGGGCAAGTAGGTCATCTGGTCCCATCCGAGGACGGCACCGGCGGCACGCAAGTCGTGAACCGTGGCGAGCCGGGTGCGCAACTCGTCGAGTTCGGGCGGGGCGTCGTGGAAGTCGTTCGGCACGTGAGCCTCCTTGGTCGAGACCGTAGCAGGGCACGCCACGTCGCTTAGGAGGAGCGCTTGCGTCGGGACGCCCGGGCACGCGGGTACGATTGTCCTAATCATGACGACGACCTTCGAGCAGTCGGAAGTTGCGCCGGCGCTTGGCGACGCCGAACGCGAGGCCTATGCCCGCTTGCGCGACGCTTGCCACGACCTCGGGAGCACTCTTGTCGCGTTCTCCGCAGGTGTTGACAGCACCCTCCTCCTGAAGGTGTGCGCGGACGAGTTGGGTGATCGTGCCGTCGCCGCGACGGCGGTGTCCGAAAGCTACCCGGCGCACGAGTTGCAGCAGGCGAAGCGCCTGGCGCGGGACATCGGCGTGGAGCTGGTCCTGGTCGAGACCAACGAGCTAGCCGACGAGAACTACGCCAGCAACCCGGCCAACCGGTGCTACTACTGCAAGCAGGAGCTCTTCACCACGATCTTCCCGGTCGCCACTGAACGAGGCCTCGCGACCGTGTCGTATGGCGCGAACCTTGATGACGTCGGCGACTTCCGCCCGGGCATGCAGGCGGCGAAGGCCATGGGCGCCCGTGCGCCACTTCTCGAGGCAGGGCTTGGCAAGTCGGAGATTCGCGCCATATCGCGCTACCTCGGTCTGGAGACCTGGGACAAGCCGGCCTTCGCTTGCCTGTCATCGCGGATCCCGTACGGAGAGCGAGTGACAGCCGAGAAGCTTGCCCAGATCGACCAAGCCGAGATTGCCCTGTACGAGGCGGGCTTCCGGCAAGTGCGCGTGCGCCATCACGGCGACGTCGCGCGGATCGAGGTCCCGGCGACCGACCTGCCCCGGTTCTTCGGTGACGGCTTGAACGAGCGGATCGCCGCACGCCTGAAGCGGATCGGGTTCAAGCACGTCGCCGTCGATTTGCAGGGGTACCGCAGCGGCAGCATGAACGAGGCACTGGGTGCCGCCGCGCCAAGCCCTGCCCCCCGACGCCTCCTGCCGGTGATCCAAGGCTAGGGGGAGCGCGCTGCGGGGCGCCGAACGCCCCCATCCGGCGCGCCGCCGACCCGCTGGCGCGGATGCGCGCGAGACAACCGGTCGCCCGGGGGGTGTTCCCCGTGTGCTGCAGGCAGCACAGGCTTGGGGTGTCGGCGTGCGCAAGGCATCGCCCGGACGCGGGCTAGCTGCCGCCGGCGACGGCGGGGACGATGCTCACCTCGTCGCGGGCGGCGACTGGCGTCTCCTGCCCTTCAAGGAAGCGGATGTCCTCGCCGTTGACGAAGATGTTGACGAACCGGCGCAGGTCGCCGCGTTCGTCGAACAGCCGCTCATGGAAGCCCGGATGGGCCGCCTCAAGGGCGTTCAGGACTTCGCCTACGGTGTCGGCCTCAATCGAGACGGATGACGCGCCTCCGGCGAGGTTGCGCAGGGGTGTGGGAATGAGGACCTTGGCGGCCATGTGAATACTCCTGTGCAGCGACGAGACTTTGGTGCGGTGCGCCGGCTACGCCTGTGCGCCCAAGTAGGCGTCGAACGCGTCAAGCGTCGGCCGGATCACTGGCGCGAGGCCGAGCAACGGGGCGATCGCTTGCGGGGTCTTGAGTCCGTTACCGGTGATGTAGGCGACGACGCGTTCACCCCGTTTCACGACGCCCGACTCGGCAAGCTTCTTGAGGACGGCGATCGTCACGCCCCCGGCCGTTTCCGCAAAGATGCCCTCCGTCGAGGCGAGCAAGCGCACGCCCGCGGCAATCTCCGCATCGGTGGCCTCCTCGATTCCCCCGCCTGTCTCGCGGACGATCTTCAGGACGTAGTACCCGTCGGCCGGGTTGCCGATGGCGAGCGACTTGGCAATCGTGTCAGGGTGTCGAACCGGCTTCACGGCGTCCCAACCGCGCCCGTAGGCGTTCGCCACCGGGTTGCACCCGGACGCCTGCGCGCCCGAAATCCGGGGTGCCTTGCGCGCAGTGAGGCCGACCTTGGCGAGTTCGCCGAAGCCCTTGGTGATTTTGACCATCTGCGCGCCGGAGGCAATCGGCACCACGACGTGGTCTGGCGCCTCCCAACCGAGTTGCTCCGCCACCTCGAAGGCAAGCGTCTTGGATCCTTCAGAGTAGAACGGGCGTACGTTGATGTTGCAGAAGGCCCACCCCTTCTGGTCGGCGAGCTCCGAGCAGAGCCGGTTCACGTCGTCGTAGGTGCCATCAACGGCCACCACGTTCGCACCATAGACCTGCGCGTTGATGAACTTCTCCGGTTCGGTGTTGGCCGGCAGGAAGACGTAGGTGTGCAGTCCGAGGCGAACGCCCGCGGCGGCGACGGCGCCCGCGAGGTTGCCAGTGGAGGCACACGCGAACGTGTCGAACCCGAACTCGCAGGCCTTGGCAGCGGCAACGGCGACCACCCGATCCTTGAAGGAGTACGTGGGGTTGACCGCGTCGTTCTTGATCCAGAGGTCGTCGAGGCCAAGGACCTTGCCAAGGCGCGTCGCTCGCACGAGCGGCGTCCACCCGACGCGCCAGTCCGTATCGGCTTCGCCATCGAGCGGCAGCAGGTCGCGATAGCGCCAGATGTTGTCCGGCCCACGCTCGACCGACTCCCGGGTGATCGATCCGGTGATCAGCTCGTAGTCGTACTGCACCTCGAGCGGCCCGAAACACCGTTCGCAGACGTGAATCGGGCTGATGGGATAGGTCCCACCGCACTCGCGACAGGCGAGGCCGAGGATGCGCGGGTTCCCGTCGTTACCACCCGGGGGTCCCGCGACATCCGGCCGCGCCGGAGTGGAGATTGCCATGTGAGGTAGCTCCTTGCGTGTCGTCTCGTGGCGGGCCGATTGCCCGCCGCCTTGCGACCGCACCGACCGCGTTGCGTCCATAAGCCGACCGGGGGGAACAAAAAAACCCCGGCCTTTGGGGCTCGGGGAACAAGAACAGACGGGCAGAAAACTCTGCGTCCTTATCTCGCCGTCGTACCGACTGGCATGCGCCATCGTACGAGGGCCGGAGTTGGCACCTGTCGCAGCGCATCGCGCTCGCGGTGGTTGCCGGGTTTCGTCGGGCCGTTTCCCTCCACCTCTCTGGATAAGAGCGGTCTGTGCAGTTTTGAAGGTGAGTGGATCATAGCACGCCGCCGCGCGACGTCAAACCTGCCTGCCCGGCGCATCGGTTGCCATCTCGATCGCGAGACGGTTGGCGAGGGCCACCGAGTAGTTCTGCCCGCGATCCTGCGGGTACACCTGAAACATGCTGCCGATCCACAGGCCGGGAAGCGGACCGCGACGGGGCGGGATGCGTGCTGCGTACTCGCGGGTCACGATCGGTTGCGCGTACGGTGCGCCGAACATCCAGGACTCACGAACCCATGACGCGTCGAAGCCGGGCACAACCCGCGCCAGTTCCGGCAGGAACTCGGCCTTGACCGAGTCGATGTCGCGCCCGAAGAGCGGGTGATCCATCGGGTGGTAGTTCCCGAGGTACACCAAGTGGCGCCCGCCGTACATCGAGGCCGGCGCGTAGTTCGTGTGTTCGACAACCACAAGGAATGGGTAGCCGGGGTCGTTGACATTGAGCCAGTACGCGCGGTGGGGCAGGAGCGGCCGGTCCAAGGCCAGGACCAGGCAGTGCGCTCCGAAAGCGTCGCCCCAGTCATGGCGTGCGAGCCACTCCGATGGCAGTCCCTTGATGATGCGCGCGGCGACGCGCACGGGCAGTGTCGACGCGACGCGATCGAAGCCACTCGTGCCGGTGACGCCCGATCCGTCGCGCCAAGCCACGCTCCAGCGGCTCCCGGCGGACGCTTCGCCGGCAAGGCGCGCCTCGTCGACGGCGGTGCCGAGGCGAACCTTCCCGCCGAGGCGTGAGATCTCCGCGACCATCCGGTCGTAGAGGGCCTGGTGTCCCGGGTCGAGGTACCCGAGGCTGAAGCTCCGGCAATGGATGCGCGACCAGAACCACGACATCGCGATGTCGTCGGCACGCGCGCCGAACTTCGCGCGCAGCAACGGTTCCCAGAGGATTCCGAAGCCACGTGCGCCCATGGCTTGGCGAAGCCACCTAGCCGCGGTGTGCCCCTCGAACGGTCGTTCGTTCGGGCACGCCTTCAGGAAGGCCAGGACAACACCCATGCGCACGCGGTCCATCAGCGGTAGCGGCGGGAACTGAAGGAGCCCGGTCGCCGTATACGGCTGCCAGAACCTGCCCTGCCACAGGACCATGTTTGTCGGCGAGTCCCATCGGACCTGTGGGCTGAGTCCCATCTCATCGATCAGGGCGAGCATGGCGGTGTCCGAGCGAAAGAGGTGATGGTAGAACCGGTCGAGGTAGGGTCCGCCCCCCGGAAGCTCGGGCGCGGGCCGAAACCCGGCGGCTAGCCCCCCTGGTTCACGCTCGCGCTCAAACAGGGTGACCGGTTCGCCACGTTGTGCGAGGCGCAGGGCAAGCGTCAGGCCGAGGGCGCCACCGCCGAACACGGCGGTATGGGTGCGACGGGCGGTCGTCATGGCATCTGTGTCACGTGCGCGTCGAACCTCGGTCACGGGAACGGGGCGGTCGCGGGGAGTGCGTCCGGCGTCGCACTTCGTTCCCCCCGGAAGGGTAGCGCGCGAGTACCATCGGCCACGGCTCGCCGGGTCGCCCCTTCCGGACACGTCGCGCGGGGCAAGCGCCCGGCGACCCGGAACGCGGCGCGCGAGTGCCGGGAGAGGCCTACCCGATGCCTGACCACGACCTGCTGAACCGGCGCCAGGACCCGTGGGCGGATCGCGCGGCGCCGGTGCTTGCGCATCTCGATGCCTTGTGTCGCGCGCACTCGCCCGTCGGGTGTGAGCGCGAGATAGATGCCGTGATCCTCGATGCCATTGGCTCTGGCGCATCCCGGATTTGGCAGGACGCGGCAGGGAACGTGATCGCGCACTTTGCCGGGCGCAGTGCAGACGCGCCGCTCCACCTCACGGCGCACAAGGATGAGTTGGGCCTGATTGTGAAGCGCGTCGAGCCGGACGGTCGCCTTCGCGTCCAGGCGCTTGGGGGCTTGTACCCCTTCAAGTGGGGGGAGGGCCTTGTTGACGTTCTCGCCGACGGTGGCGGCACCGTGACCGGGGTCCTGAGCTTCGGCTCGTTGCACGTCTCGGAAGAATCGCCGGTTGAGAAGGTGAAGGCCGGGCGCGAGCCGATGGTGTGGCGCAACGCATGGGTCGATTGCAAGCGAACGCGCAACGACCTTGCGTCATTCGGTGTGCATGCCGGCAGCAAGGTGGTGCCCGCGCGCATGCGGAAGGCACCGGTGGTGCTTGGCGACTTCGTGTGTGGGCATGCCCTCGACGACAAGGGGGGCGTCGCGATTCTGATCGAGGTCGCCGCGCGCCTTGCCCATGAGCCGCCCCCGCAGGACATCTACTTGGTGATCTCGAGCATGGAGGAAATCGGGAGCGGTTCGGCAATCTATGCGACGCGAAGCATTCCGGGCGACCGCCTGATCGCCGTGGAGATCGTGCCGGCGATGCCCGAATACGACATCGTCAACGACGACCGCCCGGTGATCCTGTATGCGGACTCAACCAACGTGTACGACGAGTCGGTCGCCAACCGGGCCGCCGTCCTTGCCCATGGCCTCGGCATCGACGTGCAACGCGGAGTCCTGTCGTCCTATGGGTCCGACGCGAGCATGTCGAAGAAGGCCGGGGCTGCGCCGTCGATTGGCCTCTTTGGCTTTCCGACCGAGAACACGCACGGCTACGAGATTGCCCACTTGGGAGGCATCGCGAACTGCCTCGAGGTTGTCTCCGCATATGCCTACGATGCCTGATCGGCACCCGACCGCGGGGGAAGTCGCCCTCACACCGGTTGTGGTCGATGTCGACCGCTTGCGGCGCCACGGGGTGGGAGGCGCATCACTGCGGGCTGCCAACCTGAGAGGCGCGAACCTCGCGGACCTTGACTTACGTGGTGTCGACTTGCGCCACGCTGACCTGCGGGGCGCAGACGTGACCGGGGCGGACTTGTCGGAAGCCAATCTCGCGGGTGCTGTCGCCCGAGGTGCCAAGTTTCACCGGGCACGCATGACCGGAGCGAATCTCGCGGGGGCCGAACTCACCGCGACGAACCTCACCGCGACCGATCTGCGCGGTGCCAGGCTTGCGGGTGCCGTCCTCGCGCGCGCGGTCCTGGCCGTCGCCGACCTGCGAGGCGCCGACCTCTCCGGCGCTGACCTGCGCGGGGCGGTCTTGCTCGAGGCGCGCGTTGATGGTGCAAACCTCATCGGCGCAAGACTGAAGGGGGCGAACGTCGCCCGCACAATCCTTGCTCCCGGCGGCGACCGCTATCTCGTCATGTCTGGTTCAACCGCGCCTGGCGCCGTGACGCATTCGGAGTCGGATGGCGTGCCAGAGTTCGGCCACGTGTCGGTCGGCGCTCGCCCAATGATCATCGCCCTCGTTGACCTGACCGGCTACACCGAGTTCGTCAAGTTCCACGAGGAGACGATCGAACATGCGCACGAGGTCGTGTCAGACTTGCTAGATCATCTTGCACGTCGGGCGGAAGTTCCACTGACCTTCAACAAGTTTGAGGGTGATGCGATTCTCTTGCACGCCGACGTGCCGAACCGAGATGAAGCCACTATTGGGCGCGCGGTCGTGCGCCAGTTGCTTGACACCTTTCCTGCATTCGATGCGCGAATCGCCTCCGTGCGTGGCCGCAGGCATCGCTGCCCGTGCCTTGCGTGTCAGTCCGTGGGTAGCCTCGCGCTGAAGATCGTCGCGCATCGCGGGCGCGCGGCGGTACGGCGTGTCCGGCACCTCGACGAGATTGGCGGGGTCGACGTGATCGTGGCGCATCGCCTGTTGAAAAACGCGGTGCCCCATCGGCAGTACCTCCTCGCCACCGAAGCACTCCTGCCGTCGGCGGCTGCCGAGACGCTCCCCGGTGGTCATGCACATTCCGAGTCATACGATCATCTCGGTACCATCCGCGCCACGGTGTATCCAAGACCCCGCCCGGAGCCCTGATCGTCGCGTTGTCGTGCGTGCGTCACCCGCCGCGTAGGGTCAACAACGACACCGCGTGCGGCGCGCCGAGGCGCATCGGCGGTCCCCAATATCGGATGCCTCGGCTGCCACAGAGGAGTGACCTGCCCTCACGGCAAATCCCCGCGACGCGACGATCGTCGAGGCGGATGAGGAGCGTGAACGGCTAGATTTGGCCGCCGTGGGTATGTCCGGACAGCTGAAGCGTCACGCCGAGCGCGGCGGCCTCGTCAAACTGGCGCGGTTGGTGCGCCTGAAGGATCACCGCGCGGGTCATGTCACGACCTGCCAGTGTGTCCGCAAGTGTTGGGGCGCCATCGCTTCCGAATCGCCCGGCCATGAAGTCGGGCACACCGGCCACGTCGTATGAGGTGTCGCCGACGCCGAGTGTGCGGCGGTCGTTCTCAAGGACGTCAACGCCAATCTTGCGGAGAAACGTCACCCACGGCGGTGCCCCAACGAAGAATTCGTGGTTTCCGGTGACGGCAAAGGTTCCGAGACGCGCGCAGGTCGCCGAGCGGCCGGCCGGCGTCTGCGAGGCAGTCGACCGGTCCGTCGACGGGGTCGCCGCAGAGGGCGACCACATCCGGAGCGAGGGCGTTGGTGCGCTCGACGATGTCGCGGACGTAACCAGTTGCGGTCCCGCGGGCGACGTGCAGGTCTGAGATCACTGCGATTGTCAACCCGTCCAGGTTGTCGGGCCACCGGTCAGGCGCACCTCCACGTGCCGGACTGGCGCAGGCAGCGACGCGTTACGTTGTGCCCGGACGATCACGAGGACAGCCGCGACGAGCGTGGCACCGGCGCGTGCCCGTGAAAGGTCAAGTGAGTCCCATGCGGTCGCACTGCCACGCCCTGCCCAGAACGAGCATCGCATCGCTCACGAGGAGGAGGACATCGACGATGAAGATTGAACCCAACCACGTGAAGGCGAAGCGGTGGACCCACTCACCCCACGGCGGGGGAACGGCACGCGAGAACGCCAGCAGCACGGCGACCGTCCCGAGTATGAATGCCCCGACCGCAACGGTGGTAGCCTCAGGCAACTACTCAGCGTTCCAGATGAGCCGGACGTACGGGTACCAGTGCATCGCGCTCCAAATCACAAGAGCGACGGCGATGAACGGCAGCACCCGGCAAGCTAACTGAACGACACGGTGCGCCCCACCGCGATGACAAGGGCGAGCGCGCCGAGGACTGCCGGGGCGATTCCGTGCGATGCCTCGCCGTCGTCAACGTGCACCTTGACGGCGCCAACCATCAGGATGAGTAGGCAAGCGGCGGCCACCGGCGTGAGGACCGGGAGGATGCCGGACGCCCACGGAACGACCAAACCGATTGCCCCGGCGACCTCGGCGATACCGATCACTCGAGGTGCCCAGACCGGGAATCGGCCTACCCACTTCATCTGCGGCAACAATTTCTCACGGGGAGATATGGCTTTCATCCCGCCCGCACCCGCCATCCCGAGGGCGAGCAGCGTCTGACTAATCCATAGGCCAATGTCTGCATAGTCCACCAGTCAGTCGCTCCGTTTCCCGACCAACGACGGCCTGCACACCGGCCTCAGGTGCCTCGCACATGGCTTTCCCAGCATACGGGCCGGAGTTGGTGCCTGCCTACCGGCGACGCTGAGGCGCTTCATCGATGAGCGTGTGCGCGGCGCCGGACGGAGGAACCGCAATCAACTTGGCGTCATGGTTCGAGGAACCCAAGATTGTCATGCCGATCGGCGACGGGTGATCAGCTGCCGACATGAGTCGGCAGGTGGCGGTCAAACTTGGCGCCCTGTAGCCGCGCTTCTCCAAAATCGGCCCGCGCAACCGTGGCCCCGGAGAGGTCGGCGCCGTCGAGGTCTGCGCCGACAAATGACGCACCGAAGAGCACGGCTCCCCGGAGGTCCGCCCCGGCGAGGCGTGCACCGCGAAAGTTCGCGCCGTGTGCCGTGGCTCCGGAGAGGTTGGCTCCGGAGAGGTCGGCGCCGTGAAACGCGGCACCGTAGAGTTCAGTTTTCGACAGGTTCGTGCGTATCAGCGTCGCCGCACGTGCACTCACCCAAATCATGTTGGATTCACTGAGGTCCGCGTCGGACAGGTCCGCGCCGGACACGTCCGCGAAGAAGAGGTTCGACCGTCGCAAGGCCAGGCCTGCAAGTGCTGCGCCCGAGGCCTTGGCACGTCGCAGGTCGGCGCCATTCATCGTCGCGCCGGATAGGTTGACCTTGCCCTCGAGGATTGTGCCCGAGAGGACTGCGCGGTCCAGGTTCGCCTCGTTGAGGTTGGCGTCATGCAGATCAGCGCCACTCAAGTCAGCGTCTTCAAGGTTCGCGCCGGAGAGGTCGGCTCCGCGCAGGTTCGTTCGGGCCAAGCATGCCCCAGCAAAGTTTGCACCTTCAGCACTCGCGCCAAAGAGGATCGCGCCAGTCGCGTCGATGCCCCGCAAGTCGGCGCCTCGAAGGTTGGTGCGGTAGAGCGTTGATCGGGCCAGGTTCGCGCCCGCCAACGTCCACCCGGCCATGTCGCGTGAAGTGAAGTCGTGACCGCGCAGGTCACGGCCTGAAAGGTCTTCGCCCATTATCCAATCGTATCGGTGGCACGGGGGGATGCGTGGCGAATATCAATCGCGTTTCGCGTCGGGGTCAGGTCGTACGGAAGCGGAATCCCCACGCCGGGTATGTCACGTCGGGGTTCTCGGCCGACTGGACACCCCCGTCCGCCACGTCGCGCGCGACAGCGCGCCAGAACGCCCGCGCCGCGGCATTATGGCGCGTTCCCTGGACGATCCACCGACCTGGTGCGCCGCTGAGGATAGCCGTGGCAGCCGCTCGCCCCACGCCAAGCCGACGGTACTTGCGCAAGACGAAGAACTCGTCGATTGCCCGGTCGCCCGAGCCATCCGTGATCGGAAGCACGAGCGCGAAGCCTGCAAGGGTCTCGACCTGGAACTGTGGGTCGACCACCCGGAACAGCCAGGCTGTGGCGCCGGGTTGCGCCAAGCGGCTGTCCAGATCATCGAGGTATCGGTACCGCCCGTCGGTCCCGGTGACCCCGCCCTCAATCTCGCTGAAGTCGTACTGGTAGAGTTGCGCAAGCGCGACCAGTGCGGGCAGCGACGCCGAGTCGACCACGTCCAAGTCGATGTTCACCTGCCGAGTCTAGGTGACGGATTGGTGACGGCCGTCACCGGGTTGGGTGCCATGGCCAATGGCTAACGACGGTCGGCGTACGCTTAGGGGCAACCTTTGACACGTACGTCGTCCGTGCGACCTTCCGAAAGGCCGTTGATGTCCACCGCGACCCTCTCTGACGAGGCATCTGCCTCACCGTTCACCCGCGTCAGCGACGACGCGAGACTTCCCGTGTCCGATACCGCTACCAAGTCAGGTTCCGCGACCGGCGGCGTTCGGCTTGAAGTCATCCGCATGGCTTGGCCGGTCGTCGTTGAGCAGTTGCTGCAGACCACCGTTGCCATCGCAGATGTGGCCATTACCGGCCGCCTCGGCACAACCGCCCTCGCCGGTTCGAGTGTTGCGCTTCAAGTCTTCTTCGTGGTCCTGAGCGGGTTGATGTCGGTCGGTATCGGCACAACAGTACTGGTCGCGCAGGCGACTGGCGCGAGGTCGCCGGAGCGGGCGGCAAGTGCGGTTCGGCAGGGAGTCTCGATCGGGGTCATCCTCGGGATCGTGCTGACGGCACTCGGCATTGTCCTCGCGGGTCCGTCCGTCGCCCTTGGGGGCGCCAGCGGCGAGATCGCCGAAACGGCCGACTCATACCTGGTGGTGTCCCTGCTCGGCATGGTGCCCCTGACCGTCGCGATTGCCGTCAGCGGCGCGATGCGCGGTGCCGGTGACACCCGCACCCCCATGGTGGCGGGCGCGATCGCGAACGTCATCAACATCGTGGCGGCCTGGGGTCTGTCGTTCGGGTCTTGGGGCCTTCCGGAAATGGGGATCCTAGGTGCGGCCTGGGGCGGGAACATTGCCCGCATCTTCAGCGCCGTCTACCTGGTTGCCATGCTGCACCGCTCATCCACGCCGGTCGGCATCCGCCTTGGCAGTGGCGCCCCATCCGGGCACTCCGGTTGGATCCCGAACCTCGAGGTCGGAAAGCAGTTCGTCACGCTCAGCCTGCCGGCGGTCATTGAGCAGCTGTCGTTCTCGCTGATGTTCCTCGTGTTCGGGCGCATCCTGCTGTCGCTGGGTGCCACGGTCCTTGGCGCGCAGCGGATCGCGTTCAGCGCCGGGTCGCTGGCGTGGCTACCTTCGATCGGCATCATGATTGCCGTCACGGCGCTCGTTGGTCAGGCGATTGGCGCGCGAGACCTCAATCGCGCCGCCGCGGTTACCCAGTTCGGGCTACAACTCGCCGCTGGCTGGATGGTGCTGATGGGCATCTTCTTCGCGACGCTTGGTACCCCACTCGCCGCAGCATTCACCACCGACGAGGCCACGATCCTCGAGGCAGGACGCGGGATGCTCGCGTTTGCGCCCGTGATGCCGATCATCGGCATGGGATTTGTCCTTGGCGGTGCGCTTCGCGGGGTTGGCGACACCCGGTTCCCGATGGTTACGTCCATCGCCACTGGCTGGCTGATCATCCTTCCGGTCGCGTGGGTGTGCGTCTTCGTCCTTGGTTGGGGATTTCCTGGGGCGGTTGCGGGGTTCGGCCTGTCATTCGTCGCGAACTTCGCTGCGCTGCGTTGGCGGTTCTCGAAGGGAGATTGGCAGACCCCTACCGTTCGGGTGTCTGGTATGCCGGCATTCGTCGGCGCCGAGTAGCCCGCCGCAAGTCGTTCGTGCAACATGCACAAGTGAGTGCGGGCGAAGTCCGGTCGGAACCAACGGACGATGGCGTAACTTCACGGGGTGATCATTCCGCTGTCGATGGTGTGCCCCCTGCGCCGGAGACACCGAGGGTTCGTCCGGCCAACGGCGGCGGGCGCTCTCCCTTGGTCACCACTCCCGTCCGGGTCGTGCGGTCTCCCCCGACGCACGACCCGGGCGGGACCCCCCGCATCTGGCACGTCCCGGGTCCCGGCCCGCGCGTAGACTGCGGGGGGGTAGGCATGCGGGTGACGATCCGACCTTCCGGCGCAATCCAGGCACGTATCCGGTCGGCAAACGCCGCGAATGGGTGGGATGCACCCACCAACGCCACTGAACGGGCCGCCATCGTTGCGCGCCTCGCCCTCGCCATTTCGGAAGTCGCCGAGGCAATCGAGGTCGTCCGCACCCCTCCCGCCGACGATGCGCACCTGGCCGAGGAGATGGCTGACGTGGTCATCCGCCTGCTCGACCTCGGTGCCGGGCTTGGGATCGAGGTTCTTGATGGCAGTCCGCCGGGCAGCGGCGTTCCGGGCGGTTTCGATGCCTCGTCGGTCGATGGGCTGGTCGCCGCGCTTGGCGTGGTCGCATCCACGATCGGGCACCTGCTGGATGCGTTTGCGGTGACCCCGCTGATCCCCCTATCCCCTGGCGTGATTGCCCGGGGCCTCGCGGCGCCGTGTGTCCTCGTGGAGGGCCTGGCGGCAGCGGTCGGGTTGGATCTCGAAGCCGCGATCGACGCCAAGATCGCGCTGAACGTCGCCCGGGGCTTCCGGCATGGCGGTCGCGCGATCTAGGGGTGGTCCCGCAGCCACCCCTCCGCCGATGCGGGCGTGCGGTGGTCAGGCTGCAGTGAGGACCCGCCCGTTGTGTGTTCCGGTCGGTTCACCATCCGCGACCGCAACGGCGCCGTTCACGATCACCCACGGCACGCCGGTCGCATACTGGTGCGGGGCCTCGAAGGTTGCGTGGTCGATCACCGTGTTGGCGTCGATGACGGCGAGGTCGGCGGCGAGGCCGGCGCGGATGCGTCCGCGGTCGCGTAACCCGAGGCGGTCTGCCACTTTCCCGGACATCCGGTGGATCGCGTCCTCAAGTGACAGGACCGGTTCGTGGCGCACGTATCGCCCGAGGACCCGCGCGGCGGCGCCGTAGTTCCGGGGATGCGGGCGCCCACCACCGGTCGGGCCATCCGCCGTCAACGCCGATCCGTCCGATCCGACCATCGACCGCGGATGGCGCAGGAAGGTCCGCATGTCCTCTTCCGTGCGGTAGAAGAAGATGATCTGGACGCGCCCCTCGTCGGCGACCATGAGGTCCAGCGCCGCATCGACGGGGGCGACCCCGCGCGAGGCACCGAGATCCGCAAAGGTCATCCCTTCCACATGGCGCCACCCGGGCGTGACCACTCGGCAGACCATCAGGCGGTCCCAGTGCCACGGCCACCCAGCAAGCAGTCCGTTCGCCTCCATGTCTGCGCGGACGCGGGCACGGGTTCCCGGGTCCCGGAGGCGCGCCACCGTCTCCAGGCGCCCGCCCGACTGCGCCCACCCGGGCAGGCACTGCGAGAACCCGGAACTCGACGCGGCGTAGGGGTAGACGTCGCAGGTCACATCGACGCCGTCGTGGGCCGCCTCGTCGATCTCGGCCATGACCTCCCCGGCAGTGCCCCACCGTCGCGGGTCGTTGACGGCCATGTGCGCGAGGTGCACCGGAACGCCAGCCCGTCGCCCGATCTCGAGGGCCTCGCGCATCCCCGTCGGGCCGTCCACCGTATCGCCACGGACGTGACTGCAGTACAGGCGCCCCGGTCGCGCGGCGAGGGTGCGCGCGATCGCCACCACCTCCTCGGTATCGCCGTAGGAACTTGGAGGCAAGGTGAGACCGGTCGACAGGCCGAACGCACCCTGGTCGAGGGCCTCCGCAAGCAGGCGGGACATCGCCGCGATGCCGTCCGGACTGGCCGGGTCCTCGCCGAAGCCGATCGCCGCGCCCCGGATCGCCGAGTGGCCGACGAGGGGCGCCACGTTGATGGCGATTCCCTGCGCGTTCAGGACGTCCCGGTAGCCCTGCACGTCGTGCCAACCCCACGCCATGTCGTCGGCGATCGCGAAGAGCGATTCCTTAAGCACGCGTGCGCGATCCGGGTCGGGTGCCACCGGGTACGGGGTCATGCCGCAGTTCCCGGTGACATCGGTCGTGACCCCCTGGCGAAGCTTCGACCACCCGCGCGCATCCGCCCGCAACGTCAGATCGGAATGGGTGTGCATGTCGATGAAGCCGGGGGCCACGACCTTGCCGGCAGCGTCGATCACGCGCCGTGCCTGGGTGCGACCATCAAGCGACCCGATGGCAGCGATGCGGTCGCGGTTGACCGCCACGTCGGCGCGGTACGGCGGGGCACCAGTTCCGTCAATGACGGTTCCGCCGGTGATCAACACGTCGAACATTCGATCATCCTCTCTCTTGCACTTGGCGCCATAATCGGCATCACGAGTTCGTGACCGAACCGTCGCGCCGCCGCAGGAGGCGCCTCGCCCTTGGCTGGAACTCCTCGTGGGAGGCCGCCTTCTCGTCGAACTCCACGCCGAGGCCGGGAACATCGGGCACGATCAACCGAGGCCCATCCTGCTTTGGTTGCACCGGGAAGAGGCGTTCGTCGTAGAAGCCAAGTGACTCCGTGGGCGAGTTCCGGATCTCCATCCACGACACGTTCGGGACGGCGGCGCAGAGGTGTGCGGTCGCCGCCGTACAGATCGCGCCCAATGGGTTGTGGGGCATCAGGTCCACGTAGTGCGCCTCCGGCCAACCGG
>Ga0233424_10001153_pt1 | contig 25331 bp, 23 predicted proteins | sample Watercolumn_Towu_FD_181011 | JGI IMG/M metagenome (GOLD analysis project Ga0233424, IMG submission 181011) | Freshwater microbial communities from Lake Towuti, South Sulawesi, Indonesia - Watercolumn_Towuti2014_125_MG | ecosystem: Environmental > Aquatic > Freshwater > Lake | place: Indonesia... | reverse complement strand
TCCTGTCGGAAGCGTCCTTCTGCGACGGCCTTGGAGAGGTTCTCATTGGTGGCAAGGATTACACGCGTATCGACTCGAAATGTCTTCGTTCCGCCGACCTGTTCAAACTCCAGGTCCTGCAGCACGCGCAGCAGTTTGACTTGCAGGCTGGGGGACGCGGTACCGATTTCGTCGAGGAAGATCGTGCCGCGGTCGGCCTGTTGAAATTTGCCGATTTTTTCGCCCACTGCGCCGGTAAACGATCCCGCCGCATGACCGAATAACTCGCTTTCCAACAACGATTCTGGCAACGCGCCGCAGGCGATTTCCACGAACGGTTGGTCGCGCCGGCCGCTGCGGCGGTGAATGGCACGAGCAACCATCGATTTGCCGGTTCCGCTTTCTCCCGTGATCAACACCGTTGCCCGCGTGTCGGCGACGCTGTCGATCATGTCGAACATTTTTTGCATCCGACGATCGTGGCCGACAATGTTCTCCATGCCGAAGCGCAGGTCGAGTTGGGCTTTCAGGTTTTTGTTTTCTTCAAGGACCTCGCGCTGGGAGAGTGCTCGATCAATGGCGATTTCCAGTTCGGCGTCAATCAACGGTTTCGTCAACAGATCGAATGCGCCGGCCCGGATCGCATCGACTCCGGTTTCCACGGTGCCGTACCCGGTCAGCAGGATGACGGTTGCGCCGGGCCGGACCGCCCGGCAGTGGGCCAGGACCTCAAATCCGTCGCCGTCCGGAAGACGGATGTCCGCCAGCACCAGGTCGTGGGCCTTACGGTCGATACAACCCTTCGCTTCCGCGCAGGTCGCCGCTTCGGTGACCGAAAACCCCTTTTCCCGCAACCATCCACCCATCGATTCGCGAATATGGCGATCGTCGTCAATCAGCAGCAAAGTCGTCGATTTCATGTGGTTTTTGACTCGGAAATAATCAGAATGCGCCCGGCCCACCGTCAAGGGAATCTAGGTTGCCGTTGACGGAAGTCAACATGGTTGCCGATCGCAGCCTGGGGACAACATGCAACAGGTGGATTTTCGTAACCGACAGGTAACTCGGCTGGGGCTGGCATTTTCCGCAACAATGGTTACGATTACAGTTTAAGAGTGGGGGCGTTACTCACGAGCAATTTCGTCGCGAGGTGTTCAAAATGCCAATCAAAGTATTGATTGTTGATGACCATGAAGTCGTGCGCCGCGGCCTCCAGTCATTGCTCAAGGATGCCGAGGTCAAAATTGTCGGGGAGGCATCGCACAGCAAGGAGGCGATCGACATGGCTGTGAAGTCGAAGCCTGACGTGATTTTGATGGACGTTCGCCTGCCGGGAGTCGACGGACTGGAAACAATGGCAATCCTTCGCAAGAAGGCACCGAACGCTCGCGTGATCGTACTCTCGACCTACGACAATCCGACCTATGTCGCCCGCGCTTCGTCGTTGGGAGCATTTGATTACCTGCTGAAAGGATCGCCCCGTCGGGAAGTGCTGCAGGCCATTACGCGTGCGGCTCGTGGCGACCAACCGAACGAAACCAGCGTCTTACGCCGCATCCAGTCCACCATGGCGAAGAAGCGCGAGGAAGGCGACGACCACATCCCGCTCACGCCGCGCGAGTTGCAGGTGCTGCGGCATGTGGCGCTCGGTTTGAGCAACCGCGAGATTGGCAGTGCGCTGGGGATCAGTGTGGAAACAGTCAAAGAGCACGTCCAGAACTTGCTGCGAAAAATCGAATGCAGCGATCGAACCCAGGCAGCGGTCTGGGCGGTTCGAAACGAGTTGGTTTGACTACGGCCGTACTGGTCAGACGCTCGTTGACAATCATCGGCGCGACGAGAATCCGTCGGTGTCGGCCCGGTAAACCAGAACCGGCCCGGGGATGCCTCGATTTGTTGCCCCACACGGGTCCGACTGTTCGATGGTTCGCGAGCACTTAGAACGTGAGCATATAGAATTCGTCACCGGCAGGCTGGCTGAGCCGGCTTTGCGAGCGATCGTCGAGGCATTGTCATCGCGGCTGGACTGGGACTATTCGATTACTGTCCTGCCCATTTCCGTTGCGGCGCTGATGACCCCCCAGTGGATCGCCGGGCGCTGGTCGCCCGACCCCCGCGCGCGGCGGGCAATACTCCCAGGTTACTGCGAAGGCGATCTTGCCGCCGTGGAACGAATTGCGGGGATTCCGGTACACCGCGGCCCGCGCGATCTGCGAGCGCTGCCCGATTTCTTTGGCCAGGGGCAGGCAATCGCGAATTACGGCGAGCATACGATTCAAATTGTGGCCGAAATCAACCACGCACCGCGACTCGAACCGGTGGAACTTCTGACGATCGCTTCCCGGTTGCGATCCGACGGCGCCGACATTATCGATGTCGGCTGCGATCCAGGTGGTGGCTGGACGGGTGTCGCCGACGCGGTCCGCGCGCTGCGCGACGCCGGGCACCGCGTCTCAATCGACAGCCTGGATGTGGCCGAGATTTCCGCCGCGGTGCGGGCCGGAGCGGAACTGGTGCTTTCGGTGAATTCGAGCAACCGGCACGCCGCGCCGGACTGGGGCGCGGAAGTAGTGTTGATCCCCGATTCGATCGGCAGCATCGAAGCACTTGGCGATTCGATGGAATGGCTGGAAATCCATGACGTGCCGTTCCGAGTCGATCCGGTGCTGGAGCCGATCGGCTGCGGTTTCGCCGCGAGCCTTGCACGCTACATGCAGATTCGCCGCGACTTTCCCGATGTCGCCCAATTGATGGGGATCGGCAACCTGACCGAATTGACCGAGGCCGATTCCGCGGCAATCAACCTGTTGCTGCTCGCGCTCTGCGAGGAACTTCGTATCGACCGCGTGCTGACGACCCAGGTCATTCCCTGGGCCAGGTCCAGCGTTCGCGAATGTGCGATCGCGCGCAAACTGACTCGTTACGCCGTGCGCGAACGCGTGCCGCCCAAGCATATCGACTCGTCTCTCGTACTGCTGCGCGACCCGCGCGTGGAAAGCTACGGCGACGAACAGCTCGCGGCGCTGGCCGATTCGATCCGCGACCATAATTACCGGTTGTTCGCCGAACAGGGACAAGTCCATCTGATCTCGGCCGGATTGCACCTGCACGACGCCGACCCATTTCAGGTCTATCAGCAACTCGAGGCAACCGCTCCCAAGAATCTCGATCCCGGTCACGCATTTTACCTCGGCTTCGAAATGGCCAAGGCGTCCATTGCCTTACAACTTGGGAAGAACTACCTGCAGGACGAGTCGCTGAATTGGGGCTTCCTGACGGTGAATGAAACCCGTCACTATCTCAGCTCGCGCCGGCACGGCGGCGGACGCAAGTCGGCGGGCAAATCACCGACCGGGACCGAGGCCGGTGATTCCGGCCCGCAATCGACCTCGGCAGATCTCGAGCCGTCGCCCGATTCGCCGCAGGGACACGACCGTCCGACGGCCGATGACGCATCGTCAGGCCTGGGCGGATCGGGAGCCGAACGATGACCAGCCCGGCTGTTTGTGTTGAACCGTTGCCCGACGGGTTGACACCCTGCGAGGCATTCCTGCGGCTTTCTCGTCGGCCCCACTGCATTTTTCTGGACAGCGCCTTGCGCGTTTCGGAGTTGGGTCGGTACTCGTTTGTGGCGGCCGATCCGTTCGCGTTCCTTCGCGTTGGTCGCGACCAGCAGCCGGCCCTCGAGCGACTCAACTCCGCGCTTACCAAATTTGTTGCGGAGCCACTGGCCGAGTTACCGCCATTTCAGGGCGGCGCTGCCGGTTTGTTCGCCTATTCGCTGGGCGAACAGTTCGAGCAGTTACCGCAACCGCGGATCGACGAGTTTGAGATTCCGGACCTTGCAATCGGTCTCTATGACGTCGTGGCGGCCTTCGACCATCGCCAGAAAAAAGGCTGGCTGATCTCCCAGGGTTTTCCCGAATCGACTCCCCAGGCTCGAAGACAGAGGGCGGCGGCACGGCTGCGCGCATTTCGCAATTGGCTCGGCGAGGCCGGCCCGGACGCCGTCGCGCGGAGTGGACCGCCGATCGTGCCGGTCGATCCAGCCGCTGGATTTCCGCTGCCCCAGCTCCCCGGACTGCGGAGCAATTTCACCGCCGACGGCTATCGCCAGATGGTGGCCCGGGCCGTCGAGTACATTCGTGCGGGGGATATTTTCCAGGTCAATCTTTCGCAACGGTTGCTGTTTCCCGCTCAGGAGCCCGCAATCGATCTCTACTTGCGATTGCGCGATCGCAATCCGGCGACATTCGCCGGGTACTTCGATGCCGGCGAATTTCAGATCATCAGCGCGTCTCCCGAGCGGTTTCTCAAGTTGCGGGAAGGCGTTGTCGAGACGCGGCCGATCAAGGGCACGCGACACCGTTTGCCGCAGACCGAAACCGATCTGTTTCTGGGCGACGAATTGCAGGAGAGCGTCAAGGACCGCGCGGAAAATGTCATGATCGTCGATCTGATGCGCAACGACCTTTCCCGAGTGTGTATCGCCGACAGCGTTCGCGTGAGCAAACTCTGCGGCCTGGAGGTCTACGAGACGGTGCAGCACCTGGTCTCGGTGGTCCAAGCGCAGCTTGAACCGCAACGTACGGCATTCGACCTGTTGCGGGCGACTTTCCCAGGCGGTTCGGTGACCGGAGCGCCCAAGATCCGGGCCATGCAGATCATCGCGGAACTGGAACCGACAGCGCGGGGCGCCTACTGCGGCAGCTTGGGATACATCGGCTTTGACGGTACGATGGACTTGAGTATTCTGATCCGCACCGTCACGGCGGCGGGTGGCTGGTGGCAATTTCCGGTGGGAGGCGGAATTGTCGCGCAATCGAAGCCGCATTCGGAATACGAAGAAACCTGGCATAAAGCGGCTGGGATACTGCGAGCCTTGCGACCATGATTCTGTTGATCGACAACTACGACAGCTTCGCACATAATCTCGGGCGTTATCTGGTGCAGTTGGGGTCCCCGGTACGCGTTGTGCGCAACGACGCGATCAGCGTCCAGGAGATTGCCGCAGCGCCCCCGGCGGCAATCGTGCTCTCGCCCGGGCCCTGCACGCCCCAGGAGGCCGGCGTCTCACTTCAACTCGTGCGCGAACTGCATACGTCGTTGCCGATACTGGGAGTCTGTCTGGGGCACCAGACGATTGCCGCGGCATTCGGCGGTCGGATCGTGCGCGCCGCCGAGCCGGTTCATGGCAGGGCCAGCGACGTCTCGCACCATGGTCAGGATCTATTTGCCGGGCTCGACAACCCATTGTCCGCAGGCCGTTATCATTCGCTCGTCGTCGACCCCGTACGCCTCCCGGACTCGTTGGAAGTCACGGCCGAAACCGCCGGCGGAATCATCATGGCGATTCGCCATCGTCATTTCCCAGTGTTTGGCGTGCAGTTTCATCCGGAATCGGTACTTACCCGCCATGGCTATGAGTTGCTCGCAAATTTCCTGCGCATCGCCGGGATCAACGTCTGCCGACGGTTCCCCGCGGCGGAAGAATCCCGGTTGCTGGTCGACCCCGATTCGTCCTGGCCGGACCTGCCGATCACGTTTTGAGTTCGTTGCCGCCTGAATTCGCCTCCGACGGAAGATGACTGATGCCGATGATCCTTGAAGGAATCGTGACGACCGTGAATGCCGACGGAAGGCCGCATGCCGCGCCGATGGGTCCGGAGACGGACGAGCAGGTCTCGTATCTGGTGTTGAAGCCGTATGAGGACTCGACGACGCTGAGCAACCTCCGCCGCAACGGGCGGGGGGTTTTTCATGTTACCGACGACGTGGAATTGCTGGCGCAGGCGGCCGTGGGCCAATTGCAACTCCACGTGCGCGGGCATGCAACCTCCGCGACCGATGCTCCGACGAACAAATTGCCGGGTTGCTACGCCCAGCCAGCGCCCGAGCAAGCCGGTTATTTCCTGGAAAACTGCTGCCGCTGGTTCGCCTTTCATGTTGTCGCGATCGATGCGACGCAGCCGCGCGCAAGGCTGCAGTGCGTGATCGATGCGCGGGGCAGCGAACGGGAATTTTTTGGTTTCAATCGAGCGAAGCATGCCGTCGTCGAAGCGGCGATCCTGGCCACCCGCGTGCACTTGATCCCCTGCGAAGAAATGCGACGCGAGTTCGACCGGTTACGCGTCATCGTCGCCAAGACGGGAGGGGACTGCGAACGGCGGGCTTTCGAGTTCCTGGAACGGCACATACGCCAAGTATCCATGAACATTCCTTGGGAAGCGGCGACAAAACCGCCGGCTGGACAGCGCCATGATCCCGCCCTGCCTGCTGCCGCGCCGAGGGCCGAATGATGCAAACTCTGCGGGTCACCGCCCCCAGCCGTCTGCATTGCGGACTGCTGTCGCTGCGCGGCGACCGCCGTCGCTTTGGCGGAGCCGGTCTGATGGTCAGCGAACCAGCCTTGGAGCTCTCTCTGAGCGCCGGCCAGCAGCAGGAGAATTGCGATTTTGGAATGCAGCGAGTAGCGCAATTCGTGGAGCGTTGGCAGGCGTTCGTGGGAATAAGGACGTTGAAGCCCTGTCGGATTTCCATCGATCGGATCCCACCGCCGCACGTCGGGCTGGGCACAGGCACGCAGCTCGCCTTAGCCACCGCCGCCGCGCTTACTCTCTGGCACGATCTGCCCGCCTTTTCGCCGGCCGAGTTGGCGCAGAGCGTCGGCCGCGGCGGCCGTTCCGCGATCGGCACCTATGGTTTCTGCAATGGTGGCTTTATTGTCGATCGAGGCAAAGAAGCCCATGAAGCAATCGCCTCGCTCGATTGCCGCATCGACATCCCCGAGTCGTGGCGATTTGTGTTGATGCGGCCACCCTGCGGGGAAGGACTTTCCGGTCCACGCGAGCAGGCGGCATTCGACCGCGTGCATTCCGATAGCGAAAGCATTACGGCTCGGCTGAGGGACCTGCTGAGATTGAGTATGGCCCCCGCGGTCGCGCGCGGTGACTTCGTCGCCTTCAGCGAGTCGCTCTACGAATACGGCCATGCGTCGGGGTTACTGTTTGCCGAAGAACAGGGGGGGCCCTACAATGGCCGCGCCTTGCACGATCTCGTTCAGCGGGTCCGCGGAATGGGGATCGCTGGCGTGGCGCAGAGCTCCTGGGGACCAACTCTCTTTGCAGTACTGCCCGACCAGCTTGCCGCCTGCGAATTCCAGGCCAAGTTGAACGCCTCCCTGCCGGAACCTCTGGTCGTGCAGATTGCGTCGCCGTGCAACCAGGGAGCTCGCATCGAAATCAACCCGTAGCCGCGCGCGAACATTTGCGATAGAACACAGGTCGATTATTGCGAGTCATCGGTCATCGCGGTTGCGAACGCTGGGAGGTCGGCCAGAACATGGTGGAATTGGGCGTAAATGTGGACCATGTCGCGACCCTGCGACAGGCTCGCCGTACCTACGAGCCGGATCCCGTGGCTGCCGCCGCGCTGGCGGTCCTGGGCGGCGCGGACGCGATCACAGTCCACCTGCGCGAAGACCGACGCCACATCCAGGATCGCGACTTGGAGATCCTGAAACAGACCGTGTTCGTCAAACTCAACCTGGAGCTGGCCTGCAACCAGGAGGTGCTGGCCATCGCCTGCCGGCTCCGCCCGGACCAGGCGACCCTGGTTCCCGAACGCCGCGAAGAAGTGACGACCGAGGGTGGATTGGATGTCATCCGGTTTCGCGAACAGGTGACCAAGGCGGTGCATTGCCTGCGGGACGCGTCGATTCCTGTCAGTCTGTTTCTCGACCCCGACCTGGAAGCGGTGGAAGTCGCGGCCGAGATCGGAGCGGCCGCCGTCGAATTGCATACGGGTCAATACGCCCATGCCCGCGGAGCCGGTCGGGAACTCGAACTTCGCAAGTTGCAGACGGCCGCCCTCCGCATCCTCGAACGAGGTATGTCCCTGCATGCCGGCCACGGACTCAACTACCAGAACGTCTTCCCGATCGCCTCGATTCCCGGAATGCGGGAACTGAACATCGGCCATGCAATCATTTCCCGCGCCGTCTTCGTCGGTCTGGAGCGGGCCGTGCGAGAGATGAAGGCAATCATCGGCGGGGGTTAGCGATCGACGCAAGCCAACGTCGCTCGCAGCGGTCCGATCAAGGCAAATCCTGATCTCGCCACGACGGATCACGCAGCACGCGGCCGATGTCCGTCATGTATTCAGGCCAGAGTTTCCGTACTCGAGGATGCGCAATGAGCGTACAATGCCCCATCGGAAAATGGCCCAGATCACTGACGATCATTCGTGTAACGCCCCGGGCCGAGTCCGGAATATTGGCAGGCTGATCCGGCTGAAATCTAAGATATAGCGTTGTTGCGTCTCGACGTCGCCCCGTAGGCGAATGGTCCAATACCACGCTCTGGTCGTCGAGCGACACCGCCCACCCTTCGGACAGTTCCGATCGAAACTGCTGGACAATCCGCTTCAACGGCGGCAACCGTCCACCGCCGATTTTCAGAGCCGACGGTTCGGACGAAAGCACGGTCTCCCCGTGGTCGTCCCGCACGATGACCTGCAATCGATAGGCCCCTTTGTCCACCAGGTACAAGGTTGTCAGATCGAAGTCACGCCAAACGCTTTTCCACTCGCCCGGCGCGAGCGTGATCACCATTGACGTGCTTCGCCTTTTTCCTCCGATGCGCACGTCGGACTCGCCGGCGGCGTTCAACAGCGAGAGCACCGAAAACGGCTCAAGGATCTCCGATTTCAGCATCACCGTATTGCTACTTTGGTTTCGAACCTTCAGTTCAACGGGGATCGGCGCTCCAGCCGCCGATTCGACGGGAACAACAAGTTCGAGCTGAAGCGACCGGGACAGCGTTGGGAAGTCCTCGGCGGCGACCTCGCATGCAGCGAACGTTACCAACAATAGCAAACACGCCAGCCTGGGCAGGGCTTTCCGAAGATGCTTCCAAACCGCGGTCGCCACTTTCACCACTCCTTGAATGCCGATCATGAGTCTGCCGTGCGGCAGGCCGAAATACTCTACAGTTCTTCTTCTATCGACAAGAACTCATCACGGCAACAGCAGTCGCCCGCCTGTTACAACGCTGTTACTAATGCAATGTCACAGCCTAATCGTCGGGTTCGCGGTGACAGAGCACTAGAGTTGCAGGTTGCGCTTATTCGGCGACAAATTCGGGTTGGACCCGTTGCGGGATCACTCCCGCCTCATACCCGCGTCGCAGCAGTTCGGCAACAGCCTGCCGGCCGACCGGACCAAAGTCAAGCGTCCAGTCATTGACGTACATACCGACAAACTGATCGGCTTTCCCCGTATCGAGTCCCCGGCCGTATTGCAGGGCATGTTCCAGCGCCGGACGTCGGTGCTGCAGACCGTAGCGAATGCTCTCGCGCAGCAGCCGATTCACGTCGCGGGCAACCTGCGGACCCAGATCGCGGCGAATTCCGTTGGCGCCCAAGGGCAACGGCAACCCCGTCGTCGCGTGCCACCAGACACCCAGATCGACGATCAACTGCAGGCCCTGATTCATGTAAGTTAGCTGCCCCTCGTGGATGATCAGTCCCGCATCCACCGGCTTACCCTCGTAGGCACCGAGCTCGACCACGTCCAGAATCTGGTCAAACGGCACGACGAGGTACTCAAATTCACTACCCAGGCAAAGTCGCAGCGCCAGGAATGCGGTCGTCAGCGTACCTGGCACAGCAATCGTCTTTCCTCGCAGCGCTTCGACGGTACAAGCCTGACGTGCGACGACCATCGGCCCATATTTGTCGCCCATGCTGGCGCCGCAAGTGCAGAGCAGGTATTTATCCGCGAGATAGGCATATGCGTGCAGGCTGAGCGCGGTCAATTCCAGTTCTGCCTGGAAGGCTCGACGGTTGAGCGTTTCGATATCGACCAATTCGTGCACGAAGCGATAGCGGCCCGTGTCCAGGACATCCTTCGCCAGCGCATAAAACATAAACGCATCGTCGGGATCAGGACTGTGACCGACCCGAATGAGTAATTCCGCACTGTCCACAACGCTCACGTTGAGAATTTCCTTTCCGCCCAATCCGAGGCACCGAATGGAGAACGGGAAACTGGATTTTCCATCTACAGAGTAACCGGTCGATCCGTCAAGAATTAACCTCGCGGCCCGGACGGGACGAACGAACCACAAAAAGCGATTGACGATCCCCTAATTTCCGATGGCTTTGAGGGCCGCCGCGGCCGACTCGCGCACATCTTTCTCTTCATGGTCGAGCAGGCCTTTCAGTTCAGCGCGCGCCGCTTTTGCATCGGGACCGATCGCCCCCAGCACATCGGCCGCCAGCATCTGGACTTCGGCATCGGCGTGGCGCAACAGCGGCACCAACCGCGGCACCGCGCCCTTGGCGGCGGGTCCGATGTCAGCCAGCGCTCGCAGCGCGTCGAGCTGGTGGTTGGTCGCTTCGGTTTCCTCGATCAGTATCGGCAGCACGAAATCGATGTCGCGGGAAATATCCCAGACAGCATGGGCCGCAGCCACGCGTGTCGAGAGCGAGTGCTTCTGAGCCAGTTCACGCAGTTCTGGCAACGACTCTCGAGCGTGCTCGCCCAGTTTTCCCAGTGCCAATGCCGCCTGCTCGCGCACGGTGAACACTTTGTCGCCCAATGCCGCCACCAACGCGCGAATTCCGTCCTCGCCGATGACCGGCCCCAGGTCGCCGAGAGCCGTCGCCGCATTCTTGCGTGCCGAAGCTACGCCCGATTGCAGCAACCGCTGGATCTCCGGCAATGCGACCTTCGACTCGGGACCAATCTTGGCCAAGGCGCGCACTGAAAAATACTGAGTATGAAAATCCTCGTGGGCCAACACCTTTGTGAGAATCGGAATCGCCTTGCCGGCGTCGGGGCCAATATGGCCGATCACCTCAATCGCGGCCAGGCGAGCCGGATTCCCATCCCGCTCAATTACTTTGATCAGGTCCGGAACCCCTTCCTTGGCCTTCGGACCGAGCGAGACCAAAGCGTCCAAGGCGGCGATCATCACGTCGCGACTTGGACTCTCCAAATCGGCCACCCAATCCTTGACCGGCTTGCTGTTCGCCACCGGTTTCTTCGCGACGTCGTCTCCCGCAACTGCCAGGAGTAACAAGCACATAGTTTGAACAGCGAACATCGATCACCTCGCATCGTACCCGAGTTGGCACTCCACTGAATCTGCCGGCTGGCCTGGTCTGCCCCCGCTTTCGATTCTACGCGAACCGGGGCCCGGATGGTATCAGTTGAGCTGCGGGTCGGGTAGTTCCGGGGCCGCACGGTGCAGCAACAACCAGGCACTCGGTACAATAATCAGCCCCATACCCAACAACGTCAGACCATGGAACGTCCGGTCGAAGAAGATCAGTTCCAGCAACGCTCCAAACCCCACCTGGCTTAATCCGACGACCGAAACGCGTGACGGATCCCCCACCGCGAACGCCTTGGTCAGAAAAATCTGGCCGATCGTCCCAGTGATCCCCACCCCCAAAAGCATCAGCACCGTCGCGCCACTGAAATGCCACGGCTTGGTGGCAGGGAAAACGAACAGCGAGCCGATCGCGAACAGCAGTGATACAAACGAGAAGTGGGCCACGACCGCTCGCGCGTCAACCCGCTGCAGGCGGTTGAGTCCCAGGAGTGCCACGGCACTGAACACCGAACTCATGGCGGCAATCACCCAGGTATTTCCCCGCAGAACACCGTCCACCTCCGCTTGTGGAATCGACAGTCTGCTGCCTTGCTGGATCAAGACCACTCCACCGACACCGGCCAGAACCGCCAGCCAGGTTGGCCATCGCGGTCGAACGCCCAATACCGGCCACGACAGGACCGCCACCCAGATCGGAAACATATTGGTCAACGTCAGCACGTCGGCCACTGGAAGGCGCGTCAGCGAATAGAAACCCGACATCAGGGCTAGACTGCCAGCGATACTTCGAATCCAGATCACCCGTGGCCGAAAAAACACCAGGCTTGCCCCGGAGGCGGTCGCCAGCCCGGCCGCAAACGTCAAAGCCAGAAAAGTCCTGGCAATTGCGATCACTTGCCAGTCACAATACACGCTCAGGCCGTGGATCAACGAACTCATCAATGCAAACGCCAAGGCGCCAAACAACATCCAGACAAAAGGCAAAACCGGGTGGCGAATCACAATGACGAGGGGGGAAAGTGGCGGGGAACTGGGGCGATCAGCGGCGTGACGGTCGAAAACTGGCAGCGATTTGTGACGGGATAGTTTGGAATGGCAACGAAGATCGGTCAGAATAGCTCAGACCGACGCACGGTAACAAGGAGTCCTGGATGAACGTTTTTCTGGCCATGACCGCCGTTACGCTCCTCAGCACTCAACCGGTAGATGGTACGCTGCTGTTCCTGGAACACGGCAATCCGGTCGTGGAAATTGTCACCAAGAAACAGATCACGCATGTCGGAATCGTCTTTGTCGATTCCGGTACGGCCTGGCTTTATGAGGCCGTACCAGGCAAAGTCCGCCGTGTGCCGTTGTCGGCCTATTACCTGGAGCTCAGCGAATACAACCGCGGCCGCAAGCAGCCCGCGAAAATCGTATTGCGGCATCCGCGTGTCGCTTTCTCCGGCGACCAGACGCGCGCAATGAAGTCGTTTCTTGACCAGCAAGTCGATCGACGCTATTCGGTGAAGAACTACGTCGTGGGGACGCCAGGGGACGGTATTCATTGTGCCGAACTCACCGCCAGTGCGCTCAATCGCGCCCGTATTTTCGACTTCAAGGACTGCCATGCGATTACACCCGGCGAGCTGGAGGAACAGGTCAGCGGCCGGTACGGGGTGGCGATCCCCGTAGCGTTGTCACCCGCACCGACCAAGAGCTGGTGCGAGCGATCAAAGCAGTGGTGGAGCGGGTGGTTCCAGTGGTGCGGCTGGTCGTGCGGCGAGGCCTGGTCATTTTGCCGGCGGTGATGGGGCCTCGGTATCCCCAACCGCCCGCTCCGGGGTTTCCTCAAGTAACCGGTCGATCAGCTGGTCCACTGTGATCCCATTACGGATCGCATGAGCGTTCAAACTTAGCCGATGCCGCAAAGTGCAATGCGCGAGAGCCCGCACGTCATCGACGTTGGCATGGTCACGCCCGTAGAGCACGGCACGCGCCCGCGCCGCCCCCAGTAGCGAAGCGACACCGCGCGGCCCGGCACCCTGACTGACGTACTCCAGAATGAAATCGTGGTCTTCACCTTCGTAAACCCGCGTCGCTCGAACCAGTCTCAGCACATAGTGCACAAGCGGAACGGGAGGGTCGTCACTTGCCAGCTGCCGCCGAACCTCCGTCAGATCGATCGACGGACGCGTCGAATCCAGACCTGTCGAAGCAGCTCGCTCGCCCCGGGGTTCGGACTGTGAGCGACGTGGCGATCGAAAAGCCAGAAACTCCTCACCATAGCCTGGGTAGCGAAAGGGAATCTGAAACATGAATTGGTCGGCGAAGCGAGCTTCGAACGGTCCGCTGGTGGCCTCGTTGGCGGCATGCCCCGAAGTTGGTGTGGACGGCCCGGATGGTGCCGCATAAGGCGGTGGACCCGGCTGGTACGGCGGGTGGGTCGCCAGCAACAGAAATGGAGTTGCGATCGGCCGCAAGCCGCGTGGACCCCGAAATAACCCGGATTGCGTCGCATCGACAATCGCGCCGCGCACCTTCGCGCTGCACTGCTCAATGCCATCCAGCAGCAGCAGATTCGGCGGATCGGATTCCTCCGTCTCGTCGCTCCACAGCTCGTAGAACTCGACGGGGGCCATGTCCGAAGCCAGCGTCATCTGTCGCGACCGCAGCCCCATCGATCGACCGAGACAGTCGGCGAGCGTTGATTTAGCCGTCCCCGCAACTCCCTCAAGCAGGCAATGGCCTCCCTGGATCAACGCGATCAATAGTTGTTCCAATTCCCGTTCTTTGCCGATCACGTGGGAACTGAGGTCGAGCTGCATTTGCCGAAACGATTCCGCAATCGATGTCGGCGGACGGTGGGAATTCGGCGAGCAATTATCCATGGCGTCGTTCGGAAATTGGTCAATGTTCGGCGAAATAAGTGCTTGGAACGGGTCTCCGTCTCCACTGTAGAACGGGTCTCCGTCTCCACCGTAGAACGGGTCTCCAGACCCGTTCTCAAGCCGGTTGGCTCGGGAGGCCCGACGCGCGGCACCCTGTTCTGGTGCGCCTGGCATTCCATTAGACTGGCATTCGCTGCGTTTGGCGATGCGAGTATTCAATTCATGAGCCCCGCAGGGGGAACTGGCAATGCACAAACTGTCGATCCCAATCGTCTGGCTGGCATTCGCCGCCAGCTTCCCCGTCGGCGACTTGGTACTGGCCGACCATCGGCTTGTGCTGCAAGGCAACAACCGTTTGGCGATTCTCGATCGGAAGGGCCAGGTCGAATGGGAGCGGACATGGGGTCCGATCCATGATGTCTGGGTACTCAAGAACGGCAACCTGATGGTACAGCAGGGCGCAAGCAAGATCGTCGAGATCGACTTCAAGTCGAAAGAGGTCGTCTGGTCGTATGACTCGGGGCGCCAGAATGGCAACGCGGGAAAGCGAATTGAAGTGCATGCCTTTCAACCGTTGGAGGACGACCGTCTGATGGTCGCCGAGTCGGGTGCGGGACGGGTTATCGAGATCGATCGCGCCGGTAAACTGTTGAAGGAGGTCGGGTTGCGAATCGACCATCCCCATCCGCACACCGACACGCGTTTGGCGCGGAAATTGGCCAATGGCAATTATCTGGTCTGTCATGAAGGCGACGGAGCGGTTCGCGAGTACGGCGGAGAGAAGGGAGAACTGGTCTGGGAGTATCGGGTGCCGTTGTTCGGCCGGGAGCCCAAGGACGGGCATGGTCCCGAGGCGTTTGGCAACAAGTGCTTTGCCGCAGTAAGGCTTGCCGATGGCAATACGCTGATCGCCACCGGGAACGGACATTCGGTGCTCGAGGTCACTCCGGGTAAGGAAATCGTCTGGAAGCTGGAGCAGCACGACCTGCCGGGGATTACGCTGGCGTGGGTGACAACGCTGGAAGTGCTGCATAACGGGCATTACGTCGTGGGAAACTGCCATGCCGGACCGCAACAGCCGCTGCTGATCGAGGTCGATCCCAAGACCAAAACTGTGGTTTGGAAACTCGACGCATTTGACACCTTCGGCAACTCGGTCTCGAACTCGCAACTGATGGACCTCGACCAGTCGTCGCGTCGGTAAGCCGGTCGTGCCGCCGACCGGTTGTCCGGGAGATTGCCGTTTTTGCAGCGGTTCGGGATAATCGGGTGCGTGAGCAGCACACGAGAGCATCCGCGCCGCCGTTCCAGCCTGATTGCGTCCGCGCTGTCGTTTCTGCTGCACGGCGCCGCGTTTCTGCTTTTGGCGGCATTCGTCGGGGAGCCGGCGATCGTTCGCTTGGAAAATGATCGTCCGATCGGAATCGTAATCGCGGAACGGCGCGACGCGCAAACCGCCCGGTATTTTGACGGGGCGGCTGCGAATCCCGCGGCGAGCGTTTTGGGGGGCGAATCGGCGGCATTGGCCGGAACGAATGATTCCGCGTTCGACGCCGCTGCACTCGCATTGATCGATGATCAATCTCGTCCCGCAGGCCCGGCCACGTTGTCAGCGGCAGATGGCGTCCACGTCGCAGCGGCGACGGACTTGCTGCGTACCGGATCGGCGGGAGGGCGCGCCGCGGGTCGCGGGCGGATCAGCAGCGACGGGCCGGACCTGGATGCGCTGGCAGCCGAACGTCAGCGATTGCGCGGCGACGTACCGTCATTCCCGCCCGCCAGTGTCGAGTTGTTTGGCGGTCCCGCCACGGCGGGCCGCTCGTTTGTATTCCTGATCGATCGTTCCAAAAGCATGACGGCCCAGGGAATGAACGCGATCGAAATTGCGCGCCGCGAACTTCGCTCGGCCCTCGCCGCGTTGACGCCGGAACATCGGTTCCAGATCATCGCCTACAATTTCAAGACGCTGTTTGTCAACGAACGGATGATGCTGCCGGCCACCGAGGAAAACAAGCAGCAGGCCGATCGGTTCCTGGCGGAGTTGGGCGGATTCGGCGCCACGCAGCATGAAATGGCGTTGCAAACGGCCATCCAGCTCCAGCCGGACGTGATCTACCTGCTCACGGACGGAGGCGATCCGTACTTGAACGACGCGCAACTCGCCCGCATTCGCCAGCGCGCCGCGGGGCGAGTGGTGATCCATTGCGTGCAATTCGTGGCCGATGCGCCGCCGGTATCGAACCCATTCCTGGAGCGGCTGGCGGAACAGAACCGCGGAACGTACCGCGTCGTTTCGGGATCGAAGCACTGAGCCGCTTCGGCCTGGAGCCTATCTTCGCGTCGTGTCGGGGCGCGTGGCGACCTGGGGTGCCGCCGCAGGCCGAGTCCTGGCCAACTGGGATGGACCGTTGACCGGCAGCTTTGTCAAGTCGCGTCGGCGGTCCTTCGCCAGGTATTCGCGCTCGACGAGTTCGGGATCGTACTGCGTCCAGGTCTCCCGCATTTGTCGTGCGTGTACGCGTCGCAGCAGATCGTTCGTCTGCCCATCATGCCAGATCGTGTCGTAACCGCCGTCGACCCAGTTCCGCCGCGGAATCTGCTGGCTTGATTTCAGCATCCGAAACGCGCGCACCTGATAGCGGCTTTCCCGCGGCGACCAGTCATAGAAAATAATCTTATCAAAAACCGGCCGACCCAGCTCGTCGTGATAATGATTGATCTCGACCAGATCGACCTGATCGACCACGAGGTCCTCGATCGGGGAACTCCCTCAGCTGCTTAACAGCAATACCCAGGTACAGGCCGTGTTACCCATTCGTCTCCTCCCTGAACCGGCATCACGGTTCGCAGCGAGCGCAAAAGGGCGATTCGCGTCATTCGTCAATATCGTTCGTTTGGCCGCTCGTCCCGCAGTTTTTCTGCGGCCGACGGAGATTCGACGGATCGCGCGGTGCCGGCCGCCACAAGTCTCGCGCCGGTTTGGAACGCAATCCGCGGGGGGGGTAAATAGCGACTTCGCCGTACCACGTCAAGAGAATTTGAGCGCGGGCGAGACAACGCAAGCTGCCGCATCCAGCCGGCCCGAAGAGCGCTTTCGCGCAGCGAATACCCGTACTATGATGCACTTGCCATGCAATCCACTCCTCGCTATGCTCCCCCACCCTCGCCCCAAACGGCGGTTGGTTCGTCGGAATTACTGCGGATGCCAGGCATTCAGCGCTGGATGCTGGTTCTGGCCGGCTGCGGACTGATGATCCTGCTGCTGACTGCGGCGGCATTGCCACCCGATCCGACCGGTTACGGGACACACCGGAGATTGGGACTGCCGCCATGCACGATGGTGGCTTTGTACGGAATCCGTTGTCCCGCCTGCGGAATGACGACTTCCTGGAGTTGCTTGATGCGGGGCGAATGGATGCGTGCCCTGCAGGCAAACGCCGGTGGGTTCCTGATGGGACTGCTGGCGGTGGCGGCGAGCCCTTGGTTGCTGGCCTCCGCGGCGCGGGGAAGGTGGTGGATCGGTTGCCCGAACGAATGGCTGATCCTGGGAACAGGGTTGCTGCTCGTTGTGGTCACCCTGGGAGATTGGGTCGTGCGCATTTACCGCTAGGTTCCAACGCTGGCTACAAGGAAGTACCATGCGACCTCACCGACTTGAAATTGCGATTATTCTGCTTCCGTTCATGCTCGCCAGCGCCGGGTGCGTCGGTTTGACCGCGCAACTGCTTTATGTCATCAAGGGCGACCCCCAGATTCCGGCCAACTATACCGGCCTGGAAGACAAAAAGGTCGCCGTGGTCTGCGTTGCCAACAACTCTTCCAACTACGATCCGTATTCCGCGTCCACCCAACTCGCTTACAACGTCACCAGTCTGCTGTCCAAAAAGGTCAAGAACATCAAGGTCGTGCAGCCGCAAAAAGTGAACAACTGGATCGACAGCAACAGCTGGAATCAGATCGACTTCCGCGAAATCGGAAAGGGGGTCCAGGCCGACATGGTGGTCGGCATCGATCTGATCGGATTCCGACTTCACGAAGGATCGACGCTCTACCAGGGAAAAGCAACCGCTCGCGTCCGTGTGTTCGACATGAAAAAACAGGGCGAAATCGTCTACAAGTGCGAAATCGACGATTTCACATTTCCCGCCAACGGTGGAAAACATATCACCGACACCAACGATCGCCAGTTCCAGGCACGGTTTGTACTGGAACTGGCCAATCACATCGGCCGGCACTTCTATCCGCACGCAGTGAAAGAGGATTTCGCGTACGACGCGACGATTCTCGAATAAGACAGCAGTTCAGGCCCTTCCGACCTGACCAACTCGATCAATGCCCGAACGGCGCGAGGTCTGCCTTGGTCAGTCGTCCCTGATAAATCGCCGTGGCAACGAGCGCGTAATCACAACCGCTGCACTGCAACTGGCGTAGATCGGTCAAATCGCGCACGCCCCCGCCGCTGGTAATCTGCGCATCCGCAAGCTGCTGGCGAAGGTAACGGCAAATCCCCAGGGTCGGCGTCCCGGCACTCCCGCCGACACTGGCCAGATCGAGAACGATCCAGCGACGAATGCCCGCGGCGGCAATCGCGTGCACAAGCATTGGCGTGTCAGGCGCATCCCAATCGTCGGCGCCCAGGATCGGTTGGCCAGCGCGCAGATCAAGACTGAAAACCACCCGTTCGGGACCAAGACCGTCGACGATTGACCGCAGTTCGCGCGCCGATCGAAGCGACTCCAGCCCGACGATAATCGATCGCAATCGGTGCCCCCCGACTTCGATCTGACTCCAATAGACCGCATCGGCCAGCGACGTAAGACCGGCGTCCAGCCAAAGGTCATATTCGCTGGCCAGCAGTTGGTCAATCTGGGCGCGGTTGGGAGGCCGACCTTGGATCGCATCCAGGTCGGCCACGTAAATCGACTGCCAGCCGAATTCCGTTCGCAATGCCCCGGCCAGATTGCATGGGTCGCTGCCACCGATCAACTGCGTCTGCAATGGCCGATAGCGGGACCGATCACCGCGAACCGCGTGCACGACCTGACCGCCCAACAGGTCGATGACCGGCAGGATCTTCATGCGTTGCAACTCCCCTGCGGTGGCGCTATGTCAACGGTGGGACCGGCCCGATCGGAACTGCGACAGCGGCTCGCCAACCACCAGGAGTCCGGGCGCGAGCATCGCCCCTCGCTGGCGATCGCATCCCGCTGGAAATGGTGTCGGAATCTAGAGCGGAAAATCATCTTCCGAGGCCGACTGCCCGTAGATCGGCATGTGCCGATAATAGACTTCCAGCACCATCGTAGCCATCGACGTGCAGTAGATCCGGCCGCCTCGATCGGAGCCATGGTCGCCGGCGTCAAGATACCAGCTTCCTTCGCGGTGTCCCTGCTGATTCTGCTCCGAGACCAGCCAGTCCCGCAATTCCTTATTCCATTTTTCCCATTCTTCGCCACCCCAATGCCGCATAACCTGTGTGGCGTAATAGTTGTAATACATGTTACCTTTGGAGGGTCCGGTCCGACTGAGATACTCGACTCCGCGCTGCAGCGCCGGGTTATCCTTTTTCCAGCCGAGGTACATGCGGGACAGCAAGCCGACAGCCGTCGTGGCTTGACCCGCACCAGGTCCGGTGTAGCCGTACATCGCGCCGCTTTCCGCCTGCACGGAATCCAAAAACTTGGCGGCCCCGATGACCGTCGCCTGCGGCACGCGCAAATAGGCCATATGGCCGCTCTTAAGCGCCATCAGCTGCCAGCCCACCGCCGACGTATCGCCGGGCTGTCGTGGTGCATAGCGCCATCCGCCGCCAACCGGATCCTGAGCGTAAACGATATGGTTGATCGCCATTTGCGCCGGCGCCATCAGCTCCTTGTCATGCGTCATGGCATAGGCTTCGGTCAGGACAATGGCACAGATACCGTGCGAATACATCGATCCACCGTCGGCCAGGTCGCCGCCCCCCTGCCGATTGTTCTTCATGCTGGCCATCAGAAAATACAATCCGCGGCGGACAACTTCCTTGTAATCACCCTCCCGGTGCGTCTGGCCCGCACCGAGAAACGGCAATAATGCCAGTCCCGTGGCCCCATTGCGACCGTTTTCCAGTTTGCCGTGATGGTCGCACTGGCCTTGGCACTGCCCAATCCGGTGATCGAAATTCCAGCCACCGTCCGGCAACTGATGACGCGCCAGCCAGCGCAGTGCTTTGGAAACCGCGTCCTGGCTTTCTTTCGTGCCGCCGTTGGCCATCGCCAACGCATTGCGCGCTTTGGCCGAACCTCGACCGTCCAGCCCTGTTCCCATCGTGACCCCATATTGCTGGGTCAGTACGTTGCGAGGCGCCAGCTGATCTCCCAGGTCGGTGAATTCTACCGCCGCAGGCGCCGCGTCGGCGTCCACCGAAGTCGAGACCTCGGGGGCATCCAGAGGTGTGTCGGAGGACAGAGTCGAGGTCGTATCCGGCACGATGTCCGAAACGTCCATCGTTTTCAGCGCGTCCTCGGCGAATGTTTCGATCTCCGCCGCTTCGTCGTAGGCCTTGGCGACAATTTCGCTCTTGATCGGCGCGACTTGTTCCAACGTGCATAGTGCCATGACGACCAGAGCCACGGCATGCACGATACCGCTGATCGCCCAGCTTGGCACCGCATTGAACAGCAGGAATCTGTAGTTCCCCGACGGCTCCTCCGCTCCCTCGTCGCCGTCCGCATCATCATCGGCCACGGCCGTGGTTGCGGATCCGTTGGCGACGGTATTCCCTTTCGACGAGTTCGGAACGACTGAACCGCCCGCACGCGGTGCGCCAGCGGCATTCGCGACGACGGCGTTTCCGCCGGCCGGGGACGCCGTGACGGTCTGCGACGGCAAAGGCTTCGCCGTAGCAAATCGCTCGGTTGTTGCTTTTTTCGGTTCCGACTCTTCGGGGCCGGATAGGCTCGGTTCTTTGGCCATCGACACGCTCCGCTTGCAAACAGCTGCCGCCCAGGCAGGTTCTACCCTGAACTATAGCAGACTCCCGGCGCCTGTACTAGCTTTTGTTCGCGCTAACAGCAGCTATTTCGACCGCCGAAGCGACGAATATTCCCTGGGACCGTCGCGCGAGGGCTCCGCAGCCAGGCCTCGATCTGCTAGAATCGGCCCGGCGGAAACGGACCCGCCGGAGTCGCTGTCCCGTTCCGGGTCCCCCCTGGCATAGGGTCCAGGTCCGATTGGTTGTGCGGGTTTGAACGGAGAAGATCGGGATCATGGCAAAGAGCAAGAAAAAAGCGGAAGTGGTTTTTTTGGTTTGTGAGGAAACAGGCGACTATAACTACACCCTGAAACGCAAGCCGGGAGGCGAGAAGCTGAAACTGAAAAAGTACTCGCAGCGGCTTCGAAAACACACGTTGCACGTCGAAAAGAAGAAGTAATTTCTCCCGGTTACCCCAGTCCGCACGCAAGGTCAGGATGGCATGGCGAAGCGCTGGCGATTTCGTGCCCACGATTCCGAACTGATTGCCCGACTGCAGCGGATGGCCCGCTTGCCACCCGTCGTCGCCCAGTTGCTGGTCAGCCGGGGAGTGGCCGCCGCCGAAGACGCGGAACGGTTCATGAATGTCAAGCTGACAGGGCTACGCGACCCTGAAGAGCTACCCGGCCTGTCGCAAGCCGCGGACCGGATCCACGAGGCCATCCAGAGTGGCCGCCGAATTGTAATCTACGGCGACTACGACGCGGACGGGATGACCGGAACCGCAGTCCTGTTGCGATGCCTGCAACTGTTGCGCGCCAACGTCGGCTATCACATACCCAATCGGATCGAAGACGGATATGGATTGAATGAGGACGCGCTGCGACAAATCGCGCAGCGTGGCCCATGCGTCGTCGTCACCGTGGACTGCGGTATCGCTAGTGTCGCGTTGGCCGATTTCGCTCGGGAATCGAGCCTGGAACTGATCATCACCGATCACCATGAATTTGCCGAACGACTGCCGAACGCCGCCGCCATCGTTCATCCCCGTCTGCCAGGCTCGAACTATCCGTTTGGCGGTTTGTGCGGAGCGGGAGTGGCGTTCAAGCTGGCCTGGGCCCTCTGCCAGCGCGCCTGCCAGGCCAAACGGGTTTCCGACGCCATGCGTGAATTTCTGATGTCCGCCGTCGGTATCGTCGCCATCGGCACGGTTGCCGACGTTGTGCCGCTGGTGGATGAAAACAGGATCCTGGTGCGTCATGGCCTGGAGAGCCTTCGCCTGCGACCGACCCTCGGCTTGAAAGCCTTGATGACGCTGACCGGTCTGAGTGAAAAACCACGCCTTTCCAGTGAAGATATCGGATTTACGATCGGTCCTCACTTGAACGCGGCCGGCCGATTGGGCCAGGCTCAACTGGGCGTGGAATTGCTGACGACCGAATCCGCCGATCGGGCGCAGGCCTTGGCGGAGTATATCCATGAACTGAATTCGAGCCGCGAAAGCCTGGAACGAAGCATCCAATTGGCGGCGACCAAACAGATTAAAGAGGACTTTGACTCCGACAACGATCCGGCGTTCGTCCTCGCCGGAAGGGGGTGGCATCCCGGAGTTATCGGCATCGTCGCCGGCCGGCTGGCCGAAAAGCACCAGCGACCCGTCATCGTATTGGCCCTGGATCAGCTGGGACTCAAGCCGGCCACCGGGTCGGGTCGCAGTGGCGGGCTGGTCGACCTGCATGCGGCCTTGGGAGCCTGCTCCGAACATCTACTTTCCCACGGCGGACATGCCGCTGCGGCCGGTTTGAAGATCGAAGAATCGAAGTTGCCGGCCTTCCGCGCTGCATTCTGCGAACAGGTCACCTGCATGTGCTCGCGTGCTTCCCTCGCACCCGAACTCCAGATCGACGCCGAAACCGCGCTCGCGCAGCTCTCTTTGCGGACCGTCGAGCAGATCGAACAACTCTCGCCGTTCGGTGCGGGCAATCCTCGCCCGGTACTCTGCGCCACCGGACTGCGCCTGGCGGAACCTCCCAAGCGGATGGGAAATGGCGAACGGCATTTGACCTTACGCGTCGTGCAGCAGCAAACCTCGCTTCGCGCCGTTGGTTTCGGACTCGCCGACTGGGTGGACGAACTGGCGCAACACCACGGACCGCTCGACCTGGCCTTCCGGCCGGTTATCAACACCTTTCGCGGACAGAGCCGCGTCGAATTGCATCTCGTCGACTGGCGGCCCTCCCAGGTGTTGGCGCCGAGCTGAGCGAGTTCCAGGCACGCGAAGTATTCTGGGCTTGCAGGCGACCGCCGTTTTCAATCACCCCTTCTGTTGGACATAGGCCATTCGCAACTCGTTCAGAATCGCGGCCAGATAACGGCTCTCTTCCGCCGTGAGGTTGCCTTTGGTTTTTTCCTCGAGCACTTCCAGAGTATCGATGTAGTGCCGGGCCGCCGACTTGCGGACCGTACGCTTTTGCTGCAGCGGATCGGGAATCTGGCCCAATTCCAACATCGCTTGAGTGGCCAGCATCATGATCAACGAGCCGATCGAGGCCGGGGGCAGTTGCGGCTCGCGTGGGGACGACGATCCGGTCGGATCGGCCTCCACCTGCGCTGCCTCCACCTGCGCGGCCTCCACCTGCGCGGCCTCCACCTGCGCGGCCTGCGTCTGCGGACCGGCGGGCGCAGCGGAGTCCCCGGCCTCCCCGGACTCCTCAGCCTGGCCCGCCTGCCCCGCGGAGCCACGGCGTTTTTCCATTTCCGCCTTTTCGGCCTCGACTCTCGTCTTCCAATCCTCGTCAATCACCAATTTGGATCTGGCAACTTCGCCTTCGGCGTTCATGGGCAACCTCGATGCAATACGTACCGGATCAAGATGCGGAAATCTCGCTGTTCCTTTCCGAACGAAACGATCGTCGCTCGATTGCCGCCTGAATCAGTCCCGAGAACAAGGGATGAGCCGCGGTCGGCTTTGACTTGAACTCAGGGTGGTATTGCACTGCCAGGAACCAGGGATGATCCGGCAGTTCGATAATCTCGGCGAGCGTGCCGTCCGGACTGGTGCCGGTAACCTGCAAATTGTGTGCGGCGAACTGCTGGCGATAGACGTTGTTGAATTCGTAGCGATGCCGATGCCGCTCTTCGATGATCGACTCCCGATAGCATTCTCGAGCCAGGCTATTCGGCGCGAGGTGTGCCGTTTGCGCGCCCAATCGCATCGTTCCGCCTTTGTCGGTGATATTCTTCTGCTCGTCCAACAAACAGATCACCGGGTGCGCGGTGTCCTTGTTGAATTCCGTGGAGTGAGCCCCCTCCAGACCGATGACGTGTCGGGCGAATTCGATAACGGCACATTGCATCCCGAGGCAGATGCCAAAAAACGGAATCCTCCGCTCCCGTGCATATCGAATCGCTTCAATCTTTCCTTCAATTCCCCGCTCGCCGAACCCGCCGGGAACCAGAATGCCGTCGTACCCGCTCAACAGCCGTTCGGGACCCTCCCGCTCAATATTCTCGCTCTGGATGCGACCGATACGTACCTGGGCCTTGTGATGGATTCCGGCGTGGTCGAGCGCTTCATAAATGGATTTGTAGGCATCCTTGTGTTCGGCGTATTTCCCGACGACAGCGATGCTGATTTCATGTTTCGGGTTGCGTAAACGGTGCAGCAGATCGCGCCAGTCGTCCAGGTCGAGCGATTCGGAAGCCAGCCCCAGCCGCTTGATGATCAGCGCGTCCAATCCGTTATCGACCAAGCTTAGCGGCACTTCGTAGATCGAGAATTCCTTATCTTTTTCCTCGATCACCGCTTCGATCGGAATGTTGCAGAACAAGCCGATTTTCTGCCGGTCCTCGTAGCTGATCGAACGTTCCGTGCGGCAAATCAGAATGTCGGGTTGGATACCGATTTCCCGCAACTGTCCCACCGAGTGCTGAGTCGGCTTGGTCTTCAGTTCGCCGGCAGCTTTCAAATACGGCACCAGCGTCAGGTGAATGTACAGGCAATTCTCCTTGCCCACATCGAGTGCGAATTGGCGGATCGCTTCCAGGAACGGCTGACTCTCGATGTCGCCGACCGTTCCGCCAATTTCGGTGATTACCACATCGGTTTCATGGTCGGCCAGTTTGCTGATCACCCCTTTGATTTCGTTGGTGATGTGGGGAATTACCTGCACGGTTTTGCCGAGGAACTCGCCACGACGTTCCTTCTCGATTACCGACAGATAAATCTGACCGGTGGTGTAGTTGGAATGGCGGGAGAGCGGGCTGTGAGTGAACCGTTCGTAGTGGCCGAGGTCCAGATCGGTCTCGCTGCCGTCGTCCAGCACGTAGACCTCCCCGTGCTGGTAGGGACTCATCGTCCCCGGATCGACATTGATGTACGGGTCGAGTTTCTGCAGTTTGACTCGCAGT
>Ga0233424_10001152_pt1 | contig 25335 bp, 32 predicted proteins | sample Watercolumn_Towu_FD_181011 | JGI IMG/M metagenome (GOLD analysis project Ga0233424, IMG submission 181011) | Freshwater microbial communities from Lake Towuti, South Sulawesi, Indonesia - Watercolumn_Towuti2014_125_MG | ecosystem: Environmental > Aquatic > Freshwater > Lake | place: Indonesia... | reverse complement strand
CGGCGGGGGCATTATTGAATTGCAAAGCAATTCAATGCAACCGACGGCACTAAGAATTTGAATTTATGAAAATTCTTTCAGCCGACGGGGGCATAATACAGTTTATAAACTTAGAAAATATAAAATAATATGGGATATTTAGCAATACTTCTTTGTGCTGTTGCATCAATGATAATAGGCTCATTATGGTATGGTCCTCTGTTTGGAAAGACTTGGATGAAACTTCAAGGCTTTACAAAACAAGATATAGAAAAGGGTAAGAAGATGAACATGGCTCCTTATTATCTAGTTGCTTTTGTAGCATCGCTAATAACAGCTTATATCTTAGAATGGTTGATGAATGCTCTTAAAGTTTCATCAATAAAAGGAGCATTATTATTAGTATTCTTAATTTGGTTAGGATTCTACGCAACAACCCTGTCAGGAAGTATTATATGGGAAGGAAAACCTGCCAAGCTTTACATACTTAATGTAAGTTATTGGTTAGTTAGTCTTTTGGTATCTTCTGCAATTCTATTTTATCTATAATTACATATACCTATCTTCCCAGTTTCTCATATCTTCTTCATTAATTCTATAACTAAATCTTCTCTCATTAAAAGTTCTTTCTCTAAAGAAAAAACCCATAATTAAACCTAATATCATTCCAGAAAGATGAGCTATATTTCCAGTATTATCTATCGGATTTCCAGCTATAAAAGCGACAGCCCCAAGAAAATCACCTAAGCCCCATAATATTCCTGCAACAAATATAGGCATAGGTAATCCAAAAGCAAATATAGGTAAATTAGGTCTTACAACTATCAAAGCCCCTATAACTCCAAATATTGCTCCACTAGCTCCAAGAGATGAAGAATAGAAATTAATGGAAAATAAATTAGCAATTAATCCTGTAGAAAAGAAAACAAGCAAAAAATTTCTCCCTCCAACTAATTTTTCCAAAATACTACCAAATAAGGCAAGAGCGAAGAGATTATACAATAAATGTCCAAATCCTCCATGCAAAAATATTGAAGTTAAAAATCTCCAAGGTTCAAAAAAAGACATTTCATTAAGTAAAAAATAATCTGTAAAACCAGTAATTACTAACTGCATTAAAAATACTACAATACTAATTCCACAAAGCCAGAAAGCATAAAATCTATAATTCACATAAATCTATAAAATTCAAACATTAAAAACTTAATCATAAACTATTAGCAAAGATTTTAAAACCACTTCTCTTGATAAACACATACATGTTAGTGTGTAGAAAACTACAGCCGACATGTAACTATGGCGGTTGTAGTTCAATGGTAGAATGTCAGCTTGTGGCGCTGAAGACGAGGGTTCGATTCCCTCCTCCCGCTCTTATAATTCTATTTTCTAAAGATTTAAAATATCATAAATCTGAGTCAACAAATGAATTTAACTCAAAAAATAAAAGGCTCTTTATTAGCTTCAGGAATCGTATTAACATTAGGTATAATGGGATGTAATCAACTAAGAAAATATGAGGATTCCTTTGCAAAAGCCTCTGCATTAGAAATAGCTAATAAGGTTATAGAAGAAGAATCAGAAAAAAACCCAGATGGAGATTTTAATATAGCTAAAATAAAACTATGGGATGATAAAAAAGGGGTAAACTATGATATATCTGTAGAGCAAGTAGGAAAAACTCTCACTGTCCAAAGACCTTGGAGCTCAGATTCTATAATTATCTTGATAGATCATGACAATGATGGAACTTTAGATGAAGCATATATAGTAAAATCTGGTAAAAGACCCTTAGATATTGAATTATACACTTCAGAGAAACCTAAACAATTAGAAGGACTTTATAGAGAAGAACTAAAGAACATAAAACGTATAATGAAAAATAATAATAAATATGATAGAAAGCTTCCAAACAGAATAGGGCAGCTAGTATAACCAAACAATATAAAAATACCTTTTTTCTTGATAGAATATGATAATAGAAGTAGAAACAGTAAAGGGTTTTCAGGATAGTTTACCTCCTGAATCTCTGAAAAGAAGAAAGATAAAGCAAATAGTTGAAAAATACTTTTCGCTTTATGGTTTTCTCCCAGTTGAAACACCCTTAATTGAGTTTGATGAGCTTATGAAATCAAACAATCTACCAACAGAAGAAGAGGATGAAGCAGTATCTGACAGATTTAGATTAAAAGACCGCGGAGGCAGAAACCTAGGATTAAGATATGAATTTACTTTCCAATTAGCAAGAATATTAAGGCAAAATCCAAATTTGAAATTACCTTTCAAAAGATATCAAATAGGTGAAGTCTTTAGAGATGAACCTCTAAGAGCAGGAAGAACAAGACAATTCACTCAGTGTGATATAGATATAATAGGTGACTCCAGTCCTTCTGCAGATGCAGAATGCATAGCAGTTGTAACAGATATATTGAAAGAAGTTGGAATAAAAGACTTTGAAGTAAAGGCAAATAATAGAAGATTATTAGATTCAATAATAGAAAGCGTAGAAATAAAACAAAAAAAACAAGTAATGAAAGAATTAGACAAGTTAGATAAAATTGGAGAAGACAACGTAAAAGCAAATCTTAAGAAATACGCAGACTCAAATCAAATATTAACTTTATTTAAACTATTAGAAAAACCATTAGAATTCTTCAAAGAAAATAAATTTGATGGGATAGAAGAATTAATTGAATTAAATAACAAATGCAAATTATACGGGATAAAATTAATTCCTAATTTATTTATGATACGTGGTTTTGGATACTATACAGGTAATATATTTGAATTCTTTAGTAAGGAAAAATATGCCTTGGTCGGTGGAGGAAGATATGATAAAACAATAGGCAAATACTCTGGAAAAGATATTCCTGCAGTAGGGATATCTTTTAGCCTAGAAGCTCTAATTGGCTTATGTAAAGAAGAAATAGATAAATTAACAATAGAACCTGCAGTAAAGGTAATTCTTATATCCATAAAACAAGATAAAGGCTCAATAGGATTAGCAAATAAGCTAAGAAAAGACAATATCTCTTGCGTTCTTTCTTTCTCAGGAGTAGGTAAGGCTTTAGAATATGCAAATTCTTATCAAATACCTTATGCTCTATTTATAGGTGAAGATGAAGTTAAAAGCAAGAAATTCAAATTGAAAGATATGAAAACTGGAGAAGAAAGATATATATCCGAAAAGACACTTATCTCTTTCCTAAAGAAAAAATAATAATCAGATATATAATGCATCCTTATAATAAATGTTCTAAAATAACTAATCAGACTAATCTTCTTCTCTCTCTTCTTTATCTTCTCTAGCTTCTTTTTCAAAAGCACTAGAAATAGGATTCTCAAAATCTTCATTAAAGTCTTCTGCAGCTTTTCTTTTTTCTGAATCTTCTTTTTCAAAGTCTTTCATAGCTTCATCAACTTCTTTTCTCATTTTGTCTAGAGCTTCAGCATTTTGTTCCTCATAAATTTCCTTCAATAAAATCCATATCTCATCAAAATGCTTTTCCTGTTCAAGCCAGACTTTATGCTGATTATCTAAATGAAGCAAAGGAACAAAAGTAGCTACTCTCTTTTCATTATCATCTTTCCCAGCTATATCTGAAAAAGCTACTCTTTCTTTTCTATTCTTAAAAACATCCTCTAATTTAGCATGCACTCCTTTTATGCTTTCATTAATATTTATCCTTTTCTTAGGCAAGGATAATGCTGTCTCAAATTCTTGCTGTCTAGTTAAAGCTACTTTTTGTATTCTTCTTGTCTCTGTTTTGATAGCGTTTCCAAGAGCGCTCATCAATTCATCTAAAGTAACTTTCTTAAATCTAGGTAAGGGAGTTCTTATAACAAGATTAGGTATTTCCTCATCTAGTTCAATTCTTTCCTGAACATATTTTTTCTCCTCTTTCTTTCCAAATAAGATATCATCCAAACTTTGTATATCTGTTTCAAGCAATATTTCAGATTTAATTCTAAGAAGCAAAGCAGCAGCAAAAAGAACCTTACTGGAAACGAAAAAATTAGCTTCTTCTAGCGCCCTTACTTTCTCCAAGAACTTCTGAGATAATAAACTTAAATCTATATCCCAAGGATTCAACTGTTCACTATTAATCAAATCATAAATAATTGACTGCCAACTTAACTGCTCTCCAAACAAGAGACTATGTATTTGCTCCTGCTGAACCTTCTGCACAGGCCTGTTCTCAATAGATTTCACCTCAGTAACAATACCGTCCATAACTCCTTCCGCAAGTCCTTCATAATTACTCATTTTATCTAACAGAACTAACAAGTTTATATGTCTTATTACCAATAAAAGCACAACAAATACCTCAAATAAGTATTTGTTCTCATTATGTAGTTACAACATACCGAAAGGTTTAAATACACAATATAATTGAAGTTATAATCACCTCTTTTTCCCAGGAGAGGACGTTTCATCGCTCTTTTTGATTGGTGAGGCTCCTCTTCATGGGTTATAATCAAATTATAACATGAGCTTGATTAAAATAAAATAATAATCTTAAGATACACGATTCTTCAAGGTTTATCAAAAAGTCCTTAATTTAGGCAGATAAACCTATCCGAATTGTTAAAGAAAGAGGTAAGATAATCTATTCAAATGGAAAATAAACCATCTTCTTCTCTTCTTTAGCTATAACAAACTCAAAATCATCAATCATACCTTCAAACTCATTCCTTATTTGATTCATTATATCTTCAAATTCATCAAAGGATTTTACCTGTAGTTCAATTTCAAAATCTCTTCCTCCAATTGTTCTATTTACATTTAATATATTCTGATGTCTCTTACAAAAATTTTCTAACTCTTTTAACCTATCAGTATTTATTAAATTAATATAAGATTTATAATATCTATACCCTAAGAAAGAAACATCAATTAAAGCTCTATAACCTTGAATAATTTTCTTTTTCTCCAAATTATTAAGATGATGTCTTATAACTTGCGGACTAGTATTTAGTTTTTCTGATAAATCTAATAAACTAATTCTCCCATTATCAGATATCAATTTTAATAGTTTAATATCAAAATCTGAAACTTTCTCTATATCTTTTGAAGCTCCAACTATAGTTCCAGAATCTTGATTTTCTTTATTTATAATATAAGATTTGGGATATTGTTCTATATGTGTATAAATAACAATAGAACTTTTGCTGATATAACTTCTATATTTTTTCATTATCTTATCCCAATAATCATAAAAATCCAAAACATCTCTTAAAGCCATAGCATAACCTACATCCCAAATACCTTCTAAGGTAACTAACCACCAAACCTCTTTATCATTAATTAAGTCCTCTTCTAACTTTCTCTGTTTTTCTGTAGAAATATTATGAAACTTTAAGTAAACTCTTACACTCTTGTATCCTAACCGAGAATAATCTATAACTGATATATAACCTCTAATTATTTTTTGTTCTTCTAATTTTTTTATTCTGTAATCAACGAACTGTTTTGATTTTCTTATTTTTTTACTTATTTCCGCTCCTGAGATTCTAGCATTCTTATCTAATTCATACAAAATTTTTCTATCATATAAGTCTAATTTCAATATATTTTGTTCCATATTAGACAATAATAATATTTAGTATATAAATATTTACTTTAGTCAAATTTATAGATAGTTTATTTTATTATACTAATTTCTTAGATAATTACTAAATAGTAGTAATATGGTAAATAAAGATTTGGTATATATCGTGAATGCAGGTAATGACCAAAATAAGTCAGCAATAGCTAACGATTATAGCTTTCCAGCTTTAGCTCCTCTATCTTTAGGAACTTGGTTGAAGAACAGAATCTCTGATCTAGAAGTAATGGCTAGAGATGGTGGCGTTCATGAACAAATAAGGATTATGAAGGAAATTGCTAAGCACAAACCTTGTGTTGTAGGTATTAGCGTTCTTGGAACTTCTTATTTTAATGCATTACAAATAGCTAAAGTAGCTAAACAAATTGGGAGTAAAGTTATTTTTGGTAATGACCATGCAGCCCAATCTTCAAAGTTAATTTTAGAAAATAGACCAGATGTCGATTATATAGTCGGAGCTGAATATGGAGAATTGCCTCTAGAAATGTTAGTGAAAAAAGAAAGAGGAAAAGATATTGATTTGGCTGATATCCCTTCTTTAACTTATAGAAAAGGCTCTGATATTAAAGGATTTGATTATCAAAATCCAGCTCATAGAAAGATATTGAATTTAACTAATCCCTTAGCAGGTTATTTTACTTTAGGAGATAAGAAGGCTAGTTTAAGGAATTCTTTAGATGTTTTCCCTATTTTAGATAGAAATCTTTATCCAGAAAGTCATTGGAGAAAATATTTGGGTAATTACTTAAAAAAATTTGCTAATTTACATGAACAAGAGGTAACTGGAGTTACAACCATGAATAGAGCTAGGGGATGTAATAGAAAAGATGATGCTGTATGCAAACATTGCGACATTAGCGGAGTTAGAAATGGTGAAATAGCAATGTCTTCTCCTGAAATGTTCTGGGAAGAGATTAGAAAAGCACACAAACAAATAGGAGCAAATTCATTTTATGAAGCATGTGATAGTTTCTCTAGTTTTCCTAGATTAATGAAAGATATAGCTGAAGCTAAACCTAGCAACTTAGGATTCAAGCCAGATTTATTTGTTTATGCTCAAGCTTCAGATTTAGCAGATCATCCAGAAAGAGTTCAAATGTTAAAAGATATGGGTGTATTTAGAGTAAATGTTGGTCTAGAATCTATGTCTGATAGAACACTAAAACATATGAAAGGAACAAGAGATAGTGTTGAAAAAAATTATAGAGCATTACAATTACTAAAAGACGCTGGAATACACGTTTATGGCTCCTTTGTATTAGGCTCTGAAGCAGAAACTCCTAGAACTCTAGCAGAAACAAGAGATAGAGTAATAGATTTGATAGAAAGAGGTTATCTATGTGATGCTGAAGCACAACCAATTCTACCGTTATATGGGAATTATCAAGGAAGAATTTTAATGAAGTATGGATTAATGAGAATAGATTCCAAAAATCCAGATTGGCCTTTAAGAATTGATGATCTATCTAGAACTTATGTAAACAGATTTTCAGGCGTTTCTTATGACGAGTGTGTAAAAGTTGCAAATGAGATAAGAAATGTTGCTAGAAAAAAAGGAATTAATTTTGGTAGTGGTGCTGGTGAGATAAGTAAATACTCTTAAAATCAAAGAGAAACTTTAAAATATATCTCAATTATTATTTCACTCATAAAAATAAGAAATCAAGAATTATTTATTCAATAAAATCTTTTTAAAGCTGTTCTGAGAAAATCTCTCAGAAGCATCAAGAATTTCCATACCCATAACATTGCCCTCTTTAGATATATCTATCACTACTCCATCTCCAATTTCTTCGCTATATTCATATTCTCCTTCTTGAACACGAATATACATCGCATCAGCTTCTTTATCATATCTTACTTTCATTTTAATACCTTCCAACCTTAGTATAATATAAAGTTACAATTATATAAGCTTTTCCAGTTAATCTATAAACAACTCTGAGCAATCGATTACCTATAGTTTTCTGAGCTATTTTTCTACCTTTTTTAGAGTCCATAATATTTTCTGGATGTAAAATAGTTTTTAAAACATCATTATGAAAAATTTTCCTTTCGATCATATTATCTTTTGCGTGCTGTGAATAAACTATATGCATATCTAATAAGGTAATTCAAGATATAAATACATAACTAAAAATTTACTTCTTAACAAACTCTGTATAACCACATTTTCCGCAAGAATGTCTATCCTTATGTTGAGCTAAGAATATTCCAAGTCCACACTTTACACATTCTTTAATTTTCTTTACATTTTCTCCGCTTATAGTATACATTTCATATTTCTTGCTACTAGGCTTATTCTTATGAGGTTTCTTACCTTCACCTTTCTTTGATGAACCAGCTGCTTTTTCTGACATTATGCTGCTGGGGCCTTAGCCTTCTCCTTTTTCTTTGGTTCTAATTGTAATTTATCATTTGCAGAATCATATATATTGGCTTCGATTACAAATTGATTCTTTCCAAAAGAACTTGTTATTCTTTTTACAACAACCTGATCTTCACTGGCTTTGAAATGATGAACAACTTCTTTAAGAGCATGAGCAAAACCAGGATTAGACTTAGATTCAACTACAACTTGAACCTCTTTTCTCTTCATTAATTTATTCTTTAATTCTTTCATATTATCCTAGCTTAACAGCATAACTCCCTTTCTTCGTATATTTTAAATTCTTTGCTATTTCAGAACTATCTGGATTTACAACAACAATTTTTCCTTTAAATGTTTCAGTATTTTCTTCATGTCCACATTGAGGGCATTTTCCAGCACTTTCAAATATTAATTTACAGTTTTTACAAGCTCTTTGAACAGCCATTATTTTTTATCTCCTTTTTTCTTTCCAGACTTTTCGGCTTTATCGGCCTTCTTTGCATCACTTTCTCTCTTCTTCTTATCTTCCTTCATCCATTCAACTTTTCCTAATCCTGCCTGTCTCATAGTTAATCCTATCTTTGGTTCTCCAGATTTATAACTTATAGCAACTATTCTAGCAATACAATTATCTCCCTTAGCAAGATTTCTCTTACTTACTTTTCCAGATAATGTTCCTGTCTTGCTCATAGAAACATAATCTTCCATAGTTTGAGAAATATGAATCATTCCTTGAGCAGGACCCATCTGTATAAATGCTCCAAAATTAGTAATTTCAGTTATAGTTCCATAAACCAATTCATGCAATTCAGGTTTCCAAACCAATAATTTAAAATTAGACTTATAAAAAGCTGCTCCATCTCCAGGAATTATAACTCCATCAAATACTTTTTCAACAGAAACAACACTTATAACATATCCAAGTTCTTTTGTAACTTTATTTACATAACTCTCGTCAAGTTGCTTCTCCACAGCTTCTCTCGTAGGTAAGCCAAAATGCTTAGGTTCCACACGAACGTGATCTTCAACATCTAATAAGTAAAACATCCATATCTCTGAGAAAAAATCGGTTTAAAAAGCTTGCTATAAGTACTAATCAAAAAAATCTTTTAGAAGAAAATGGAATTTTTTCATCTTTTGTTAAATCTAAAAATTTATAACTTGAAGGAAGAAGTATCTTTAAAGCATATAAATGCTTCACACCTACAAATGATACTCCTGGACGAGCTTCATTTAAATTAGCAGCAATAGAACGCTCATACGCTCTTATATTATCAGACCAAGATTCAAAAATAGCAGAAGAAGGCAATGAAGCAGAAAGACGTAATGCTTCTCTCAATATATGAGCATTGTTAGAGAGTACTCTTTTTTCTTCTGGAGCAGAATAATGAGAATCTTTTACTTTATTATATCTTCTCAAAAGGCAAGAAAGGTTATATTCGGCATCGGCTCTTCTCATAAGACCTTCACTTAATTCGACAGCCAATTTTGATATATTAAATTCATCAAACACATCTGAAGAAACTAAAGGGCAAGCCTTAATCTTTTTAGAATCACATATTCTAGTAACCTCTCCAAAAAATGAATGAGAAAGATCATTAATACGATCTAAAGGCACTTCTAATCCTACCCTTCTAGGTTTAGTAGCATCCAATACTCTCTGAGCAGCAAGACACTCTTCCAAATTACCTATGTGGTTTACTCCTACAATTAATTTACGTCCAAACATAGAAAGGGGCAAAAGAAAGCTTATTTAAATATATCTATTTAGTGGTAACAAATATTAACTATTGTACACATACTCATTGCAAAAATCACAATTATCTTCTATTGTACAAGGCTTAAATCCTGACTTATAAGCTTCTTGAATTGATTTTGCTGTTTCAATCAATTCATCTCTTACTTCATATATATTAAATCCATCAATAAACTTGCTACTAATACAATTAGCATTGCCTTTTGAATCAATCTCGAACTCTAAAGGCCTTTCTTGCTTAAGCATATCAAGAACAACTTTATTCACATTACCATATTTCTTTTCAGCAGCAAGAGCATAAAAGCCAAGTTGCCAGTTTCTATCTCTTGGACTTATACTAATCTTTCCAGTTTTATAATCTATAATCTGCACTCCAGAATCATTTATATCTATTCTATCAGCAAAACCCATAAAATCTATTCCAGATAAATTTAAAGGAAGATACTGTTCAGTCTTAGTTCTATTATTGTATTTTCCATAATTTCTCTCAAAGAATACTCTTATCAAAGTCTCAGCTTCATTTAATGAGACTCCCTCCCAATCTTCATCAAAACTCATTTGCTTAGCAAGTTCAAGAAATTGCTCAATGGTAGTAAATAACTGACTAACTCCTCTTTCCAAAACTAAATGCACAAAACTTCCCAAACGCATAGCTTCCCAGCTAAGAGTTTTTTTATCAGGCATATTATAAACATACTTATACTCAAATTTCTTCTGACATTCATCAAATAAAAGTAAAGCAGAAGGAGATAACTTTCTCTGTTCTTCTTTTCTACTATTAGTTTGTTCCTTAACCTTACTTTCAAAATCTCCTGCATGAATAAATCCAGAACTCTGCAATACCTTTACTTCCTCATCAACACTCTTACATTTAACTTCATTATCCATAATAAATGTAAAATCTGTATTTTTCTTGTAATCTACCTCATTAAGAAAACTAGAAGGTAAGAAAGCCTTACCAGAATATTCTAAAGCATAAATAAGATAAAGTTTCTCCTTAGCTCTAGTAAAAGAAACATAGCATAATCTCCTTTCTTCCAGAAGTTGATTATGTTTTTCATATGCAATTATAAATTCATCCTTATCATTTTCACTCATTCCTTTTATCTCATTTTTAACTTCAGGAAGCAATTCAGTAGGAATTAAACTATTATTAGTATATCTCTCTATGGGAAATCTTCCATTAGCCATATTAGTTATTATAACAACTTTATATTCTAGTCCTTTAGTAGAATGACTTGTCATTAGCCTAACTCCTTGCTCTTCCAATTCTGAAGCAGGTATATCAATTCCTAAACTTTCTAAAACATCAAGATAATAAAGAAAATTACTCATATCAGAATCATACAAATCCTCATGCACTTTAGCCAAATCAATAAATTTATTCAAATTAAGCATAACTTCCTTCTCTTCTCTATTCTTCTGTTCATTCATTAAACCTGAAACTCTATAAATCTCCTTTAGTATATCTGAAATAGGTTTATCAACAAAAGAAAGAAGCTCCTTAATCTTATCAATTAATATTTTAGCAGCCATTTTTCCTTTATCACTTACGATATTTTCAAGATTATTAAACAAAAAAACGCTCAATACCTCTTCAATCGTTTCTTCCTTAATATCTTTCTTATTCTCACTTTTCTTAATAAATTCTTTTATACTTCTTCCTATTTTTATTAAATCCTCTTGTCCAAAATTAAGCTGATAAGCTAAGTCCCACCAAGCTTCTTCTCCACCTTTTTCTTTTCTCTTAAGTTTATTTAAAAGAATAAGATAGTCTCTACTAGTCTTTATTGACTTCTGTTTAAGTAAAGAAGATTTAGAAACTGAATAAAAGGCTATTCCTTCTTCTTCAAGAAATCTTCTTATTATTCTTCCGTGTTGATGTGCTCTAAACATAATGCAAATATCTTCTAAAGGTGTTCCATTTTTATTTTCTTTTTTTATAAGCTCTATAACTTTTCTTGCTTCTTCTCTTCCATTCTTCATTTCATAAACTTCAATATTATCTCCATATTTACCATGTGCATTTTCCACATACAAACAATCATCTTTATTATGATAATTATTTAGAATTAATTTATGCGCTGCTTTCAGCACTATATTTGGTGACCTAAAAGATTTATCTAAACTGAATATATCATTATCACTCACTCTAAAGTGCTGCTTAAAAATATTTAAATTGTCTTTATACGCTCCTCTAAATCTATATATGCTTTGGTTAGGGTCTCCAACAACAGTTATATTTCCATGAAAAGCTAGTTGAATAAGAAAATCAAGTTGCAATTTATTAGTGTCTTGAAACTCATCTACAATAATATAATTAAAATCATCTCCAATCTCCTTATTCTTAAGCAATAAATGAAGAGCATTTACATTTAAATCTGAATAATCTTGATAATTTCCTTTTTTCTTTATCTTCTCATAAGCATTCCAAGCATTTACAAATTTCTTTAATTCAAGCAAGTTTTTCAACTTTTTAACTTCACTAGCTAAAGGTTTCTTTTTCTTATAATCGCTCTTCAAATGTAAAGTTTGAAGTTCAAAATTAAGCTCTTCCAATTTCTTCTCAATATCAATGCCTTGAAACTCATTCATCTTTTGACTTAAAAAAACTTGAAAGTCCTCAAGCCTAATTCCTAAATCTTTTGCAGTACCAATAGTGCCTATATATTTATGACAATTCCCTGGATTTATCTTTAAACTTCTATGTAAAATAACTTTAGCCTGATCTGGGTCAAGAATCTTAAAATCTTTATTTATATCTATTAAATGTCCATATTTTCTAAGTAAATCTGCGGAAAAACTATGAAATGTTTTTATTATTGGTTTTCCTTCATTACCTAAATCTGAAAAACCAAGATTCTTTTGAACTCTAAGAAAGACATTGTTTGCAGCTTCATTAGAGAAAGTAATGCAAACTATTTTATCTGCTTTTACACCTGATTCTATAAGATACTTTATCTTTTCAACAATAGTATATGTCTTTCCAGTACCAGCACCAGCAAGAATAACACACGGTCCATTCACTTTTTTTATAGCACCTAAATTAGACATAAAACATCTCTGCTAAAGTAGATTATAAATATTATTGCATAAACTAAAATAAACCATCTTCGTACAAAGCATTCATCATATCTCTAGTTGCCTTAGAAACAGGCCAACAACCTCTAGTACTTTTATGCACCCAACTATAATTTTCTATCTCTCCTGAAGCCTCTCCCAATTTACCTTTAATAGAAGTTAAATAGATCATCGCTTTTATCATAGATTTTCCACTTATGCTTGGACCTATAAATGGTTTATACTTTCTTATCATGTCAACTTCTGTTCCACTTAGTTCTTCTCTAATTTCTCTCCTTAAACATTCTTCCTGACTTTCTCCAGGACGGATTTTTCCACCAGGAGGAATATAAATTCCATTCTTACGAACCAAGAGAATCCAACCTCTATCAATTATTGCAGCACTAACAACTTTTACAAGATTTGACATAAATCCGCTACTAAAATACTCTTAATAAATATATTTAAGATAAAGAATAATCTTAAAAACATAAAATAACTTAAATAATAAATGGAAAATATTCCTGAAATAGTTGCCTATTCAAGAGAAGATTTTAGAAACTGGCTTAAAGACAATCATGAAAAAGAGTCAAGAGTAAAAGTCATACATCATAAAAAGCATACAGGAAAATCTTCAATGTCTCACAGAGAAGGCATAGAAGAAGCTCTCTGTTTCGGCTGGATAGATACAATAATGAAAAAGTTAGATGAAGATAGATATGAACGCACTTTTATGAAAAGAACAGATAAAGCTAATTGGAGCACGAACACATTAAGTTATGCAAAAAAGCTTCTAAAAGATAAGAAAATGTTCCCCTTAGGAATAAAAAGATACAAAGAAGGATTAAAAAGAAAACCTCACGATTTTGGAAGACGGAAAAACCCACAAGTTCCTGAAATATTAAAAAAAGAACTAAGTAAAGAAAAAAAATTAGAAGAGAACTTCAATAATTTCTCTCCATCTTACAGAAAAGCTTTACTATACAATCTTTTAAGTGCAAAGTTATATGGAAAAAAGTTTTGGAGTGAAGAACATTTTTATAGAAATGTTGGATCTGTTAATTCTGAAACAATGAAGCACTATGTAGAAGATAGTCAGGATAAGCATTGGGAAACAAAACCAATAATTCCTGATAAAGTTATAGTGTTGCAAAAAAGAATTAATGAATTCTAATACGTTCGGGGTTGAAATTCCGAGCAGTTTACAGTGTAATTATATTTGTTAGCTTTGCACAATAACTTTCATCCTGCACATAAACTCCAAAAGTCTGCACATTTTCATGTGTAACGAAGGAAAAGTATATTCTAGAGAATAGAAAATATAGACAGGTTTGTCACAAAAAGGTTAAAAGGTAGTTATTCCTGTATAGATAATGATTAAGGGAGGGGTTGGGGGAGCCAATACTAACAGAACTGGTTTAAAGTTTGAGAAAGATACAGACATAAAAGATTCAATAAAGAATGTTAATGGTTATACTATAAAGGATGAAGAAATTTACTTTAAAGATAAAAAAGTAGCCGAAATATACTCTAAATATCGATTATACAAAGTTCTTCTACCAAAGTTAAATATCGATTGGACTAAAAGGGTATCTGCTAAGTTATTGCCTGATGAAGCAATTTTTATCATTAAAGATAGTACTTTATTCATAATAGAAAAGAAGATGCAAACTGGAACAGGTTCAGTGGATGAAAAATTACAAACTTGTGACTTTAAAAAGAAAAAATATGAAAAATTACTTGAAGGAACTAATATTAAGGTAGAAGTGGCTTTTGTTCTTAGTGATTGGTTTAAAAGTCCTAAGTATAAAGATAGTTTAGATTATATTAAATCTGTTAATTGCCATTACTTTTTCAATGTACTGCCCTTAGAATTTCTAGGTTTAGCTAATTAGGTTTTTTCGTTCTAAACAATCTGGAAAGTCTTTAGTAGTCCATAGTAATAAATCAATATAATATCTTAACTCGCTTATAGATAAGAAAGATTTTGATTAAAGTTTAGTCTGTTCAGTTTTAACCGGATAATTAGTAACTACAACCTCGTTTATCTTTCCACGCTTTGAGCCATCGCGGTTTATCATTCTATTTGCTTTTACAAGGTTAATATGAAAACCTTTATACAATTCTCTGATAAAAGGAACATCGTTATTAGATAACATAACCTTACAACCTCGTTTATCTAATTCCTTAAAAACTTCTGATAAATGCTTTTGTTCTTTATCTAAGAATTGTTCTTTTGTGTAAGTTGTAAAACTGCTTGTTTTGTTTATTGGATAATAGGGCGGATCAAAATAAATAAAATCTCCTTTCTTAGCTTCTTTTAGAACTTCATAGAATTGCCTTACTTTTGCATCATCTTTTTCTAATAGTTTAGATATTTCCCTTAACTCTTCTTCTGGGCAGATTAAAGGATTATTATAACGCCCCATAGGAACATTAAAGACACCCTTACTATTTACTCTATATAATCCATTAAAACAAGTTTTGTTTAGATAAATAAATCGCGTAGCTATTTGAACTTTATTTAATGTCTTAACATCTTGAGATCTAATTTTATAATAAAATTCCTTGTTATGTTGCTTCTTATATTCCCTAAGCAAATTTATCAATTCCTCAAGATTATTTTTAATAACGTAATAAGTTGTTATTAATTCTGCATTAATGTCTGATAAATAGATTTTTTCTATCTCTGGATGTGTCTTTAGAAGATAAAAAGTAATTGCTCCGCCACCTATGAAGGGCTCGTGGTATCTCTTTATTTCTTTTGGGAAGAATGGTTTGAATTGCTCAATGAGTTGTTTCTTACCACCTGCCCATTTAACAAAACTAGGAATTTTATTTCCCACTTTATGAAAATCTCTGTTTTAATTTACAAACATTACAGATTAAAAACTCTCCTTTTTTTAATGTTCGTCCACATCTAATGCATCTTGGTGCTCCAAATATGAAGTCTTCATTCAATCTAAATCTCTCTGTTTTACCACGTGGTTTTATCATTTTAGTCCTTAATTATAAGCTTTTTTTGAAGTAAAGAAGATAAATATTTCCTTGCAGTAGTATAGGATATTCCACACTTATAAGCAATAGAGTTAACACTTAATGATTCGTTTGATTTATTTATTTCAATTAAAATCATTTTCTCAAATTTATTTAATATATTCTTCTTTTTCTTTGGCATAGATTATGAAATGAGAGCGATAAGCATTTTCAAAATCTGATTCATCAGGGTTAACAACAAAAACTAATTCTTGTCCACCTTTAAATTGTGAAGCTAAAGCTAGACTTTTGGGTATCTTTAATGATAACTGTCCAGTGTTCTTACTTTCTATTATTTTTTTCATTTCCCGAAGAGGAGATTTTTTCCCTGCAAGGAGTTCCCTGACCTCGTTTTTTAATGCTTCGCTATTACTCATTTTTAAGTCTATATTTTATATATAGATAAATAATTTTAGACTAGATATTATATAAATCTTTCGTTTAAGTATAATATTTTAGACTAGATATTATTAAAAAAGAAAACATTTATAAACTACTTAAAATGAGGATAATTAGTCTAAATATCCCTGCAAGGAGTTCCCTGACCTCGTCGGAGGAGAATACAAAATCTGCCGAGGCTGTTCATATTCACAATGGAAACCCAAGAAAAATTAGTAGTAGATTCTTATTGGACTATTTACAATAAGGCTAAGACTAAAGAGAAAACTATGTTCTATACCCTTCTAGATGAATTATGTGCTATTGTTAAAGAACCGGAACATGTTATTGGTAGAAAGCCTATTCCTCTCAGAGACCTTGTTTTCTGTGCTTGTCTTAAGGTTTATAGTAATTATTCTGCAAGAAAGATATCTTCTGATATGAAACATGCTAAGGATATAGGATTTATAGAAAAATTACCTCATTTCAATTCTCTTCTAGCCTTCATGAATAATGAATTTACTGAACAATTGCTAATGAGATTAATAACTATATCAGCTATGCCTTTACGTTTTCTGGAAAAAGACTTCTCACATGATAGTACTGGATTTGGATGTTATCAGTATGAAAGATGGATGAAAGTTAGATTTACACAAGTTTCGAATAATCCTGAGAAACTTTGGAGAAATTATGTTAAATTACATGCTTCAATTGGAACTAGAACAAATGTAATAACCTCTGCAGAAGTTACTAGAGGAAATACTGGAGATTCTCCATTATTTGAGAATGCTGCTAAAGTAACTGCAAGTAACTTTATAGTAAGAAGATATTCAGCAGATAAGGCTTATTTGTCAGCTAAGAATATGCAAATAGCTGAGTCTCTTAATTTCTTACCTTTTATACCTTTCAAAGAAAATTCCAAGAATAAGAACAAAGATGCTAAGCTATGGCAATATATGTATGATTATTTTCAAAAGAATAGAGAAGAGTTTGATAGATTCTATCATAGAAGAAGTAATGTTGAAACTACCTTTAGTATGATTAAAACTAGACTAGGAGAATTTCTTAGGTGTAGAAATCTTCAAGGTCAGAAGAATGAAGTATTACTAAAGTGTTTAGTTCATAATATCTGCTGTCTTGTACAAGAAATCTTTGAATCAAACGCTCAAATAGACTTTCATTTTTGTGACACAAAGTATGTTTGCACATAAATAGATTACATTTTCGTGCAAAGCTATATTTGTTTTAACTTTAAAGTAGTCAAATAAATATATATAGCTTTATTTATCAAATTCCATATCGGTTGTCCTGAAAAGGATGTGACCATGAAAGCCTCTGTTAGGCATTCAGCTATTAATGAGGAGAAAGGACTATAACTCTCCTTACGAAATCTGTGCCTTTTAAGCTTCGCAACATGGCGCGGAAGAGATAACCTTTAAAATACACTGATAGGTTAAGATTGATTTCAGTAAGTGTTTAAGGCACTTCTTTCACCGAGTCCTAATCATAAAAAAATGGTAAAAAAGAAAACAAAGAATAAAAGGAAGGGTGGAAGAAGCCCGAGTAAAAAGAGCAAGGCTTCCAAGATTAAGAAATTGATTAAGCTTGCAAAGTCTAGGAAAGCAAAAAAGGTTTCTAAAAAGAAAAAGTATTATTATAAGAAAAAAGCAAGGCGAGGTTAAAATGTCGAAGTCGAAAACTCAAACTAGGAAACTTGAGTTGGAGTTTGATTTACCTGAATTTGTAGATTCTGATATAGATGTGGTTCTTAATAATAACCAACTTATTATTCGGGCTGAGAAGAAAACTGAGAAAAAAATAAAGAGATCTGGTTTCTTACACGACGAGAAAAGTCAGAGGGAATTTCTTTATACTACTAGTTTGGAAGGTTTGAAAGTTAAGCAGTTTAAGAGAGAATTTAATAATGGAAAATTGAAAGTTAGTGTTTTTTGATAAATGAGGGAATTATTTCTTCTTCGTTAAATTTTGTTTTTATAGGGATTACTTTTCTTGAAACCATTCCGTGTAATGAATAAGGCATTCTTATAAGTCTAATGTGCCCTGCAGATACCCATGGGTCTATTGGAAATTTTTTTAGTTTTTTATTTAATCTTTCTCTTTCTGAATTTGTAAGATCAAAACCCCTTTTATCAAATATGTGTATATGAAATCCTCTACCTGAATAAAGTATTTGCATTTTTCTGAATCCTTCCTTTTTTAAAATGGCTATCATTTTCTTTGCTATTCTGTATGCACGATTTATATTTTTTGAATTTATTTTTTGGTTTTCTTTTTTTCCCATATTATCTAGATCTATGTCGAAGACTAATTGCTGTCGAGTATATGGTTCAAATTTAAGATTGATTAGAACTTTTTTAGGATTGATGTAAATATTTCGGTCATAATAGATATCTTCCGGCCAATATTTTTTTATTTTTTCTTTTAATTTATCAAATGGGAAATAAAAAAGCGAATTTTTCCATTCTTTTTTTAGAATTATTTTTGTATCTGTTCCTGCATCAATTGCACAAAGCTGAGGAATAGGTAAGCTATTTTCTTTTAACCACATTTTTACTTTTTCTACAGAGAATTCTTTTTCATAAAATTTTTTTCTTTCTTCTAGAGTTGCTGGTCGAAACTCTGTTTCTTTTTTCATATTATTTAGAACAATTTTAATTTAATAAATGTTTCTTATTCGTTGATTAAGGTTTTTATATTCAGGAGAATTTTTGAGGAATTGTTAGATTTTCGATTTGTAAATTTTTCAAATTATTATTTATTTTTAAGTAAATCTTTCTAATCTATAGGATTTTGTGCTAGATATAAGACTGCACAATCTGATGAATATTTAACACCTAAAGAAAATCAAGAACATTGTGCAGGATACGTTTCGTTTCCAATTCTCATTCAGAGAATTGCTGGACTGAGTAGGACATTTTATCAAGATGGTGTCGATTTACAAATTGATGGGGCTCTCAATTAGAAATTCTTATAAAAGGTTGTTTAAATAGTTTTCGTAAAAAACAGCCTGTTCGCGATAATTTCTCCTAATTAGGGGAGCACACTCACAAATGTCGTATAACTAATCGCGGATAAACGAAGTTCCGAGCCCTCCTGAAAATTTTCCCTCGAAGCGAATAGGCAACCCAATGAGCTTCAGAGCTGGAAAATTTTCGAGTGGCGAGGAATTTGGGCGAACAAGTGCAACGCAGTGAGCCGTTTATCCGCTGTTCAACGAGGTTTTCTGAAAGAAAAAATGCAATGTCCCTCCGAATAAAATGAGGAGAGTTTTTTCTTCGGCGTTAAGAAATTTAAACCAAAAAATTCAGCAGAATTTTAGGGCACCCAAAAATCCACTCAAATACAAAAGATTTTTGGTGTCTCCAAAATTGGGCGGGGGACGGAAAAAGCTTTTTGCTTCTTTTTTAAAAAAAGAAGAGTTTTTGAGGGGGCAGTAGTTTTTAGTTAGTTTTCAGTTTTTTAAAAAGCGAAAGGTTTATAAATAAGCATACCTTACAATAAGAAAGTAAGAAATAGGAGGAAAATAAAATGGCAGTTGAAATGATAAAAATGTCTTCAAAAGGGCAGATAGTAATCCCTCAGGATATAAGGGCAGAGATATGTGCTTCAGAAGGAACTATGTTTGCAGTAGTTAGTGGAAGAGACAGCATAGTTTTAAAAAAAGTAGCTATGCCTTCAAAAGAAGATTTAATCTGCGAGCTTAAAGAGATAGCCAAAGAAGGCAGAAAAAGACTAGAATCAAAGGGTATTAAAGAAGCAGATATACCAGATATTGTAGAGAAATCAAGAAAAAGATGACAAGCAAAATTGTATTTGACACTAATGTGTTAATATCTGCTACTTTATGGGATAATAGCGTAGCTCAGAAAGTCTTGTTTAGGTGTTTAAGAGAAAATATTCAGATATTCTCATCTCAAGAAATAATTGAAGAATACAAGGAAATTTTAGCCAGAGATTTTGATTATGAAGAGCAAGAAATGGGAGAAATTCTTGAGAGAGTTTTTCAGTTTGTGAATATAGTTATTCCAAGTAGAAAAGTCGAAGCTGTTAAAGACGATTCAGACGATAACAAGATAATAGAATGTGCTCTTGAATCAAACGCAGAGTATATTCTTTCTTACGACAAGCATCTTTTAAAGCTGAAAGAATATAGGGGAATAAAGATAGTTCGCCCTGAAGAGTTTTTGAGGGGGCAGTAGTTTTTTATTCAATTGTTTTTAAAAATTGTTCTGCTATTGCAACAACATCTTCATCAGACTGAATACCTGTCCAAGGATCTTCTGTTGAAACTATATTCGCAACAACAATGTTTGCACCATTGAATATAGCGCTTCTTGCTTCTTTCAAATCCACTCCTCCTGCTGCAGAAATTAAAACACTATATTTGCTTCTTATTTTGTTGATATGCTTATATTTTATAACTTTTCCCCTTGTAGTTTCTTCATCTCTTCCTCTATGGAGAACTACAACTTTCGGGGGTTGTTTTAGTTTCAACAATATTTTTAATGGCTCTTCAACTCCAATCATATCAATCATAGAATCTATTTCTAATTCATTGCATTTTTGAATAAATAAATTTATAGTCTCTATAGTCGCACTTCCTAAAACTGTTGCTGCTGTTGCTCCGGCATTATGGGCGAGTTCAACTTCTTCAATTGCTCCGTCCATTGTTTTTAAATCTGCTACAACCTTGCCACCCCAAAGATTAGAAATAGCTTGTATTCCGTTAAAGCCTTCTCTTTTAATGAAAGGAGTTCCTGCTTCTATAAGGATTCTCTCATTTTCTGGAATTGTTGGGAGAATTCTTCTAACTTCATTTAAATCATTGTTAAAGGCTATTTCCGTCGGGTGGGGAATTGGCAAATAAGAGATTGAAATTTTAGCCGAAGAAAAAATTTCGTTGAACATCGCGATTTAACGATGTTTTTCGGGCTATCTAAAAATATTATAAATTTCCGAAAAATATGGGTGGAGCGAGGTGCAACCGAGCGAAACCGCTTAATCGCTGTTAGTTGCCCACGAAAACTTGGAGTGGTTGATTTTTAGTGCAACGATGCCGAAGGCAAAAAATCAAAGTTTGCCCCCGAGCGTTTTTCGTTTTAGTCGTTCGTTAGGAAGCCCCCGCCGTAAATTTTTTGCTTCTTTTTTCCTAAAAAAGAAGATTTAACGGAAGTTTCTTTTTGGTTTACGAATATTTATAAAGGAGTTATAGTTATGGGGATTAAGGGAGTGATAATATGAATCATTGGACACAATTAAGCATAGATTTTGCTAATCAAAAAAATTACTTAGATGAATTATTTAAAATATATCCCACAATTCCAGAGGGTATTAGAGATATTGATGAAGATAAATGGAAAGCAATCGAAAAAGCATTCAATAGTAAAAACGACGAAGAATTGCTAAAACTTTTATTATCTTTAGATTTGTTTCCAATAAAAGACTCGTATGTAGCATATTTGAAAAGAGATAAATCTGCTATTGAAAGAAATCCGAATACAGTAGATAGGTTGTATGGTCGTTTAGTTGAAATGGGACTAGACAAACTTTATGAAAAATGCTCAGAACCAAAGGAAACAAATAGACAAATTGGTCCTCTTTTTAAGAGATGGTTGCAAAAAGGAACTCTTGGCGTTCCATATCTAAAACTTGCTGAATTTAAGAGAACAAAAGAAAATGCTGTTTTAGATGCAAGCGACAAGGAGATGATGGATTTTGCAAAAGAACATTTAGGTTATATAAGAAATAAAGGATTAGATTTTGTTGCCCGTTTCAATGGAAAGTATGTTATAGGTGAAGCAAAATTTTTAACTGATTTTGGCGGACATCAAAATGCACAATTTGCTGATGCAATTAGCACAATTAAAACAGATGGAGTTAAAGCAGTTAAAGTAGCCATTCTTGATGGGGTTTTATACATTAAAGGCAACAATAAAATGTATAAAGATATAACCACGACCTATAAAGATTACAATATAATGAGTGCTTTGGTTCTTAGAGAGTTCTTATACTCTTTGTGAGGTGTAAATATGATTTTAACTTACGAGGGAAAAAAAACAGAAGAAGAAATTTTGAATAGTATTAAAAATTGTAAGTTAAAATCTGTAAAAGGTAGTCCTGAACACAAATCAAGATTAATTAAGGGAGAAAATTTAGAAGTTTTAAAATATCTTCTAAATGAAGGAGGACTTAAAGGAAAAGTGGATTTAATCTATATAGACCCTCCATTTTCAACAAATAATGTTTTTACAATCAGTAAAGATAAAGCCAATTCAATAAGCCGTAGTAATGGGGATAATCTTGCTTATGATGATTCTTTAAACGGACACGAGTTTTTAGAATTTATCAGACAGAGATTAATTCTTTTAAGAGAATTGTTGTCTGAAAATGGCTCAATTTATTTTCATATTGACTATAAAGTTGGACATTACATAAAAATTTTAATGGACGAAGTATTTGGTAAAAATAACTTTTTGAACGATTTAACCAGAATAAAATGTAATCCAAAAAATTTTTCAAGAAAAGCATATGGGAATGTTAAAGATATGATTTTATTTTATTCAAAAACAGGAAATCATATTTGGAATGAACCAAAAGAAAAACAATCTGAAGAAGAAATAGCAAGATTATTCAAGAAAGTCGATAAAGATGGACGAAGATATACAACAATTCCATTACACGCCCCTGGTGAAACAGCAAATGGAGCAACAGGACAACCTTGGCGGGGAATGATGCCACCAAAAGGCAGACATTGGAGAAGTGCCCCAGCAGTTCTTGAAGAATTAGATAAACAAGGTTTAATTGAATGGTCTAAAAATGGTGTTCCAAGAAAAAAAATATTTGCTGATGAAAAAGAGGGTAAAAAAATGCAAGATATATGGGAATACAAAGATTTACAAAATCCTACCTATCCAACAGAAAAAAATTTTGATTTGTTAAAAAGTATTGTTAAAGCATCATCTAATCCTGAAAGTATTGTTTTAGATTGTTTCTGTGGTTCTGGAACAACATTAAAAGCGGCTCAAGAGTTAGGGAGAAGTTGGGTAGGAATTGATAAATCTGACGAAGCGATTAATGTTGCTTTGAGTAAATTAAAAAATGAACAAAAAAATCTTTTAGATAATAGTAAAGATTTTGAATATTTAGAACAAGAAGATTGTTAAAAAGAAACTTCCAAAAATAAATCAGAAAAATTTGGGCGAAGCCTTTTATCCTCTGTTAGACAAAGTGCGAAGCATTTTGTAGATTTTCGTTGGTCGGATAAAAGAAGTTTTTCTGCGAGGACGGAGTCCGAGAGTATCTGTGCGAAGCACTAAGGGGGGCTTCCGTTCGTTTTCGTTTCGTAGCGAGGGGGCAAATTGAAACTAACATCGGAATTTAACGAAGTTGAATTTTCCTCGAAAAATGCGACCTCGTGAGCCGAAGGCGAACAGAGCTGGAGCATTTTTCAGAGATGGAAATTTATTTGGGTGGAGCGAGGTGCAACCGAGCGGAACCGTTTAAGCCCTGTTATGCTCTCTGACTGAAAGGAAGACAAGATTTTAGTGCAACGATGCCGAAGGCAAAAATCTCGAGTAAAAAATCGGCGTATCAAGGGCGAAGCCCAATCAATTAACAGAATCAAGGGGCAAAACTTTATTCAAGGATATATCCCCATCCTGGTTGCCATGCTTTTCTTTTTCTCCAATCATTTGCGAAAGCTTGCTCCCAAGTTTGATTTTTCAACAAAACATCTAATGCTAATTGGGGAGCTTTATGGGCAACAATGGCAATCGACTTTCCATCATAGTTTTTCTTCAAGAATTTTAGAAAATCACTTATTCTTTTTTTTACATCTTCGTAAGATTCCCCATTAGGAAATCTCTTCGAAATGTGTTGCTCTTGCATGGGTTCAACAATCTCTGAGGGCTGGGCATTATATTTTCCATAATTACATTCTCTTAATCTTTTATCTTTAATTATTTTTACTTTATCTTTGAAAGTCAGTTCTGCGGAATGCACAGCCCGTTTTAAATCAGAGCAAAAGACAATATCAAAATTTTTGTCTTTGACTTTATCCCACAATTCTTTAGATTGTTGAACACCTAATTCAGACAAATCTACATCAAACCAACCAGAAGAGATTTCCTTTTGATTGTCAGTTGTAGTTCCATGAACAAAATAAGTGATTTTTACTGCCATAATATTATGAGAAACTATGATGTTTAAAAGTTTTGCCCCTTTCAGTTTTTAGCCGATTTTTTATTGAGCATAACATCGCGATTTAGGAAAGTTTTCTGCCAATCTAAATATAAAATCAATAGGCAAAAAATTTGGGAGAGCGAATGCAATGAAGCGAACTCTTAAATCGCTGTTATACGAGGTTTTTCAGAATGAAAAAGTGCAACGTCCCCGAGCCATTTATGGCTAAGGCGTTTGTGAGTGTGTGTGGGTGGTCGGGGGTTGGATGGTAGGAATTTCGCAGAAATTCCATTTCAATAAGAGAAATTATCGCGGCTGTTTTAAAAAAATAAAAAGTTATATTTTATGATAGTGTGGTTTTGAATGATTTCCTATTAAAGAATACCATTATAAATATCCAGAAAGCTATTTGAAATAAGTCCCACCCAATTTTCCATGAGGCATCAGTTATATTTTCTGATGTAACTTGTGCTAATCGAGTTAATGGTACTACATCATTAATAATATCTAAAATATTTTTTATAATGAATGCCGTTGCTCCAAGCATCATAAAAGAGGATCCTTTTTTCTTCATATTCCAAAGCATTATAGAACCCGTCACAATTAAAGCGCTTCCGATCATGCCAATAATACCTATAAAAACATCATAAGATGTGCTCTCTGTCTGAACATCGAAATAAGTACTAAGAAGATGTTGAACTGCTTGATATCCCCAAGTAGAAAATAAAGATACGCAAAGTATTATCAAAAATATGCAAAAAAGAGTAACTTGAATTGGTCTTTTTTTTATACCCATTTTTTCACCTCCTTTCATTTTTATTTTTTGATAAATTTATTTTATCTTTGATAATTGTTGCTGGAGGTTGTTTAAATAGTTTTCGTAAAAACAGCCCGTCCGCGATAATTTCTCCAAACTAGGGGAGCACACTCACAAATGTCGTATAACA
>Ga0233424_10001150_pt1 | contig 25397 bp, 24 predicted proteins | sample Watercolumn_Towu_FD_181011 | JGI IMG/M metagenome (GOLD analysis project Ga0233424, IMG submission 181011) | Freshwater microbial communities from Lake Towuti, South Sulawesi, Indonesia - Watercolumn_Towuti2014_125_MG | ecosystem: Environmental > Aquatic > Freshwater > Lake | place: Indonesia... | reverse complement strand
GCACCCGTGCCACGCGGGTCGACGCGCAGCTCCGCGCCACCCACCTCACCAAGCCTGGCATCGAAGCGCGCCCATCCCTGCGGCGCGACCGCGCCGCCGTCGTCGAGTCGCTCGTCCACCACGACGCTCACGACCTTGGGCCCGCCGTCCAGGACGAACGCCACGAGGTGGGCCCGACCGTCCCACACCCCCGAGACCGCCGCGATCGTCGTCGCGTGTGTGCACTCGAGGCCGAAGCCGTCCGACACCCGCAGCGCGAGCTCGCCGTCGTCGCACACCGACACCTCCCAACCCTTGGTGATGCGCCGATCGGTCGGCTCCTCGCCGAGCGCGGACGTCACGGTCGACCACGCGGCGACGAGCGGCCGACCCGCGACCTCGGCCAGCCGCCCGGCGACGCGCAGCAGGATCGTCGCGCCGCCGCCCGCCCGCAGGTCGGGCAGCACGGGCGCCGCGAACGGGATTCCGTTCGACTCGAGCGCCCCCTGCGCCCCGCCCTCGACGCCGCCGTCCGGCGTCCAGCGCCACGCGAGACCCTCCCGCGTCGTCCCCGCGAGTTCCCACTGCCGCACGAGGTGCCACCGCAGGCGCGGCTCCACCTCGTGGTAGCGCACCGCAAGCTTGTTGGACTCGACCATTGCGAGCGTCCCGTCGCCGAGTTCGCAGAAGTCCGCGTACCCGGGCCCGTCCACGATCGCCCAGTCGGGGTTCCAGTCGGGGCGGTCCTCGAAACCCGTGCCGTCCCACCACAGCGCGATCTCGGGTTGGCCCCATTCGATCGTCCCCGCGCGCGTCGCACGCCCCGGCACGAGCCACGCCACGCGACGCCCCACGTACCCCAGTCGCTCGGTGCGCCCGTTGTTGTAGTACAGCAACAGGTATCGCGCGAGGCCGTCGGGCCCCGGTGCACGCAGGCGGTACGGCGTGATCGCGCCACGCGGGTTGCGCAGCGGCGTCGCGCCGTCGAGCGGGCCCTCGTGCGTGAGCCAGCCGGGTGCGTCCCAGGTCTCGCCGCCGTCGCTCGAGTACGACGCCGCGAGCCTGCCGACCTCGGTGCGCCACAGGCACAGGAGGCGGCGCTCGTCGGGTACGCCGACGCACAGCACGTGCGGCTCTTCGCCGAGTGCGAGCTCCCCGGCGGGCGCGCGCAACCCCTCGTCGCCGTGCGGCAGCGTCTCCCAGGTTGCGTCCGCGGGGTCGTGCACCGCGAACAGATCGCGGCTGCGCAACACGAACGCCTCGGACCCCGGCGTCTCCCCCGCCCCGTCCCGCGTCTTCTGGAACGCCATGTAGACCGCACCGTCGATCACCTGCGGCGCGTCGCAGCAGAACATCCCCATCGTCGCCCCGCCCCACGGGTTCTCGCGGTCGATGCGCGTGCGTCGCACGGGCACGAGCGCCCGCGGACCCCAGGTCGCGCCACCGTCGTCCGACGCGCGCACCCAGTAGCCCTCGTGGAGCTGCATGTCCGTGCGCTTCATCTCGGTCAGGTCGGCGGGCGCCCCGGGCGGGTACTGCGACCCCACGTTCCACCCGTAGAACAGCCAGATCCTCTCGCGGCCCTGCGCGTCGCGGCGCACCACCTGGTAGCCGTCGTGCGACTGGCGCGCCCCACCCGGCTCGCGCAACTGCCGCCCGTGGTGCGACTGGCGCGCCGGGTCCTCGACCGCCTCGAGCGGCGTCCAGGTGCGGCCGCGGTCGTAACTGCGCGTCCCGTAGAGCCGCAGTCCCGGCCCACCCTCCCGGTTCTCCGAATGGTGCAGGATGACCGACAGCACGCTGCGCCCCCGCTCGTCGCGGGTCTCCACGAGGTTCTGGCTGTCGTAGTAGCCGTTGCGGTCCGAGACCATCCACCCGGCCTTCAGGTCCCGCGGGTCCGTGCGCGACACCGCCCGCGGCGCCGCGTCGCCCGTCACGGCGGCGAGGCTAACGGTGCGCCCGTGCGCCGCCCCCGCGATCAGTCGCCGAGCAGCGCCGCGTCCAGCGGGTACGAGGTCAGGCACTCGACGCCCGCCTCGGTGATGACGACTTGCTCCTCGAGCTTGATGGAGAAGTCGCCGCCCTCGGGGCTCACCAGCGCCTCGACGCAGAGCGTCATGCCGGGCTCGAGCACCGCCTCCCAGGCGCCCTCGGTCCAGGCGTCCGGATACGTCACGTACGGCCATTCGTCGCACAGGCCGACGCCGTGCATCTTGCACGAGTACTTCTGGCGCCAGTAGTTCGCCGCGAGCTGGTGCCCGCCGTGGACGAGCTCACGGATCGACACGCCAGGGCGCAGCATCGCCATGTTCTCGGTGATGTGATCGCGGGCGTGGTGCATGGCGTCGACCATCTCGCGCGGAGGCACGGCGTCGCCGATCCACCACGTCCTGCTGGTATCGGCACAGAAGCCGTACGGGCCGATGAGGTCGGTGTCGAACGCGACGATCTCGTTCGTGCGGATCTCCCTGGGTCCGCACTCCTTGAACCACGGGTTGGTCCGCGGTCCCGAGGTGAGCAATCGCGTCTCAATCCACTCACCCCCGCGCCGGATGTTGCCCGCGTGCAGGACGGCCCACACGTCGGCCTCGGCCATGCCGCCCCGCGGCACTCCCTCGCGGCACGCGACCTCCATCTCGCCCATCGCGCGCTCACATGTGTGGATCGCGCAGCGCATCGCGGCGATCTCGTCCGCGCTCTTGACCGCACGCACGCGCTCGGTCACCTCCTCGCCGTCGCGCGCGTCGAAGCCCCGGGCCTCCAGCGCGCGGAGTCCAGCCACCATGATCTTGTCCACGCCGAGACGGCGATTGCTGCCCGAGTGGGCGCGCACGATCCCGTCGACCTGCGCGGCAAAGGCCTCGGCGTCCCTTCCACCGCCGTCGCCACTCGAGTTGTAGAAGAAGGTGGCACCCGATCGGATCTCGGCCACGTGCGGGCTGTGCGAGACGAGGAACGGTGCGTGCGCGTACTCCCACACCGCCATGTGCCCGTCCGCGCAGAGCAACGCGGCGCGGAAGGGATTGTGCGTGTTCCAGACTTGCATGTTGGTCGTGTCGGTCGCGTAGCGGATGTTGAGGGGGTCGTACATGAGCAGCGCACCGTAGTCGCGAGCCACGAGCGCATCCGTGAGGCGCCGCCATCGGTACTCCCGCATGCGCGCGAGGTCGGGCATCACGAGCCCTGCGTCGCTCCACTCGCGCATCGCGAGCAGCGTCGGTCCGATCTCCGTGCGGTCGGCGTCGTTGGGCGAACCGTCGGGTAGGCGGTCACCACGCGTCGGGTCGATGCGGCGCCGCGCGCGACCGCCGGCGGCAGGCTGTGCACCGCCTGCATGGCCAGCGACGATGGTCACGCGACCGAGGCTAGTGGTGCGCCCGCGCGCCACGAGCCGACGCTGGCACACTTGGCGCGTGCGCACGACCCGCCGCGTGACGACGTCCGCGCCGATCATCGGCGCGCTGATCGCGCTCGCGGCGTGCAGCGCTCCCGGCGAGTCGACCCCCACGTCCACGAACCCGCCACCCACGACGACGACCACCGCCGCACCGTCCCCGTCCACCACCGCCGCACCGCGCACGCCGAACGTCGTCGTGCCCGACGGCGAGGTCACGGGACTGCCCCTGATCGTCGTCCTGCACGGCTTCGGCGGCAGCGGGGCGCAGGCGCGCGAGGTCTCGGGGATCGAGGCCGCGGCGCAGGCACGCGGGCTGCGCGCGGTGTTCGCCTTCCCCGACGGCACGGGCGACGACGGTTTCCCGCGCTCGTGGAACGCCGGCGGCTGTTGTCCGTTCGCCAACCTGGACGGCGTCGACGACGTGGGCTACCTGGCGGCGCTGATCGCCGACCTGACCCGGGACCGTGCACTCGACGCCCGCCGCGTCCTGGTCGCGGGGCATTCCAACGGCGGCATGATGGCCTATCGGCTCGCCTGCGAGCGACCCGACCTCGTGCGGGCCGTCGTGGTCGGCGCGGGTGCGCTCGTCGCGCCGTCCTGCACGCCCAGCGCCGCCGTCACCGTGCTGCACCTGCACGGTGCACTCGACGACGTGGTGCCCCTCGCGGGTGGCGCCACCTCGGGCATGACGTTTCCCTCGGCCGAGCGCAGCGCGGGCGACTACGCGCGGGCCGCGGGGTGCGAGGGCACCGTGCCCGAGTGGACCTGTCCCGGTGGCGCGAGCGTCACGCTCGTCGTGGATCCGACCTGGACGCACGACTGGCAGCCCGCGTGGACCGAGCGTGCCCTCGACCTGCTCGCGTCGCTCGCCCCGACCGGCTGACGCGCGCTCGGGGCGCGGGGCGTCCCTACTGCTTCTTGGTCCCGGGGCGGTAGTCCTCGCGGTCGGCGATCTCGCGCACGGCGGTGAGGCCGTACACGAACGCCCCCGTCACGACGATGAAGAAGATGACGCAGCCGAACGCAAAGAGCGTGCCCTGGGACATCGTCAGCCCTTCCGTGGCCCCGAGGCGACGAGGAAGGCCCCGAAGGCCAGGATCGACGGCACCCAGATGCCGACGAAGATGCCGTTCAGGCGGTCGTCGGTCGAGGCGCCGTCGCCGAAGTAGAGCCACACGCTCAGCACGAGGCTCGCCGCGGCGGCGAGCAGGGTGGTGGCGCGCAGGACGGTCGTGGGTTTCATGCGCGAGACTCTATGCCACGATCTCGCGCTCACCGCAGACGTCGCGCCGCGCGAGCCGTCGCCATGTCGCCTGCACGACACCCGATGCAAGCCAGGGGCGCGCCACACGGTAGGGGAAGCCCGGCACCGCGAGCGTGCGGCCCCGCGCGAGGGCCCGCAACCCCGCGTTCACCACGTCCTCGGGATCGCACCACAACCACGACGGCACCCGCCGGCGCAAGTGGCCGAGCCCCGCCTCCTCGTGGATCGCCGTGCGTACGTAACCGGGGCACACCACGCACACACGCACCCCCCGCGGACCCACTTCGAGTGCGAGGCTGCGCGCGTACGCGGCCGCGTACGCCTTGGCCGCCGCGTAGAGCGCCGACTTGCGCATCGGCGCGAACGCAGCGATGGAGGACACCACCACCACGTCGCCGCCACCGCGCGCGACCATGTGCGGCACCACCGCCTCACAGGTGCGAGCCACGCCGGTGGCGAGCAGGCGCGCCAGTCGCTCCCGGGTGTCGGCGTCGGTCGTGCCCACGGCTGCGGCGAGTGTGACGCCCGCGTTGAGCACGAGTGCATCGGCGTCCCGCGCCGCCGCGGCGAGCGCCGCAAGCCCCGCCTCGGTGGCGAGGTCGGCCACGAGCGCCTCGGCCGTACCGCCCGCGGCACGGATCTCGGCGGCGACACGGTCGAGCGCGTCCGCCCGACGCGCCACCAGCGTCACGGCATGACCGTCGGCCGCGTAGCGACGCGCGAAGGCCGCGCCGATGCCCGACGACGCCCCCGTCACGACCGCCCGCCGCATGAGCCGAGCCTGCCACGGCCGGGCACCTAGTCTCAGGATGCCGTGTACCAAGTGCGCGAGATGGGGCCGGGCGACATCGGTGCCTGCGTGCGGCTCCTCGAGGAGTGCCGCGGCGGTGCCGAGGGGCGCGCGCTGGACGTGGCCCAGTTCGTCTCGGACACCAACGCGGGTGCACTCACGGTGGTCGCGCACGTCGGCCGCGACGTGGTGGGCGTGGTGTCTGCACGCACGATGGACACCGAAGCGTGGATTCGCACCGTGGCGATCTCCCCGGCGTGGCGGCACCAAGCCGTCGGTTCCACGATGCTGCGCCTGCTCGAGGACCTCCTGCTGCACCGCGGCGCCCGCAAACTCTCGGCGATCCTCACGCCCTTCCAGGCCGGTCAGACGGCACTCGAGAAGCGGGAGTTCGTCGCGACCCACGGACTCGTGCTCTTCGAAAAGGTGGAACCCGTCGAGCCGTCCCAGATGCGGGTCATCGACTCCTGGGGCGGCGAGCTGGTGGACGCCGCGGCCTGGGACGCGGTCGCAGGCATGGCGGCCGAGAAGCGCATCATCGACTCGCGCATCGTCGCCCCGCTCGCCGACCCCGACACGGCGCGGCGCGTCGGGGTCAATCCTCCCGCCGCGGTGATGCTCTTCGGCCCGCCCGGCACGGGCAAGACCACCTTTGCCAAGGCCGTCGCGGGCCGCCTCGGGTGGCCGTTCGTGGAACTCCTCCCCTCCAAACTCGCGGGGCCCTCCGACAACCTCGCCGCCGAGTTGCGCGCCGCGATGGAGGCGCTCACGACGCTCGACGAGGTCGTGGTCTTCATCGACGAGTTCGACGAGATCGCCACCCGCCGCGAGACCAGTCCGTCCACGCGGGCCGTGGTCAACGAGGTGCTCAAGTCCCTGCCCATCTTCCGGGCCCGCCCGGGACGCCTGCTCGTGTGCGCGACCAACTTCGTGACGACCATCGATCCTGCGGTACTGCGTCCCGGTCGCTTCGACCTCCTCATCCCCATCGGCCCACCCGACCCCGAAGCGCGCCGCGCCCTTTGGGAGGCTGCGCTCGCGCGCCTGCCCGGCGCCAGCGCCGACCTCGGCGACCTCGTGCGCGCGAGCGAGCGCTTCACGCCGGGCGACGTGGAGCTCGCGGCCCAGCGTGCCGCGGCCGCCGCATTCGAGCGCGCCCGCGCGGGCCACTCCGAGGCGCGCGTGAGCGAGGACGACCTGCATGCCGCGATCGGCCGCACCCGCGCCTCCATCACGCGCGAGGTTGCAGAACAGTTCGCCGGCGAAGCCGCCGAGTTCGCCCGGGACTGACGCCCCCTACCTCCACGGCCGTCGCGCCGACGCCACCGAGTCAGAACGTGACGAAGACCGAGCCCCCGGACTCGCTCGCGGAGTAGCGCCGCAGCGCGACGGTCGCCGGGCCGACCAGCACCTCCCCCGTCGCGCCCGCGAAGGCCGAGCCGTGGTAGCCGCAGTACCAGCGGTCGCCCTGCACCTCGAGCTGGTAGCCCTGGTGCGTGCACTTCGGCTCGAATGCCACCACGCCGCTCGCGGTACGGCTGAATCCCACGTAGCGCTTCGTGCCGTCCTCGCCGGTGACCACGACGATCCGTGGCGCGCCGATCACGAGGTCGGTCGATTCCATCGCCCGCACGGGCGCCGGGGTCGCCGGTGGCGTCGTGCCGCCCGACCCCGCCCCACCCGTGTTCGACTTGGTGCGCACCCACACGAGTGCGCCGCCGCGCTCGGTGCAGGTGAAACTCCTGGCCCCCGCCTTGCGAGTGCGGCCCACCTTCTTGCACGGGTCCCCCGCGACGATCGCGGGCCGCGCGAGCGCCGGCGCGGGCCCCGCGCAGAACGCCGCGACACCCCCCAGAACGAGCCCGAGCAGGTGCCGACGCGTCCGACGTGGCGGCGTCTCGGTCACGGCGCGAGGCTAGGCGAGCGCGCGGCGCTCACGCACGACGGAGGAGGAGGAGCACCTCCAAGACGCCGCGGTCCTCGACGCGGATGCCGGGCAACGACGGCTCCGGTATCCCCCACTCGGCGAAGACGATCTCGAGCGACGTCACGACCTCGACGGTCCCACCCGTCAGGCGCGCCCGCAGGTCGAGCGTCACGGGGCGCGTGGTTCCGCGCAGCGTCATCTGCCCAACGGCGGCCACGGCCATCTCGCCGCCCGCGAGGGCCTCCGGCGTGAGCGCGACCGGTTCGGTGAGCACGAAGGTCGCGGTCGGATGGTTGAGCACGTCCATGATGCGGTTGGCAAACTGCGAGTCGCGCTTGGCGTTGTCGCTCTTCACGCTCCCCATGTCCACGGAGAATTCGGCGGCGCGCACCGCGCCGCCGTCGATCTCGATCTCCCCCTCGACGCCCGCGGTGCGGCCGACGGCCGTCGCGTTCTGGCCGAACAGTACCTCGTCCACCCGGTAACCGGCCACGGAGCCCTCCCCTGCGATCCATCGGCCGCTCGGGTCCACCGGGGCCGCACTGGTGGTCGTCGCTTCGACGGTCGTGGCGGGCGCGACGGTGGTGGCGGGTGCGCCGCCGTCGGCGACGACCGTCGTCGCGGGCAGGGTCAAGGCCTCTGGTGCGCCCCCGCGGATCAGGTTGATGTACACCCATGGCCCACCCACGAGCAGCACACCCACGACGGCGACCGCCACGCCGAGACGCCTCACCGCCGAGACCCTACTTGGGCGTACCCCTGAAGCAGCTCAGCGTGTACGGATAGTCGGCGGTCGCGTGGTAGTGGTACAGCGACACGGTGGCTCCGTCCCAGGTGATCGAGTGCGTGTCGCCGTGACATTCGTCGAGGTCGGCGGTGGACAACAGGGCTCCGGTCGCTCCGTACGGGCCGTAGATGCCGAACCCGTCATTGGCGTAGCCGATCAGATTGCCGTGTGCACCCGCCGATCCGAGGTCGATACAGCTCCACACGTTGCCATAGGCGCGACCGTATTCCGCCAGAAACAGCGAGTGATAGTGATAGGAGCCGGTGGCCTTCACGGGGTGTCCGCCGCACGAGTCGAGGATCTCGTACGCGGCCGCATCTCGCATCACCGCGTCATTTGCACCGTAGAACGCAACGCCCGTGTTCGTGATGCCCAACATCCCACCCGGCAGGCATGTCGGGGAGGCGTTGGCGGTCGGCGTCGCGGGCACCGTCTTAGAGATGGTGTATGCGGACAGGGACCCGCTGTTGGGGTCGTACTTCGAATACAGCTCGTTCGAAGAGTTGAAAGGATAGTTGCCGACGGTAGCCCCGAGGCCGATCGGAAGCCCGTTGCCCGCGAGGATGCGATTGGATCCCGAGACCACGGCACTGAACGAACCAGTGGTGATTTTCGTGGTGCTCGGCCAGTACGGCTTGCGCGCCGGGTACCAAACACTGCCTGAGATCCAGTCGCCGTACTTGGTCTCGCCTGCGCCGCTCAGGGCCTTGCAGTAGAAGGGCTGACCAACGGCGGCAGCGGTGTACGAGTACTTCGTCCCGATCGTGAGCGACGCGTACGACTTCGCGACGGTCGTCGTCGTGGCGCTCGAGCCACCTGCACCGCCCGAGCCACCGCCTTTCGGGGCCAGCGTCGTCGTGGTCGTCGTCGCGACTGGAGCCGCGACCCAGACGAGGTCCTTGCCGACCTTCGTGCACACGCGCGTGCCCCGCACTTGGCCGGCCTTCTTGCATTTCGCCGCGGCCGACACTCCCTCCGACATCGCAACGAGTCCGACAACGGCCATCAGATTGACGCACAGCAGAGCCCCAAGGGTGCTGCGTCGACGTGAGCCCAGCACGCGAATCCTCACGGCTGAATGATGGCAGATATTGTCCCGGCGTGTCACCCCTACATGGGTTGAAGACTGGTGATCAACTGCCGCTCCCATTCAGTGGCGTGATGGTCGGCGTCGTCGCCTGTCTCGTCGTGTCGTTCTTCGTCCTGCGTGCGGTGCATGCCCGATCTCCCCGTCTGAGCGTCGCAGCGGGTGGGCCCGTCGCGGCTACCGCGGGCGACCCTTCGGCGGGGCGGGCCACCCGGATGCTGCCCCTCCCTCGGCCCGTGGGGCGCTCGATCGAGTTCGGTCTCTCGGTACTCGGTGTCGTCGGCTGTGCGTGGACGGCAGCGGCGGCGTGCTTCGGCCCGGATGACGCCTTCAACCCCACCGCCGGGATGTTCTTCGTGATCTTGTGGGTCGGCCTCGTGGGCACTGGGCCGCTCTTGATCGGGCCGCTGTGGGCGTCGCTCAATCCCCTGCGACTTCTTGCTCGCGCCCGCCGTCGCCCGCCGCGCCCCGTGCCGGCGTGGGTCGGCTCGTGGCCTGCGGCGTCACTCTTCGCGGTCTTCTGCTGGCTCGAACTGGTCGCACCGTCGGGTCAGAGCATCGTGGTGCTGCGTTGGTTCGCCGTCGCATACGCCCTCCTCGTGGGTCTTGGCACCCTGCGCTTCGGCGCCGCCTGGTTCGACCATGCAGACCCCTTCGACGTCCTCGCGCGCGCCGTGGGTCGCGCGTCGGTCGTCCGGCGCCTGCCGGATGGGCGGATCGCACTGGGTCCCCCACTCGTCGGCCTGTGGCGCTCGTCGTGGTCGGACACGGAGCGGACGCTCGTCGCGATGGCGCTTGCCACCACGCTGTTCGATTCCCTCACCACGACGCGTTTCTGGTCCGACAGTTCGGTGGTCGCAACGGCCGGGACCGTCGGCGCGACCACGATCCTCTTCATCATGATGACCAACGCCGTCGTCGCGCTGCGGCAGGTGCGGGGCCTGGACGAACACACCTCCGGCACGCTCGTGCCGGTGATGGTGGGCTACCTGGTGGCGCACTATTGGGCGCTGACCGTGGTCTTCGGTCCCGCGACGTTGATCCGCCTCGGTGACCCGCTCGGCACCGGAGCCGACCCGTTCGGCGTCTCGCGCCTCGGCGTCTCCGACCTGCTCGCACAGCCCGAGATCGTCGCGCCCGTGCAGGTCAACGCGATCCTGCTCGGCCACGTGGCCGGTACCATCGCGCTCGACGCCGCCTCCCGACGCGTGGGTCGCCACGGCCTGCGCGACCAGCTTCCGATCACCGTCGCGATGCTCGTCTTCGCGGTGGTGGGCATGGGGATGCTGATGGCGTGGTGACGGGGGTGGAGGCGACGCCGGGAATCGAACGGGACGACGAAGGCTGGGAATCAGGCTTGGGCTTAGGATTCCCGCGACCGGGGACGCCCGTTGGACGCGCCCTGGACGCGGTACGTCCAGAAAGTCGGATTCTGCGGGACTGTGTGCGCGAGACGGGCACAGGGGACGCCAACGCCACAGCCCAGAAAGAGGGGGTTCTGCTGCGTATGTGAGCACCCCAGCCGCCTGCGGGTGTGGACGGTGTTAGGGTGATGATGTGAGGCGCGTGTGGCTTGTCGTGCTGTTTGGGCTGACAGCGTGTTCCTCTATCGGTGGGCCTTCCTCCGAGCCGACCGATGAGTCTCCCTCAGAAGCCAACAACGCCAACCTCACCGACGCCGTCCTCACCGACGCCGTCCTCACCAACGCCGTCCTCGACCGCGCCGACCTCGCCGGCGCCAACCTCACCGGCGCCAACGTCACCGGCGCCAACCTCACCGGCGCTGACCTCACCGGCGCCGACCTCACCGGCGCCGACCTCACCGGCGCCAACCTCGCCGGCGCCAACCTCCGCGACGCCGTCCTCGCCGGCGCCAGCCTCCGCGACGCCCTCCTCTCCGGCGCCAACCTCACCGGCGCCGACCTCACCCGCGCCAACCTCACCGGCGCCAACCTCACCGACGCCAACATGGAGGGCGCCGACCTCGTCGGCGCCAACCTCACCCGCGCCGACCTCACCAACGTGACCGGCTCACCGGCGCCAACCTCACCGACGCCAACCTCGCCTGGGCCGACCTCACCGACGCCAACCTCACCGACGACGACCTCAGAACCGTGATCGGCTACAACCCGTAACGAAGCAAGCCATCCCAGCCACTTGGGGGTGTGGACGGTTTTAGGGTGATGGCGTGAGACGCGTGTGGCTTGTCCTGCTGTGCGGCCTGACGGCGTGTTCCTCCGTCGGCGAGCCCTCTTCGGAGCTGACCGATGAGTCTCCCTCAGAAACGACTATCGCGTCTGACTGCACGCCTCGTCCGAATGTCGTATTGCGAGGCTGTGACCTCAGCGGCGCCCTCCTCACCGACGCCAACCTCACCAACGCCAACCTCACCAACGCCAACCTCACCAACGCCAACCTCACCGACGCCAACCTCACCGACGCCAACCTCCGCGGCGCCGAACTCATAGGCACCCTCCTCACCGGCGCCGACCTCACCGGCGCCGACCTCACCGGCGCCCTCCTCACCGGCGCCCTCCTCACCCGCGCCACCCTCACCGACGCCACCCTCTCCGGCGCCATTCTCACCAGCGCCAAACTCCACGGCGCCGACCTCACCGGCGCCGACCTCAGCGGCGCTCTCCTCTCCAGCGCTCTCCTCTCCAGCGCCGACCTCACCGGCGCCAACCTCTTCAACGCAAAACTCACCAGCGCCGACCTCTCCGGCGCTCTCCTCTTCAGCGCCGACCTCTCTGGCGCCAACCTCACCGGCGCCCTCCTCACCGGCGCCGACCTCTACACCGCCATCCTCACCGTCTCCACCCTCTCCGGCGCCGACCTCTCCGACGCCGACCTCTCAGGCGCTCTCCTCTCCGGCGCCAACCTCACCGGCGCCAACCTCACCAACGCCAACCTCACCAACGCCAACCTCTTCGAGACCAACCTCACCCGCGCCCTCCTCACCCGCGCCAACCTCACCGGCACCCTCCTCACCGACGCCAACCTCACCGACGCCAACCTCACCGACGCCAACCTCACCGACGCCAAACTCACCGGCGTGATCGGCTACAACCCGTAACGAATGAATAGCGAACACAGCCGCGTGTCGACGACCCTTGACGTCTACGGACGGTTCCTGCCGTCACACGACCAGGAAGCCGCAGACACGGTCGGTGCCGCGTTGGATCGCGCGATGCGCCACGCGTCGAGCACGGATTATGGACGCGTTCTGGACGCGGAACTGGCTGAAACGACCCGAAGCAGACGGACCCAGCGGGACGACGAACCGCGAGAAATAGCACTATCCACGCCGAAACGATCCGGAACAGTTGAGGCGACGCCGGGAATCGAAGACGGTGGGCTACGTCCCGTTGGTCCTCTCCAATCAGTCTGAGCCCATCCTGTCTGGGTCTCGTCGTCCAATCGCTCCATCCAGACCGAGCCAGTCCACCCCGTAGGGTGATATCGTCGTACCAATCTCGTACCAAGTCCGAAGGTGATCGGCACTCACGACGCCTCAGGTCAAATGGAAAGTGGGCTAGGTCTATCTCCCAACTGCTGTTCCACGGAGTTGAGCGGCTCGTGGTTGAGGAGTACTAACAGTCGATTGAGGACGGGTGAGCAAGACTCACCTACCAGTTGCAGTCGTTCACTGGGGAGGACTGGGTGAAGGTGATTCCGACCTCAGGCGCAGTTGGGGCCGAGGTGCATGGGATCGACCTCTCCCAAGCACTCCCTGTGTCCTCGGTGGCGGCGCTGCGTGCCGCTCTGGGTCAGTACGGGGTGCTTTTCTTTCGCGACCAGCAGCTTTCCGAAGCGCAGCACGTCGCCTTTGCCGAGCAGTTCGCGACTATCAACATCAACCGATTCTTTCGTGCCGTGCCGGGTTGGCCGCAGATAGCCGAGGTGCGCAAGGAACCGGAGCAAACCACGAACCTCGGCAGCGACTGGCATACCGACCACAGTTACGACCACGTGCCAGCTCTCGGCTCCGTGTTGTATGCGCGCGAGGTGCCACCCGTCGGCGGGGACACAGTCTTTGCAAGTATGTACGCCGCTTATGATGCGCTATCCGACGGGTTGAAACGCACCTTGGAAGGACTCAGGGCCGTGCATTCGAGCCGACACGTGTTCGGCGTGCAGGCCAGGAATGGCGACGAGATGCAGAGTCGGCTGGGCAATGCCGAGGCCGCCACGCAAGACGCGGTGCACGCGGTGGTTATCACTCATCCGATCAGCGGGAAGAAGGCGTTGTACGTGAACCGTGGCTTTACTACGCACATCGAGGGCTGGACGCCCGAGGAATCCAAGCCACTCCTCGAGTACCTCTATCAACACGGGGGGCAGGAGAAATTCTGCTACCGGTTTTCTTGGGCTCGGGGCTCCGTTGCTTTTTGGGATAACCGAGCAACGTGGCACCTAGCTGTGAATGATTATCACGGACATCGCCGGCTGTTGCACAGAATCACGCTCGAGGGAGAGCCTCTGATGTGATCTAGGTGCTCGCTTCGATGGTCGGCAGACTTGCGGAGTCAAGCGCCGATTCAGGCAACAAATGGGCAACAGCCGCCTGAGGTCATCATGGTTCGCAGGTGTAACTTTCGCGCTTTTGCCCTTGTTTCTTGTTCGCTTATGTTCGCCGAGGTTCTAGTGACTTGGGCGGTGGAGTATTCCTAAACCGCAGGTCGCAGGTTCGATTCCTGCCGGGAGCGCAAGGAAATCAGGGCGATTCCTTGATTCCGCGCGGATTCGCGATGCTCACTATTCATCATTGTTCTCCACCGTTGGTGGAGTTTCACGTGGAGTTTCAGGGAGCACTTCGACCCGAGCATCAGTCCTCGTCCTCGTCCTCGTCGTCCATGTTGCAGGCAAGAAGCGGGTGTTCATGCCGTTGCCCGGACTCCCGCCGTACGTGGAGCAGTGCGCCGACGTCTTGGCGCGTGGCCGCGACAGCGTGATCCCGGGTCTGATCTATCGGTTGAGCCTGCCATTACTGGCGGGAAACGTCGCGCAGGGGGTGTGGCGACGACTGGTGCGACCCGGTCGGGTCAGGAGACGAGCGCCGCGGCGAGAGCGGCAAAGCAGCTCATCTCGACGTCGTTGAGCGTCAGGTCCGATGGCACGGGGCGGGAGGTGAGCTTCACCACGCTGACGCCGCGGTCGCGGTCGAACCAGATCCACTGACCGTGGATCCCGATGCCCATCGTCTGCGTGCCGCGAGCGTCGGACAGGTACCACTGGCTGCGGTATCGGCCGCCCGGCGGCAGGAGCGTCTCGTAGCTGAGGCCCCGCCACGCGGCGGGGTCGCCGTTGGTCCAGATGTCGTCGATCCACGCGGCGGGCACGACGCGGTGACCGTCCGCGATGCCGCCGCAGCGCACCATCTCCGTGAAGCGACCCATGTCGCGGAGCGTCGCCGCGAAGCCGCCCGCCGTGCGCGGTGCCCCGAGCCGATCGACGGCGAGGTCTGCGTCGTGCGCCGCTCCCATCGGCGCCCACAGCCACTCGCCAAGCATCGACGCATACGAGCGGCCGGCGGCGCGCTCGAGCACCCACCCGAGGAGGTCGCTGTTCGGCGACGCGTAGAGCAAGCGTCGCCCGTGCTCGCCCGCGCCGCGGCCGACGCCGGCGAGGAATCCGCGCAGGTCCTTTGGGCGCGAGGGGTCACGATCCGGGACCCACCCGCACGCCTCCCTGTAGGCGACCCACGCGAGGTTGGCATCCTCGTAGGTCTCGTCGAAGTCGAGGCTCACGGTCATGTCGAGCACGTGGCGCACGGAGCAGTCGGCATAGCCCGACCCAGCGACCTCGGGCAGCACGTCGACGACCCGCGCGTCCGGATCGAGGCCGCAGCGATCGACGACGAGGCCGGCGAAGAGGCCCGTCACCGACTTGGTGACGGAGAACATCAGATGACGTACGTCGGGCTCGAGATAGCCGCGGTACTCCTCGTGGACGATCGTCCCGTCGCGGATGACGAGCAAGCCGTCGCCGCAGCTCTCACGCAGCCAATCGTGCACCGTGCGCGTGCGCCCGTCGCCCGCGGTGAAGGTGACGTCGCCGAGGCCGTCGACGAGGCGGACGGGTAGCGCCCACACGCGGTCGGGATCGCGGCGCACCGCGGCAGTGGGCATCAACTCGCGCATGTGGTGGATGCCCCAGCGGTTGAACGGTGCGGTCCGCCAGTTGGCGAGGGTGACCTGTCGATCCGGGTGCGGGGGGAACTCATCCATCATCGGTGGGCGGTCGGTCGCCGACATGGTGGGCACTCTGCCACGGCATCCACACGATGCACAACTGCGACACCGATGTTTGATGATGTAGCCACCGCATCGGGCCCGGGATCGCCGCGGTCACCACACGCGCGAGGCGGTGCTGCGGGGCCTCGGGGCATCGTTACAATTCGTCGCGATGCCACGCGAAGCTGCGAGCTTCTGCCGCTTCTGCATCGCCCTGTGCGGCATCCGCGTCACTGTCGAGGGTGACACCGTCGTGTCGGTGAAGGGCGACCCCGACCATCCGGCATCGCGCGGCATCACCGTCGAGTAATAGCGTGTCTCGGATGGCTGCAGGGTCCACGCTTCCCACGGTCGGGCTGATCGGCGTCGGCCACCTCGGCAAGCCGCTGGCGTACAACCTGCTCGGCGCGAACTATCCACTCGTCGTGCACAGCCGCTCGCGCGCCGAGGCGGACGACGTGGTCGCTCGGGGGGCGACGTGGGCGGCGAGCTCCGCCGACGTCGGCGCGGCCGCCGACGTGGTGATCACCGTGCTGCCGTGGCCGCACGTCGTGCGAGAGGTCATGATCGGTAGTGGCGGCGTGCTGGAGCGGATGCGCCCGGGGACCACCCACATCGACATGAGCACCTCGTCGGTCGAGGTGGCGCACGAGATCATGGCACTCGCGGGTCCGCGGGGCGTCGCGGTGATGGATGCCCCGGTGTCGTTCATCGCCAAGGCCCCGCTCGGGGAGTCCCGCAGGACTGCGACGCTGCAGATCTTCGTCGGGGGGACCGCCGAGGACTTCGCGCGGCACCTGCCACTCTTCCGCGCGCTCGGTGGGCTCGAGCAGCAGATCGTCCATGCGGGGCTCAATGGCGCGGGCTATGCGATCAAGGTGCTCCTGAATCTCCTCTGGTTCATGCATGCGGCGGGGACGTCGGAGGTGCTGGTGATGGCCACCAAGCTCGGCGTCGACCTGCGGACCCTGCAGCGCGTCCTGTGCACGTCGGCCGCGCAGTCCAACTTCCTCCAGTACGACGTGAACGGCGTGTTGGAGCGTGGCGACTACGACGAGGGCTTCACGATCGAGCTCGTGTGCAAGGACCTCGGGCTGGCCCTCGGTCTCGGCGCGCGCACGGGTGTAGACGTCCCGGTGTCGCGGCTCGTCGAGCAGTTGCACCGCCGCGCGCTCGAGGCGTACGGCCCAAACGCTGGCGAGATGTCGGTCGTGAAGCTCTACGAGGACGCCGCCGGGCTCCAGCTGCGAGCCCCCGCCCCCTGACCGTCGCCCGTCAGCCTCGCCGGCTCGCGCGTAGGACGGACTCGACGAAGAGGGCTGGTCATGGCATGGCCGACGCACAAGTCGTACCAAATCCGTACCAAAGGGTCGTCGGAACCAATAGCAGCTTGAGGCGACGCCGGGAATCGAACCCGGTTAAGGGGCTTTGCAGGCCCGTGCCTAGCCAGTCGGCCACGTCGCCGGACGTGAGGAGCTCACGCTACCGCCGACGCGCCGCCACCCGAGGGGAGGCCGCGACGCGGCGCGCGTCAGCCGACGCCGTACGCCTTCTTCGCCGCCTTGTTGACGAGCACCACGAACACCTGCCCGAGGTCGAAGGGCATCCGCGCACCGTCCGCCGTCGTGAAGGTCGTGCCGCTCTCCGCCGTCGGCCGCGACCAGGTCGTCTCGAACGACTGGCCGTTGCGCAGCACGATCGCGCGCCCCGTGCCCACCGTCTTGACGAGCGGCGTCTTGCCGCCGAAGCGGTCGCCGTACTTCGTCACCTTCTGTTCCACGAACTGCAGCACCACCGTACGGGGCGTGAGCAGCCCGCGCGTCTGGGCGTCGCGGTGGGTCGAGCCGTCGAATGAGATCGTCCAGCCGACCTGACCCCAGGTGCCGCTCACGCGCGCCGCGGGCCACGAGGCGTTGAACGACGCCGCCTTCGTCCCGCCCGCCGGCGCCACGGCGTCGAACACGAACCCCACGTCCTTCACCGCACCCACCTTCGTCTCCTTTGCCATCATGGTGGCGAGGCGCACCAGCTGGTTGTGCGGGGCCGATTTGGAGAGATTTCGGTAGTAGAAGGACGGTCGCTCGCTCGGCGACAGCGACACGGCGTTGGACCTGCGCACGGCCTTGAGCAGCGGGTCGTTGGCGCCGCTGTATGCGAGACCCGGGGAGTCGAATTGCTCGAGGATCTCGAGGTCCGAGATGCGCGCCGAACGCGTGGGGCCCGCCACCGACGGGAAGCGCGAGTTGAACATCGCCGCGATGCGCGTGAGGCCCCACTCGACCTCCTCGACGTACACGAGGTCCGCCTGGTTGAGCCCGTAGTGCGGACGGTCGGGGCGCGCGTTGCCGTACTTCACCATCACGACGGGCTTGCCCGCGCCACCGGGCAGGCCCGAGAGCGGACTCGCACCCACATCGGCCCCGACGCGTGCGGCGTGGGCGAGGGGCCCGCTCAGTGCGGCGAGCGCGACGAGCAGGGACGCGGCGATACGACGCGAGAAGACGGGCATCTCCCGAACATACCCCGTCGTTACCCTTGAGCCGTGCCATCGGACCGCTCGCAGCGTCCCGAGACGCGCGCCGTGCACGCGGGCCGTGACGCATCGCGCAGCCTGTCGCCCGCGATCTGGTCGTCCACCACGTGGTCGTACGCGGGGCTCGAGCAGGGCGAGGCGCACACACGCACGCTGCACGGCACGGGCTACTACTCGCGCTGGGGCAACCCGACGACCGACGCCTTCGAGCGCGCGATCGCCGAGATGGAGGGCGCCGAGTCGGCGCTCGCGTTCGGCTCCGGCATGGGCGCGATCGCCACGACGGTGCTCGCACTCTGCGGCACCGGCAGTCACGTGGTCGCGCAGTCGTCGTGTTATGGCGGCACCCACGCGTTCCTCGCCGGGCCGTGTGCGCGCCTCGGCATCGAGGTCACATGGGTCGACGGCGCGCGGCCCGGCGCATTTGCCGAGGCCGTGCGGCCCGGGCGCACGATGCTGGTGATGGCCGAGTCGCCGTCCAATCCGCGCACGCAGATCGTGGACCTCGCCGCCCTCGGCGCGATCCGCGGCCCGTACACGCTCGTGGACTCCACGCTCGCCACGCCGCTCGGCCAGCGCCCCCACGACTTCGGCGTGTCGCTCGTGCTCCACTCGGCCACCAAGGGCATCGCCGGGCTCAACGACGCGACGCTCGGCGTCGTGAGCGGTGACCGCGAACTCATCGACGCGATCTGGTCCTACTCGGTGCTCCACGGCGCGACCGCCTCTCCCCACGACGCCGCCGCGGCGCTGAAGGGCCTGCGCACCCTCGACGTGCGCCTCGATCGTCAATGCGCGACCGCGCACCGCCTCGCCGAGTGGCTCGAGTCCCAGCCCGCGGTCGCGGCCGCGTGGCACCCGGCGCTCGCGAGCCACCCCCAGCACGATCTCGCGGTGCGCCAGATGCGCCGGCTCGGCTCGGTGCTCTCCATGGACCTGCACGGCGGGCGCGAGGCGGCGTCGCGGCTCATGTCGCGACTGCGCCTCGTGCGCCCGGCGGTGACGCTGGGTGGGCCCGAGACGCTCGTGTCGCACTCGGTGTCCAGCACGCACGGCGCGCTCGGGCCCGAGGCGCGCGACGCGGCGCTCATCGGCGAGGGAACGTTGCGGATCTCGGTGGGCCTCGAGGCCTTCGAGGACCTCCGCGACGACCTCGCGCGGGCGATGGCGGACTGACGCCGGCGACGTTCGCCGGTTGCGGCTGTTAGCGCTCTTCCTTGAACACCACGTGCTTGCGCGCGATCGGGTCGTACTTCTTGAGCTCGATGCGCTCGCGGGTGTTGACCTTGTTCTTGCGCGTCACGTAGGTGTAGCCCGTGTCCGCCGTGGAGCGGAGCTTGATGATCGGACGGCGGTCCTTGCTCTTGGCGGCCACGTCAGACCTTCTCCCCTGCGCGACGCATCTCGGCCACGACCGACTCGATGCCGCGCTTGTCGATGGTGCGCAGGCCCTTGGCGCTCACGTGCAGGGTCACCCACCGGCGCTCGGACGGCAGCCAGAAACGACGCTTCTTGGCGTTGACCCGCCACCACCGCTTGGTGCGGATGTGGGAGTGCGAGATGGAGTAGCCCTTGGACGGGACCTTGTCCAGCACGTCGCAGCGATTTGGCACCCCGCAAGCGTATCGGGGTCGCCGCTAGCATGACGAGCCGTGAAATCAGGCATCCACCCCGAGTATCGGTTCGTCGTGTTCCAGGACGCGTCGGCCGACTACCGCTTCCTCACGCGCTCGACCGTCAAGGTCGACCCTTCGCGCACGGTCGAGTGGGAGGACGGCAACACCTACCCGCTCGTCAACCTCGAGATCTCCAACGCGAGCCACCCCTACTACACGGGCCAGATCAAGATCATCGACTCGGCCGGCCGCGTGGAACGCTTCAACAAGCGCTACGGCGCCCGCAAGAAGCCGGTCAAGAAGAAGTAGCGGCCCGCGGCGCCGCCGGCACGGCCGGTGCCGCGTCGGATCAGCGCCCGCGCACGACGGTTGCGCGACCCCGCAGGCTCCCCACCGAGGTGGCGCCGATCAACGCCATCGTGCGTGAGATGCCCTGCGTGAGGTGGTCCACGACCCACCGCACGCCCGCCTCTCCCGCCGCGCCGAGCCCGTAGAGGTATGGCCGGCCGCACATCGCGGCCCGTGCCCCGAGCGCGAGGGCCTTCACCACATCGCTGCCGCGGCGCACGCCGCCGTCCACCAGCACCTCGATCGAGTCGCCCACCGCCTCCATCACCGGGGGCAGCAGGGCGATCGGCGCCGGCGAGCCGTCCAGTTGGCGGCCGCCGTGGTTGGACAGCGCGATCGCATCGATGCCCATCGAGGCCGCGATGCGCGCGTCGTCGACGCTCTGGATGCCCTTCAGCATGAGCGGCAGTCGAGACTCCTCGCGGATCCACTCGATGTCGCGCCACGACAGCGTCGGGTCGAACTGGGAGTTCACGTAGTCCGAGAGCGTGATCGCCCGCGTGCCGTCCACGTCGGCGCGACCGGCCACCGCCGAGAAGGTGATCGGCTCGCTGCGCAGGAACCGCCAGGTCCAGCGCGGGTGGCGTACACCGTCCACGAAGGTGTCGAGGCCGATCTTGGGCGGCAGGGTGAAGCCGCGCCGCACGTCGCGCTCCCGCCGGCCGAAGACGGCCGTGTCCACGGTGAGCATGATCGCGCGGTAACCCGCGTCGCGGGCGCGCGCCACGAGCTCGCGCGACAGGCCGCGGTCCCGCCAGACGTACAACTGGTACCAGGTCGGCCCGGTAGCAACCGTCGCCATCTCCTCGATCGAGCGCGTGCCGAGCGTGGACAGCGTGTACGGCAGGCCGGCGGCGCCGGCGGCGCGGGCCACCGCGAGCTCGCCGTCGGGGTGCGCGATGCGGGTGAACCCCGTGGGTGACAGCGCGAGCGGGTACGGCACGGTCTGGCCCATGATCGTGGTCGAGGTGTCGACCTGCGAGACGTCCACCAGCACGCGGGGCTCGAGCCGCACGTCGTCGAAGGCCCGCGCGTTGTTGGCCAGCGACCATTCGTCCTCCGCGGCTCCGTCGAAGTAGTCGAACACGCCGCCCGGCAGGGCGCGACGCGCGAGCACCCGCAGGTCCGCCACGCTGCCGCAGCGCGAGAGCCGGCGACGGTCGGCGTTCCAGTCCCAGCGGCGCAACGATACGACGGAGCGCAGCGCCCTCAGCACGCGGTCACGCTACTCAGGCGAGCGCGTCGAGGATCGCGTCGATCTCTTCGATGGTCGTGCGCGGGTTGACGATGCACATCCGTAGCAGCGTCTCGCCGCCCCAGGTGGTCGGCACGACGAATGCCCGACCCTCTGCGAGCATGCGGTCGCTCCACCGCTGGTAGTCCTGCGGCGTCCAGCCCACGCGGCGCACCACGAGGATCGACAGCTCGGGCTCCAGCAGCAACTCGAGCCACGGCCTCGCACGCACGTGGTCGGCGGCGACCCGCGTCACCTGCAGCGTGATCTCCATCGCCTCCTCGTACGCCTCGGTGCCGTGCGTCGCGAGGCTGAACCAGAACGGAAGGCCGCGCGCGCGGCGCGTGAGGTGGTGCGCGAGGTCCGCCGGGTTGGCCTGCGCGTCGCCGAGATCGTCCTGCTGCAGCACGTCGAGGTACTCGGCCTTCTGCGTGTGGGCCGCGCGCGCCACCCGCGGGTCGCGGTACACGAGCGCGCAACTGTCGTAGGGACCGAAGAGCCACTTGTGCGGGTCCACGATGAAGCTGTCGGCCCGCTCGATGCCCACGAACAGGTGCCGCACGCTCGGTGCGCACAACGCCGCCGCACCGTATGCACCATCCACGTGGAACCAGGCACCCAGATCCGTCGCCACCTCGGAGGCCGCGTGCAGGTCGTCGATCACGCCCAGGTTGGTCGTGCCCGCGGTCGCCACCACGGCGCACACCCGCGCCCGTTGCGCATCGGTCAGCGAGGCGATGCTCGCCCGCAGCGGCTCACCCGACAGGCGCCCTTGGGCATCGGGCTCCACCCGCAGGTGCTCGGCGTCCATCGCCGAGATCGCGAGCGCCACGGAGGAGTGTGCACCGCCCGAGGCCACCACGATCGGTCGGGTGTGCTCCATTGCGCCGCCGGCTCGCGCGCGCCATCGCCAGCGCGCGGCGATGAGGGCCGAGAGGTTGCCCGCCGTGCCCCCGGCGACGAACACCCCACCGGCGTCGGCGGGAAATCCCGCGAGACCCGCGACCCACGCGAGGGCCTGGTTCTCCGCATAGACGGCGCCGGCGCTCTCGAGCCACGAGCCGCCGTAGATGTTGGCGGCGCTCAGCGCGAGGTCGAAGAGCACCGACGACTCCGTCGGTGCGCACGGCACGAACGACAGGAACGACGGGTGGTCCACGCTGATGCATGCGCGGGCGAGGTGTTTGGTGAAGATCTCGAGCGCCCTGAGCCCGCCGACACCCTCGGGGGTGATCGTCGTACCGACCTCGCGTTGCAGCACGCTGAGCGGCTTGGGCCCGTCGAGGCGGGGTGGGTCGAGCCGCACGCGATCCAGCGCGTAGGCCAGCACGGCAATGGCGAGCTTCTGGCTGTCCTCGTCGTGGTAGTGCATCCAGTACCCGTCGGATTCGTCGGGGATCTGGTAGTCAAGACGATTCACGCTCGTGACGATACGGCGCGGCGACCGCGTGTATCCTCCCGGCATGCGTCGTCTCGGGCTCGCCTCGCTCCCCGTGCTCCTCGGCGCCGCCGTGCTCGGCGCCTGCGGCGGGTCGGAGTCGGCCTTCGATCCCTCCGGGCTGTCCGCCGAGGCCGCGCGGGGCTACGAGATCTCGATGAACGCCGGGTGCGGCTCCTGCCACGGGGCGGGCGGCGAGGGCCGCGTCGGGCCGAAGTGGGTGGGCCTCTACGGCTCGAGCGTCGCCCTCGGGGACGGCACCACGGTGACCGCCGACGAGGAGTACCTCACCGTGGCGATTCGCCAGCCCGCCGCCCAGCGTCGCCGCGGGGTGTCGGGCGTGATGCCCGCGAACAACCTCAGCGACGAGGAGACCGCCGCCGTCGTGGCGTTCATCAAGGAACTCGCCAACGGCTGATCAGGCCAGCGCGACGATCTCCAGCCAGGTCTCGCTGAAATAGTCCACCTGCCCGTCGGGCATCACGAGCACCTTGGTCGGCGCGAGCCGCCGCACGAACTCCTCGTCGTGGCTCACGAACACCATCGCGCCCTGCCACCGCGACAGCGCCTCGGCGATCGCCTCGCGGCTGGCCGGGTCCAGGTTGTTGGTCGGCTCGTCCAGTAACAGCAGGTTGTGGCGGCCCACGAGCATCATCGCGAGGGCGAGCTTCGTCTTCTCCCCGCCCGAGAGGGTGCCGGCCTCCTGGTGCGCCTTGTCGCCCGTGAGGCCGAACATGCCGAGCATGCCCCGCAGTTGCGTCTCGGTGAGCCCGAGCGACACGGGCGCCTGCTCGCGCATGTGGTCCACGAGCGAACGCTCGGGCACGAGGTTGTCGTGCTCCTGGGCGTAGTAGCCGACGCTCACCTTGTAGCCGAGCTCCACCTCGCCGTCGTCCTGGGTCGTCTCTCCCGCGAGGATGCGTAGCAGGCTCGTCTTGCCCGCGCCGTTGAGCCCGAGCACGAGCAGGCGCTCGCCGCGGCCGAGGTCGAATCCCACGCCGTGGAACACGTCGGGACCGCCGTAGCCCTTGCGCAGCTCGTGTGCGACGAGCACCGTCTCGCCGCACGGGGGCGGCTCGGGGAGCCGTACCTCGCGCGCCTTGGCCGCACGCGGGGCCTGCACGCGACCGGCCTCGAGACGCGCGATGCGCTTCTCGACAGAGTGCGCCATCGCGGCCTTCGTCGCCTTGGCGCCGAATCGATCCACCACGCGCTGCAAGCGGTCGATCTCCTTGGACTGCTGCACCGCGCGCCGGGCCTGGCGCTCCTCGTCGGCGGCTCGCGCGCGCAGGTACTGCGAGTAGGTGCCGCGGTACTCGTGCAGCGTGCCCTCGTCGGCCTCGTCGGGCCGGTCCAGGTGCAGCACGCGGGTGATCGCCTCGTCCAGCAACTCGAGGTCGTGGCTGATCACGAGCAGCGCGCCCTTGTAGCCGCGCAGGAAGTCGAGCATCCAGGTCTTGGCGTCCACGTCCAGGTGGTTGGTCGGCTCGTCCAGCAACAGCGTGTCGCTGCCGCCGAACAGGATCCGCGAGAGCTCCACCCTGCGCCGTTCGCCCCCGGAGAGCACGCCGAGCGGCAGGTCCATGCGGTCGGCGGCGAGGCCGAGCCCGTCGGCGATCGCCCGGGCCTCGGCGCCCGCGGCGTAGCCACCCTTGGCGGCGAAGGTCTCCTCGGCGCGCGTGAAGCGCGCGATCCGCTCGGCGCTCGGCGATTCCTCCATTTCGATGCGCAGTTTCTCCATGCGCACGAGGTCCTCGTCGATGCCGCGACCCGAGAGCACGTGCGAGATCGCGGTGCGGCCGTCGAACGCACCCGCGATGCGGGGGTCCTGCGGCAGGTAGCCGAAGTCGCCGCGGCGCATCACGGTGCCGCCGCGCGCTTCGCCGGCTCCACCCAGCACGCGCAGCAGGCTCGTCTTGCCCGCGCCGTTGCGCCCGACCAGGCCCACCTTGTCGCGGGCGGCGAGGGTGAAGGTCGCGTCGCGCACCACCGTGCGCGCGCCCACCTCCACCACGAGGTCCTTCACTTGGAGCACCCGCCGAGTCTCGCAGGGCCGCGCGCCATTGAGGCGGACGCGCCCGTACGCGTAGCGTCGTCGCCGTGAGCGGCGCGTCGGACATCCTGCTCGGCGCGGCCGTCGCGGTCGCGAGCCTGATGCTCGCGACCTGGGCCGTGAGCCTCGTGGTGCGCGACGCATCCATCGTGGACCTCGTCTGGGGGGCCGGCTTCGTGCTCGTCGCGTGGGTGGCGCGCTGGCTGGGCGGGTCGGATGCGCCGCACGCGTGGCTGCTCGTGGTGCTCGCCACGCTGTGGGGCGTGCGGCTCACCGCGCATCTCGCGCGCCGCAACCTCGGCAAGGGAGAGGACTTCCGCTACGTGCGCATGCGCGAGAAGCACGGCGAACGCTTCCCGCTCGTGAGCCTCGGCACGGTGTTCGGCCTGCAGGGTGTGCTCATGTGGGTCGTCGCGCTGCCGCTCCAGCTCGGCCAACGCCCGGGCGACCGTGGCATCGGCCCGCTCGCCGTGCTCGGCGTGGTGCTGTGGACGCTCGGCGCGTCGTTCGAGGCGGTCGGCGACCGCCAGCTCGCGCGCTTCCGCCGCGACCCCGCCAACGCCGGTCGCGTGCTCGACACGGGGCTGTGGGCCTGGACGCGCCACCCCAACTACTTCGGCGACGCCTGCGTGTGGTGGGGCATCGCCCTCGTCGCCGCCGACGCCGGTGCGTGGGTCGGACTGCTCGGCGCCGCCGTCATGAACGTCC
>Ga0233424_10001149_pt1 | contig 25402 bp, 16 predicted proteins | sample Watercolumn_Towu_FD_181011 | JGI IMG/M metagenome (GOLD analysis project Ga0233424, IMG submission 181011) | Freshwater microbial communities from Lake Towuti, South Sulawesi, Indonesia - Watercolumn_Towuti2014_125_MG | ecosystem: Environmental > Aquatic > Freshwater > Lake | place: Indonesia... | reverse complement strand
GGTCGTGGCGGCGAGGAGGACCAGATGGCGCTATCCGCGGGCACGCAGGCACCCGACTTCGTGCTTCCCCAGCACAATGGCGACCCGGTGACGCTCAGCAAGCTGCGTGGTAAGCCGGTCGTCCTCGCGTTTCACCCGGCGTGCTTCACCGGCGGTTGAACGAAGCAAGTCTCCGCGTTTCGCGAGAGCCATCCTGACTACGTCGCTGCGGGCGCCCAGATCCTCGAGGTGAGCGTCGACAGCGTGCCGACCAACGTGGCCTGGGCGAACAGCCTGGGCGGGATCCCGTTCCCGCTGCTGGCCGACTTCCATCCCAAAGGCAAAGTGGGGGCGCTGTACGGGGTCTACAACGAGGACCGCGGGACGGAACGGCGGTCGGTGTTCGTGATCGACTCCGAAGGCGTGATCAGGAACGTGCACGAGTACGTGCCGGGCACGCTGCCTGATGCACGCCAGATCCTGGAGGAGGTCAGGGCGCTGGGTCGTCCCAGCTCCGGCTGAGCTCGCCGGCCAGGTGCGGGTAGCGCCCCTCGAGGACGGGCAGACGGTCGTCGGCAGGGTCGAGCAAGGGGACCGGTAGCTCAACTCCCGGAGACGGTCCAACCACCGCCGACGCATCGGCGACGCCACGGGCATGGATGGCGACGCGGAAGCCGCCTAGCCCTTCGGGCTTCAGCAACTCCAGGAGTGCGGCCCGGTTCCGAGTGACCTCGGCGTTCGAGCGGCATTCCAGTCGAAACCGGGATTGCAGATCGCGGGCGCCGAGGCGGGTCAGGAACTCGCCCTGGTTGGTCATGCCGACCTGGAGGAAGCCCGCCCGCCGCAGTGCGTCGTCGACGGCGGTGAAGTCGACCTGCGCCGAGATGTCCTGCTCGCCGACGTGGCGGAACGGGTCGGCGTTGAGCGTGTGGCGGTAGTAGCAGCGGATGGTGCCCCTCCCGCGCTCGTGGGAGTAGAGGGCCTCGCGGTCGTGGCCGAAGTCGACCGTGACGACGAATCCCGTCTGGAGCTCCGACGCCACCTGCGCGGCCCACTCGTCGACAAGAAGGCAGACCTCGCCCATGAAGCCATCTGGCAGCCGGCGCGTCACGCTCGCCAGCCTCTCCTCGATCTGCGGCGATGACGGATCGCCGGGTACTTCGTAGAATCGGTCATCGGATATATGTACGTATAGCTCCCGGACGCGCCCGTTCTCAATGACGAACCGGTGGACCGGGAAGGCGTCGAGCAGTTCATTGGACAACACGCATCCGACCCGGGACCTTGACCGTTCGGAGAGGCGTGGGCCTCCCTCCACAGGGGTCGCGATGGACGGCCGTGCCCGGTCGCGTGTCACGTAGACGAGGCTGCCAGCGAACCGGTTGTCGAGGCGATTGGCGTAGGCTGCGATGTCTCTTGCCAGGGTACCCCGACCAGAACCGAACTCGACGATTCGAAATGCCGTGGGACATCCGAGGTGGTTCCACATCGCGCGGAGCTGGATGCAGAGAAGCGCGCCGAACGCGGGATGCACCTCTGGGCTGGTGTAGAAATCGCCCCGAGCAGAGATCCGATCCGGCAGGCAGTAGTAGCCGACCCCGGGCGAGTAGAGGGCGACCTCCATGAACTCGGCGAACGTGATCCCGCCGGCGGCGCGTACTCGCTGCGCCAGTAGCTCTTCGACCGGGTTCACGATGCGGGAGGTGGCGCTCCGCGCCTCAGCGCTGCTCGATCGGCACGTATGGCAGGTCCATCGGGCCGGTGTAGACCATGCGGGGCCGGATCAGGATGTTGTTCCGCTGCTGCTCGAGCACCTGCAGCGTCCAGCCGGGCACGCGTCCGACAGCGAATATCGGGACAAAGAGGTCCTCCGGGATTCCGAGCAGGTAGTAGATCGCCCCTGCGTAGAAGTCGACATTCACGTGGATCCCGCGGCGTGCGTACGGTTTCATCGCCGCGACGACTGCCTCGAGGATCTGATACCAGCGGGGTTCGCCCATCTCCTCGCTGAGCTTCCGCACGTCGTCGCGCAGGTGCCGGGCTCGGGGGTCCTCGGCCCGGTAGACGCGGTGGCCGAAGCCCATTACGCGGCCGCCGGAGGCCAGCAGGTTCTTCACGTAGTCGGCGGCCTTCCCCGCATCGCCGATCTCGAGCGCCATGCGCATCACGCCTTCGGCCGCGCCGCCGTGGGAGGGGCCGGCCAGGGCCGCGACGGCGGCCGTGATGGCCCCGTGGAAGTCGGCGTCGGTGCCGACCACGACCCGGGCGGTGAAGGACGAGGCGTTTGAGCCGTGCTCGGCGTGCAGGACGAAGTCCTTGTCCATCAACCGGGCGGCCGCAGGCGCCGGAGCCTTCCCGCTGAACATGTACAGGAAGTTGGCTGCGTGGCCCAGGGTCGGGCTCGGCGCGGTCGGCTTGCGCCCGTTCCGGATCGCGTAGTGCGCCGTAACGATCGTCGGGACCTGCGAGCTCAGCCTGATACCCATGCGCAGGGTCGCCTCGAGGCTCTTGTCCTTGCGATCGGGATCGAACGAGCCCAGGGCCGACACCGCGGTCCGCAGGACATCCATCGGGTGGGAGTCCCTGACCGATTCGATGATCCCGTAGACCTGTGGCGGTATCTGCCGGTGCCGCTTCAGTTCGGCGTCGAAACGGTCGAGCTCGGCACGTGTCGGAAGCTTGCCGTACAGGAGGAGATATGCGGTCTCCTCGTAGGTCGACCGCTCGGCCAGGTCGTGGATGCTGTAGCCGCGGTAAAGGAGTTTCCCCTCGCGGCCGTCGATGAACGAGGACTGTGTCCGTTCGAAGTAGACGTCACGCAGGCCGCGATTAATCGCGACCTCGGACGAAGTCGTCATGGTCGGCAGCTCCCACCTGCTGCGTGTTCCGCCGGCTCCCCGTCGGAATCCGTCGCGAACCGAAGTGTTGCATCGCCGCGTACTCGTGTCAAACGAGCGCCACGATTTCCCGCGGACGTGCACCACACGCGGCCGCGGTCGATGTCAGGTCCTCGAGGCCGCCTCATCCGCGAGCATGCGCACCACGTCGTCGACCGGCTTCGGTCCCAGGTCGCCCCCCGCGCGCCGGCGCACCGAGACCTGCCCGGCCGCCTGTTCGCGATCGCCTATCACGAGCATGTAGGGGACCTTCTGCAACTGTGCGGCCCTGATCTTCGCGTTCATCCGCTCGTTCGAACGGTCCACGTCAGCTCGGAGGCCGGCGCGGCCCAGTTTTTCCCTGACCTCTGCCGCGTACCCGGCGTTGCGGTCGGTGATCGGTATCACTACGGCCTGGACCGGTGCCAGCCACAGCGGGAACGCGCCTGCCGTGTGTTCGACCAGCACACCCATGAAGCGTTCGAGCGAGCCCAGAGCCGCGCGGTGGATTACGACCGGGCGTTGCCGGCTCCCGTCCTCGGCGACGTACTCCAGGTCGAAGCGCTCCGGGAGCGAGAAGTCGAGCTGCACTGTCCCGAGCTGCCATTCACGGCCGATCGCGTCGGGCACGAAGAAGTCCACCTTTGGCCCGTAGAATGCCCCTTCGCCCGGCATCCGATCGAACTCAACACCACTGGCGCCGAGGACGCCCTCGAGCGCAGCTTCGGCGCGGTCCCAGGCTGCGTCGCTGCCGACCCTCTTCTCAGGCCGTAGCGAGAGGGCGATTCGAAGGTCCTCGAACCGGAAGGCACCGTACGCCTCCCGCAGCAGCGCGATGAAACCCGACACCTCGGACCCGATCTGGTCGGGCGCGGCGAAGATGTGGGCGTCGTCCTGCGAGAAGCTGCGCACGCGGGTCAGGCCGTGAGTCACGCCCGAACGCTCGTAGCGGTGGAGGCGGCCGAAGTCGGCGTAGCGGACCGGCAGGTCCCGGTATGACCGCAGGGAGCTCGCGTACATCAGGGCGTGGGCCGGGCAGTTCATCGGCTTCACGCCGAACTCACGGTCGTCGATCTCGACGAAGAACATGTTCTCCCGGTAGTTGTCGTAGTGGCCCGAGCGCTTCCAGAGGTCGACGTTCAGGATCTGCGGCGTCACGACTTCCTGGTAGCCGTACTTCCGGTACAGCTGGCGAACATAGTCGATCAGGGCGTTGTAGACGGTCGCGCCCCTGGGAAGGAAGAACGGGCTCGCGGGGGCGCTCGGGTCGAAGAAGTACAGCTGCAATTCGGCGCCGAGGCGTCGATGGTCCCGCTTCTCCGCTTCGGCCAGCTGCGCCAGGTGCTTCTCGAGCTCCTCGCCCGACTCCCAGGCCGTCCCGTAGATGCGCTGGAGCATCCGGTTGCGCTCGTCGCCCCGCCAGTAGGCTCCAGCCGTCGACAGCAGCTTGAAGGCCCGGATCTCGCCGGTCGATTCGACGTGACCGCCCCGACAGAGGTCCACGAAGCCGCCGTGGCGGGCGAACGTGATCTTCTCTCCCTCGGGGATGCCTTCGATGATCTCCAGCTTGTAGGGGTTGTCTTTGACCCGGTCCCGGGCTTCGGCGCGGTCCACCTCCGACTCTTCGAAGCGGTGGTCGGAAGCAATCGACTCGCGCATGGCAGCTTCGATCTTCTCGAGGTCATCCGGATTGAACGGACGTTCGACATCGAAGTCGTAGTAGAAGCCGTCGTCGGTAGGCGGGCCGATCGTGAGCCTTGCGTTCGGGAACAGCTTCAGGACGGCTTCGGCGAGCACGTGGGCTGCCGAGTGACGGACGCGTTTGCGGAGGTCGATCAGGGCGGGGTCAGCGCTTCGGCGGGCCATGGGGTGGTTCTCCTGGATTTCGAATTCTGGTGGCCTACTCGCGACGACGCCCCGACGTAATCGGGGCGTCACAAGGCGCGGCCGTCCCGGCGTTAGCCGGGTGACCGCGCCTTCGTAGTCGCCGTAGACCGGATTCTCATCTCGGCCCCTGTCTTACCGATGCCCTGGTCACGTGATTTCAACGACGCCACTGGTGGGCGGTGAAGGACTCGAACCTACGACCTCAGCGATGTCAACGCTGCGCTCTGACCAGCTGAGCTAACCGCCCCCTTTCGGGATTCTACTCCTCGTCCTCCGGCTCCAGTTCCTCGTCGTCGTCCTCGTCGTCCTCATCGAAGTTCAGCATCATGGCGGCATCGCCACCCGACGTCGACTTCATGAGCGACTCCGCGGCCGCGCTTGCTTCCTCGTCACCGTCCTTGGCAGCTCGCAGGCGGAGCGCGGCGGCCGCCGCAGCAAGCTCGTCGTCGCGCCCGCCAGTACCGGCCAGCGCGGCCGCGCCGGCGGCGGCGCGGGCGCCGAAGTCCGCCTCGGTCGCGCCAAGCACCTTCAGCGCCTCCTCGAATGTCGGCGGCGCCTCGGTGGTGCCGGTCAGCGTGCCGGTGATCCGAGGTCCGAGCTTGTCGATGCCTAGCTTCTTGCGGCCGTCCTCCGACCGGTCCATGCGGGCCGGGATCAGGCGGCCGATGATCACGTTCTCCTTGAGGCCGAGCAGCCGGTCGACCGCCCCGTTCACGGCGGCCTCGGTCAGCACCCGGGCCGTCTCCTGGAAGGAAGCCGCGGCCAGGAAGCTATCGGTGTTCAGGGAGGCCCTGGTCACGCCCAGCAGCACCGGACTGGCCGTGGCGGGGTTGCCGCCCTCGGCCAGGATCGCGGCGTTGCGCTGCTCGTACTCGACGCGGTCGATCAACTCACCGGGCAGCAGATCGGTGTCGCCCGGGTTGTCGACCCGCACCTTGCGCAGCATCTGGCGGATGATCACTTCGATGTGCTTGTCGTGAATCCGGACACCCTGGGACCGGTACACGCCCTGCACTTCTCCGATCAGGTAGGTCTGCACCGCCTCGTGCCCTTCGATCCGCAGGATGTCCTGCGGCGACTTGGGGCCCGACGTCAGCGCGGTGCCGGCCGTCACGCGGGTGCCGCTGCGGATCGCCACGTGCGCGGCAGCCGGGATCGGGTAGACGCGCTCCTCGCGCTCCTCCCAGGTCACCTGGATCGCCGCCTTGGTGACCCTGACCGTGCCGGCGACGCTTGCGGTGATCTCTTCCGGAAGCGCGGGAGCGGTCTCCTTCGACTTGCCAGCTGACTTCCCGCCTGCCTTGGCGCCCGCCGCCGCCTTGCCGGCGGCCGCTTTGCCGGCAGTCACCTTCTTGGCCGCCAGGATCGGCGTCCCCACATCCACCCAGTCGCCCGTCTTGACGAGCGCCTTGTGCGACGCCGGTATCTCGACCGACTCGCTGAACTCCTCAACATCGGACACCTTGACCTCGCGGCCATCGGGGGTCTCGATGACCTCGACCTCGCCGTCGATCTCGGTCAGGACGGCCATGCCGCGCGGGTTGCGAGCCTCGAAGAGCTCCTCGACACGCGGAAGGCCGCTCGTGATGTCCTGGCCGGCGATGCCGCCGGTGTGGAACGTGCGCATCGTCAACTGCGTGCCCGGCTCGCCGATCGACTGCGCCGCGATGATGCCGGCCGCCTCGCCCTGCATCGCACGGTCGCCAGTCGCCAGCGACGTGCCGTAGCACCTCTGGCACAGGCCCCGTGCCGCCTCGCAGGTCAGCGGTGACCGTACGAACACTTCCATTACGCCTGCGTCGACGATCTTCTTCGCCAGCACGCGGTCGATCGGCGTGTTCGTGTCGCACAGCACCTCGCCGGTCTTCGGGTCGACGACCGCCTGCGCCACATGGCGGCTGAAGATCCGGTCCTGGAGCGAGGCCTGGACGGTGGTGTCCGTCGCCTCGCGGACCCAGATGCCGTTCCCGGTGCCGCAATCGTCGAACAGAACGATCACGTCCTGGGCGACGTCGGCGAGGCGCCGGGTCAGGTATCCGGAGTCGGCCGTGCGCAGGGCGGTGTCGGCGAGTCCCTTGCGGCCGCCGTGGGTCGAGATGAAGTACTCAAGGACGGACAGCCCCTCACGGAAGCTCGACCGGATCGGCAGCTCGATGATCCGTCCCTTGGGGTCGGACATGAGGCCGCGCATCCCGGCCATCTGCTTGATCTGCGCGAGGTTACCCTTCGCCCCCGAGTCGTGCATCCAGTAAATGCCGCCGTAGTTGGGCAGCATGTCCCGGACCGCCTGCGTCATGCGGTCGCTCACGCCCGTCCACGCATCGACCGCGGCGCGATAGCGCTCGTCGTCCGTGATCATCCCCTCGAGGTACTGCTCCTCGAGCTTCTTGACGGTGGAGTCGGCCTCCTTCAGGAACTGTCCCTTCTGGGCCGGGACCACGATGTCGTTGATCGCAATGGTCGTCCCGGACTGCGTCGCGTACCGGAATCCCAGGTCCTTGATCTGGTCCAGGAACAGGGCGGTCCGCTCGTTGCCGAGCCGGTTGAAGGCCTCGCCGACCAGCTCTTCGAGGGCCTCGCGGGCGACAACCCGGTTGACGAACCCGAGCTCCTCGGGGACGGCGTCGTTGAACAGGATCCGGCCGACTGACGTCGTGATCCAATCGCCGCCGTGCGCCATGTCACGCACCTTGACCTCGGTGCGCAGGCTGACGTGGCCGTACTCGAACGCCAGCCGGGCGTCGTCGAAGTCGGAGTACTTCTTCGGTTCACCCTCGGCCGGAACGGAGGTCGTCAGGTAGTACACGCCGAGCACCATGTCGAGGGTCGGCGACACGATCGGATCGCCCGACGCCGGCGAGAGCATGTTGTAGGTGCTCAGCATCAGCCGCTGGGCCTCGAGCACGGCCTCCCGCGACAGCGGTACATGCACTGCCATCTGGTCGCCGTCGAAGTCGGCGTTGAACGCCGTGCAGACGAGCGGGTGGATCTGGATGGCGTTGCCCTCGACGAGCACTGGCTGGAACGCCTGGATGCCCAGGCGGTGCAGAGTCGGCGCCCGGTTCAGCAGCACCGGACGGTTCTTGATGACCTCCTCGAGGATGTCCCAGACCTCCGGGCGCGCCCGTTCGGCCATGCGCTTCGCGCTCTTGATGTTGTGAGCGGACCCGCGCACGACGAGTGCGTTCATGACGAACGGCTTGAACAACTCGAGCGCCATCTTCTTGGGCAATCCGCACTCGTGCAGCCTGAGCTGGGGGCCAACGATGATGACCGAGCGGCCCGAGTAGTCGACGCGCTTGCCGAGCAGGTTCTGCCGGAACCGCCCCTGCTTGCCGCGCAGGAGATCGGTCAGTGACTTCAGCTTGTGGTTGTGGCTGCCGGAGATGGCCCGCCCGCGGCGTCCGTTGTCGATGAGAGCGTCGACCGCTTCCTGGAGCATGCGCTTCTCGTTGCGCACGATGATGTCGGGTGCCTGCAGGTCGATGAGCCTCTTCAGGCGGTTGTTCCGGTTGATCACGCGCCGGTACAGGTCGTTCAGGTCGCTCGTGGCGAACCGGCCACCATCCAGCTGGACCATGGGCCGCAGCTCCGGGGGCAGCACCGGCAGGACGGTCATCACCATCCACTCCGGCTTGTTCCCGCTCTTGGTGAACGACTCGATGACTCGCAGGCGCTTGATCGCCTTCTTGCGGCGCTGACCCGAGGTCGTCCTGACCTCGTTCTGCAGATCGGCGCGCAGCTGCTGCAGATCGGTGCGGCGGAGGATCTCAAGCACCGCTTCGGCGCCCATCCCGGCGCGGAACACCTCACCGAACCGGTCGCGCAGCTCCCGGTACCTGGCCTCGGTCAGGAGGTCGAGAGGATTGATGCCCTCCAGCTCCTCGATCTTGGCAGTGATGTCGGTCTCGACCTGTTCCTTTTCGTTGCCGAACTTCGAGCGGATGCCGGCGAGCTCGCTGGCGATGGGCGCGTCCGGGCTCTCCGACTCATCCTCGTCCTCGTCGTCCTTGGAGGCATCCTTGTCCGAAGCCTCCGCCGGGGCTGGCGCCGGGATCCCGTTGGCCTTGCGAAGCTCGGAGATCTCGTTGTTCTGGGCTTCCTCCAGGCGCGTCGACTCGCTCTCCAGGAACTCCTGGAGGCTCGACAGGGCGCGCTGGCGCGCCTCTTCATCGACCGTGATCACGACGTACTGGGCAAAGTAGAGGACACGTTCCAGGTTGCGTGGCGAGAGGTCCAGCAGGAGTCCTAGCCGTGACGGCGTGCCCTTCGAGAACCAGATGTGGGCAACCGGCGCGGCCAGGCGAATGTGGCCCATGCGCTCGCGGCGCACCTTGGCGCGTGCGATCTCGACGCCGCAACGGTCGCAGACGACGCCTTTGTAGCGGATCTTCTTGTACTTCCCGCAGTAGCACTCCCAGTCCTTGGTCGGCCCGAAGATGCGCTCGCAGAACAGGCCGTCCTTCTCGGGTCGCAGCGTGCGGTAGTTGATCGTCTCCGGCTTGGTGACTTCGCCGTACGACCATGCCCGGATCTGTTCAGGCGATGCCAGTGAAATCCGGATTGCGTTGAACTCGGTCCCTGGCTCAGTCGTCATCTACTCGTCCTCGTCCTCGTCCTCGTCATCGCCGGCGTCGTCATCGTCGTCGTCGATCTCTTCGAGTTCTTCGACGGGCTCGGGGTCCTCGGCCTTGCCCTCAGGCTCCTCCGACTCCCCTTCCTCCGCCTCGTCTCCCTCCGACTCCTCGTCGTCGCCTGTGTCGGCCTCGTTCTCCTCGTCGAACATGGCGTCCTCGGGTATCTCGGCCTCGGCCGTATCTGCCTCTTCGGCCGCTATGCTGCCGACCGCCTCCTCTTCCTCCTCCTCGGGCGCCGCCGCGGGCTCCCCCTCCGGCTCGGCCTCGATATCGCCGACGTCGGCAGCCTCGATGTCCTCATCGCCAGTCTCCGCCAGGAGCGCGGGACTGAACTCGGACCGCGCCGCAACCGCGTACGGGTCGCCGGGCTCGTTGAGCAGCTCCACGGACAGGCCGAGTCCCTGCAGCTCCTTCAGGAGGACGTGGAACGACTCCGGAACACCGGGCTGGATGATGTCCTCGCCCTTGACGACCGACTCGTAGGTCTTGACCCGGCCGACGACGTCGTCCGATTTGACCGTGAGCATCTCCTGGAGGTTGTACGCGGCGCTGTAGGCCTCGAGCGCCCAGACCTCCATCTCGCCGAAGCGCTGGCCACCGAACTGCGCCTTGCCGCCCAGCGGCTGCTGGGTGATGAGTGAGTACGGGCCGGTCGACCGGGCGTGGATCTTGTCCTCGACCAGGTGGATCAACTTGAGCATGTAGATCATGCCGACGGTGACCGGCTGGTCGAACGCCTCGCCGGACCTGCCGTCGTAGAGGCGGGACTTCCCGAAGATCGGCACCGGGATGTGGCGGTGGCGGTCCAGGTTCAGCGCCGCCTCGAACAGGTCTTCGCTGGACATCTTCGCGGTGTCGATGCCGCCCCTGTCTTTGAGGAACAGCTTGAGGCATGCGTCGCGGGCGGACCCGGGTTTGCTGTCGTCGAAGACCTGAGCGGCCTCGATGCCCCGCTCCTTGAGCCAGGCGTCGACCTTCTCCCGGTCGTATCCCCGTGTGCCGCCGGCGCCGTTTGTGGCTGGCTCGTACACGATGCTGCCGTTTGCCGTACGGCCGTTCAGCTTCCGCTGATCGATCGCCCCCGACTCACGGACGAACCAGGCACGTGCCAGCTGGTCTTCGATCACGTCGCTGCGGGCGCCGTCGAAGACCGGGCTGACCGCCCGGAAACCGAGCGTGTCGGCGGCCCAGCCAAGGTGCGTCTCCAGGACCTGGCCGAGGTTCATGCGCGAAGGCACGCCGATCGGGTTCAGGATCACGTCGAGCGGGGTGCCGTCGGGCAGGTACGGCATATCCTCGACCGGCAGGATGCGGGCAATGACGCCCTTGTTGCCGTGCCGGCCCGCCATCTTGTCGCCTTCCATGATCTTCCGCGTGTGGGCGACCCAGACGCGGACCATCTTCAGGACGCCGGGCGCAAGCTCGTCGCCGCTCTCCTTGGTCAGCACCTTGGCGTCGATGACCTTGCCGTGCTGGCCATGGGGCACCCGCAGGGATGTGTCCTTCACGTCCCGGGCCTTCTCGCCGAAGATCGCCCGAAGCAGCTTCTCTTCGGCGGTCAGCTCGGTCTCGCCCTTGGGCGTGATCTTGCCGACCAGGATGTCGCCCGGACGCACGTAGGCGCCGATGCGGACGATCCCTTCCTCGTCCAGATCCCGCAGGCTCTCCTCGCCGACGTTCGGGATGTCGCGGGTGATCTCCTCGGGGCCGAGCTTGGTCTCACGGGCTTCGACCTCGTGCTTTTCGATGTGGATCGAGGTGAAGCGGTCGTCCTTGACCAGCGCCTCGCTGACGATGATTGCGTCCTCGTAGTTGAAGCCGTCGAAGCTCATGAAGCCGACCAGGATGTTCTGGCCCAGGGCCAGGTATCCCTTCTCGGTCGAAGAGCTATCGGCCAGCGGCTGGCCCTTCGCCACGCGCTGACCCTTCTCGACGATCGGCCGCTGGCTGACGCACGTCCCCTGGTTCGATCGCACGAACTTGGTCAGCGGGTAGGTGTAGGCCTGGCCGCCGTCACCCTGCAGCTGGATCTCGGAACCTGTCGACGAAACGATCACACCATCGTCCTCGGCGACGACCACCTGGCCGGAGTCGATCGCGACACGCCGCTCCATTCCGGTGCCGACGATCGGCGCTTCCGGCGACAGGAGCGGGACGGCCTGGCGCTGCATGTTGGAGCCCATGAGGGCGCGGTTCGCGTCGTCGTGCTCCAGGAACGGGATGAGGGCGGTCGACACGCTCACGATCTGCATGGGCGACACGTCGAGGTACTCGACGTTCTCGGCAAGGTCGTGCGCAAACCGCTCGCCGATGCGGACCTCGATGCGCTCGCCCACCATCTGGTTCTTGCTGTCGAGCTCGGTGTTCGCCTGCCCGATCACATGCCGTTCCTCTTCGTCGGCCGGCATGTAGATGACTTCGCTGGAGTCGGCCGAGACGAACGGGCGGACCTTGATCTTCCGCGCCTTCTTCAGGCCGGCCAGCTGCTTCGCGGCCTGCCTGTTGATCACGCGGCCGGCCTTCACCAGGACCTCGCCGTCCTCGCCCTCAATGTCGTCGGCTGCCGCCCGGCCCGCCAGGTCGGGGTCGTCGCTTTTCACCTCGTTACGCACCGGCCGGTACGGGGTTTCGATGAACCCGTACTCGTTGATCCGCGCGAACGTGGCCAGCGAGCCGAGCAGGCCGATGTTCGGCCCTTCCGGCGTCTCGATCGGGCAGATGCGGCCGTAGTGCGAGTGGTGGACGTCACGGACGTCGAAACCTGCCCGCTCCCGCGAGAGGCCGCCAGGACCGAGGGCCGAGAGCCGGCGCTTGTGCGTGAGCTCGGCCAGCGGGTTCGTCTGGTCCATGAACTGCGACAGCTGGGAGCCGCCGAAGAACTCGCGCACCGCTGCGACGACCGGCCGGATGTTGATCAGCGCCGCCGGGGTGGTCGTCGCCGGGTCCATCTGGGTCGTCATGCGCTCGCGCACGACCCGCTCCATACGGAGCAGGCCGACCCGCAGTTGGTTCTCGATCAGCTCGCCGACTGCACGCACTCGGCGGTTGCCGAGGTGGTCGATGTCGTCGATCTTTTCGCGACCGTTGTTGACGTTGATCATCTTGCGGATCAGCGCCACGATGTCGCCCTTGGTCAGCGTACGCACCTGCTCGTTGACGCCGAGGCTGCGGTTCAGCTTGTAGCGGCCGACCCGGCCGAGGTCGTACTTGCGGGCGTTGAAGAACAGCCCCTGCAGCAACGACTCGGCGTTCTCCACGCTCGGCGGCTCGCCCGGGCGGAGCCGGCGGTAGAACTCGATCAGCGCCTCTTCTTTGGTCTTGATCGCCGAGTCGCGCGCGAGCGTCGTCTTGATGAATGGGTGATCGGAGTCGGTGTCGATGTCCTCGAACAGCTCCAGAATCTTGCCGTCGGTGTAGTCCAGGGCACGGAGGAGCGTCGTCACGGGGGTCCGGCGCTTCCGATCGACCTTCACGTAGAGAAGGTCTTTGTTCGAGGTCTCGAGCTCGACCCAGGCCCCGCGATACGGGATGAGCTTGGCAAAGCAGAGCGGGCGGCCGGTGCCGGGATCGGCCTCGACTGTGAAATAGGCGCCAGGCGAGCGGACCAGCTGCGATACGACGACGCGTTCGGCCCCGTTGATGATGAACGTGCCGTTGCCGGTCATGAGCGGGATGTCGCCCATGAAAAGCGTCTGCTCCTTGACCTCGCCGGTCTGCTTTACGAGCAGCTTCACGGTCACGTACATCGGGGCGGCGAAGGTGGTCTCCTTCAGCCGGCACTCACGCTCCGTCTGCTTGGGCTTTCGGATCTCGTAGTCGCCGAATCGGAGCTCGAACCGTCCGCCCGAGAAGTCCTCGATCGGGGAGATCTCGTCGAAGAGCTCCCGGAGGCCCTCCTTGATCAGCCAGTCGAACGACTGGATCTGGACCTGGATCAGGTTCGGGACCTCGACCACACGCGGGATCCGGTTGAAGCTCTTGTACCCGGCGTCCTGCTGCGAGGTCGAACTGACTGTGGAAACCACCATGCAGACAACTCCAGTCCCATGCGGAACGGCTGGTTTCGAACGCGGCTTCACGCGCGAAAGCCGCGACGGCGCTAACGCTTGTTCAGATGGCGCGCGACGACGCTAGAAGTTTCAAAACGCGAAAGGAAACAGCTTCCCGGCGGTGGAAGTCATACAGTGGCAACCTCTGATGGTAGGTCGCCGGGTATGTGCTGTCAAGGGGACCGTGGCCGTCCGACCGCCGCGAGGCGTTTCGCCGGCACCAGGCGTGTGGGAACAGCACCAGGCGTGTGGGAACAGACAGGATGGTGGCAATCGGCTCCCCGCCGAGTGATATCGCCGGTGACGTCAAACGGCGGTTTGATATTGCGGGTGACATCATTTTGCGGGGGACGCTCGGACAGGCACCCCGGCCCCGGAGGCGGATCGGAGGCCGGTGGCGGTGGGGCACAAACCCATGTCTGCACGTTGTTGGCGTTGAGTACTAGTAGTGGGCGCCATCATCGGGGTCTTGGCATGGCGCGTGATTGGTCTTTGGGACAGCCTGATGTTCTCGTTTGCGACCTCGTAGCCGTTCGAGCCGACCTGCTACCAGATTCGACCGGTCATCCCTCCGGTAGGTGTGGATAATAGTCCGGTGCTGACCCCCGACGATGTGCGCAGAGTCGCCCGGCTCACCCGCATAGCGATGACCGACCACGAGGCAGACGTCCTGCGCGGTCAACTCGCAAGGGTCCTCGACCATTTCCAATCGCTGCAACGGGTCGACACCTCCGATGTTGAGCCGACCGGGCACGCCACTGAAACGACTAGCGTGATGAGGGCCGATGAGGTCCGCTCCTCCTTGCCGCGCGAGGCGGTCCTCAAGAACGCCCCCGACGTCGACGAGTCGTTCATCCGCGTGAAGCCGGTCCTGGGTACGTGAGTCGGGCCGCACCCCTCCACTTCCTGACCTCCCACGAAGCGCAGCAGCTACTGCGGCGGGGGGAGTTGTCCTCGGTCGAGCTGACGCGGTCGGTACTCGAGCGGGCGGATGCGCTCGAAGCGAAGCTCCAAGCGTTCATCACGACGACAGCAGACCTGGCGCTGGAGGCCGCCCGGGCCTCGGATGCACGTCGCCGAGCAGGTGGCCCGCTGGGACCGCTCGATGGCATTCCGGTCGCCATCAAGGACAACATCTCGACTAGGGGCGTGGCGACGACCGCTGGCTCGAAGATCCTGAAGGGCTACGTGCCTCCATACGACGCCCACGTCGTCGAACGCCTGGCCAGCGCAGGCGCAGTCATCGTTGGGAAGGGAAACCTGGACGAGTTCGCGATGGGGTCGTCGAACGAGAACTCGGCGTACGGCCCGGTGCGGAACCCCTGGGACACGGGGCGCGTCCCCGGAGGCAGCAGCGGTGGGCCGGCTGCGGCGGTCGCGGCCGGCGAAGCGAGCGTGGCGCTTGGCTCCGACACGGGTGGGAGCATCCGGCAGCCCGCGGCTCTCTGTGGAATCGTCGGCATGAAGCCGACCTACGGGCTGGTCAGCCGACACGGGCTGATCGCGTTCGCAAGCTCGCTGGACCAGATCGGTCCGTTCGCCCGCGACGTGACCGACTGCGCGATCACGCTCGGCGCGATCGCGGGCCACGATCGCCGCGATTCGACCTCTGTCGAACGCCGGGTGCCCGATTTCGCCGCCGCCTTGACGGAGGACATCAAGGGCATGCGCCTGGGCGTGCCGAAGGAGTACCTCGTTGCCGGGATCGAGCCGGGCGTCCGGGCCGCGTTCGAGGCTGCCCTCTCGGTGTTCCGAACGCTCGGGGCCGTCGTCGAGGAGTGCTCGCTGCCGCTGACCGACCAGGCGCTCGCTGTCTACTACCTCCTAGCGCCCTCCGAGGCGTCGGCCAACCTTGCGCGGTTCGACGGGTTCAAGTACGGCCACAGCTCGGGGGAAGCGGCGACGGCCTGGGACACGATGGACCTTACCCGTGCCGAGGGGTTCGGCGCAGAGGTCAAGCGCAGGATCCTGCTGGGCGGCTATGCGCTGTCAGCCGGGTACTACGACGCGTACTACAGAAAAGCTCAGCAGGTGCGCACGCTGATCCGTGGGGAGTTCGCCCGCGCGTTCGAGCGCTTCGATGCGCTCGTGACGCCGACCTCACCGACCGTCGCCTTCGAACTGGGCGCACGCACTGAGGACCCGCTTGCGATGTACCTGAGCGACGTATGCACGATCCCGGTCAACATCGCTGGCTTGCCAGGCATCTCGGTCCCGTGCGGGTTTGCCGACCGGCTGCCGGTGGGGCTTCAGATCATCGGCCCCCAGTTCGGCGACGGCACGGTCCTGAGGGTCGCGCACTGCTACGAGCAGGCAACCGAGTGGCACACCAGGCACCCGGCGCTGTGAATCTCCGGTTCATTCCTGTCGTGCCTGTCATGCCGACCGTCGTTTCGGCACTTGCTTTGCTGGCAGCTTGCGCCTGTGGAAGCGGCAAGGGCACGGCGACCCCGGCTCCATCGGCCGCAGTGTCGCCCATGGCGTCTGCCACCGTTTCGGCTACACCCATGCCTTCGGCCTCGCCGACGTTCCCGGCCGTCCCGGCGGCCTGGCCGTTCGTGTTCAACGGCGACGCCACCGTCGGCGGCACGCCGGTCCCGGCCGGCCTTCAGATCGTCGGACGCATCGATGAATACCGGTCAGCGTCGGTGACGACTCAGGAGGGCAAATACTCCGCCCTGCCGGTAGGGCCGCTCGACTCGAAGTTCTTCGACCTGCCGATCGAGTTCGAACTCACGAGGCTGTCTGACGGCAAGACCGTCACGGCCGCGGAGACGATGGTCTTCCGGGCGCTGCCGCAGCCGAGCGTCTTTCAGTTCAACCTGACTTTTCCCGGGTTCGAGTGAGGAACGCCGGGTCGCGGAAGCTCAGGTCCGCGGTCGCGGCCAGGAGTTCGGCGATCGCATCGCCGCCCCCGACGACGTAACTGCCGGACGTCAGGCCTGCCGCGTGCCCGAGCCGGTCCAGAACCCGCGCCCCACTCGCCTTCGCCAGTGCGAGCCCGGCGGCGACATCCCAGGTCCCGCCCCAGCTCAGATACATGTCGAGCCTTCCGCACGCTGCGTACGCCAGCCCGAGCGCGGTCGACCCCAGTCCGCGCACGCTCTGGACGTCGGGCTCGATCCTGGCCAGCACCTCCAGCATCGCGACGGCCTTGTTCGAATCGCGGGAAAGGTCGTAGCCGACGACGGTTTCGGCGAGGCGCGACGGCCGGCGCACGGTGATCGCCTTCCCGTTCACTTGCAGAAGGCCCTCGGCCTCAGCGGCGAAGACTTCGCCATGTGTGGGATCCAGGATCACCCCTGCGACCGGGCGGTCGCCGTCGACGAGCGCAATGCTGACGCAGAAGATCGGGATGCCGATCACGAAGTTGCGGGTGCCATCGAGCGGATCGACGACCCACTCGAAGCTCGACGCCCCCGCCTTGCGCCCGGTCTCCTCCCCCAGGAATCCGAACTCCGGGTACGCGTCGGCGAGAACACGCGCTATCGCGGCCTCAGCGGCAGTGTCGATCTCGGTGACCAGGTCCTTCGGCCCTTTGAAGCGGGCCGGACCGTGCCTGCCCGTGCCGGCCTTGATGATCTCGCCGGCGGCCCGAGCGGCTTCCTCCATCGTCTCCAGCAGGGCTCCTCCCCTGCGCGAACGAGGCATCGGAGGTAGAGTTGGCGCCATGATTCGATCCCTCGACGGTGTGACCCCGCAGGTCCACAAGACCGCTTTCGTGAGCGAGACAGCCTACGTCATCGGCGACGTGGTCATCGGGCCCGGATCGAGCGTCTGGCCGGGCGCCGTGATCAGAGGTGACTCGGCCCGCATCACGATCGGCGCAAACACGAACGTCCAGGACAACTCGGTCCTGCATTCGGACCACGGCGCGGTCATAGGCGACTACGTCACGATCGGCCATCGCGTGATGTGCCACGCGTCGAGGATCGGCGACCGGTCGCTGCTGGGAAACGGATGTGTGCTGAACGAGGGCGCCGAGCTCGGCGAGTACTGCCTGGTCGCCGCGGGCGCGGTCGTGATCGAAGGGATGGTCGTGCCGCCTAGGCGGATTCTGGCCGGGGTGCCTGCGCGGGAGCGTGGCGATGTCGAGGAACGCCACCTGCAACTCATGAAGGCGGCCAACGACTCGTACATCGCTCGCACGACTCGGTACAAGGCCCACGGGGGTCTCGAGTAGCGGCTCTGGCTGCCGTCGCCAGCGCTACATACGGTCGGGCGCGCTCATCCCCATGAGCGAGAGGCACCGTGCGAGGGCAACGCGGGCGGCGTCGACCAGCTTCAGCCGGGCCTTGCTGACCGGGAGATCGGCCGGGTCGTTCGACAGGATCCGGCACTCGTCTTTGGCGTCGTAGAAGTGGGTGAACGCCCGCGCCAGGTCTTCGGCGAAGCGTGGGACGTGGTGGGGCTCGAGGCGCTCGGCTGCCAGCCTGACGACGTCCGGCAACACGAGGATGTGCCGCATGAGGCGCATCTCCAACGGATGCTTCAGCAGCGCCGTCGCCCCGTCGTCCCAGGAGACGCCACGCTCGTCGGCCATCCGGAGAACACTCGCTATGCGGGCGTGGGCGTACTGCACGTAGTAGACGGGGTTGTCTAGCGACTGGCGCGTCGCCAGCTCGAGGTCGAACTCCATCTGGCTGTCGGGCGACCGGCTCAGGAAGATATAGCGGCAGGCGTCGGCGCCGACGGCGTCGACCAGCTCGCGCACGGTAACGATCTGCCCCTTGCGCTTGCTGAGCCTTACCGCCTGATCGCCCTGCTTGAAGCTGACGATCTGGTTGAGGATGATCGTCAGCCGCTCCGGGTCGATCCCGAGCGCCTCGACGACCGCCTTCATCCTTGACACATGGCCGTGGTGGTCGGCGCCCCAGACGTTGATCACCCGGTCGAACCGCCTGCGCAGGAACTTGTCGTAGTGGTAGGCGATGTCGGTCCCGAAATAGGTCGGGCCGCCGCCTCCGCTCCGGACGACGACGTTGTCCTTGTCTTCGCCCAGGCGAGTCGACGTGAACCAGCGGGCACCCTCCCGGTCGATCAGGTAGCCACGCTTTTCGATCAGCTTCATCGCCTCGTCGAACGTGCCGTCGGTCAGCAGCCCCTGCTCGCTGAACCAGTTGTCGTAGCGCACGCCGAGGCGTTCCAGGTCGGTGCGGATGCTCGCCAGGACGCGCTTGAGCACGACCGGGAGCAGCTCCCGGGCGGCCTCGTCCCTGGGAAGGGCCGCGAGCCTGCCGCCGTCCTCGCCGTGGATCCCCTGCGCCAGCGCCTTTGGCCCCTCGCCCTGGTACGCCTCCTCGGGCAGCGGAACGTCCTGCCCGGCCGCCTGCATGTAATGGGAATACACGGTGTCGATGAAGGCACGCATCTGGTTGCCGCCGTCGTTGACGTAGTACTCCCGTTGAACGTCGTATCCGGCCGCTTCGAGCAGCGTGGCGAGCCCGCTGCCGATTACCGCGCCGCGCGCGTGGCCAACGTGGAGGTCGCCGGTGGGGTTGACGCTCACGAACTCCACCTGGATGCGCTTGCCTGCACCGATCTCCACGTTGCCGAAGTTATCGCCTTCCGCACGGACTGATTCGACCTGGCGCGCCAGCCACGCATCGGCGAGTACGAAGTTGACGAAGCCAGGCGGGGCCGCTGAGGCCGAGGCGACAGCCTCATGGGCAGGGAGTGCAGCGACTATGCGTTCCGCGATCGCCATCGGCGCCATGCGGAGGGTGCGGGCGAGTCGGAGCGCGACGCTCGAGCCATAGTCCCCGTGCTCGGGGTGCTGCGGGCGCTCGATGGTCGGCTGGATCGCGCCCGCGGGCGGGAGCTGCCCGGATCGTTCGGCGGCTTCGAGGGCAGTCCGAAGCAGCGCCGCAAGCTGGTCGGTGATGCGCATGGAAAACGGACATGTTAACAAAGGGCCCAGATATACTCCCCATATGCCGGGCAGGCCAGTTCCGCGTGTGCGTCGCAAGCCCGCGCCCAAGGCTCAGGCTGGGGTGCGCCGGCAGACCGCGACCAGGATGGAGGCGCTGCCGCTTCCGGATGAACTCGCCCGGCGTGCCGCCGAGCTTGGCTTCCGCACCACTGCCGGAGACTACAGCCGCCTCGAGAACCGACTGACGGCTCTTCGCGACGTGATGCGAGCCGTTCGTGAGATCGACGTCAGCGCGCACGAGCCGGCCCCAGCATTCGCTCCCGGAGCTCGCATCGACCGGGAGTCCGGAGGCTCGTCCACCGGTACGCCACACCGGAAGCCGAACCGGCGGCGCAGTCGCCGTCGAAACCCGTGAACGACCTCACCTACTCGTCGATCGATGAGCTTGGCCCGTGGATCAAGTCGGGCCGCCTGTCCTCGGTCGCACTCGTCGAGGCCGCCCTGGCTCGTATCGACCGCCTCGATCCGGTCTTGAACAGCTTTCTCGTCGTCCTGAAGGACTCTGCGCTCAGCGAGGCCCGTGAACGAGATCGCGAGGTGCGTGACGGGCGATACCGCGGCCCTCTTCACGGAATTCCGGTCGGCCTGAAGGACCTGTTCGACGTCGCCGGCGTGCCGACCACCGGGGGATCGACGATCCTGCGGCGTAACGTGCCGTCGGCCGACGCCACGGTGACCCGCAAGCTGAGGGAGGCGGGCGCGGTCGTGATCGGCAAGCTGAACATGGTCGAGTTCGCCATGGGGGCGACCTTGATGAACCCCCATTACGGACCGGCCCGCAACCCGTGGGACACGACGCGCATCACCTGCGGGTCGAGCGGGGGGTCGGGTGCGGCGGTCGCGGCCGGACTATGTGTGGCGGCGCTCGGCAGCGACACGGGCGGCTCGATCAGGATGCCCGCGGCGGTATGCGGGCTGGCCGGCCTAAAGCCCACCTACGGGCTGGTCAGCAGGCGCGGCGTGCTGGACTTGAGCTGGACCTGCGACCACGTTGGCCCAATGACCCGCACGGTCGCCGATTGCGCCCACGTGATGAACGCGATCGCCGGCCACGATGCGGCCGACCCCGGATCCGCCTCCAGACCGTTCGCCGATTTCACGTCCGAACTCGGCCGCGGGCTGAGCGGCGTCCGCGTCGAAGTGCCACGCGACTACTTCTTTGGAAAGCGTGGACGCCGAGGTGGAAGGCGCGGTGCAAGCGGCAATCGAGCTCCTGGCCGAAAACGGCGCATCGGTGCGAGAGGTACCGATGCCGTGAATGGCTAGAAGTCGCGCCATCAACATGGCCGTCGTGATGCCCGAGGCGGTGTCTGTCCACGAGCGGTGGTTGAAGGACCACCGCGATGAGTACAGCGCCGAGGTACTGGGCCGGCTCGAAGCGGCACAGACGATGAGCGCTGTCGAGTACATTCGCGCGCAACGAGCGCGGCGGTGGTTTAACGAGCAGATGGCCTCGGCCATGGCGGATGTCGACGTCCTGATCACGCCCACGATCGCGGTCCAGACGCCGACCATCGAGGACTGCGCTTCTCCACCCGGCGCGAACGAAGCGAAGACAGGTGGCGCGTTCGCGAACTTCACCGGCGTTTTCAACACGACGGGGATGCCTTCGCTGAGTGTCACCTGCGGCTTCAAGAAGGCGAGGATGCCAGTCGGGATGATGATCTCGGGAAAGCCGTTCGAAGACCCACTGGTGCTGGGCGTCGGCCACGCGTACGAGCGGCTGGCAGGACACTGGCGAAGGCACCCGCCGCTGTGAGTCGCGCACGTGACTCGGCAGCCTAAACGGCGGTCAGGCGGGCGATTCGCCAGTCCCGCCGGCTGACATCACCGGCAATATCAGATATCGGGGACGGCTGAGAGGCCCCACCCCGCCACGGCCGCGGCCACAACAACCAGCCACGGCGGCAGCTTCCAGAACACGAGCAGTCCGAACGCGGCCACAGCAAGCGCGAAATCCCTGGGCGAGTGGATAGCACTCGTCCAGACCGGGTCGTAAAGCGCGGCCAGTAGGAGACCGACCACAGCGGCGTTGATCCCCATCAGAGCCCGGCGAAAGCCAGCGTGCCGGCGGACCATGTCCCAGAACGGCAGTGTCGCAACGACGAGCAGATACGAGGGCAAGAAGACCGCCCCGAGGGCCAGGGATCCCCCGACCAACGGCGCCGGCATCGAGGCGATCGAGGCGCCCAGGTAGCCAGCGAACGTAAACAGCGGGCCCGGCACGGCCTGGGCGGCCCCGTACCCGGCCGTGAAAGTAGCCTCGTCCACCCAGCCTGGTGGTACGACCTCCGCTTGAAGGAGCGGGAGCACGACGTGGCCACCGCCGAACACGAGCGAGCCAGCACGGTAGAAGCCGTCGGCAACGTCGAGGGCGTCGTTGTCGAGGGACTGGCGAAGGGCCGGCAGGCCGACCAGTAGTACGACGAAGACCGCAAGGGCAGCGACCGCCACCCGCTTGCCAGATGAACCACTGGCGATCCCATCCGATCCGATACCAGCGAAGCCGCTCGCTGGCGTGCCGTCCGCGCTCACCTGTGGTTTCTCGACAGGCTCAGGCACCCTCAGCAGCCGCCATCCGATGACGCCGCCCGCCACGATGACGCCGATCTGCGCCAATGTGCCCGACATCGCGAGCATCGCACACGCGGCGAGGACCGCCAGAGTGATCCGCGGGCGGTCCGGACACAGCGTACGGGCCATGCCCCACACGGCCCACGCGACGACCGCGACGGCGGCGATCTTCAGCCCGGCCAGCCCGCCCGCGTCCAGCACTTCGGCCGCCGCTGAGACGCCGTACGCGAAGAGGATGAGGGCGATGGCGGACGGCGCGGTGAAGCCAATCCAGGCCGCGAAGGCGCCGGGCAGTCCGGCACGTTTCAGTCCGACCCCCATGCCGACCTGACTGCTGGCAGGACCTGGCAGGAACTGGCAGAGGGCCACGAGGTCAACGTATTCCTCGTCGGTGAGCCACCGTCGGCGTCGGACATACTCCTCGCGGAAATAGCCAAGATGGGCGACGGGACCGCCGAACGAGGTCAGACCGAGGCGGGTGGCAACCAGCAACACCTGAAGAAGACGAGCAAACCCGCGGTGCCCTTCGCCCTCGTCGCTGCCGCCGGGGTCGTCGACCTCAATGTCGTCAGTCATATCTGGTCGGGGTGACAGGATTCGAACCTGTGGCCCCCAGTACCCCATACTGGTGCGCTACCAGCTGCGCCACACCCCGGACCTGGCCTCAGATTACCACCCGGCCGGATACGCGCCGGCCGTTGCGCGCCCCATATAATCGAATCATGCGCGAAGTACTCGACCAGGCAACGGCGCTCAGGCGCCGCATAGCCGAGATTGTGGGGCGTCTTTGACCTCCCCCGCCTCGAGCAGCGCGTCTCCGAGCTGGAGCAGGCGTGCTCCCGACCCGACTTCTGGTCCGACCAGCGCGCCGCTCAGACCCAGCTGAAGGAGCTCTCCCGCCTCAAGGCCCGCGTAGCCGACTGGCGTTCGGTGGAATCGCGCGTCGCCGACCTCGTGGAGATGGCCGAGCTCTCGCTCGCCGAGTCGGAGGACGCTCTCCAGGCGTCTCTCCAGACAGAGCTTCAGGCCGTGACTGCTCGCACAAAGGAACTGGAGTTCGGGCTCCAGCTCTCAGGCGAGTATGACGACCGCGACGCGATCGTGGCCCTCAAGTCCGGCGCGGGCGGGGTCGACGCCCAGGACTGGACGGGCATGCTGCTCCGCATGTACCTCCGCTGGGCCGAGCATCGCAGCTTCAAGGCGACCGTTCTCGACTCCACCCCCGGTGAGGAGGCCGGCCTGAAGTCCGCCGCTATCCGCATCGAGGGCGACCACGCGTACGGGCTGCTCCGCTCGGAGCGCGGAGTCCACCGGCTGGTCCGTCTCTCCCCGTTCGACGGTGACCACCTGCGGCACACTAGCTTTGCCCTGGTCGAGGTCCTGCCGGAATCGGACCCGGTCTCTGATATCACGATCGGCCCGGAGGACGTGAAACTTGAGGCCTTTCGGGCCGGCGGCCACGGCGGACAGAACGTTCAGAAGGTGTCGTCGGCGGTGCGACTCACTCACGTGCCCACCGGCATCGTGGTGGCAGTTCAGAACGAGCGGTCGCAGACCCAGAACAAGGAGATCGCGATGAGCATCCTGAGGTCGCGCCTCCTGGAGATCGAGCTGCGCAAGCGCGAGGAGGAGCGGTTGAAGCTGAGAGGCGAGCATGTCTCGCCCGAGTGGGGCCGGCAGGTCCGCAGTTACGTCCTGCACCCTTACCAGATGATCAAAGACCACCGGACCGACTTCGAAACCGCCGATGTCGAGAAGGTGCTCGACGGCCAGATCGACCCGCTGCTGGAGTCGTACCTGATGTCGACGATCGAAGCGGCCGCGGTCCGATAGGCAACACACCGACCATGCACGCACGAAACCGCCCGCCGGCGCCGCGACGTATCAAAGCTCAACCCTGGAGCCTGTGAAGTGAACCTGAACAAAAGCGTGGGAGCAGCATTCGCGGTGGCGGCGCTGGCCGCGGCCATGGTCGCCTGCGGCGGGAGCAAGGAGGGAGCCGCGACGGCCACGACGGCGGCGGTCAAGGCGACCGCGACCGGCAGGGCCCAGGCGACCGGCGGCGACCGGACCCCGTCGGGAGTACAGGTCGCGCCGGAGTTGAAGTCGCCGACGCCGTCGACCGGCGCCGGAGGCGCGAAGCAGGGAGGGGTCCTGCGTCGGCTCTGGGCCGATCCGCCGACGCTCGACCCCCACCAGGTGTCCGACACGACATCGGCCTCGATAGTGATCGAAGTCTTTTCCGGCCTGATGCGCCTGAACTCCGACCTCAAGCTCGAGCCTGACCTTGCCGAGTCCTACGCCGTGACCGGGGGTGGCACGATCTACGAGTTCAAGCTCCGGCCGGACCTCCGGTTCTCCGATGGGTCGGCCGTGACCGCCGCCGACTTTAAGTGGTCGATGGAGCGCGCCGCCCATCCGAACACCGAGTCGACAGTCGCCAGGCTTTACCTGGGCGACATCGTCGGCATCAACGAGATCGTCAACGGGAAGGGGGCGGTCACCGACGCCAAAGGCATCGAGGTGATTGACGCCCGAACCTTGCGAATCACGATCGACGCACCAAAGCCCTACTTCCTTGCCAAGCTGACCTACCCGACCGCGTTCGTGGTAAACCGGCGCAACGTCCAGGATGGTGGGAAGGGTTGGACGCGCAAGCCTGTCGGCACCGGCCCGTTCAAACTCGAAGAGTACCGGGTCGGGGAACGAATGGTGCTTGCCCGCAACGACTTCTACTGGGGGCGCAAGGCCTATGTCGACCGCGTTGCGTTCAACCTGGCCGGCGGCGTATCGATGGCGATGTACGAGAACGACGAGATCGACATCACGGGTGTCGGCCTACTCGACATCGACCGCTTGAAGGACCCGCGTGAGCCGCTCAACGCCCAGCTCGTAACGGTGCCACCGGGATTCAGCGTGTCCTATATCGGCTTCAACACGGCCAAGCCGCCATTCGACGACATCAACTTCCGCAAGGCCCTCAACTATGCGGTCGACAAGGAGTTGATCGCCAGCGAGGTGTTCGGGGGTCTCGTAAAGCCGGCCTATGCTGTCCTGCCCCCCGGTTTTCCTGGGTACACCGGCGAGATCACCGGCATCGACTTCAACGTCGAGCTGGCGAAGCAGTATCTCCAGAAGTCGAAGTACGCGGATCCTGCCAGCCGCCCCAGGATCGTGATCACGGTGCCGGGGACCGGTGGCTCGCCCACGCTCGACATCGAAGTCGCAACCGATATGTGGCAGCAGACGCTCGGCGTGAAGGCGGAGATCCAGCAGGTCGAGTGGGCAACGTACCTGCAGGACCTGAACCGGCGAAGGCTGCAGGCGTTTGGTGGTCTCGGGTGGGAAGCGGACTACCCGGACCCCCAGGACTTCATCGACATCCTGTTCCACAGCGCGAGCGAAGCCAACCATGGCGGCTATAAGAACCAGGAGATCGACCGGATCGTCGAAAGCGCCCGCACCGAG